>JACRYN010000001.1_pt2 | contig 355074 bp, 307 predicted proteins | sample 8023231 | NCBI WGS metagenome assembly JACRYN01 (sample SAMN15756473, study PRJNA655841) | gut metagenome | isolation source: fecal sample D84 from domestic dog with diarrhoea | host: Canis lupus familiaris | place: South Africa: Mmabatho, Mahikeng | collected 2019-09
CCTCCGGTGCCGGATGCTGTCAGGGTGTTGTGGGCCACAACACTTGCCGTGTCGCTGGCACGAATGCCGGATCCTGGGCAAGTGATTTGGGCCGAGTCACTTGCGTGGCGGCCGCGGCGTATTTCGGTTCCTGTCAGGGTGTTGCGGGCCGCAACACTTGCTGTGTAGCTGGCACAGATTCCGGTCACGACCGCTTCGCTCTGGGCCGCGTTACCACGATATTCTGGTTGTCCACCTGACATCATGGATGTGTACCCCGATTAGGCTTCAGCAGATGCAGCATTCCGCTGAGTGTGTGTTTTGCGGTTTGTATCGACTCAGGGCTACGCGTCTGCGTTAGCGTCTTCGTCGGCTGCTCTGCGCCCTCTGGCGGGGCTGAAGCGTCTTGACGCTCGGGGCTCGCTTTTGCCTTGTCGTCAGGGTTCCATTGGCTGTTGAAATCGCCGCGAACGGCCATGCCGACGAGCGTCATTAAGTATCCAAGCGGGTTTCGGACCCCTCCCGAGTCACAGCGGTGGACCCATTGTTTGATGAGCGCGGTTTTCAACTCTGCTGGAACCTTTTGCAGCGCCAGGACCGCGTTCTGTTTTTGCTCGACCGGTAGTCGATGCAGTGCACCGAGCAAATCGGCAGCGATGTCGTTTGGTGTGGGCGGTACATGTACAGAGCTTTTACAAACATCTTTGTGTGTATCTGTATACGTACTATATGAGTTCGGATGCCGAACTAAGTCCGAACTCAGTGATTTACGGCTGAGTTCGGCATCCGAACTCTGCTCCAAAGCGATTCGCTCTTCGCCTTTTTCACTGAGTTCGGTATCCGAACTCAGTGGAGATAGAGCTATATTTTGCTGAGTTCGGATTCCGAACTCAGTCGCTTTAAGAACGACTGGAGCCTGCGCTTTGGTCCAGGCCTGGCTATTCATGCGGGATTCGATGATGTCCAGCCTGCTAGGTAAGCGTTGGCCAACATCAGGATCAGCTGCAAATTCCTTCCAGGCAATTTCTGCCACTTCGCGAATCACCTTGGTCTGGTGCTGCATTGACTGCGCGAGTAGCTGCAAGTAGTCCTTGTCGAACTCTATAGCTTCGGCCGGTGTGACCGGTTCGTCGTGAAGCAGGTAGACGTTGCCTTGCACTTGTCCACTCAGATCATTGCGCACCCGTCGCCCCAGGCTAAGCCAACGGGTGAGACGTAAGGTCACTAATGCTTTTGATACAGTTTCACGCGAGGCAGGCCTACCGGGTTGCATACCCAAATATGGCCGCAGTTGGTCATAGGTAGGGAACGCCGTAAGGCCGTCGTCATTGATCAGTAGGCGAAATACCTGCCAGGTGTTTCTTTCAAGCGGGGTTAAGCGATCATCCAAAAGCAATCGGCGAGGAACCGTTTCGTGTGGGTTCCCGCTGAAAATAATTCCGGAGTAGGGGGAAGACCCTTCAATCCCCGGAGGCGCCGACTCTTTTTTCTGAAGCAAATGAGCTTCAAGGTGACCCGAGGCCGAGTCTAAAAGCGTCGACAAGGGAAGCCGAGACAACCTCATAATACAGAGTCACCTTCCACCGATGTCGCTGCAGGCTGTGCAAGTCGTTGAGAAGACACAAGCTGTAGCCTTCTCGGAAGGCCAGGGTTTGCAGGAGGGTAAAGCCCTTCCTTTATCCAGGACTGAATGCGATGCCAGATGATGGCCAGGCTGAGGTTTTCGTGGGTCTCATCTGGGCTAGTATCCTGTGGAGCATTGAGTTCCTCGGCGACCAACATGGCGATGTCCAGCAACGCGAGACTGTCGCCAAGCTCTACCTGATGCTCTTGCATTAGGTGCGTCCATCGGTACCAAAGCTGAGCGTCCATCTCCTCACTGAATTCGCGCCAACGGCCACGACGTGCCGTCACGCCGATCATTAGGCGTTGAAGGGCCACATCCTGCGGAGACAGCCCGAAGAACTGTTGCAGCATTTGAGTGGTCGCGCCAAGTCGCAGCGCACGTTCAATCATGCGCACTTCTTCATCAGAACGCTGCGCGCCTGACAGTAGTTTTTTTACCATGTCCCCATCAATGGTGACGTTGCACCAAGACACGGGAGTGTTAAGCAGCAAGCTCAGTACTGAAGGTTGTTGGAGCTGAGCCAATATCTCTGGCTCCAGGCCCATTTCGATGCAGCGCCGAAGTTGGCCATTACGCATGTGATGAAGCACCTGTGACAGGATTGCTTCATTTATTGGTGTCTTGGACATGACGACTCCCCCTTGTAGAGTCCGTGTGTTAACTGGCTGAATTCGGACCGTTGTTGGCGACTGACTGGATTTCCAGGTCAATCAAACGTCTTGCGAGACGAATAATGCGGAACAGCTTCACTAGAGCGCCGTCGCTGAGACGGCATTCACTTTCAGGGGGCTGATCTTTTGTGTGAGGCTGGCCCAGTAAGATCTGGCCCAGTCCGGCTGCGAACTCAAAGTCAGCCAACGCGTCGATTTGAAGCTTGGGTTGCTGCTGAATCATTTTCAGTACGATGGCCATCGAGCCGCTCAAAGACTGGAGCAGCGTCAAGGTATGTTGGGCTGTGGCAGTAATTTCGACTTCCGCTTCGGGGTGTCGGTAGCTGAACCCGACGCCACCATCGATATCGATAAATTGACCTGGGGCTTTGACCGAGCTGGCTATTTCGCGAGCCAATTGAGCGATGTGCTGACGCAGGGTCGCGGTATTGTCTATTTCGCGTTCGATGTACCAAAGGTCAGAAATGGGATTGAGTCCGCCAGCTTGAACAGGGATGGCCACCAAGGCATTGGAGGCGAAGTCGGGCAAGACCTCACCGTCAAGCGCAGCGAGCTCCCGTTTCATCTTGTCGACTCTGGGAGAAGTCTTCACAGGGCTCGCAACGTGCCCATCGATACGTGCTTGGCGCTCTTGTGGGCTCATTTGCTCCTGCGGAGTTGGGGCCAGTTGCTGTTGCACCCCTTGAGGTGAAGGACTCTCTTTGGAGGGCGTCGTCTTATGTGTGCTGCCCCCCGAAGTAGTAGGGGGTAGTTGTAGAGGGTTCTGATTAGCCTCAATGCCATTGTTCGAAACGTTAAGTTGAGTCCCCCCCTCAAATTGCGATGCAGGGTACTGTGGCAGCTCAAGAACCGGCGTAGACCGGCGCAATTGGTCCTGGTTCTGAGTGATTTCCAACAGTATTTGCTCGTAGCCGAGGTTCAGCGGCTTTTTAAGGTGATCTATCAGTTCGTCCTGAAATCGCTGGAATAGAAATTCTTCAGCGTCGCCCTCAAACTGGGACAGTACATCTTGGAAAATCGTATCGAAATCAAGGTGCTGCTCCTGCTCTTGATAATTGCGATCCCAGCACTGAAGAGCTGTTTTGCGCAAAGACAGAAGCTTTATGATTCTGTCTACTCCCAGTCCAGAGTACAGCGCGCCTGGAATTGCTGGCAGTAAGTACCGAATGGTGTCGTGCATACGACTCAAGTGAGACGCGGAGACCGGGTAGCCATCCGCTGACAGCCGCCGTGAAAGCTCACGTAATGAGATAGACTCCCCTGCCTCTGTTTCATACAGCGCTCTCGCTTTGTCGACCCCAATAGCCCGCTCAATGAACAGGAGCTGGCCTTGGAGGTCGTTTTCAGCCAAGTGGCCGGTGAGCGAGATGATTTCGCCCCGAACGGCGTCCCAGGGTCGAAATAGGCAGTGAAACTTGAAGTACTTCTCGTCGCCGGTCTCACGATACAACTCGTTTAAAATTGCCAGGCGAGTGTTGCCGCCGTTGCGGATCCGGTACTTATCTTCCCCAGGTTTACGAGTGACGGGAGGTGGCGTATCGAGTCCCCGATTTCGTATCGACTCTTTAATTTCATCGTACTTCGGGTTACGAGTCGTCCTTGGGTTTTCGTCATACGGCAGCGTTTCGTCGAGAGTCAACAGCATGGGGGTATCGACGATGGGGTCGCTCATTCGCGCTGCCACCGGCGACTTCGATTCAAACGCCGGCAGCAACAGCTTATCTTTCATGGTTTGGGCCAAAGACGCTTTCATACTCTGGCTCCTGGCTGCTCATAAGCCGGGCTTGCCGCCAAAAGCTGGTCAATGATTTTCAAAGCACGATCCAGAGCAGCTTCAAGTTCGGCAGTTGTCTCCAGCCGATAAACAATTTCTGAGTTCATCGACCTGGCGTTTTCACGTGCTTCCAACGCGATGCGTTCGCGCATCCCGTCGGGCAGGCGAATAACGAATTTTTCTTCATGCAGACGCTGTGGTTTGTTACTCATGGTGGGCTCCGATGCCTAGGGTAGAAAGTGTGTTCAGCGACGTTTCAACTGATCAGTGAGTTGGGTAGGTAACCCCTTGATGACTAATGAATTGGACGCCTCGTCGTACTCGATCTTGTCCCCTAGCAGATGCGCTTCAAAACTGATGGACAAGCCTTCGGCACGGCCGGTGAACCGACGGAATTGGTTGAGAGTGCGTTTATCCAGGGGGATTTCCGGCGACAGGCCGTAGTCCTTATTGCGGATATGGTCGTAGAACGCCTTGGGGCGATCTTCATCGATCAAGCCTGACAGTTCCTCCAGGCCCATGGGTTCACCGAGCTTGGCCTGGCTGGTGGCGTAGTCCACCAGGGCCTTGGTTTTCTCGCGGGCCGATTCGTCTGGCAGGTCTTCGTTTTCAACGAAGTCGCTGAACGCCTTGAGGAGGGCGCGGGTTTCGCCCGGGCCGTCGACGCCTTCCATGCAGCCAATGAAGTCGCTGAAATACCCCGAGATCTTCTTACCGTTTTTGCCTTTGATGTACGAGATGTACTGCTTGGATTGCTTGTTGTTCTGCCACTCGGACAAGTTGATACGCGCTGCCAGGTGCAACTGGCCAACGTCCAGGTGGCGTGAAGGAGTGACGTCCAGATCGTCAGTAACCACCACGCCTTCACTGTGGTGGAGCAGGGCGACAGTTAGGTAGTCGGTCATGCCTTGCTGGTAATGGGCAAACAGTACGTGGCCACCGGTGGAGAGGTTGGACTCTTCCATCAGCTTTTGCAGATGCTCGACCGCCGTGTGGCTGAAGGCGGTGAAGTCCTGGTCACCTTCAAAGTACTGCTTTAACCAGCCGCTAAACGGGTGCGCGCCGGACTCGGCATGGAAGAAACCCCAGGCCTTGCCTTGTTTGGCGTTATAGCTCTCGTTGAGGTCGGCAAGCATGTTCTCGATGGCGACCGATTCGGATAGCTCCGAATCGCGTGCCTGGAGAACAGCAGGTGTGCCATCGGGTTTTTTGTCGATCAGGTGGACGATGCAATGACGGATAGGCATTAGATTGCCTCCTGCGAGTGTAGGGTTTGAGCTCGATCAGCACGACGAATACGGGCTTTGGCGTTGAGGCCTGAGCGGTAATCGCTTGCGGTTGATGAGGTGTAAATCGATCCAAGGCCAGATTTCGTGAACTTGATATGGCCACCTTGAGTGCGAGACACCGTCCAGCCATTCGCTTCAGCAAACTTCACGAGTACACGAAGGCTCTCGCTTTTTCCGCGTAGGAGATTGGTGGTCATAGCTCTGCATCCCTGTCTGCCAGAACGTTACCGGTCTGGATCGCGATGATTTCAGCCTGATCGCCAGGAAACTTGGTACCGAGCTCATGCAAAAAGTGACGCGTAGCCTCACGTGCTCCAGGCACGCGGAACACCACGCTGCAGTGCTGAACTTCCGCGGGGTGTTGCAGGTGAGACATGACGGCCACTTTCAGCGAGCAGCACTGGAGGTAGCGGGGCACCCAAACCGACCAGAAGTAGCTGGATAGCAAGGCGCCCGCACAGAGCAGTTCAACGGTAATTGTTGCGCTGGGCGTGTTGGTCAGCTCGACGTAGCCGAGCTTCTCAAACTCCAACAGATCCTCACGCATGCTCATTGGGACCACGGTGCTGTGGTCACGAGCAAGGCGGCCGATCGCTTGAGCTAATGCGTCGAGCTCCACCGGGTTGATCCCAGATTTATGGGCATGAGCCACAGCAGAGGCTTCGAACACGGCACCGGCATGGATACTAGGAAATAGCTCGGCGCTACTGTGCATCCGACACCTCCTGAAGCTCCTCGATGTCATAGCTATTGCAAGTAGGGCAAATAAGCTCGTCCACTTCACCGCCGGGTAAGGCTGGAGCGCCACTCACTTGATGTTTCGGGTGGTGGCTATCGCATTGAAGGCACCAGTGAGTGATGCGTACGAGAGTATTCATCGCTGAGGTGTGCTTTTTCATAGTTGAGCCCCTTGCCAGCCGGCGTTGGGACTGAGGTTGGCAAACCGGGTCTGATTGGCGATGAAGGCTGTTCGTACGGTCCCAGTTGGGCCGTTACGCGCCTTGCCGAGAATGATTTCTGCAATGCCTTTGTGTTCGCTCTGAGGGTGGTACACCTCGTCCCGGTAGACGAACATAATCAGGTCCGCGTCCTGTTCAATCGCACCGCTATCACGCAGGTCTGCGTTGATCGGACGCTTATTTGGCCGTCGCTCCAGTTCTCGGTTGAGCTGGGAAAGCGCAACCACCGGGCAATTCATCTCTTTCGCTAGGGCCTTGAGGGACTGGGATATAGCGCTGATCTCGTTGGCCCTGTTTTCCTGACCTGGGCAGCGCATGAGCTGCAGGTAATCGATCAGGATCAAGCTCGGGTGTCCGAAGCGACGAGCTGCTCGACGAGATTTAGCTCTGATTACTGCAGGCGTGAGCGCTGATGAGTCGTCGATGACCAGCCGCTCTCCATAGCCATTAATACGAGAAACCGCTGCAGTCAGCTTCGGCCAATCATCATCATCGAGCTTGCCCTTCAATAGCCTGCCCAGATCGATATGGCCTAGGATGCCCATCAATCGATACATCAGTGCTTTGGCCGGCATTTCCATGCTGAAAACCTGAACTGTACGATCAAGCTTTGCCTGCAGAGCCGTATCTATGAAGTTCAAGGCCAGAGAGGTCTTCCCCATAGACGGGCGCGCGCCGAGGATGATCAGGTCGGCTTCTTGAAAACCCGACGTCAGCTCGTCCAGGTCCTCCAGGCCTGAAGGCAGGCCGGTCACGGTGATATTGCCGTTGAAATGTTCGTCTATTTGTTCGACGACGTTCGTCAGGCATTGGTTGATATTGACGAATTCCGTTGCGCTCTTGCCTTCACCCAGAGCGAACAGTTGCTGTTCAATTGATTCTTGAACATCCTCCGCACTTGCCAACGGGTCTGTCGCCTCGCGAGAGCATTGGTATCCAAGGGACATGAGCTGTCTGAGCCGAGAGCGATTACGCACGATGGATGCGTAATGCTCGATGTTGGCTACAGACGGCGTGTTTTTGGCCAGCTCGCCCAGATAGCTCAGCCCTCCGGCTTCGTCTGGCTCCTCCAACGCGTTGTGGACGGTGACGATGTCGAACGGAATGGACTTGTCAGCAAGGCTTGCCATTGTCCGGAACAGCAACCGATGGTCGTGTCGGAAAAAATCAGAGGCATCCAGTTTGTCTGCGACGAGATCCCAGGTGTTGTTGTCGAGCAGTAGCCCACCTAACACACCTTGTTCAGCCTCTACGGAGTAGGGAGGTGAGAGGTCAAGGTGATTCATTTCCCAGACTCCTGGCCTATCTGAAGAAAACCACTCCCGTTGCGTGCCCCCAGGGCTTTGACCATGTCGACTTCAACCTTCGCTGAATTGATCATGACCTGAGCAACCTCGGCAACCGCTTTGGCCCGTTCGATTTCCATTGGTCTTTCTGGGTCCAGGAGGCTCTCGATCGCGACGAACAGGTGATTACGTAGATCTTCAATCTTGTTCTTCATGTTCAACCTCCCGGATGGTGCGTTTGAGTTTGCCGATAGCGCGTATTGCGGATTTCAGCTCTTCCGGATACCGATGAATGGTGTTCCGACGCATACGTTCTGCTCTCGTCAGCAACTCCAGGTTATTCAGGGCTATATGGGCCTTGTTGCCGTCCTTGAAGCACACGCACATGTTTATAGGGACTGGTCCGTGATGCTCCTCCCAAAGCAGTACATGCACGGCTTTCCAGTCAACGGGTGGGTAACCGGTATCGGTGATTTTCTTCTGCTGATAACCGTCAGGAGTTGTGCGCAGGCTGCCAATAGGCAGCCAGTTCCCCGGTTTATTGCCGGCCTTAAACTGCGTCTGAGTCATACGGCCAGAGGAGGGGAGCCCCTTAAGGCCCTTATTCCATGGGACGGATCCCTTGGGAAAGCGGAATTCTGCGCCCAACTTGCCGTCAAGCCGGCCACAGAGACTACTGCGAAGAAACTCGGCGCTTTTGCTCAAGCCCAGCCGTTTGGCTTTGGCATAGACCTGATAGACGCTGAGCCCCAATTCGGCGGCTAGGACCTGAGTCGGTTCATTGGGATAGCGGGCAATGAGCGAGCGCTCTTCTGCCTCACTCCAAACATGGTGTTTGTGAACCGGGGCAAGCCCAAGTTGGGATCTGGCTTGTTCCAGCGCCGCCATGGCCAAAGGTGAAAGCGAATGAGTTCTCATTGGCTCCCTCCATGCCCAAGGGCTCCTTGTGACTGCTGTCCGACACCACGATGCAGCCTGGCATGCTTGCCCTGGTCCCATCCCGCTTGCAAAGAGCGGGTGTCATGACCTTTGGCTTCGATGGGCTTGATAATGGCTAGCGTTAGTTTTGGATGATGCCATTCCAGGTAGGCTTGGATCTCCAGCGCAGTGTTTTCGTCTATCCCACCTGCAAACTGGTTCACCTTAGAGGCGACGGCATTGAGCCAGCCCTCGGCAAACAGTTGGCCGCGGTGACGTTTGGTTTTCAGTTGGCAGCGCTTCTGCTGGGCAACATGAGCTCGTCGGGCTGCGACAAGCTGGTGATGCAGCGTTGAATAGGTGTGAGCTGCCAGATCGGGTGAAATACCTTTCCCCAAGAACTTGAAGGACCAGCCAAGTAGCGGATTGAAATACGCCAAGTGGCTGCAATCGAAGGCTTGGGAACAGATTGAGGCCAGGTTGTGCAGCCAATCCTGCGGTGCCCGACGGGTTTTGGTACCCACAATGGATTCTTCGATTGTATGGGCAGCGACTTCGGTGTGTTCCAAGTTGTACTGATTCATCAAATGGCGAGCTTGACGAAGTGCAATTTCCACTTCGTTTGGGGCAGCGCCTTGTGACTTGGCCAGCGCCATGAGTTTGGCGACCTTGCTGAGGACTTTTTGCTTGTCCATCATTCACCCCCTTCCTGTTGGAGGCGGGGGGAGAGCGCCTCTGACCACAGGCGAAGTGTTTCTTCCTCATCAGCAGAGAGGTGAGTCCGGGCAAGGCAGTCCGCAACCTTCTGTTTCAGGGCATCAAGGCGGTCTTGAACACTTGACCCATCGTCGTAAGCAATCTCTTGCTCAACAGCTTGCACAACGTCATTACGAAGAGAGAGAACCGTGCTTATCCAAAAAGCACTTGGGCTGGTCCAGCCAATGAGCTTTCGAGTTCTGGCAGGCGACAGGTAATCACGGAGCCTGAGATTGAACTCCCTAGGGGAATAACCATTCCTGAAAACGTCTGCTCGATTAAGCGTCAGCGCTGTTTTAAGAATATCTAGAAGAGGGTCCAAAGCCGTTGGCTCAGGAGCAAAGGGTTCTAAATATGTTTCAGCTACCAGGCGTTTGGCTTCGGCATATCGACTTTGCTGACGGCGTTTGGCTTGGTTTTCGTCGCGGCCGCGCTTTTCCTTCGCGTGCTTAATGTTCGAGTTCACTGACTCGATAAGCTTCGCGGCGTCCTGCAAAAGCTGAAGCTGGTCAACGCTCAACTGAGCGCCAATCCGACCGGGTAATTGGTAACCGCTTGTCAGGGCTCGGATTTCTCGTGCGGTTCCACTGAGCTTGGCTTGCAAGCTGCGCAATTGCTGAGCGCTGTAGTACTTGCCAACCTCTAGGATGAGGTTTGCAGTAATACTGCGGGCGTCGGTAATGGAGGGCTTCGCCATTTCAACGACCCTCCCTCACCAAGTTAGCTACCTTTTCCTCGGTCATGGCCTCGAAGCGGTCACGCCATTCTGGAAAAAGCTCAATGGCCAATTGGCGGATCACGACAAGGGCTGCAGGGGATATGCGGTTGGAAGGCTGTCTGTATTCCAAGCGGTGTACTGGGACGCCCAGGGATGAACTGTTACGAAACACCACTGCGGAGGGGACGACGCATTCCAGAACGTTGATTTCGTCATTGTCCTGGAAAATTTCCCGTACCGACTGCTCGATCATTTGCGCGTCGGTGGTTTGGTCGAGATTGTTGACGACGATCCGCACAGGAGGGATTTTCATGCCCAGGCGCCCATAGGCGCGCAGGCCGTCCAGCATCTGCATGGATCCCCGGCTGAACTCCCGTGCAGCGAGCATATTGGGCGGAAGTGGGGATATGACCAAATCAGAGGCTAGGACCACCATTTCGAGCATTGCCGACCTGGCGCCTTGGGTGTCAATCAGTACCAGGTCGAAATGATCTTTGAAGCCCGGCATCAGGTTGGCGAGTCGCAACCGTCCGTCAGGTGCTTGCAGGATCAGGCTGTTCAGTTGGTTGTTGATGTCGTTGGAAATGACAAGCGACAGGTTTGGTATCGTGGTGCTGGATATGATCTTGGCTGATTCGGTGATATTGAATGCCAGCAGGTCGTAGATGCCTCCTTGAGCTTCATCGACCAATTGGTAATACGAGGAGAGCGAAGGCTGTGCAGGATCTAGGTCGATCATGAGCACGCGCAGGCCTGCATCCGCACAAAAAGCGCCGAGGTTGGCCTCGATGGTAGTTTTGCCTACGCCGCCTTTGGTCGAAACGACCGCAGAGATTTTCATGGTTTGGAGCCTCTAATGTGGGTTCATTAGAGGCTGCGAGGCCACGGAAACAGCTATGTGTAGCGAACACGATCCTGGGCTATGAAGCACTAAAACCAATTGTCTTTTAACCAATTGGTCGTAGGTTCGAATCCCACACGACCCACCATTTTTGAGACCAGTTAACGCTGGAATCGAATCTTAAGATCAGAGGCCAAAAGCGCTGATCGAAGAAGGCGACTGAAAGGTCGCCTTTTTATTACCGGGGTATAGCGCAGTCCGGTAGCGCGCCTGCTTTGGGAGCAGGATGTCGGGAGTTCGAATCCCCCTACCCCGACCATATTAAAAATCCTCGTATCGAAAGATACGGGGATTTTTTTTGTGCTCGCGAATCCTGAATTCTCCGCAAAACAAATGTGGGAGCAAGCCCGCTCCCACATTTGCCAGGCCTCCTTCGAGACCAGGTTGTTAGTGCAATTTAAGGCGTGGCTCGGTGCCGCGGCCGATCTTGCTGCCCAGCATCAGCATCGCCGTGCGGAAGAACCCATACAGCGCCATCTGGTGCATGCGGTACAGCGACACGTAGAACATCCGCGCCAGCCAGCCTTCCAGCATCACACTGCCCGTCAAATTGCCCATCAGGTTACCCACCGCGGAAAAGCGCGACAGCGAGATCAGCGAGCCGTAGTCGGTGTACGTGTAGGTCGGCAGCTCCTTGCCTTCGATTCGTAGCTTCAGCGACTTGGCGAGCAATGAGGCCTGTTGATGAGCCGCTTGGGCACGTGGCGGCACATTGCGGTCGGTGCCCGGTTGCGGGCACGCGGCGCAATCACCAAAGGCGAAGATATTTTCGTCGCGGGTGGTTTGCAGAGTTTGCAGGACTTGCAGTTGGTTGATGCGGTTGGTTTCCAGACCGTCGATGTCCTTGAGGAAACCGGGTGCGCGGATACCGGCCGCCCAGACCTTGAGGCTGGCCGGAATCACCTGGCCGCTGCTGGTGATCAAGGCATCGGCAGTTACTTCACTGACCGCCGAGTTGGTCAGTACCGTCACCCCTAGTTTTTCCAGGGTCTTGTGCACTGGCCCACCGATCCGCTCCGGCAGTGCAGGCAATACCCGCGGGCCGGCTTCGATCAGGGTGATGTGCATGTTTTCCGGCTTGATACGATCCAGGCCATAGGCGGCCAGTTCATGGGCGGCGTTATGCAGCTCGGCGGCCAGCTCGACCCCGGTGGCACCGGCACCCACGATGGCGACGCTAATCTGTTCAACGGCGTCGGTCTGCCCGGCATGGGCGCGCAGGTAGTGGTTGAGCAGTTGCTGATGGAAGCGCTCGGCCTGCTTGCGGGTATCGAGGAACAGGCAATGTTGCGCTGCGCCCTCAGTGCCGAAGTCGTTGGTAGTGCTGCCTACCGCAATCACCAGGCTGTCATAGCCCAGCACGCGGGCAGGCACCAGTTCGCGGCCTTCTTCGTCGAGGGTGGCGGCCAGCTGGATTTTCTTCTGCTCACGGTCAAGCCCGCTCATGCGCCCTAGCTGGAACTCGAAGTGGTTCCATTTCGCCTGGGCAACATAGTTGAGTTCGTCTTCAGATGAGTTCAGTGAGCCGGCCGCGACTTCGTGCAGTAACGGCTTCCAGATGTGGGTCAGGTTGGTGTCGACCAGCGTGATGCTGGCCTTGCCACGCTTGCCCAGAGTCTTACCCAGGCGGGTAGCCAACTCCAGGCCGCCGGCACCGCCGCCGACGATAATAATACGATGGGTCATGGGGATATCTCGCAAGGCTAAAAGAAATCGGAGCAGTTACCCTCGCGAGCGCCATGCGGCTCATAGCGTCAGGTAACTCAATAGGCGGCTCAGCGCACCGAGCCCGATCACCACGACCAGCACCACGCAGAGGAGCAGCCACGGCCGGAAAGGCTTGCGCTCGACTCTGTGCTGGGAAAGTCGCAGGTACTCTTCGACACGCTCTTGGTCATCGGGTTTCAGGCGGCTGGTCATAAAGGCCTCGTCAGGTAGACGTTGCAAAGGGGCGCCACGTTACAGCCAGGGGCATCAAAGGCTGATGCCGACATCAAACACTATGCTGCGGCCAAGGTTGTTGCGCAAGAAATCCGGCGCGTCCGGGTGCGCGAACAACACCCGGGCGAAGGTTGGACCCACCAGTGACAGCGAGCGCCAGCCCTGGCGCAGGTATTCGGTCGGCGGCGGAAAATGGCTGTTGAGGTCCAGTACTTCGCGCTTGAGGCTGGTAAACGCAATAAGGTCCAGCTCCCCCAAGTCCATCCCGCGCTCTTTATAGTTGTGGGCTTTTTTACGCAGTGTGGGGGCCAGGCGCAGGAGGAATTCATGGGCGGGGATTCGCCGTGGCTTGGCTTCGCGCCGTACCAGTTGGCTCAAGGAGAAAGCACTGCGCCTGCGCAGCAACTCATCGCGCCACTCGTCGTTCAGGCGGCGGCCCTCATCCAACACAAAAAAGACCTCGAAGCTGGCGTCGCGAAACAACACGTCGGGCGGCTCCTGGCCCGCTGCGTGGAATTCTTCGACACGGTAGGGCACATTCAAGCCTTGCAACAGGCGCTGGCAGACCCAACGCTCACGCTCCCACTTGCGGGCATTGGACAGAAACGCATTGGCTTGTTCGGCTGCTACGGTGAGCAGGCGCAAAAAATCTGAGTCATCCATAGTCGCAGCTTAGCGTTCAAATGATGACCACAGGAAGTCTTGCCTTAAAACCCGGGTGTAGAATGCTTGCGTGAAACAGGCCCAGGGACGAGGTGTGTGATGAGGTTTTTGGTGAAGGCAGAGCATCCGTGATCAGTGCAGCGGTTCTGGCACCCCAGACTCTCGGCTTCGGCTGGCTGGTATATGCGCCCGTGATGATGTGGGCGATCCTGCGCTCGCCATGGGTGGAGTTGTTTGCCGACCGTCGGCGCCAGCATTTGCTGTTCGGTACGGTGTTTGCGCTGTTCATGCTGTGGCTGGTGCGACGGGATTTCGATACCGGCGTGTCCTACCACTTTATCGGCATGACCGCCGTGACCTTGCTGCTGGATTGGCCGCTGGCAATCGTCGGAGGCTTTGCCGCCCAGCTTGGCTTGATGTTGCTGGGGCGCCAGGACCTGGCCGCGCTTGGCATCAATGGCCTGCTGCTGATCGTGCTGCCAGTGCTGGTCACCGAAGGGTGCGCGCTGCTGGTAGAGCGGGCGCAGCCGAGAAACCCCTTTGTGTATATCTTCTGTTCGGGCTTTTTTGCTGCCGCACTGTCGGCATTGCTGTGCCTGTTGGCCGGCCTGGGCCTGTTGTGGTTAGACGGTCTTTTTGCGATGCCTGAGTGGTTGGAAGATTTTGTCGGTTACCTATGGCTGATCATCTTTCCCGAAGCTTTCATCAACGGCATGGTCATCAGCGCGCTGGTGGTGTTTTGCCCGGAATGGCTGGAGACGTTCAACCGTACCCGCTACCTCTCGGCGCCGTGGAAGGACGACGATTCGCGGCGTTGATCCAGGTCAAATGCCAGGCAGCGGCGCGGGTCCATGCTCTGCAAAATTTTCAGGAGCACGGATCATGAGTGTGTACGAGTGGGCACGGCAGGAGTTGCGCAGAAGCCAGGATGCAGCGCAGGAAATCGGTTTTGACCCCGGGTTGACCTTGCGCGCCATGCTCAGTGCGGTGGTGCAGCAAAGCAAGGGGGTACGCAGTTTTGAAGACCTGGCCGACGAGTTGCAATACCTTGCAGAAAACCTCGACGACCAGCAGGATTATGCCTTTATGCGGCCTTAGTGGCGCGGCGGCAGGTCTTCGGAAAACAGTTCATCTTCGGCGTCAGGGGCCACGGGAATCTTGTGTTCTTCAGCGGCCCAGGCGCCCAGGTCGATAAGCTTGCAACGGTCCGAGCAGAACGGTCGGTTGAGGTTGGTCGCTTTCCATTCCACGGGTGCACCGCAGGTTGGGCAGTCGACGGTCAAGGGTTGGCTCATGATCGGCCTCCACGCAAAGTAAGGTAAAAGTGGTGCAGTCGCTCGACCTCGCCGTGCAGCCAGGCGAGGTCCTTATCGTTGACCAGCACGTCATCGGCATGGTTCAGGCGGTCTTCGCGGCTGGACTGGGCCTTGAGAATCGCCTGCACCTGTTGTTCGCTGATGCCGTCGCGCTGCAGGGTACGCTGAATCTGCAGCGATTGCGGCACGTCGATCACCAGGATGCGCTGGGTCATGCTGTACTGTCCGGACTCGATCAGCAGCGGCGACACCAGGATCGCGTAGGGCGATTGGGCGCGTGCCAGGTGGCTGCGAATTTCCTCGGCGATCAGCGGGTGCAGCAAGGCTTCCAGCCACAGGCGCTCTTGTGGGATCTCAAAGATCAGTTTGCGCAGCGCGGCACGGTCCAGCTGGCCGTCGGGTTGCAGCACGCTGGCGCCGAAATGTTCGGCGATGCGTGCCAGGGCAGGGCGGCCAGGCTCGACCACCCAGCGCGCGGCATGATCGGCATCCACCAGGTCGATGCCCAGCTTGATAAAGTGCTCGGCCGCAGCGCTTTTGCCGCTGCCAATGCCGCCCGTGAGCCCAAGAATCCAGGGTGTTGCAACAGAAGTGGTCATCTGAAACCGACAGACTGCAAATAGAAGTCGGTTATTTGACCACCCCAGAGCAATGCAATCCAGCCGGCAATTGCCAGGCAGGGGCCAAACGGCATTGGCGCTGACACCTGGGCCTTACGCAAATGCAGCAGGATCAGCCCGGCAAATACGCCCAGCAGCGAGGCCATCAGCAGGGTCATCGGCAGAATCTGCCAGCCGCCCCAGGCTCCCAGCAAGGCCAATAACTTGAAGTCGCCATGGCCCATGCCGTCTTTGCCGGTGGCCAGCTTGAACAGCCAGAACAGGCACCACAAGCTCATGTAGCCGATGACCGCGCCCCACAGTGCATCGGGCAGTGGCGTCAGCAGGTCAGCACTGTTGAGGATCAGCCCCAGCCATAGCAGCGGCAGCACCAGCACATCCGGCAGCAGTTGGTGATCCAGATCAATCAGGCTCATGCCCAGCAAGCCCCAACTCAACAGCATCACCGCGCCGGCTTGCCAGCCGAAGCCGAAGTGCCAGGCGACAGCGGTTGAGATCAGCGCGCACGCGAGTTCGGTGAGGGGGTAACGCAGGCCGATGGGCTCGCGGCAGTGGGCACAACGCCCCCGGAGCAGCAGGTAGCTGAGCACCGGGATATTTTCCCAAGGCCGAATCGGTTGATTGCAGTGCGGGCAGCAGGAGTTCGGGTGCATCAGGTTATAGGCCGGCCCACCGGGCTCGGCTGGCAAGTCGAGAATCTCATGGGCCTGGGCACGCCATTCCCGCTCGAGCATTTTGGGCAGGCGCCACGCCAGCACATTGAGGAAGCTGCCGACGATCATGCCCAACACCAGCGCCAGGCCAACAAACGCCCAGGGATGTTCGCTCAGCAGCAGGCTCAAAACGCCGTCCCCAATTGAAACACCGGCAGGTACATGGCGACTACCAGCGCGCCGACAACCCCTCCCAATACGACCATGATCAGCGGCTCCATCAGGCTAGTGAGGTTGTCGACCAAGGTATCCACGTCTGACTCGTAGTGGTTCGCGACTTTTTCCAGCATGCGGTCCAGGGTGCCGGACTCCTCCCCGATTGCGGTCATCTGGATCGCCATGCCTGGGAACAGGCCGCTGTTATGCATCGATTGATTCAACTGCATGCCTGTGGATACATCGTGGCGCATACGTTCGATTGCCTGTTTGAAGGGGCCATTGCCGACGGCGCCGGCCACCGAACCCAATGCCTGTACCAGAGGGACGCCCGCCGCAAAGGTGGTGGAAAGTGTGCGAGCGTAGCGAGCAACCGCAGATTTGTGCAGCAGTTTGCCTGCCACGGGTACTTTCAACAAACCTGCCGCCAACCAATGGCGAAAGCCCGAGTAAGTTCGATAAGCGTGATGCCCAGCGACCATTATGGCGCCCACGGCCAGCGCCAGCATCCACCACGCGTGTTGCAACAGCTCCGACAGTGCAATGACCGCCAGGGTAAACCCGGGCAATTGGCCGTTGACCCCGGCGAACAAGTTCTGGAACTGCGGCACAACGTGAATCAACAGGACTGTGCTCACCCCTGTGGCAATTACCAGTACCGCGACAGGGTAGGTCATGGCTTTCTTGATCCTGGTTTTGAGCCGTTGGCTTTTTTCCAGATGAATCGCCACGCGCTCGAGCAAGGTTTCCAGGGCGCCGGCTATTTCGCCAGCTGCTACCAGATTGCAATACAACTCATCGAAGTAGCGGGGATATTGACGCAGGGCAGCGGCCAAGGGGTGGCCGCTGGCAATGTGCTGTTTCAACGCCTTCACCAGTTCGCGCAGCTGTAGGTTTTCGACGCCTTCGCTGATGATGTCGAAGGCTTGCAGCAGCGGGATGCCGGCTTTGAGCAAGGTGGCTAACTGGCGAGTGAACAGGGCAATATCTGCGGGCGTTATTCGCGTCTTGAAGATGTGTAAACCGTAAGATTTCTTGCGCACACGCTCAGGGCAGATCCCTTGCTGGCGCAGTTGTACCTTGATCAGCGCAAGGTTATGCCCGGCGATTTGCCCGGAAACCCGGCGGCCTTTGCGGTTGATGCCTTCCCAGGCATAGATTGTCGACGTGTCGTTCATGTGAGGTTGGCGCACCCAGGTCGTGAAGATTTTATAGCTTAGTCAGGTGGCGAATTCGGGCAGGCTGGCGCTGGGCGATAAAATGTCAGATTGTGCGTCTTGCAGGCGAACGGCTGCGTGGGGATGAGTACACTGGCGCCGTTGCACACTACGGGGCGCAGGATGCGCCTTGTCATGGTTCTATTCTGGAGAGTGAAAGAGATGCGTCAAAAAGGTTTTACCTTGATCGAATTATTGATCGTCGTGGCAATCATCGGCATTTTGGCCACCATCGGTCTGCCCATGTACACCAAGCACCAGGCCAAGGCCAAGTTCACGGCGGGGTTGGCTGAAATCAGCGCGCTAAAGGCCGGCTATGAGGACGCCATCAACCAGGGCACCTTGCCAACCCTGGCCCTCATCGGTGGCGCCAGCCCTACCGCCAACTGCGTGATCGAAGCGACAGGCGATGTGGCCTCGGGCGCAGGCTCCATCCGTTGTGAAATCTTGGACGCGCCCGCGCCCGTGCTCGGCAAGACCATCACCTTGACCCGCAGCGCCACCACCGGCTGGAGCTGTGCCACCACGGTAGAGCCGCAGTACGCTGCCAAGGGCTGCGGCGCCAACGGCGCGTGACAGTCGCCGGGCGGTGAGCGAGTTGGTTGCTGCATGCCCAATGCAGTGCTAGCTTTAGCCCACCGCCCGTGTAGCTCAGCCGGTAGAGCAGCGCACTCGTAACGCGAAGGTCGCAGGTTCGATTCCTGTCTCGGGCACCACAGGCACCACTGTTTCAACGGCAATGTTTTCAGATGATCCCAGAATGGTTCTGAAGGCCAGGTGAGCCGGGCATTTGCCCCCGCTCTTTTGTATCTGCGCAACCTTGAAGACCCAGATGCATTCCCATTCCTCGATCTAAGAGAACGACATGACCACGACTGAGATGACCCAGGAAGCACGGCACGAACAAGCGCTCAAGCATTACCTTGAAGCGACGCCGCAGCTTAAAGAAGAGATCAAGGACCTGAGTGCCGACGATCAGCGCGACCAGATTCAGTGGGCATTCGAAGATGAGGCCGAGAGTCAGGGCTACCAGCCTTGGGAGTTGACCCTCAAGTACACCTCGACGCCGGAAGAGTTCGAAGCCGCGCGGTTGGCCTTGCACAAAGAGGCGGCCGAGGTGCTGGGTGTCGATTGGGACGAGTACTGCGAGATGAATAATCTGGTGGTCTAGGCACGGCGGGCTTGTTGTGGCGAGGGAGCTTGCTCCCGCTGGGCTGCGAAGCAGCCCCAAATTGGATAATCGAAATACATCAGGTGTACGTCGATGAACGGTTTGGGAGCGCTGCGCACTCCAGCGGGAGCAAGCTCCCTCGCCACAATCGCCCGGCCCTGCATGGTTTCTCAGATGCTCAGGCGCATCGACAGATCCACCGCCTTCACATCCTTGGTCATCGCGCCGATGGAGATGTAGTCCACGCCGGTTTCAGCGATAGGCAGCAAGGTGGTTTCATTGATCCCGCCGCTGGCTTCCAGCTTGGCCTTGCCTGCGTTCAGGCGCACGGCTTCGCGCATGTCTTCCAGGCTCAGTTCATCCAGCATGATGATGTCGGCACCCGCCGCCAGGGCCTCGCGTAATTCCTCCAGGCTTTCCACTTCGATTTCCACCGGCTTGCCCGGGGCAATCTTGTGGGCGGCGGTGATCGCTTGGGCAATACCACCGCAGGCGGCGATGTGGTTTTCCTTGATCAGGAACGCGTCATACAGCCCGATACGGTGGTTGTGGCAACCGCCGCAGGTCACCGCATATTTCTGCGCTAAACGCAGGCCGGGCAATGTCTTGCGGGTGTCCAGCAGCTTGACCTGGGTGCTGGCGACAAAGTCCGCCAAAAATTGCGCACGGGTGGCAACCCCTGACAGCAATTGCAGAAAATTCAACGCGCTACGTTCACCACTGAGCAGCGAGCGGGCCGGGCCCTCAAGGTGGAACAACGCCTGGTTGGGGCTCACTCGTTCACCATCAGCCACCTGCCAGTGCACAGCGACCCGTGGGTCCAGTTGACGAAACACCGCATCCACCCACGCCGTGCCGGCGATAACAGCCGCCTCACGGGTAATGATCGTGGCCTTGGCCAGTCGTTCGGCCGGGATCAACTGCGCGGTGATGTCGCCACTGCCGATGTCTTCCAGCAGTGCGCGGCGCACGTTGGCTTCGATTTCGGCGGTGAGGTCGGCAAGACGGAGGTTCGGCATAACAGGCTCCACAAACAAAGTGCCTCGATTATAGGGCCAGCGTGCGTTCTAACCCAGGCTCGCCACTCATTTACCGCACAAAGTCAGAGTGTGCTGGCGCAACTGCCCTCGTTTGCAAGATAATCTCGCGCCTTGCAATTGGCGTCATAGCTTTGACGTCCTGGTGGTGATCGGGTGTTTGCAGTGCCTGCCGGGCCTGCGCTCCGTCTCTCCACCGCTCAAAACCGCCGTTTCAGGAGGCCAGGATGCACAATGACGGGAAGGTGGTGCCTATCAACAGGGCGCAGGCCACGCCATCGCCGCTCGCGCGCCTGCCGGTGGTGTTGCTGCAGGTGCGTGACAAGGCTGCGCAACAGCTGCAGCAAGGCTTGCAGGAACTGTTCGATAACGCCGACGACACCCTGTTCGAAATGGCCGAAAAGGCCCGTAGCACCGTCGACCATCATATTTTTTTCGAGGCCATGCGCGACCTGCGCCTCAAGCGCAAGAACTTCGAGCGCGTGTTTATGGAGCAGCTGTTTGTGGCGTTCGCCAACCTGGGCCAGGCCCGGTGCAGCGGTGCACACCTGGTGCCGCTGGTGTCTTATGAGGCGGCACCCGGCACCAGCGCGGATGATGTGGAAAAAGCCGTGGCTCTGGAGGCGATGCTTGGTAGGGTGCGGCATCGCGATGGCTTGGCCCTGGGGCAGTTGGACGCACGCTTGAGTGAACTGCTCGGCAGGCGCCTGGAGGACCCTGAAAACCCCTTGGGCCCTGCGCGGCTTTGTGAGTTTTTCCTGCAAGCAGGGCGCAGCCTGGGGGTGGAGATTCGCGTCAAGCTGGTCATGCTCAAGCTGTTTGAGAAATACGTGCTCAGTGATGCCGACCTGTTGTATGGCGAGGCCAACCAATTGTTGATCGCCACCGGCGTATTGCCGCAACTCAAGACGGTCCCGTCCCGTCGAGCTGGCGGGCGCGAGGCCCGGGAGCACCAGCATTACACCAGCCAAGTGGTGGCCGACCCGCCGCTGGATAAAAGCGGCCAGCAAGCGTTCAGTGCCTTGCAAAAGTTACTGGTGGCCGTGCGTGGCAGCGTGGCCCCGACCCTTGAAGCCAGTGCCGAGCCGCAGCCGATTGCCACCCGCGATCTGCTACGGCTGTTGTCGCATTTGCAGCAATATGTCCCGGAGCCCGGTGGCGAGGACGATTTCGACCTGCGCAACCAGCTGGAACAGTTGCTGACCCGGGGCAGCGTCAAAAGCGGCAAGTCGAGGGTGTTAGAAGAGGCAGACGAAGATGTGACCAATCTGGTCGCCATGCTGTTTGAGTTCATGTTCGATGACAGCGGTGTGCCGGACGCTTTCAAGGCGCTGATCGCTCGCTTGCAGATCCCGCTGCTGAAAGTGGCGGTGCTGGACAAGAGCCTGTTCAGTTGCGCAGAGCATCCGGCGCGGCGCTTGCTCAATGACATCGCGAGTGCCGTCATCGGCTGGAGCCCGCCCTATGACCACCCACGGGACAATCTCTATCTGTGTATCGAGCAACTCGTACAGCGTGTGCTGAATGAGTTCGTCGAAGACCCGGCGATTTTCTCCCAGTTGCTCACCACGTTCAGCGCATTCATAGCCCAGGAGCGCAAGCGCAGCGAGCGACTTGAGCGACATACCCGTGACGCCGAGCAAGAGCGCCTGCAGGTCGAGGTGGCGCGCCAGCGTGTGGCGCACGTGCTCAATCGGCGGCTCGTGGGCAAAACCTTGCCGCAATCGGTGCTGCAATTTGTGCAGCAGGCCTGGAGCCAGGTGCTGTTAGTGGCCGTTCTCAAGCACGGTGAACAATCGCTGCAGTGGCAGGCGGCACTGCGCACCGTGGATGAATTGATCTGGAGCGTCGGCCTGCGTGAAGACACCGAAGCGGGCCGGCGTTTGCTCGAGCAATTACCCGGGCTGCTCAAGGCCTTGCGTGACGGGTTGGCCGGTGCGGCCTTCGATCCTTTCAGTACCCGCGAGTTCTTCCTGCGGTTGCAGGCCATGCATGTTCAGCCGCTCGACGGCGAGGTGCTGGTTGAAGCCCGTGAGCCTTTTATCCTGGGGGCTGGCCCGCCGGGTGCCGACGAACCACTGCCCCATGATGACCCCGACCTGCTCAAAGCCAAGCAGTTGCGAGCCGGTACCTGGGTAGCGCTGCAGCAAAATGAAGCCGGTACCCTGCGCTGCAAATTGACCGCCATCATGCCGCCCGCCGATACCTATGTTTTTGTCAGCCGCGCCGGCCTCAAGGTGTTGGAGAAAAGCGCGGGCCAGTTAGCGCTGGCGTTCAAGCAGGGCGTCCTGCACGCCTTGGATGATGGCCCGCTGTTCGAGCGTGCGCTGGCAGCGGTGGTGGACAACCTGCGGCAACTCAATCGCGGCAAGTGATCGCAACCGCAGGGTGGAACGCGGCATACTGGTCACACCTCTTATCATTCAAGGAGCCTGTATGCAGTTGGACCCCGCCAGCGGTTGGTGCCAGGGCATTCGTCATTGCCCTTCGCCCAACTTCAACGAGCGCCCTGAAGGCGAAATCTCGCTGTTGGTGGTGCATAACATCAGTTTGCCCCCGGCGCAGTTCAACACCGGCAAGGTGCAGGAATTTTTCCAGAACCGCCTGGATATCTCAGAGCATCCCTATTTTGAAGGGATCGCGAGCCTACGAGTGTCTGCGCATTTTCTGATTGAACGTGACGGCACTGTGACGCAATTTGTTTCGTGCCGCGACCGAGCCTGGCATGCCGGTATTTCCGTCTTTGAAGGGCGCGAGGTCTGCAACGATTTTTCTCTGGGAATCGAGCTGGAAGGCACGGATGACCTACCGTTTACCAATGCCCAGTATGCGGCGTTGATCGACCTGACACGCCAACTGCTGGCCGCATACCCAGATATCACCCGCCAACGTATTTGTGGTCACAGCGACATCGCTCCGGGGCGCAAGACCGACCCGGGCCCCGCTTTTGATTGGGCGCGCTTTCGCAGCGCCCTGCAGGATGGAGGACACGAACGATGAGTTTCCTGGTGTTGGTGCTGGCCGTGTGGATCGAGAAATTCTCGGCTTTGCGCCTGCGGTTGCAGCGCGACGGTGGATGGCTGCGTGAGCTGGCCAAGCTGGAATCGAGCCCGCGCATGGGCAAGCGCCCCTGGTTGATCCTGCTGATATTGGTGCTGCTGCCGGTGGCATTGCTGGCATTGTTGTTGCTGGTCCTGGAACCGGTGGCCTATGGCCTGTTGGCATTGCCGGTGCACTTGCTGGTGGTGATCTACAGCCTGGGCCGTGGCGATCTATTGGCGGGGCTGGGGCCGTTTCGCGACGCCTGGCGGCGCGGTGACCTGCAAGCGGCCGAGCATGTGGCCGAACGCGACCTCAAACTTGGCGCCGACAGTGGCGAGCAATTGCTGGAGCGCGTCCAGGGCTACCTGCTGTGGCAGGCGTATCAAAGCTTTTTCGCGGTGATTTTCTGGTATTTCCTGCTGGGCCCGGTGGCCGCCCTGGCCTACCGCCTGTTGGCGCTGGCCAGCGAAAACAGCCAGAACCCGTTGGTGGCCGAGCGCGCCACGCAACTGCGCCACGCGTTTGACTGGTTGCCGGTACGCCTGCTGGCGGCCAGCTTTGCCTTGGTGGGTAATTTCGTCGGGGTCAGCCGTGTGATGCTCCACGAACTGTTGAGCTGGGACATCAGCGCGGCACAGTTGGTGGAAAGAGTCGGCCTGGCCGCCGCGGAAATTCCTGCGCCCGTGGTGGGGGCCGATGGCATCAACAGCCTGGATCGCCTGTGGGAACTGCTGCTGCGTGCGGCGGTGCTGTGGTATGCCGGGTTTGCGATCTGGACGGTGTTGCCCTGATGGTAGGAGCGAGCTTGCTCGCGAAAAACGTCAACGATAACGCGTGCTTCCTGAATAAACGCGGCGTCTGTGAGTCTTTCGCGAGCAAGCTCGCTCCTACATGGCGTTAGGGCTTTCCCCTTGCCACATTTGGCCTCCAGACACGCCGTTAACCTTACGTTACAAAACTCCCTTTCGAATTGAGCTATACAGATAGAGCGCCAAATAGTGGCTATCTGCCGCCGCCCTGCGCCTCAATAAAAATAAAAGAAGGGGAGGTCACCTGTGAAGAGCTTGCTCTATCCCGCCGTCGCGCTGATGAACCGCCTGAGTTTCGGCATGAAGTTCAGCCTGATCAGCGTGCTGTTCCTGCTGCCGATGCTGGCGACCAACTATTACCTGGTGCGCGACTCGTGGCGTGAATACCAGGGCACCCGGGTCGAACTGCAGAGTCTCGACCTGCTCGGCAGCAGCCTGGCGTTGCGCCGCGATCTGGAAACCCTCAACAACCAGGTAGAGATCAATGCCACCCTCGGCCAGTCCGGTAAAGCGGCAGACCTGGAGACCAGGATCAGCGCCTTGGAAGCGAGTGTAGTGGGGCGCTTGCAAGGCTTGCGCGCCATCGCGACCCAGCCCGAGCAAGTTGCCGTCTTCGACAGTAAGCGCGATGAGCTGATCGCTGCGTTCAAGGCCCAGCAACAGGAAACTTCGTTGCTCAACAAAGCGGCGTTGATCGGCAAGTTACTCAACCAGGCCCAGATGTTCAGCCAGATCATTGCCAGCCAAGCCGGCTTGAGCCGTGATCCGCAAAGTGATCTGCGCCAGCTCAGCGACCTGGTCACCACCGTCACCCCTCAAGTCACCCAGGCCTTGGGCGAAGGCCGTGCGATGGGCGCGTACTCCCTGGGGCAGGGCTTTATCAATTCATCCTCCAGCACCCGTTTTGACGAACTGCTGCAGCAGCTGGAAAAACTCCACGGGGAATATGGCTTGAAGCTGCAGGACGCGTTGGGCGCCAGCCAGGCCGCGCATGCAGCCCTCGACGTTTCGGCGCAAGCCAGCCGGGCCAGCCTCAAGCAAGGCAGCGAGTTTTTTGAAGAGCAGGTGGTGATGGCCGAGACCCTCGATACGTCTTGGCAGGGTTTTTATGACGGCGTCAGCCAGTTGATGGCCAAGACCTATCAATTGGATGACGCCACCCTGGCGTTCCTCGGGCAGCAGTTGCAGCAACGCCTGGCGCAAAACCGCCTGCACATGGTGTTGCTGGTCACGGCCCTGGCGGCGGTATTTGCGTTGATTTTCTATCTCTATGCCGGTTTCTTTGTCTCCACTCGCACCACCTTGCGCCGCCTGGGGGCGATGATGGACAAAGTGGCGGCAGGTGACATGACGGTCACCTTCGTTGCTCAAAGCCGCGACGAGCTGGGCGACTTGGGCCAGGTGTTCAATGGCACCGTGGCCAAGATTCATGACCTGATCGAACGTGTTGGGAATACGGTCAGCCAGGTGGAGTTGCAGGCCGGCCAGGTGCAGGCGGTGTCGGCACAGAGTAACCAGGCGGTGTCCGGCCAGCGCAGCCAGATCGAACAAGTGGCGACCGCGATGAACCAGATGTCCGCCACCGCCCAAGAGGTGGCGCGCAGCGCGGCGGCGGCGGTCAGCAGTGCCCAGAGCGTCAATGATGAAACGGTCAACGGGCGTGCGCTGGTGCAATCCCAGCAAGGCGGCATCGCACGCCTGGCGGCGGAGATTGACGAATCGGTGCGGGTGATCAACCAACTGGCTGCCGACAGCCAGTCCATCAGCAGCGTCCTGGAAGTAATCAAGAGCATTGCCGAGCAGACCAACCTGCTGGCGCTCAACGCGGCCATCGAAGCCGCGCGCGCTGGTGACCAAGGGCGTGGTTTTGCGGTGGTGGCCGACGAGGTGCGCACCCTGGCTCGGCGCACCCAGCACTCCACCGAGGAAATCGAGCAGATGATCAGCCGCTTGCACAGCGGCGTGGGCGCGGCGGTGAAGGCCATGGGCAGCAGCCATGAAATGGCGAATGGCACGGTGGGGCAGTCGGAAAAAGTCCAGCAAGCCCTGGAAAATATCCTGGGGGCAGTTGGGATGATCGTCGATCAGAACCAGCAAATCGCCGCCGCCGTGGAGCAACAAACGGCGGTCGCCCAAGACATCGACCAGAACATTGTCGAAATCAACCGTGCTGGCGAGCATGCAGCGCAAGGCGCCCAGCACACGGAAGCGGCCAGTCGACAACTGGCAACCCAGGTGGTTGAGTTGAAGCAATTGATTGGTGCGTTTCGGGTGTAGGGCGGTTCTGAAGGGCTGAACCACGGGGCCTGTGGCCCATGTCTTGATTTACCGATGCGTGTTTTATCGGGGCGTGAATAGGTGAAAATTTATGTCATCCGTCACGGTCACGAGGGGACAAAACGATGGCCGCCGCAATCGGTATCAGGGGGCATTGCGCCCAGTGCAACATGACGTTTGAACTCAAGCCTTGGCAACTGAACGCCATTGCCATCGATGTGCCGTTTGACTGTACGTATTGCCACTGCGGGTTGCAGTTGGGCTGCGTCAAGCAGTTGCGCCAGTTCAGAGCCCTGGACCAATGGGCGCTGGTGCGGCCGAGCATGATCATGCTGACGTGCGCGACCTTGCTGGTGGCCTTGGTCGCCGAGTGGCTGGGGCTGCTCAGTGTCAACGCGCAGTTCAACATTTCACTGGTCGCGGTGTTGATCCATTTGCTGGTGGTGCGCTACGCCCGTCATCGCCAGACAATGACCTTGAACTTGCAGGCCATCAGTGCGCTACCAGTTGAACAGCTCGCACGCATTGCGTGTGCTCGCCTCAGCCAGCAATAGAGGGCTGATACCCATGCGCTCGGCCAGGGCCGTGCAGATGTCTGGCAGGTGTTGCGGGCTATTGCGCTGGTTGGGGTACATGGCCGGGGCCATATCCGGCGAGTCGGTTTCCAGCACCACGGCGTCGAGGGGCAATTGGGCCAGTACCCGGTGCATGCGCAGGGCCTGGGGCCAGGTGGCAGCGCCACCCAGGCCCAGTTTGAACCCGAGCTTGATGTACTCGCGTGCCTCTTCAACGCTGCCGGCGAACGCATGGATGATGCCGCCTCTGGGTAGGCGGATACGCTTTAAGGTGGCAATTACCGCGGCGTGGCTGCGGCGAACGTGGAGCAGGGCCGGCAGCTGGAAATCCACCGCGAGTTTCAGCTGGGTTTCAAATAGCGGTTGCTGGCGCTCGTGGTCCAACTGTTCAAGAAAGTAATCCAGGCCAATTTCGCCCACGGCGCACAGTTGCCGGTGGCCATGCAGGCGCGTCAACCAGTCGCCCAGCTCCAGCAGGTCGGCGGGGCGATGCTCATCGAGATACACCGGGTGCAAGCCAAAAGCGGCGAACAAGCCTTCGTCCTGTTGCACCAAGTCCCACAGCCGCTGCCAATTTTTCTGGTACACCCCCAGCACCACCAGGCGCCGAACGCCGAGGTCACGGCTGTGGGCGAGGACGTGCGTGCGATCCTGGTCGAAGTCCTCGAAGTCCAGGTGCGTGTGGGTGTCGATCAGCTCCACGCTCAGGCCTCGTGGATACGCTGCTTGAAGGTCCGGCCAATCGCATGCACGCCGGGTTGGTACTGTTCTTCTTCAACGGCGGCCAGCGCCAGGCGCAGGGCGGTCTCGGCAATCAACTGATGTTGTTGGGCCATGGCGTTGACCGGCAGCGGGAGGAAATCCAGCAACTGGGTATCGCCGAAGGTGCCCAGGCGCAGGGGGCGTGACTTGAGAGGGAAGTCATGCAGCGCATCAAACACGCCTTGGAGCAGTACGTAGGAGGTGGTTACCAGCGCGTCCGGCAGATGCCCCAGGCGTTGAAGCAATTGCTCCATCAGCTCTCGGCCGCAGTCACGACTGAAGGCTTCGCCCTGTTCGATGATCACTTCGCCCGTAAAGCCTTGCAGCGCATCGCGGAAACCGGCGGTACGCGCCTGGCTGATGCTCAGCTCGGGCCGTGCGCCGATCAGCGCGATCTGCTTGGGCAACGGTTGCAGCAGGCTGCTAGTGAGTTGCTGGCAGGCCTGGTGGTCGTCGCTGACCACGGAGCAGAACTGGTTCGGCTCCATCTCCCGGTCGATGGCAATCACCGGCAGCCCCTTGGCCTGCAACTCGCGATAGCTGTCATCGCTGGCCGGCAGGCAACTGGCGACGAACAACGCATCGCAACGCCGCGCCCGGAACAGTTGCAGCAGTTGGCGCTCGCTCTCCGCTTCGTCATCGGAGCTGGCGATCAGTAACTGATATCCCCGCGCCCGTGCACCTTGTTCCAGCAGTTTGGCGATGCGTGCGTAGCTGGGGTTTTCCAGGTCTGGCAGGATGAACCCCAAGGTCCGCGTATGCCGGCTGCGCAGCCCCGCGGCTTGAGGGTTGGGGGTAAAGCCATGGGCTTGGACCACGGCACGCACACGCTCAACGGTGGCGTTGCTGATGCGCTGCTGTTCGGCCTTGCCATTGATGACATAGCTGGCGGTGGTAACGGACACACCGGCCAGACGTGCGATATCACTGAGTTTCAAACCGGGATTTCCTTGTTTTTTGGCGCTCGCCCCGACATTTTGTCCAATCGTAACCGATTCCAGCATTCGACCAATGTGCCACAGCAAGCGCCGAGTGGCCCTTCAAGCTTGCGCAATTAACGCGTAATCTGCCATAAATTCTAGATTAAACGTTTCAGCAAGCGTATTTTTACGATGTTCGCCACTGAGTGACCACTGCCAATTGACCGCTCAGTCAGTTAATTTCGAACCTATTTACCTACAACAATACCTAGTGCGCCCGTCGCACTAACTAGGAGAACGGCATGCTTGAGCTCACTGTAGAGCAGATATCCATGGGCCAGGTGGCTGTGGATAAATCTGCTGCCTTGCACCTGCTCGCTGACAAACTAGTGGCCGATGGCCTGGTTGCCGAAGGTTATCTCAGTGGCCTGCAAGCCCGTGAAGCCCAAGGCTCGACCTTTCTCGGCCAAGGCATCGCTATTCCCCACGGCACGCCAGAAACCCGCGACCAGGTATTTTCCACTGGTGTGCGCCTGCTGCAGTTCCCCGAAGGGGTGGACTGGGGCGATGGCCAGATCGTCTATCTGGCGATTGGCATCGCGGCTAAATCCGATGAACACCTGCGCCTGTTGCAACTGCTCACCCGTGCCCTCGGTGAAACCGACCTGGGCCAGGCGTTGCGCCGTGCCGGCAGTGCCGAAGCGCTGTTGAAACTGTTGCAAGGCGCGCCCCAGGAACTGGCGCTGGATGCGCAGATGATCAGCCTGGGCGTGTCGGCCGATGATTTTGAAGAGTTGGTGTGGCGCGGTGCGCGCCTGCTGCGCCAGGCCGACTGCGTGAGCAATGGCTTTGCCGCCGTATTGCAGCAAGTCGACGCGCTGCCCCTGGGCGATGGCCTGTGGTGGTTGCACAGCGAGCAGACGGTCAAGCGCCCGGGCCTGGCCTTTGTGACGCCGGACAAACCTATGCGTTACCTCGGCCAGCCCTTGCACGGCCTGTTCTGCCTGGCGAGCCTCGGTGAAGCGCACCAGACCCTGCTTGAACGCCTGTGTGCCTTGCTGATTGAAGGGCGCGGCCACGAGTTGGGACGCGCCACCAGCAGCCGCGCGGTGCTGGAAGTGCTGGGCGGTGAACTGCCGCCGAACTGGCCCAGCGCCCGTATTACCCTGGCCAACGCCCACGGCCTGCACGCGCGCCCGGCCAAGATCCTGGCGCAATTGGCGAAAAGTTTTGACGGCGATATCCGCGTACGTATCGTCGATGGCGCGGTGGGCGCCGTGTCGGTCAAAAGCCTGAGCAAGTTGCTCAGCCTCGGCGCACGTCGTGGCCAGGTGCTGGAGTTTGTGGCCGAGCCGACGGTGGCCGGCGATGCACTGCCCGCCCTCTTGGCCGCCGTGCAAGAGGGCCTTGGCGAAGAGGTCGAGCCCTTGCCCACGGTGAGCGCACAGCCCGCACAGGTCGATATCGAACCGGTGCTCAGCGCGCCACTGAGCGGTAGCCAACTCCAGGCCATTGCCGCCGCGCCGGGTATCGCGATCGGCCCGGCTCATATCCAGGTGCCGCAGGTGTTCGATTACCCGCTACGGGGCGAATCCGCCGCCGCCGAACGCCAGCGCCTGCACACCGCTTTGAGCGACGTGCGCACGGATATCCAGGGCTTGATCGAGCGTAGCCAGGCCAAGGCCATCCGCGAGATTTTCATCACCCACCAGGAAATGCTCGACGACCCGGAACTGACCGACGAAGTCGACACCCGCCTCAAGCAGGGCGAAAGCGCCGAAGCCGCCTGGATGAGCGTGATCGAAGCCGCCGCCAAGCAACAGGAAGCCTTGCAGGATGCCTTGCTGGCCGAGCGTGCTGCCGACTTGCGTGACATCGGCCGCCGCGTGCTGGCCCAGTTGTGCGGCGTCCAGAGCGTGCAGGAACCGAGCGAGCCCTACATCCTGGTGATGGAAGAGGTCGGCCCTTCGGACGTGGCGCGCCTGGACCCGGCCCGCGTTGCCGGCATTCTCACCGCCCGGGGCGGCGCCACCGCTCACAGTGCCATTGTCGCCCGCGCCCTGGGCATTCCGGCCTTGGTCGGCGCTGGCGCTGCGGTGTTATTGCTCAACCCGGGCACGCCACTGTTGCTCGATGGCCAGCGTGGTCGCCTGCATGTGGACCCCGACGCCGCCACCCTGCAACGGGCCACCGTGGAGCGCGACAGCCGCGAACAGCGCTTGCAAGCCGCATCGGCCCAGCGCCATGAAGCGGCGCTGACCCGTGACGGCCACGCCGTGGAAGTGTTCGCCAACATTGGCGAAAGCGCCGGGGTGGCCAGCGCAGTGGAGCAGGGCGCCGAAGGCATTGGCCTGCTGCGCACCGAACTGATTTTCATGGCCCACCCCCAGGCGCCAGACGAAGCCACTCAGGAGGCCGAATACCGTCGCGTACTCGACGGCCTCAATGGTCGCCCGTTGGTGGTGCGCACCCTGGATGTGGGCGGCGACAAGCCTTTGCCCTATTGGCCGATCGCCGAAGAGGAAAACCCCTTTCTGGGTGTGCGCGGCATTCGCCTGACGTTGCAACGCCCGCAGATCATGGAAGCGCAACTGCGCGCATTGCTGCGTGCAGCAGACAACCGCCCGCTGCGCATCATGTTCCCCATGGTCGGCAGCGTGGATGAGTGGCGCGCCGCCCGGGACATGACCCAGCGCCTGCGCCTGGAGATCCCAGTGGCAGACCTGCAACTGGGGATCATGATCGAAGTGCCCTCAGCCGCGCTGCTGGCGCCGGTCCTCGCCAAGGAAGTCGACTTCTTCAGCGTCGGCACCAACGACCTGACCCAATACACCCTGGCCATCGACCGCGGCCACCCGACCCTGTCGGCCCAGGCCGATGGCTTGCACCCTGCAGTCCTGCAACTGATCGACATCACCGTGCGCGCCGCCCATGCCCACGGCAAATGGGTAGGCGTGTGCGGCGAGTTGGCGGCGGACCCGCTGGCGGTGCCGGTGCTGGTCGGCCTGGGCGTGGATGAGTTGAGCGTGTCGGCCCGCAGCATTCCTGAAGTGAAGGCGCGGGTGCGTGAATTCAGTCTGAGCGAGGCCCAGGGCCTGGCGCAACAAGCACTGGCGGTGGGTTCGCCCGCCGAAGTGCGTGCCCTAGTGGAGGCCGTGTAGATGGCGAATATTCTGACCCTGACGCTGAACCCGGCGTTGGACCTCACGGTACGCCTGGCGCACCTGCAACCCGGTGAGGTCAATCGCAGTGAAGCGATGCTCACCCACGCCGCGGGCAAGGGCGTGAATGTGGCGCAAGTGCTGGCGGACCTAGGCCATTACGTCAGCGTGGGCGGGTTTCTCGGCAGTGCCAACCCCCAGGCTTTCAATGCGCTGATCAAGCGCCGTGGGTTTGGCGATGCCTTCATCCGGGTTCCCGGCGAAACCCGGAGCAACATCAAGATTGCCGAACAGGATGGGCGTGTCACCGACATCAATGCACCGGGGCCGCTGGTGACTGAAGAGGCGCTAAAAGCGCTGCTCAAGATGGTCGCGATCATTGGCCCGGAGTTCGATGCGGTCGTGGTGGCCGGTAGCTTGCCGCGCGGCGTCAGCCCGCAATGGTTTAAAGGTTTGCTGGAGGCGTTGAAGGACCTCGGTTTGAAAGTCGCCCTGGACACCAGCGGCGAAGCGCTGCGCCTGGGGTTGGAGGTTGGCCCGTGGCTGGTCAAACCCAATACCGAAGAGTTGGCCGAGGCCTTGGGTAACGCCACCGATGCCATCAGCCGCCTGCATCAGCAAGGCGTCGAACATGTGGTGGTCTCCGACGGGGCCGCAGGCGTGACCTGGTACCGCCCGGGTGCGGCGCTGCACGCCACGCCGCCCAAGGTGGCAGTGGCCAGTACCGTGGGCGCCGGCGACTCGCTGCTGGCCGGGATGCTCCACGGTTTGCTCAGTGGCGATACGCCGGAGCACACCTTGCGCCGGGCCACGGCGATTGCCGCGATGGCGGTGACACAGATCGGTTTTGGCATCAGCGATGACGCGCAGTTGGCGCATCTCGAAAGCGGCGTCGATGTGCGCACGCTGACAGAACAATAAGAGGGTTTGTGATGAAGTTAGCCATTGTTACCGCCTGCCCGAACGGCATGGTCACCAGTGTGCTGTGCGCCCGCTTGTTGGACGCCGCCGCCCAGCGCATAGGCTTGCACACCAGTGTTGAAGTCGTCGATGTACAGCGCCCGGAGCGCCAGTTGTCCCAGGCGACGATTGATGATGCCGAGTGGGTGCTGCTGGTCAGCAGTACCCCGGTGGATATGCAGCGGTTTGTCGGCAAGCGTGTGTTCCAGAGCACACCGGCCCAGGCATTGGCGGATGTCGAAGGCGTGCTGCGCCGGGGCGCCGAAGAAGCCCGGGTGTATGTCGCCGACGCCGCCCCGGTGGCGGCCAAGGCTGCGCCGCGTATCGTCGCGATTACCGCGTGCCCCACCGGTGTGGCCCACACGTTCATGGCCGCCGAAGCCTTGCAGCAGACTGCTCAGCGCCTGGGTTATGACCTGCAGGTCGAGACCCAAGGTTCGGTGGGCGCCCGCACGCCGTTGAGCCCGCAAGCGATTGCCGATGCCGATGTGGTGTTGCTGGCGGCCGATATCGAGGTGGCCACCGAGCGTTTCGCCGGCAAGAAGATTTACCGCTGTGGCACCGGCATTGCCCTCAAGCAATCCGAAGCCATCCTCAACAAAGCCCTGGCCGAAGGCGCGGTGGAAAGCGCGGCCGGCGGTACACCGGCCAAGGCGGAGAAAACCGGCGTCTACAAACACCTGCTCACCGGCGTGTCGTATATGTTGCCGATGGTGGTGGCGGGGGGCTTGCTGATCGCCTTGTCGTTTGTGTTCGGCATCCATGCTTTCGAGCAGCCCGGCACCTTGGCGGCGGCGCTCAAATCCGTGGGTGACCAGGCGTTCCTGTTGATGGTGCCGTTGCTGGCGGGCTACATCGCCTACTCGATTGCCGACCGTCCTGGCCTTGCGCCCGGCATGATCGGCGGGCTGCTGGCTGGGACGCTGGGGGCTGGGTTTATCGGCGGCATCCTGGCCGGCTTCGTCGCCGGGTATTGCGTCAAACTGATCAGCCGCGCAGTGCAACTGCCCCAGAGCCTGGAAGCGCTCAAGCCGATCCTGATCATCCCGTTACTGGCGAGCCTGTTTACCGGGCTTGTGATGATCTACCTGGTGGGCCCACCGGTCGCCCGCTTGCTCACGGGCCTGACGGATTTCCTCAGCACCATGGGCACCACCAACGCGGTGCTGCTGGGCATTCTGCTCGGCGGCATGATGTGCGTGGACTTGGGCGGGCCGATCAACAAGGCGGCCTATGCGTTCTCGGTTGGCCTGCTGGCCGCGTCGAGCGGCGCGCCGATGGCCGCGACCATGGCCGCCGGCATGGTGCCGCCAATTGGCATGGGCATCGCCACGTTGCTGGCCCGGCGCAAGTTCGCCCAGACCGAGCGCGAGGCCGGCAAGGCGGCGATGATCCTGGGGCTGTGCTTTATCTCCGAAGGCGCGATTCCCTTCGCCGCCAAAGACCCGCTGCGCGTCATCCCGGCCAGCATCGCCGGTGGCGCGTTGACCGGTGCGCTGTCGATGTACTTCGGCTGCAAACTCGCCGCGCCCCATGGCGGGTTGTTTGTGTTGGTGATTCCGAATGCGATGAACCATGCGTTGTTGTATTTGTTGGCGATTGTGGCGGGCAGTGTGTTGACCGGCTTGGTGTATGCCGTGCTCAAGCGACCGGAAGCGGCCGAGCTGGCCGTGACTGCCTGACCAGTAAAAGTGTGGGGGCAAGCCCAAATACCCTGTAGGAGCGAGCTTGCTCGCGAAGAACTCGCAGGCGCCGCGTTCATTCAGCAAGCCCGCGTGATCGTTGACGTTTTTCGCGAGCAAGCTCGCTCCTACAGTTGTAGCCTGTCATCTGCGCTTAATCCCGTCGTGCTTTAGTGGCCCTTTTGATACTCAAGAGGGCACCTGCATGAGCCACTTCGATCTCGGTCGCCGCCGTGTGATGCAAGCTGTGGGCGCTGGCCTGCTGTTGCCGGGCCTGGCGCCGGCGGTGATCGCTTCGGTGAAGGACCGACCGCAACTCACTGACGGCGTGCAATCGGGCGACCTGCAGGGCGATCGCGCAATGATCTGGAGCCGCAGTGACCGCCCGGCGAAGATGGTGGTGGAGTGGGATACCCGCAGCGTGTTCAGCAACCCGCGCCGATTCGTCTCGCCCCTGGCCGACAGCCGCACCGACTTTACCGCCCGTGTCGAGCTCACCGGGCTGCCGGTCGACCAGGCGATTTTCTACCGCGTGCATTTCGAAGACGCCCAGACCGGCATTGCCAGTGAACCCTGGTTCGGGCACCTGCGTAGCGTGCCGCAACAGCGGCGTGATATCCGTTTTGTGTGGAGCGGCGACACCGTCGGCCAAGGCTTCGGCATCAACCCGGACATCGGTGGCATGCGCATCTATGAAGCCATGCGCCTGCGCCTGCCGGACTTTTTTATCCACAGCGGCGACACCATCTACGCCGACGGCCCGGTCCCCGCGCAGCTCACCACTGAAGGCGGGCGCATCTGGCGCAACATCACCACTGAAGCCAAAAGCAAAGTCGCGGAAACCCTCGATGAATATCGCGGCAATTACCGTTACAACCTGCTGGATGAAAACGTACGCCGCTTCAATGCCGAGGTGCCGCAGATCTGGCAGTGGGACGATCACGAGGTGATCAACAACTGGTCATCGAGCAAGCAGTTGGATGAGCGTTACCAGACCCGTGACATCAACACCCTGGTGGGCCGCGCCCGCCAGGCCTGGCTGGAATATTCGCCCATGCGCCGACAGAGCGCCGACAGTGGCGGGCGCATTTATCGCAAGCTCAGTTATGGGCCGCTGCTGGATGTGTTTGTGTTGGATATGCGCAGCTATCGCGGGCCGAATGACGACAACCTGGGCGCTGAAAAACCCTTTCTTGGGCGTGAACAGTTGGACTGGCTCAAGCGCGGGCTCAAGGCATCGCAAGCGCAGTGGAAGGTGGTAGCCGCAGACATGCCTATCGGCCTGGGCGTGCCCGACGGTGAGGTCAGCCCCGGCGTGGCGCGTTGGGAAGCGATCGCCAATGGCGACTCTGGCCCGGCGCAAGGGCGTGAGCTGGAGATCGCCGAACTGCTGGGGTTCCTGCATGAGCACAAGGTGCGCAACCACCTGTGGCTGACGGCCGATGTGCATTACTGTGCGGCGCATCACTATCACCCTGACGGCGCGGCGTTCCAGGATTTCGAGCCGTTCTGGGAGTTTGTGGCGGGGCCGTTGAATGCTGGGAGTTTCGGGCCCAACCCACTGGATAAAACCTTTGGCCCGCAGGTGGTATTCCAGAAGGCGCCACCGGCACAGAACACCTCGCCGTTTGCGGGCTTTCAGTTTTTTGGTGAAGTACAGATTGATGGGCAGACGGCGGAGTTGACGGTGATGCTGCGCGATCTCGATGGAGTCTCGGTGTTCGAGCAAAAGCTGCAACCGGCCTGATCGTTCCCACGCTCTGCGTGGGAACGCATCCTGTGACGCTCCGCGTCACGCCGTCAAGAGCGGACGCGGAGCGTCCAGGGCGGCATTCCTACGCGGAGCGTGGGAACGATCAAATATCAATAGACATCCCTGCGATAGCGACCCTGTTCGATCAGGCGCTCCAGCGCCTCATTGCCCAAGATGTCTTTCAGTGCCTGATCCACCCCCGTCGCCATCCCCTGCAAGCTGCCACACACATAAATCGCTGCGCCGTCCGCGAGCCATTTGCGCAGCACATCCGCTGACTCGCGCAGGCGATCCTGTACGTAGATCTTCTCCTCTTGATCGCGGGAAAATGCCAGGTCCAGCAGGGCCAGGTCTCCACTGGCGAGCCAGCCTTGCAGTTCGTCCTGGCACAGGTAGTCGTGGGCGATATTGCGCTCGCCGAACAGCAGCCAGTTTCGCTGCTGGCCGTCGGCAATGCGGGCTTTGAGCAAGCTGCGCAGGCCCGCAAGCCCGGTGCCGTTGCCAAGCAGAATCAGCGGCACAGGCGCGTCGGGCAAATGGAAGCCGCTGTTGCGCCGCAGACGCAGGCTGATGGCCGAGCCGAGGGCGGCGTGTTCAGTCAGCCAGCCGGAGCCAAGCCCCAGGCTGCCGTCGGGGTGGCGCTCCTGGCGCACAATCAGCTCCAGCACGCCGTCGCTGGCAATCGAGGCGATGGAGTATTCGCGCATGCCCAGGGGGACCAGCGCATCCACCAATGCCTGGGCGTGCAGGCCGACCAGGTGCGTGCGGTTTTCCGGCAGTTGGCGCGTGGCCAGGGCCTGATCAAGGGTGTGGGCGACGCCGTCGATCACCACACCGTCGCTGCCGACCAAGCCCAGGCCGGCCAGGAAGTGTTCGATGGCCCAGGGGCAATTGCGCGGCAGGACTTCCACCAGGTCGCCGGCCAGCCAGCTGTGCGCAGACGTGGATGTGAGGCCCAGCAGGTAGACGGGCGAGCCGACACTGTCGGGGTTGAGCAGGGTGCGTTGGCTCAGGGTCCAGTTTTCGTACTGGGCCGTCGGCCAGGCCGCTGCCGGCGCATGCCCGGTGAGCTGGCCCAGTTGCTGTTGCCAGGTCTGCAGCGCCAGTGTATCGCCGCTGTCGACTTCCACCGGGGCAAACAGCGGGGTGCCGCCCTGGTTGGTCAGCCAGAAATGCAGGCGCCGGGCAAAGCCGCAAAAATGTTCGTACTGCCGGTCACCCAGGGCCAGCACCGAGTAGTTCAAGTCTTTGAGGGATAGCGCCTGGCCGAGCACGCTACGCTCGAAACCTCGGGCGCTGTCGGGCGCTTCGCCGTCGCCAAAAGTACTGACCACGAACAGCGCGTTCTGCGATTGGCTGAGGTCGTCGCGGCTGACACTGCCCAGGGGCTGCACCTTCACCGCCAGGCCCGCAGCCTGCAGTTGCCCGGCCGTTTGCCAGGCCAGTTGTTCGGCAAAGCCGCTCTGGCTGGCGAAGCCGATCAGCCAGGCCGGGGCATCGCTGTGGTTATCTGTCAGGCCTTTGCGGGCATCGCGGACCTGGCGCTTTTTGCGGCGTCGGTCCAGGTACAGCAGCCAACCCGTGATGAAAAACAGCGGCATAAGCAGTGAGCTGACGGTGAGGACGATGCGCCCGACCAGGCCGAAATAGCTGCCGGTGTGCAGCGCATACACGCTCGTCAGCAACTGCGCCTTGAGGCTTTTGCTGGCGTAGCGCTCGTGAGATTTGACCTCGCCTGTGGCCGGGTCCAGGTTGATCTGGTTCAGCGCACGGTCATGGGGCGATGAAGTGAGCAGGTAATACACGGTGGCCGGTTGCCCGGCGACCGCGGGCATCCGAATGTTATAGGCGCTCAAGTCGGGGCCGGCGTTGCTGTAGATGCTGCTCCAGATCGCGTCGTAGTTGGCCACCGGAGCCGGGCCTGCGGGGGCTGGGCCGCGCTTGCGCATGCGCTCGTTCTGCGGCGCGTCGGACAGCAGTTTGGTCACGCCACGGTTGTACCAGTCGTACGACCAATACAGCCCGGTCAGCGCTGCCAACAGATAAAACAGCAGGCACCAGGTGCCGAATACCGAGTGCAGGTCCCAATTGAAGCTGCGGCCCTTTTTGCGCCAGTCCAGGGTCAGCCAGACACGCCAGCTTTTCACCTGGCGCGGCCAGCGCAGGTACAGGCCGGAGAGGCAAAAGAACAGCAGGATCAGGGTGCAGGCGCCGGTGATGTTGCGCCCGGTGTCGCCGATGGCGAGGAAGCGGTGCAGTTGCAGGATAAAACCGAACAGGTCCTGGCCGACCGCGTCGCCCAGGTAGTCGCCGGTGTACGGGTCAAAGTAGCGCATCTGGCCACGGCGCTCGCCAGGCGGCGGGGTGAAGGACACGCGGCCGGCGTTGCCGCTCTCGCTTTCTACCCACAGCATGGCCACGGTCTTGCCTTCGGCCGCTTCCAATTTGCGTACCAGCTCGGCGGGCGGCAGTACACCGGCCTCGCGTTTCTGCACGCTCAACACGGTGGGGTTGAGCGCCCGCAGGATCTCGTCCTGGAACGAGTACGCGGCCCCGGTGACCCCCATCAAGGCCAGCACCAGCCCGGCCGTGATGCCGAAGAACCAATGCAACTGGAACAGGGTTTTCTTCAACACGTCGGAGCGCCTCGCTTAGCTGGATATCTGATCACGGCGCGCATTATGCCGTGAGTTGCCGGGAAACACGCAAAAGCCCCACGCATCCGATGTGTGGGGCTCCTGGCTGAACCTTGACCGCTTTTAGAAGTGGAAGCTGGTGGTCAACAATGCCGTACGACCGGCCGCCTGGTTGGCGAAATGCGTGGAGAAGGCCTTGTCGTAGTAGGTCTTGTCGGTCAGGTTCTGCACGTTCAGTTGCAGGTCGACGTTCTTGGTCAGCTTGTAGCTGGCCATGGCGTCGTAGCGGGTGTAGGAGGGTACATACACCGTGTTGCCGACATCACCGTAAACCTCATCGACGTAGAAGGCGCCGCCGCCGACGGTCAGCTTGGGCGTGATGTCGTAGGTGGTCCACAGGCTGAAGGAGTTCTTCGGCGTGTTGGGCATTTGGTTGCCTTTGTTGGAGCCTGCACTGACTACGCCATTACGCCCGTTGAGGCCGGATTTGACCAGTTCGCTGTCCAGATAGCTGTATCCCGCAAACACCTGCCATTGATCGGTGATTTTGCCGCTGGCGGACAACTCGATGCCGTCGACCTGAGATTCCCCGGCGTTCTGGTAGGTGAGCGCATCCACCAGGATGCGGGTGTTTTTCTTCTCGGTGCGGAACACGGCTGCGGTCAGGGACAGGCGGTCGTGGAACAGGTCCCACTTGGTGCCCAGTTCGTAGTTGACGGTTTCTTCTGGCTGCAAGTCGCTGGTGGCGGCACCGGCAGACAGCGGGTTGCCGTCGGATCCTTCGCCTACCAGGCCACCGGCTGGCGTGGCCGATGTGGCGTAAGAGGCGTAGATGCTGGCGTTCTCCACCGGCTTCCACACCAGGCCGGCCTGCCAGTTGAAGAACTGGCTGTCGTCCTTGATCTTGGTGCGCCCGGCGACGGCGTTGGTGTTGGCTTCGGTGTCAAAGGTGTCGTAGCGCAACCCCACGTTCAGTAGCCATTTTGGATCGAGTTCGATGGTATCGAACACGTAGGCGGCGCGGCTGGTGGCCTTGGTGTTGGTACCGTTGTAGTTGCGCGCGATGCTGCCGTTCCAGGCGTCGTCGGGGTTCGGGTTGCTCAGTGAGGTGCACTGGCCGCCCAGGCTGCCCTTGGGCGTTGTGCACACCGGGTTGGCGTTAGGGCTGACGGTGTAGCCGCTGACACGGGTTTCTTCGCCGGTAAATTCCAGGCCGGTGGAGTAAGTGTGCTTGAAGCCCAAGGCCTGAAAGCTGCCAAACAGATCGGTCTGGTTGGTGGTTGTGGTCGTGGTGGAGACACGGCTGTTGGCGCGACGCCAGACAGTGCCGTAGCGGTTGACGTTGAACTTGCTGTCATCCGGCTGAGTAAGCACATAGTCCTGGCCGGTGCTGCCGTGGCGCAGGGTGTTCTTGAGCGTCATGTTGTCGTTCAAGTCGTGTTCGATGGAGAACGTGCTGATGTCCGCACGGGTCTTGCGGAAGTCACGGCTTTTCAAACCGTAGAAGTTGTTGCTGTCGCCGCCGTCGTTGGGTTTGTCATGCACGTGGGCTGTAGCGGTCGACGAACCGTAGCCGTAGGGAATCCCCGAATCCGGCAGGTCATCACTTTCCATATGGTAGTAGCTGAGGTTGACACGGGTCGGTGTGCCCAAGCCAAAAGTCAGCGACGGCGCAACGCCCCAACGGTCGTAATTCACCGCGTCGCGGCCGGCCACGTTTTGTTCATGGCTCATCAGGTTCAGGCGGAATGCCGCGCTGTCGTCCAGGAACTGGCGGTTCACGTCGAGCACGTAGCGGCGGGTCTGGTCGGAGCCGTAGGTAAAGCCGCCGTTGGTGAAGTCCCGCGCTTGTGGGGTCTTGCTCACCAGGTTGAGGCTGCCACCGGCTGAGCCACGGCCGCCGAACGAAGAGTTCGGGCCTTTGCTGACTTCGATGGACTCGATGTCGAAGATCTCGCGGCTCTGGCCACCGGTATCGCGTACGCCATCGAGGTAGGTATCGCCCTGGGCGTCGAAACCACGGATGAACGGGCGGTCGCCCTGAGGATTGCCACCTTCACCGGCGCCGAAGGTGATACCCGGTACGGTGCGCAACGCGTCCTGCAGCGAGGTGGCGGCGGTGTCCTTGAGTACTTGTTGCGGCACCACAGTGACCGAGCGCGGCGTGTCCACCAGCGGCGCGGTGTACTTCTGCGACGAGGCTTTCTCCACCTGGTAGGAGGTGTTGTCCTGCTCCTGGCCGGTGATGTTGGTGGCGCCGAGGGAGATAGGGTTGCGCTCGCCTGTTGGCTCGGTATTTTCAGCGGCCTGTGCCAGGTGGGCGGCGGAGCCGGCACTCAGGGCAACGCCAATGGCGGAGGCCAGCATGCGTGGCGAACGGGCCGGTATTTTTAGAGTAGTGCGCGACATGACGTGTCCCTTCCCCAAGGATGTGAGGCCGCGGAATATAGGGCCAACAAGACTTTGTATCAATTGCGAGATATTGCTATTCGCATCAAATTTACATTCTTTACACTTTTTTGTTACGGATTTTGCGCTCTCGTTCGTCCCCGTGTTTTACAGAGAGGATAAGAATCAATACCATTGACGCCTCTCTGATCCCAGGTATTGCCCCATGTTGCTGCACATTCCCGGCCTGTTCTCTCGCGAGGAGGTGCTGCGCATTCGCCAGGCCCTGGAAGAGACCGAATGGGCTGACGGCAAAATCACCGCCGGTCACCAGTCGGTCAAGGCCAAGCACAACCTGCAATTGCCTGAAGGTCACCCGTTGGCCAAGGAAATTGGCGCAGCCATGCTGGAGCGGTTGTGGAGCAACCCGCTGTTCATGTCGGCCGCGCTGCCGCATAAAGTCTTCCCGCCACTGCTCAACTGCTACACCGCTGGCGGCAGTTTTGACTTTCATATCGACAATGCGGTGCGCCAGCCCAAAGGCAGCCACGAGCGCGTGCGCACCGACCTGTCGTCCACGCTGTTCTTCAGCGATCCCGACGAGTACGACGGCGGCGAACTGGAGATCCAGGACACCTTCGGCCTGCAGAGGGTCAAGCTACCCGCCGGCGACATGGTGCTGTACCCCGGCTCTAGCCTGCACAAAGTCAACGCGGTGACCCGTGGCTCGCGCTATGCCTCGTTCTTCTGGACCCAAAGCCTGGTGCGCGAAGACAGCCAGCGCACCCTGCTGTTCGAGATGGACGGCGCGATCCAGCAACTGACCCGCGACGTCCCCGACCACCCTGCGCTGATCCAGCTCACCGGCACCTACCACAACCTGTTGCGCCGCTGGGTCGAGGTCTGAGCATGGGTTTTTTATTGCGCCGCGAAGAAGTGCTCAATGTCGAACAATTGCAGAGCATGCTCGATGACTCCCCGGTGCGCGCCGCCCAGGCCATCCTGATCGCCGCCAAGGCAGGTGTGGTCGAGGCCCAGGCCCTGCTCGGGCAAATCCTGCTGGAAGGGCGCGGCATTGCCCGCGATGAGGCCCTGGCGCTGCGCTGGTTCCAGATTGCCGCGCAGGGCGGGCACCTGATGGCGCGCAATATGATCGGGCGTTGCCGGGAGCATGGCTGGGGCTGCGCTGTCGATGAAGCCGCCGCAGCACGGGAATATCGCCTGGCGGCACACGCCGGGTTGGATTGGGGGCAGTACAACTACGCCAACCTCTTGGCTACCGGCCGTGGCGTTGTTGAAGACCAGGCACAAGCACTGGCGCTGTATCGCCAGGCTGCCGAACAGGGCCATGCCAAGTCGATGAACCTGCTCGGGCGTTACCTGGAAGACGGGCAGCATTGCCCCAAGGATGTTGAGGCGGCCGTTGAGTGGTACCGCCGCTCAGCCGAGGCAGGTGATTTTCGTGGGCAGTTCAGCCATGCGGCGGTGCTGGCCGACAGCGGCCAGATCGACGCGGCGCTGGAATGGTTGCACAAGGCGCTGGCAGGCGGGAATCTCAAGTTTCTGCAAACGGCACACAAGGCGCTGGCACGGGCGGATGACCCGCGAATTCGCGCCATGGCCGAGTTGTACCGGCAACGAGCTACGAGCTGATCGTTCCCACGCTCCGCGTGGGAATGCCGCCCTGGACGCTCCGCGTCCGCACTTGAGCGCGTAACGCAGAGCGTCACAGGAGGCGTTCCCACGCAGAGCGTGGGAACGATCGGGGGTGGGGTTAAACGTAGAAGGATTTCAGCGGCGGAAACCCATTGAACTCAACCGCGCTGTAGCTGGTGGTGTAGGCACCGGTCGACAACCAGTACAGACGATCACCAATGGCCAGGTTCAACGGCAGGCCGTACTTGTAGTTTTCGTACATGATGTCGGCGCTGTCGCAGGTCGGGCCGGCGATGACCACTTCTTCCATCTCGCCTTTCTTCTCGGTCCAGATCGGGAACTTGATGGCTTCGTCCATGGTTTCGATCAGGCCGGAGAACTTGCCCACATCCGTGTACACCCAGCGCTCGACGGCGGTACGGGACTTGCGCGCCACCAGCACCACTTCGCTGACCAGGATACCGGCGTTGGCGATCAACGAACGGCCAGGTTCCAGGATGATTTCCGGCAGGTCGTCACCGAAGTCTTCTTTAAGGAAACGGATGATTTCTTCGGCGTAGGTTTCCAGGCTGTTGGTGCGGGTGATGTAGTTGGCCGGGAAGCCGCCGCCCATGTTGATCAGCTTCAGGTGGATGCCGTCTTCTTCTTTGAGGCGTTCGAAGATCACCTTGACCTTGGCGATGGCTGCGTCCCACACGCTGATGTCGCGCTGTTGCGAGCCGACGTGGAACGAGATGCCGTAAGGCACCAGGCCCAGGTCGCGGGCGAGGATCAGCAGGTCCATGGCCATGTCGGTCTGGCAGCCGAATTTGCGCGACAACGGCCAGTCAGCAGTGGTCGAGCCTTCGGTGAGGATACGCACATACACTTTCGAACCCGGCGCGGCCTTGGCGATGTTGCGCAGGTCGGCTTCGGAGTCGGTAGAGAACAGACGCACGCCCTTCTCATAGAAGTAGCGGATGTCCTTGGATTTCTTGATGGTGTTGCCGTAGCTGATACGGTCGGCGCTGACGCCGCGGTCCATGACCTTGTCCAGCTCATAGATCGAGGCGATGTCGAAGCTCGAACCCTTGTCTTTCAAAAGGTCGATGATCTCAACGGCGGGGTTGGCCTTGACCGCGTAATACACCTTGGCGAATTCGAAACCGGCGCGCAGGTCATCGTAGGCCTGGCTGATCATCGCGGTGTCGATCACCACGAACGGGGTTTCTTGCTTGTCGGCGAACGCCTTCATTTTGTCAAAAGTGGCGCGCGCGAAATAATCTTCGACGTTGATCGACATGCTGGGAACTCCTAAGGGCAAACTAATTTGATCAATGGGTGCAAATGAACGTCCTCCGTATCCCCACTTTGGTTCGCCTACTTCCCAAGGCATGTCGCCGAAAGCAAAAAGGCCATGGGGTAAGCTGCCCTTGGCCTTGCTGTCTCGTCGTCAGTACTTGAGCCGGATGGATCGTTTCCAGCATGGACGTTCGGCGCGAACTTTAGGGCTTGGCGGGCGTGGGATCAACTAAAAATGTCGCGTTTTTGCACGCGTTCGTCGCGCGGCCGCGTGAAGCTACTTATGTAACCGACCGGTGTGACGGATTGATGTTCCCCGGATGGGGCCAATCAGATGGATTTGCGGTGTATTCATCGCAGGCAAGCCAGCTCCCACATTTGAACTGCATTCTTATGCTGGAATGCATTCCCCTGTGGGAGCTGGCTTGCCTGCGATAGCGATCTATCAAGCCAAAGCAGTTTCGGCAGGCGAGACAATGCTGGTCTTGCCGCCACGGGATTTACCGGAACTCAGGTACTCGGCAATCGACTCCTGGGTCACTTCACCCAGGAACACGCGCTCGGCATCCATCACCGGCAACCACGAACGGTTGAACTCGTACATGCGCGACAGCAGGATGCGTAAATGCTCGTCGTACGCCGCCGTGGCATTGAACTCGCGCAGGTACTGGCCGCAGGTGCCGGCCTGGCGGTGCAGGTCGCGACGGCGTACGTAGCCCAGCGCCTTGTTCTCCGAACAGGTGACCACCACATAGCGGCGGTCGTGCTCGTCCATCAATTCCAGCGCATCGGCCACGGGTGTTTCCGGGCTCACCGACGGGGCGTTGTCCGCCGCGTCTTCGGCTTTTACCAGCAGCAGGCGCTTGAGGGTGCTGTCCTGGCCCACGAAATTGCTGACGAACTCGTCGGCCGGGTGCGCCAGCAGCGTGTCCGGGTGGTCGATCTGCAGCAGCTTGCCGGCGCGGAAGATGGCGATCTTGTCACCCAGCTTGATGGCTTCGTCGATGTCGTGGCTGACCATGATCACGGTCTTGTTCAGCGCGCGCTGCATCTCGAAGAATTCGTTCTGGATCATCTCGCGGTTGATCGGGTCGACCGCGCCGAACGGCTCGTCCATCAGTAGCAGCGGCGCATCCGCCGCCAGGGCGCGGATCACACCGATGCGCTGTTGCTGGCCACCGGACAGTTCACGCGGATAGCGATGCAGGTACTGCTTGGGCTCCAGCTTGATCATGCTCATCAACTCGCGGGCGCGGTCGTGGCATTTCTGCTTGTCCCACCCGAGCAGCTTGGGCACCACCACGATGTTCTCTTCGATGGTCATGTTGGGGAACAGGCCGATCTGCTGGATCACGTAGCCGATGTTGCGACGCAGGGTCACCTCGTCGAGGTCGGTGGTGTCTTCGCCGTTGATCAAAATCTTGCCCGAGGAGGGCTTGATCAGTCGGTTGATCATTTTCAGCGTAGTGCTCTTACCGCAGCCCGAGGGCCCCAGGAACACGCAAATCTCGCCTTCGTTGACGGTCAGGCTCACATCGTTGACGGCGGTGACGGTCTTGCCGTTGCTTTGAAAAGTCTTGGACAGGTTTTGAAGTTCGATCATTTGAGCAATCCTTTTGGAGTCAGCGAGCGTTGCAGCCATTGCAGAAGCAGGTCGGCGAAGATGGCCAGGAGACTGACCAGCACGGCGCCGACGATCAGCATCGACATATCGCTGCGGCTGATGGAAGCCAGAATAAGTACACCCAGGCCACCGGCACCGATGGTGGCGGCGATGGTCATCACACCGATATTCATCACCACGGCGGTACGCACGCCAGCGAGAATCACCGGCACCGCAATCGGCAGTTCGACCATGCGCAGGCGCTGGCCGAAGGTCATGCCGATGCCGCGTGCGGCTTCGCGAATGCCTGGCTCAACGCCGGTGAGGGCCAGGTAGGTGTTACGCATGATTGGCAGCAGGGAGTAAAGGAACACGGCGGTGATTGCCGGCATTGGCCCCAGGCCCTGGCCGAACTTGGAGTAGAACGGCAGCAGCAGGCCGAACAGCGCGATGGATGGCACGGTCAGCAACACTGTGGCGCTGGCTTGCAACGGGCCGGCCAGGGTCGGGAAGCGCGTCATCAGAATGCCCAAGGGCACGCCGATGAAGATCGCGAGGATCACGGCGATGCCGACCAGGGTAATGTGCTGCCAGGTCAGGTGCAGGACCTGGGCCCAATCAAGATGGGAAAAGGCGTTCAAAAATTCCATGTCTTCTCCTTTTTAGTTGATTGGATGTTGGCGCAGGAAATCGGCGGCAACGGCGGACGGGCTTTCATGGTCGACGTCGACCCGTGCGTTCAGTTGGCGCATGGTTTCATCGTCGAACAGGTTGGCCAAAGGCTTGAGTTCGGCGGCCAGCTGCGGGTGTTTGTCGAGGTATTCCTGGCGGATCACCGGGGCTGCGGTGTAGTCGGGGAAGTAGTGCTTGTCGTCTTCGAGCAGCTTCAACTTGAACGCGTTCAGGCGGCCGTCGGTGGTATAGACCAGTCCGGCAAACACCTGGCCATTACGCAGGGCGGTGTAGACCAGGCCCGCGTCCATCTGCCGGGTGTTGTTGCGCGTCAGGTTCATGTCGTACAGCTTGACCATGCCCGCCAGGCCGTCGGAGCGGTTGGCGAACTCGGTGTCCAGGGCGACCAGGCGGTGCTCTTTGGTGTCTTCGGCCATGGCTTTGGTGAGATCGCTGATGCTGTTGATCTCGGGATGTTCCTCGGCAACTTTCTCCGGCAGCGCCAGTGCGTAGGTGTTGCTGAAACGCGACGGCGACAGCCAGACCAAGCCTTTTTTCGCATCGAGTTCTTTGACCCGAGCGTAGGACTGTTCGCTGTCGAGTTTCTCGTCGATATGGTTGTAGGCCACCAGCGACACGCCGGTGTATTCCCAGATCAGATCCAGTTGCCCGCTTTCCTGGGCGCTACGCGCCAGGTTGCTGCCCAGGCCGCCGGTCACACGGGCGTCGTAGCCCTTGGTGCGCAGGTACTGGGAGGTGATTTCGGCGAGCAGGGTTTGCTCGGTGAACACCCGGGCGCCAATGCGGATCACGGGTTTTTCAGCGGCTTGCGCAATACCTGCAAACAGCAGGGCGCAGCCTAATATCAAGCTCAGCTTTTTCATGTGATTTCCTTTACCGGGCCTTAAGACGGGCGCAACCCGCGTTCCAGCCAGAGGCGGCTGGCCATGGTCACCAGGCCATCAAGCAGCAATGCCAGCAGCGCGGTACACGCGGCGCCGAGCAACAGTTGCGGCTGGTTGTTCAGGGCGATGCCAGGGAAAATCAGGCTGCCCAGGCTGTTGGCGCCAATCAGGAACGCCAGCGGTGCGGTACCGACGTTGATCGCCAGGGCCACGCGTACACCGCCGATGATGATCGGCACGGCGTTGGGCAGCTCCACGCGAAACAGCACCTGGCGCGGGGTCATGCCGATGCCGGTGGCGGCTTCCTTGAGGGAGCCCTGAACGTTTTTCAGGCCTTCGTAGGTGTTGCGCACGATGGGCAGGAGCGAGGCAAGGAACAGCGCGAAGATGGCCGGGCCGCTGCCGATGCCGAGGACGCCGAGGGCGATGGCCAGTACGGCCAGGGGAGGGACGGTGTTGCCGATGTTGAAGATCTGCATGAAACGTTCTGCGCGCCCGACCATGTTGGGTCGGCTGAGCAGGATACCGGCGGGGATGCCCACAATCAGGGCCGCCAGCATGGAGACTAAAACCAGAATCAGATGAGCTTGCAGGTAAAACAACAAATCGTCGCGGTACAGTTCGATCGTGTTGATGCCGATCCAGTGGACCAGCAGGGCCAGGAGAGCGACGACAACCACTGCTCCTATCAGCCCTTTGCCATAGCGAATAGCCACAGGCGGACTCCTTTTTTTCTTTTGTCGGCGAACACATTTCCGAGCGGCAATGCCATTCCTGGCTGCCTCTGATGAGTTCGCGAAAAGCAGCTCGCCGATACTGGCTATGCAGTATGCGATCGAGCCATAAGCGCAGCCTCGTCAGGCTAACTTGCTGATTTTTCAGCCCCTGTTCCGAGTGCGGTAGCAGGGGAGTGGACGTCTCGACCTTTTAAAAGGTTCCACACTTGGGCGCATTTAGCCACCCCCAATGGGCTCAACGGTGGTCCGTACCCTCGCGTTTGCGCTATACTCGCCGCCCTTTTTTGACTCACCTGCCAGGCGATTTCCCATGACCCACCAGGCCGCCGAAGTCGCGAAACGCCGCACTTTCGCCATTATTTCCCACCCCGATGCCGGTAAAACCACCATCACCGAAAAGCTGTTGCTGATGGGCAAGGCGATCGCGGTAGCCGGCACGGTGAAATCGCGCAAATCCGACCGCCATGCCACCTCCGACTGGATGGAAATGGAAAAACAACGGGGTATTTCCATTACCACGTCGGTCATGCAGTTCCCGTATCGCGAGCACATGATCAACCTGCTCGACACCCCAGGGCACGAAGACTTCTCCGAAGACACCTACCGCACCCTCACCGCGGTGGACTCGGCGCTGATGGTCCTCGACGGCGGTAAAGGCGTCGAGCCACGTACCATCGCGCTGATGGACGTGTGCCGTCTGCGTGACACGCCGATTGTCAGTTTCATCAACAAACTCGACCGCGATATCCGCGACCCCATCGAGCTGCTGGATGAAATCGAAGCCGTCCTGAAGATCAAGGCCGCGCCGATCACCTGGCCGATTGGTTGCTACCGCGACTTCAAGGGCGTGTACCACCTGGCCGACGACTACATCATTGTCTACACCGCTGGCCACGGTCATGAACGCACCGAAACCAAGATCATTGAAAAGCTCGACTCCGACGAAGCCCGCGCCCACTTGGGTGACGAGTACGATCGTTTCGTCGACCAACTGGAACTGGTGCAGGGCGCCTGCCATGAGTTCAACCAGCAGGAGTTCCTCGACGGCCAGTTGACCCCGGTGTTCTTCGGTACCGCCCTGGGCAACTTCGGCGTCGACCACGTACTGGACGCCGTCGTGGACTGGGCCCCGCGCCCGCTGGCCCGCGTCGCCAACGAGCGCACCGTGGAGCCGGTGGAAGAGAAATTCACCGGCTTCGTGTTCAAGATCCAGGCGAACATGGACCCCAAGCACCGCGACCGTATCGCCTTCATGCGTATCTGCTCCGGCCGCTACGAAAAAGGCATGAAGATGCGCCATGTGCGCACCGGCAAGGACGTGCGCATTGGCGATGCACTGACGTTCTTCTCCTCCGAGCGTGAACAGCTCGAAGAAGCCTACGCCGGCGACATCATCGGTTTGCATAACCACGGCACCATCCAGATCGGCGACACCTTCACCGAAGGCGAAGCGCTGGGCTTCACCGGTATCCCGCACTTCGCCCCGGAATTGTTCCGCCGCGTGCGCCTGCGTGACCCGCTCAAATCCAAGCAATTGCGCCAAGGCTTGCAGCAATTGGCCGAAGAGGGCGCCACCCAGGTGTTCTTCCCCGAGCGCAGCAACGACATCATCCTCGGCGCCGTGGGTGTGCTGCAGTTCGACGTGGTCGCCAGCCGCTTGAAAGAGGAATACAAGGTGGAGTGCTCCTACGAGCCGATCACCGTGTATTCGGCGCGCTGGATTGATTGCAGCGATAAGAAGAAGTTGGAAGAGTTCTCCAACAAGGCCGTGGAAAACCTGGCGATCGACGGCGGTGGTCACCTGACCTACCTGGCCCCGACCCGGGTCAACCTGGCGCTGATGGAAGAGCGTTGGCCGGATGTGAAATTCCGCGCGACCCGCGAACACCACTAAGGTCTGGGCGGGTGAAAGAGGGGCGAAGCTGTGATGGCTTCGCCCCTTTTTATTGGCTTCAACTACCCAGGGTCTGGTCTCTATAAGGTTGGAAATTGGCGATAACCCTGCATTGGGTCTAGCTTTCACACAGTGACTGTGAAGGAGAGCACCGTGCGAAATGTTCGATTCGCCATCCATCTGGTGTTGCTGGCAAGCCTGGGAGCGACGACCTTTCCGACTTTTGCCGATACCGGCACGCCCCAATGGAAAGACACCGGTCCGGTCAGCAAGAAAAAGGCCAATGAAGTCAACTCCGGCAGTTGGCAGCCCCAGGTCCAACCGGCGCCCAAGGAGGATCAGGAGAACCCCTATAACGAAGGGGAAGCCAGCGATACCTATGACGACGGCGAGACCTGAAGCCTGGCGTAAATCCAGAATCGCGACTAGCGTCAACGCGGGTGGCGGCAAGTTATTGCCGGCAGAATTCATCTATTGACTGGACGGAATCGACCATGGGTATTGTTCAACGCGTAGTGCTATTGATGAAGGTGCTGGTGCTGTTGTCGTTGGGGATGTCGACGGCCTGGGCGCACGCCCCGGTGCATGGCCCAGAGATGGTGGCGAGTAGCCAGATTTCGGACTTGCAGTTGGCCAAGTCCGAAGCGGAGCCCGGCGATAAAGGCCAGGGTGGCAGCGAAGACGATGACGACTCGACCACCGACGAGCCTGACAGCGACGACGCAGACGAAGGCGATAGCCAGACGTAGGCTCGCCAAGGGGGAGCGTTTCAAACAATCAATGCCTTGGAAGGGACCCCCAAGGCATTTTTATTGGCCGCCCTTTTCTTCAGAACGAAGTGGTCACCGACGCGAAGTAAGCACGGCCCGGCTCATTGTAAGTCTGCGCGCCCGCATCCTCGGCGTTGCCTTTGCGCGACAGGCGCTTGTCCAGCAGGTTGTTGATGCCCACCCGCACGCTCAGGTTTTTGCTGAACTCATAGCCGCTGCTCAGGCCCATCAACCCGTACGGGTCGACGTCCTGCTGGGCGCTGCGATCGTAACGGCTGGCGCTGCGTGAGTTGAGCGTCGGTGCTTCTTGTTTGCCGTAATAGGTGCCGCTGACCTGGAATGACAGCTTGTCAGTGGCTTGCCAGTCCAGCGTGGTGTTGATGGTGTACTTGGGGATGATGCTCAAGGGCTCGCCGGTGTCTTTGTCCTTGGAGTCGATCATATAGGTCAGGTTGGTGTTCAAGTCCAAATCATCGCGCAGGCTGACGAACAGGTTGCCTTCAACGCCCTGTACCAAGGCTGGGCCGCTGTTTTCCCACTCCAATACACGTCGGCCGTTGTCCAGACGGAAAGCCGCCTCGTTACTGGCGTTGATCTTGTTCTTGTAGTCATTACGGAAATACGTCGCACTGGTGCGCCAGGTGCCCTTGTCGAAAGCCAGGCCGATTTCCTTGTTGACACTGATTTCCGGCTTCAGGTCCCGGTTGCCCACCAGGTAGCAACCGCCCATGTTGGCTTCGCTGGCGTTGCAGCCATTACCACGGCTGTAGAGCAAATAGTTCGGGTTGGACTGGTACAGGTTGGGGGTTTTGTAGGCGCGGGCAATGCCGCCCTTGATGCTCAGTTCGTCGGTCAACTGGTGCGAGGCATTGAAGCTGGGGCTCCAGTTGCCGCCGTATTCCTCATGATCGTCGAAGCGCAAGCCAGGCGTGATGACGGTTTTGCTGCCCAACTCGATGTTGTTCTCGGCAAACAAGGCGTAGCTCGAGGCGGTGGTCTTGGTGCTGTTGCGGCTGACGCCCGGGATGGCGGGTACGCCGCCGGTGCCCGGGTCATAGCTTTGCGGGCGCAACGAGCCTGGGTCGTTCATCGACTCGTAGAGGTATTCGCTGCCCAGGGTCAGCACCTGTTCGGCACCGACGCTCAGGGGCAGGTTGACCTGCGCAGTGGCCCGGGTATTACGCAAGCGCGATTCGAAACGACCAGCGCTGGCGGAGGGCGCGCCTTCGCCGGAACCGGCCAGGCCTTCGTTTAGACGTTCGTTGCGAGTCAGGTCGTGGGTCAACGAGGCCAGTGTCGAACCCCAATCGAATTCGCCGCGGTGCGTGGCTGAAAAGCTGCTGCGCTGAATCACACTGGTTTCCTTGCCCACCAGGCTTTCCACGAATGCGCCACCGCCGTTGAGCATGGTGTCACCGGCGAAAATATTGCCCTGGCGGCTGTAGCTGGCCTCCAGGTCGAGGGTTTGCTCAGGAGTGAACTGCCAGCTCAGCAAACCATTCACATCTTTATTGCGCACGCCTTCGCGGCCGGCCACCAGCGAGTCCGGGGTCGCCTGCGCTGCGCGGTTGATGTCGGCGTCATCGGCATCGGTCTTGTTCAGGCCGCCATAGACGCGGAACGCCAGGGTGTCGGTCAACGGGCCGCTGAGGTTGAAGTTGGTGCGTTTGCTCGCGCCTTCGGCATCGTTTTCGGGGAAGGCGGTGTAGGCGGTCAGCGAGCCGTGCAGTTGGTCGGTGGGGCGTTTGGTGATGATGTTGATCACCCCGCCCATGGCGCCGGAGCCATAACGGGCAGCAGCCGGGCCGCGCAGGATTTCAATGCGTTCGACTTCTTCGGCCGGTACCCAGTTGGTTTCGCCACGGGTATCACGGTCGCCACTCCAGCCATAACGCACGGCGTTGCGCGAGGTCGACGGTTTGCCATCGATCAGAATCAGGGTGTTTTCCGGGCCCATGCCCCGCAGGTCGATCTGACGGTTATTGCCACGGCTGCCGCTGGAACTGTTGCCGGTCAGGTTCACGCCCGGCTCGCGACGGATGATCTCCGACAGGTCGTTGGTGGGCGGGCGCTTCTTGATGTCTTCGGCAGTGATGATCGACACGCCGGGCGCTTGCTTGAGTTCTTCGGCGGCGGTGCCCAGCACGTGCGTCTCGCCCAGCACCAGAGCTTGGGGCGTGCCGTCCACAGGCAGGTCTGTCGCTTCGATCGGCACCTTGTCGCGTTCTTTTTCCACACTCTGCGCCAGCAGCGCGGGGGACGAAAGGGTAGCGATAAACGCCAACGATAGATGGCTGAGCCTGAATTGAGACGACATGTCCACAAAGTCCTTTAGGAGGGGCGATTGAACGAGAGTCGTCTGAATTTTTTCGTGCATCCAGCGCTCTCCATGCGCCGTAATGGTATTGATTCTCAAACAGAAGTAAATTGCATTTACAATCTATACACTTTCCTTAAGGCTCTGGCTCAATGTTTTCAAGGCTGGCGGCTGTGAAGGGCGAGGTTTAATCGGTATGTTCTTTGTTACAAACGCGCAAAAAAAGCCCCTCCGGCCAGGCTGATGCGCAATCTGGCGGGAAGGGCGATGGAACTCATTGAAACCGCGGCCCCTGTAGGAGCGAGCTTGCTCGCGAAGAACGTATGAACACCGCGTTAAACCAGACTACCCGCGTTATCGTTGACGTCTTTCGCGAGCAAGCTCGCTCCTACAGGAGGAGGTTGTGTTGCTTCAGGCCACGAATTGCTCCGCGTAGTGGCAAGCCACCTGCCGGTTATCCAAAGGACGCAACAGCGGCTCTTCACTGCTGCAACGCGCCGTCGCATACGGGCAACGCTTGTGGAATGCGCAGCCAGGCGGCGGGTTCAGTGGGTTGGGCAGTTCGCCGACGATCTTGATCTTCGGCTTGCTCGGGTCCGGGTGAATGGTCGGCGTGGCCGACAGCAGCGCCTGGGTGTAGGGGTGCAGCGGGCGTGCGTAGATGTCTTCCTTGGGGCCCACTTCCACTGGGCGGCCGAGGTACATCACCATCACATCGTCAGCCACGTGCTGCACCACCGCCAGGTTGTGGGAGATGAACACGTAGGCGGTGTTGAATTCCTGCTGCAAATCCATGAACAGGTTGAGCACCTGCGCCTGGATCGACACGTCCAGTGCCGATGTCGGTTCGTCCGCCACCAGCACTTTGGGTTGCAGCATCATGGCGCGGGCCAACGCGATGCGCTGGCGCTGGCCGCCGGAGAACATGTGCGGGTAGCGCTGATAATGCTCAGGGCGCAGGCCCACTTGCTTCATCATCGCCTGCACTTTCTCGCGGCGTTCGGCGGCGGACAGGTTGGTGTTGATCAGCAGCGGTTCGGCCAGTTGATCACCGACTTTCTGGCGTGGGTTCAGCGAGGCATAGGGGCTCTGGAACACCATCTGCACGTCTTTGCGCAATTGCTTGCGCTGGGCCTTGTCGGCGCCGGCCACTTCTTGCCCGGCGATTTTCAACGAGCCCGACGAGGGCTCTTCAATCAGCGTGAGGGCGCGGGCCAGGGTGGATTTGCCACAGCCCGACTCGCCTACCACGGCGAGGGTTTTGCCGGCTTCCAGCTCAAAAGACACACCATTGAGGGCACGCACGGTGGCATGACCCTTGAACAGGCCGCGGGACACTTCGTAGTGACGGGTGAGGTCGCGGGCGGTAAGTACGACGGCCATTACGCCACCTCCTGGTTCAGCGGGTAGAAGCAGCGGGCAAGGCTGTGGCTTTTCGGATCAAGGCCCGGCCGCTGGGCGCGGCAGGAGTCCTGCACGTACGGGCAGCGCGGCGACAGCAGGCAACCCTGCGGACGGTCGTAGCGGCCGGGCACGATGCCCGGCAACGTGGCCAGGCGCGTTGCGCCGAGGCTGTGCTCGGGAATGGCCTTGAGCAACGCTTCGCTGTACGGGTGTGCCGGAATGTCGAACAGCTGCGGCACCTGGCCGACTTCCACCGCCTGGCCTGCGTACATCACGCACACGCGCTGGGCGGTTTCGGCAACCACCGCGAGGTCGTGAGTGATCAGCACCAGGCCCATGTTCTGCTCTTTTTGCAGGGCCAGCAGCAGTTCCATGATCTGCGCCTGGATGGTCACGTCCAACGCAGTGGTCGGTTCATCGGCAATCAGCAACTTGGGCTCACCGGCAATTGCCATGGCGATTGCCACGCGTTGGCTCATACCGCCGGACAATTGGTGCGGGTAGGCATCCATACGGCTGGCAGCGCCTGGGATCTCAACTTTTTCCAGCAGCTCGATAGCCCGCTTGCGCGCTTGTTTGCCGGACATTTTCAGGTGCAGGCGCAGCACTTCTTCGATCTGGAAACCCACGGTGTAACTGGGGTTCAACGCGGTCATCGGGTCCTGGAACACCATCGCCAGGTCTTTGCCGACAATCTGGCGGCGCTGGCGGTTGCTCAACTTGAGCATGTCCTTGCCGTCGAAGTTCAGGGCGTCGGCGGTGACGATGCCAGGGTGCTCGATCAGGCCCATCAGCGCCATCATGGTCACGGATTTACCCGAGCCCGACTCGCCAACGATCGCCAGGACTTCGCCTTTGTCGACCGAAATGTCGAGGCCATCGACCACCGGCACGGCGGTCTTGTCGCCGAAGCGCACGTTGAGATTCTTGATTTCTAACAGTGACATGGGAATCTCCTCAGGCGGCGTTCTTGAGTTTCGGGTCCAGCGCGTCGCGCAGGCCGTCACCCATCAAGTTGATTGCCAGCACGCTGAGCAAAATGGTCAAGCCAGGCAGGCTCACGACCCACCAGGCGCGTTCGATGTAGTCTCGGGCCGAAGCCAGCATGGTGCCCCACTCAGGGGTTGGCGGTTGTACGCCAAGGCCGAGGAAGCCCAGGGCCGCGGCATCGAGAATCGCCGAGGAAAAGCTCAAGGTCGCTTGTACGATCAGCGGCGCCATGCAGTTAGGCAGCACGGTGATGAACATCAGGCGTGGCAGGCCGGCGCCAGCGAGGCGGGCGGCAGTCACGTAGTCGCGGTTCAGTTCGCCCATCACGGCGGCGCGGGTCAGGCGCACATAGGATGGCAACGACACGATGGCGATGGCGATCACGGTGTTGATCAGGCCAGGGCCGAGGATGGCGACAATCGCCACGGCCAGCAGCAGCGATGGCAGGGCCAGCATGATGTCCATCAGACGCATGATGGTTGGGCCGAGCAAGCGCGGGAAGAACCCGGCGAACAGGCCCAGCAGGATACCCGGGATCAGCGACATCACCACCGACGACAAACCGATCAGCAACGATAGACGCGAGCCCTGGATCAGGCGCGAGAGCAAGTCACGGCCTAGTTCGTCGGTGCCCAGCAGGAACTGCATTTGCCCACCTTCCAGCCACGCCGGTGGTGTGAGCAGGAAGTCGCGGTATTGCTCGCTGGGGTTATGCGGGGCAACCCACGGGGCGAAGATCGCGCAGAACACGATCAGCAACATGAACAGCAGGCCGGCGACCGCGCCTTTGTTCTTGGAGAAGGCTTGCCAGAATTCTTTGTACGGGGACGGGTACAGCAGGCTCTGATCGACTGCTGACACTTGAGTAGGTGTAATCATGGTCATGATCTCAGCGCTGGTGACGGATGCGTGGGTTGGCGAAGCCGTAGAGGATATCCACCACGAAGTTCACCAGGATCACCAGGCAGGCGATCAGCAGAATGCCGTTCTGCACCACCGGGTAGTCCCGCGCGCCAATGGCTTCGATCAGCCATTTGCCGATGCCGGGCCACGAGAAGATGGTTTCGGTCAGTACCGCACCGGCCAGCAGCGTGCCGACTTGCAGGCCGACCACGGTGAGCACCGGGATCAGTGCGTTACGCAGGCCGTGCACGAACACCACGCGGGCTGGCGACAGGCCCTTGGCCTTGGCGGTACGGATGTAGTCCTCACGCAGCACTTCGAGCATCGACGAACGGGTCATGCGCGCGATCACCGCCAGCGGGATGGTGCCGAGCACGATGGCCGGCAGGATCAGGTGGTGCAATGCATCCCAGAACGCGTCCGGCTCGTCGGCCAGCAGGGTGTCGATCAGCATGAAGCCGGTGCGCGGCTCGATGTCATAGAGCAGGTCGATACGCCCGGATACCGGGGTCCAGCCCAGGCTTACCGAGAAGAACATGATCAGGATCAGGCCCCACCAGAAGATCGGCATCGAATACCCCGCCAGGGAGATGCCCATCACCCCATGGTCGAACAGGGATCCTCGCTTGAGTGCCGCGATCACCCCGGCCAACAGGCCCAGGATACCGGCGAACAACAGCGCGGCCATGGACAGCTCCAGGGTCGCGGGGAAGAGAGCGGTGAATTCGGTCCACACGCTGGTGCGGGTGCGCAGCGATTCGCCAAGGTCGCCCTGGGCGAGCTTGCCGACATAGTCCAGGTATTGCGCATACAGCGGCTTGTTAAGGCCAAGGCGCTCCATTGCCTGTGCGTGCATTTCGGGGTCAACCCGTCGCTCGCCCATCATGACTTCTACGGGGTCGCCTGGAATCATGCGAATCAACGCAAAGGTCAGCAACGTGATGCCGAAGAACGTGGGGATCAATAACCCCAGTCGGCGGGCAATAAAACTAAACATCTTGGTGTGTACCTCAATCAGCCGGTTAGGCAGGTCCGGCACCGTCAGCGTCGACGGTGCCGAGCGTTTTTCTTATTACTTCACCTGGGTGGTGGCGAAGTTATTCGTACCCAGAGGGCTTTGGATGAAGCCTTCTACGTTCTTGCGCATGGCGGTGAACAGTTTCGGGTAAGCCATGGGAAGCCATGGTTGGTCTTTTTCGAAGACATCCTGTGCTTGTTCATAGAGCGCGGCCCGTAAGGCCGGTTCCTTTTCCGCACGAGCCTTGTCGATCAAGTCCTGAAACTCTTTGTTACACCAGCGCGCGTAGTTTTCGCCGTTTTTCGCCGCATCGCAACTCAGGTTCGGGGTGAGGAAGTTATCCGGGTCGCCGTTATCACCGACCCAGCCTGCCGACACCATGTCGTGCTCGCCGTTTTTAGCGCGTTTGAGCATTTCGCCCCATTCCATGACTTTGATATTGACCTTCAGGCCAACCTGCGCCAGATCCGCCTGCATACGCTGGGCGCCGAGCATCGGGTTAGGGTTTGTCGGGCCGCCGCCGTTACGGGTGAACAGCGTGAACTCGGTGCCTTCCGGCACGCCGGCTTCCTTGAGCAGGGCGCGCGCCTTATCCAGGTCGCGCGGTGGGTTTTTCAGCTTTTCACTGAAACCCAGCAAGGTCGGCGGATACGGGCCGGTGCCCACGACTGCATTGCCCTTGCCGAACAGCGCTTCGGTATAACCGGCCTTGTCGAACGCGATGTTGATCGCGTGACGTACTCGGGCATCGCTCATGTATTTGCGAGTGGTGTTCAATGCGGTGTAGCTGGTGGTCATCGCCGCCAGTTCATCGACCTTCAGGTTCGGGTCTTTCTTGATGCTTGGAATGTCATCCGGCTTGGGGAACAACGCGATCTGACATTCGTTGGCCTTGAGCTTTTGCAGGCGCACGTTGTTATCGGTGGTGATCGCCAGAATCAGCGGGTCGACCGCCGGCTTGCCGCGGAAGTAGTCCGGGTTGGCCTTGAAGCGCGCCTGGGCATCTTTCTGATAACGATTGAAGACGAATGGGCCAGTGCCGATAGGCTTGGCGTTGAGGTCTTCAGTTTTACCGGACTTGAGCAACTGGTCGGCGTATTCCTTCGAGTGGATTGAAGAGAATGCCATACCCAGGTCGGCCAGAAACGGAGCTTCCGGACGGGTCAAGGTAAAGACGACGGTGTGATCGTCGGTCTTTTCTACGCTCTTGAGCAGTTCCTTGAACCCCATGCTTTCGAAGTACGGGTAGCCCACGAGGGACTTGTTATGCCACGGGTGATTCGGGTCCAGCTGGCGCTGGAAGCTCCAAAGCACATCATCGGCATTCAGGTTGCGCGTGGGTTTGAAATAGTCGGTGGTGTGGAACTTGATGTCGTCACGCAGATGGAAGGTGTAGGTCAGGCCATCGGCGCTGATTTCCGGCAGGTTTTTGGCCAGGGCAGGGACCACTTCAGTGGTGCCGGGCTTGAAGTCCACCAGGCGGTTGAACATGGTTTCAGCGGCGGCGTCAGCAGTCACAGCAGTGGTGTACAGGACCGGGTCGAAACCTTCCGGGCTGGCTTCGGTGCAGACCACCAGCGGTTTGGCCGAAACGCCGATCGCCACGCTCAACAGCGCAGCGGCCATGGCGGCTTGTAGTGGGAGCATTTTCATTCAGAGCCCTCTGCAATCGATGGAGCCAGAAAAGCGTAGGCGGCGGGCTCGTCCTGAGCTCGCCGCCTGCCTGGCGCTAATTAAAGGATGTTGAACGGGATGGTGGTGACCAGACGGAACTCTTTGATGCTGCCGTCGGACTGGAACTCGCTGCCACGGTGCTCAACATAGGTCGCGCGCACGGTGGTGGCTTTGAGCGGGCCGCTCTGCAGCGCGTAAGAGGCGCCTACACCGTATTCCTGGTGCTTCTCGCCGTCCTGGGACTGGATGCCGTCATAAGCAAACTTGGCCCGGCCATTGTTGCCGGTGTAGTGGGTACCGTCGATGTCCCAGCCGCGTGCCGAGTAAGCGTTGAACTTCAGGCCGGGTACGCCGTATTCAGCCATGTTGATGGCATAGGCGATCTGGAAGGATTTCTCGTTCGGGCCGTTGAAGTCAGACGTCAGGGAGTTGGCCAGGTAGATACCGTTGGTTTCGTGCAGGTAGTCGAAGTACTCGTTACCGTTCACTTGCTGGTAGCCGAAGGTCAGGCTGTGTGCCTGGTGAGTCAGGCCCAGGGAGAGGGAGAAGGTATCGTTGTCGATTTCCCCCATCTCTTTTTTGCCTTCATCGACAGTCTTGTAGTAGTTGAAGCCGGTGGTCAGGCCCAACTGCTGCGCGTCGCCCAGCTCGTGGGTGGCGCCGAAGTAGTACTGGTTCCAGAAGTCCTTCACGTTGGCGGCGAAGAAGCTGGTTTTCAGGCTTTTCAGCGGCTGGTAGTTCACACCCAGGGTCGACACTTTGTCGGTTTCTGCGCCATTGCCGTATTCGCTACGGAATTTCGACAGGCTCTGCTCGCTACGTGGCGAAACGCGGTCGAACACGCCGCCCTGGAACGACAGGTTGCTGAATTCTTCGCTGTTGAAGCTCACACCCTGGAAGCTCGAAGGCAGAGCACGGTTGCCGATGGTGTCGACGATGCCGCTGCTGAAGTTCTGGCGACCGGCGGTCAGTGTGGTGTTGGACACGCGGAATTGCACGTTGGCCAGGCCCAGTTTGCTCCACTGGTCTACTGCGTCACCGTTGGAGTCGGCCAGGGTACGGTTGGAGCCGCCTTTGATATCACGCTTGCTGCGATCCAGCACCAGGGCGTTGTACACCGCCACTTCAGTCTTGACCCCTACGGTGCCCTGGGTGAAACCCGAGCTGGCGTTGAGGATGGTGCCCTGCACCCAGTTGGTACGGTTGCGATCGGTCAGGGTCTGGCCGTGCTTCTGGTACGAGAAGGTGCCCCCACGGTATTTGCTTTCATGGGAGTACCAGTTACGCGTGGTGCCGCCCAGGCTGAAATCTTCGATAAAGCCTTTGGCCTCGCTTTGGGCGCTGGTGCCGGCCAGGGTGGTAGGAACGAAGTCCTGGCTTTGCGTTTCAGCGTAGGCGGTGGCCGTGATGCTGCTGATGGCCAAGGCCAGAAGCGCTTTGCTGCTCAGTTTCATGGGTGAAGCTCCTTTGGTTCTCTTTTTTAATGCCGGTCTTTTTGGGTGATCCGGCTATTGGGTGTGGAACTCGTTCAAGCTATTGCAAACGTTTGGCGTAGGAAATTTCCCAACAAAAGCCTGCACGTTTGCCGGGGAGCGTATTTCGCTCCCCGCCATCCGGTTATTTTCTTATGGGTTGATGCTGACGCCCGAGAACACGTTGCGGCCGAAGGGGCTTACCTTGAAGCCTTCGACTTTGGCGCTTAACGGCTGGTTGACCGTCGAGTGCGCGATGGGCGTGATCGGCACCTGCTGCTTGAGCAATTGCTGCGCCTGTTTGTACAGAACAGTCCTTTGTTCGCGGTCGGTCACGACCTTGGCTTGCTTGATCAGCTTGTCGTACGCCGGGTCGCACCACATGGAGTAGTTGTTCCCGCCGATGGCGTCGCAGCTGTAGAGGGTGCCGAGCCAGTTGTCCGGGTCACCGTTGTCGCCGGTCCAACCGATCAGGCTGACATCGTGCTCACCGTTCTTGGTGCGCTTGATGTACTCACCCCATTCATAGCTGACGATCTTGACCTTGAGGCCGATCTTGGCCCAGTCGTTCTGCAGCATTTCCGCCATCAGCTTGGCGTTGGGGTTGTACGGGCGTTGCACTGGCATGGCCCACAGGGTGATCTCGGTGCCTTCCTTGACCCCGGCGGCCTTGAGCAACTGCTTGGCTTTTTCCGGGTCGTAAGCGGCGTCCTTGATGCTGTCGTCGTAGGACCACTGCGTCGGCGGCATGGCGTTGACCGCCAGTTGCCCGGCGCCCTGGTACACAGCATTGAGGATGCTCTGCTTGTTCACCGCCATGTCCAGCGCCTGGCGTACTTCAAGCTGATCGAATGGCTTGTGGCGCACGTTGTAGGAGATATAGCCCAGGTTAAAGCCCGGCTTGGTCAGCAGTTGCAGGTTCGGGTCGGCCTTGAGGGCCTCGACATCGGCAGGGCGTGGATGCAAGGTCACCTGGCATTCGCCGGCCTTGAGCTTCTGTACGCGTACCGAGGCGTCGGTGTTGATGGCGAAGATCAGTTGGTCCAGCTTGACGCGGCTCGGGTCCCAGTACTGCTTGTTGCCCACGTAGCGGATCTGCGAGTCTTTCTGATAGCGCTGGAACACGAACGGGCCAGTGCCGATCGGCTTCTGGTTGATGTCGCTGGGCCGGCCTTGCTTGAGCAACTGCTCGGCGTATTCCGCCGAAAGGATCGCGGCAAAGCTCATGGCGATGTTCTGCACGAACGCGGCGTCGACCGTGTTCAGCGTCATCACCACGGTGTACGGGTCGGTTTTCTCGACCTTGGCGATGTTCTTGTTCAGGCTCATCCCGTTGAAGTACGGAAACTCGGTGGGGTAGGCCTTGCGGAACGGGTGTTCGGGGTCAAGCATGCGGTTGAAGGTGAACAGCACGTCGTCGGCGTTGAAGTCCCGTGTCGGCTTGAATTCCTTGTTGCTGTGGAACTTCACCCCTTCACGTAGGTGGAAGGTGTAGGTCAGGCCATCCGGGGAAATATCCCACTTGGTTGCCAGCCCAGGGACGACGTCGGTCGCGCCTTTTTCGAACTCCACCAAACGGTTATACAAAGGCTCCGCCGCATCGTTGTCGGTAGCGGTGGTGTATTGCGCAGTGTCAAACCCTGCCGGGCTGCCTTCGGAGCAGAACACCAGGCTCTTTTTCTCGGCGGCTTGGCCCATGGTGGCCATGGCCAGCAGGCTGGTGGCAAACAGAGCGGATACAACGGTGGTATGGCGCATGACGATCCCGGTCCTTGTTTGTAGTTATCAACAGCGAGCCTTCCTGCTGGCTTACAGCCAGGCAGACATCACTGATCCCACACACAGCAAGTGCCCTTCCCAGAGTGATGCCTCTGCTGTCCTACGACCTTATGGGGCGCTGACCTTGCAGTAAATGCGTCAATTCTGACTGACCTTGTAGGCAACGGAGGCACGGGTCGCAGTTCATTGCTGTAAGACGGCAACGCTTGCAAACGTAGTCTGTTTCCTAAGGTCCAGGCGGATGGAATAACGGCGACGTTATGAAACGTCGCCGTTATTGAACCTTACTTGCCGCTGACGCTAACGCCGTAGAAGGAATTCAAGCCAAACGGGCTGATCTTGAAGTCCTGCACGGTATTACGCATGGGTTGATACACCGTCGAGTGCGCGATAGGTGTCATCGGGACTGCATCTTTGAGGATATGTTGCGCCTGCTTATACAGCTCGGTGCGTTTGGCGACATCCGATGTGGCCTTGGCTTCTTTAACGATGCCGTCGAATTTCTTGTCGCACCATTTGGAGAAGTTGTTGCCCGACAGCGAGTCGCAGCCGAACAGCACGTTCAGCCAGTTGTCCGGGTCACCATTGTCGCCGCTCCAGCCAATGATCATGGCCTGGTTCTCGCCGCCTTTGGAGCGCTTGATGTACTCGCCCCACTCGTAGCTGACGATGTTGACCTTCAGGCCGATCTGTTTCCAGTCGTTCTGCAGCATCTCGGCCATCAATTTGGCGTTGGGGTTGTAGGGGCGCTGGACCGGCATGGCCCACAGGGTGATCTCGGTGCCTTCCTTGACGCCAGCGGCCTTGAGCAATTCCTTGGCCTTGGCAGGATCGTACTTGGCATCCTTGATGGTGGTGTCATAGGACCACTGGGTCGGCGGCATGGCGTTGACCGCCAGTTGGCCGGCACCCTGGTACACGGAGTCGATGATCTGCTGCTTGTTCACCGACATGTCCAGGGCTTCACGGACGCGCAGGTCAGCCAGCGGGTTCGCGGCGGTCTGGCCCTTGAGTACAGGCATGACGTTATAGGCGATGTAGCCCAGGTTGAAACCGGCCTGGTGCGGCAGTTTCAGGTCCTTGTCCTCACCCAGCGCCTTGAGGTCGGCCGGACGTGGGAACAGGGTGATCTGGCATTCGTTTTTCTTGAGCTTCTGGATACGCACCGACGGGTCGGTGGTGATAGCGAAGATCAGGTTATCGATCTTCACGTCTTCAGGTTTCCAGTAGTCCTTGTTGCCGGTGTAGCGAATGTTCGAGTCTTTCTGGTAGCTCTTGAACACGAACGGGCCAGTGCCGACCGGCTTCTGGTTGATGTCGGCAGGCTTGCCTTCCTTCAACAACTGCGCAGCGTATTCGGCGGACTGGATCGAGGCGAAGCTCATGGCCAGGTTCTGGATGAACGCGGCGTCCACGGTGCCAAGGGTGAACTTGACGGTGTGGTCATCGATTTTTTCGATGTTCTTGATGTTGGTGTCCATCCCCATGTCCGTGAAGTACGGGAACTCGGTGGGGTAGGCCTTACGGAATGGATCGTCTTTATTGATCATCCGGTTGAAGGTAAACAGTACGTCGTCAGCCGAAAATTCACGAGTTGGCTTGAAATACGGGGTGGTATGGAACTTGACGCCTTCGCGAAGGTGGAAGGTGTACGTCAGGCCATCCGGGGACACGTCCCAGCTAGTGGCCAGGCCAGGAACGACGGCGGTGCCGCCACGTTCGAACTGGCTCAGGCGGTTGAACATGGTTTCGGCCGAGGCATCGAAGTCTGTTCCGGTGGTGTACTGGCCTGGATCAAAACCGGCCGGGCTCCCTTCGGAGCAGAACACCAGGTTAGTTGCCGCAAGGGCTACGGGGGCTGCGGCCATAAGGCCAGCGCTCACTAATAACGGAAGGACTGCGTGTTTAAGCATGTTGGCCTCATGATTTGTTGTCATTTTTGGTGGTGAGGGCGACCTCGTGAGTCGGCCTGCGGATACTTATGCAGGCGCCATACCCAATGCAAGATGCAGAGCGGTTGCAAAGGGAAAACTGTGGTACGAACGTACAGGAATGTCGCAATTATGAAAGTCTCGACACAAAAGTGCCTGTTTGGAGGGTTTTTTCGGTGCAAATGGCGCACCAAAAAAGCCCAGCCGAGGCGTCTAGCGCACTCGGTTGGGGCGCGGCTGTTACTTATCTAGACCCACACCGTAGAACGGCGTTAGCCCAAACGGGCTGATCTTGAAGTCACGCACTTGCTTGCGCATAGGCTGGAAAACCGTCGAGTTCGCAATAGGCGTTATAGGTACTTGTTCCTTAAGGATTTTCTGTGCCTGTTGATACCACTTGATGCGCTGCTCGCGGTCGCTGCTGACCTTGGCTTGCTGCACCAGCTTGTCATACGCCGGGTTACACCATTTGGCGTAGTTGCTGCCCTTGACCGCAGCACAACTGTAGAGCACGCCCAGCCAGTTATCGGGGTCGCCGTTGTCGCCCGTCCAGCCATAAATCATTGCATCGTGTTCGCCATTTTTGGCGCGCTTGATGTATTCGCCCCACTCATAGCTGACGATGTTGGCCTTGATGCCGACCTTGGCCCAATCCTGTTGAATCATTTGTGCAGACATCCGCGCATTCGGATTTGAGGCGCGTTGTACGGTCATTGCCCACAGGTTGATGGTGGTACCTGGTGCAACCCCTGCTTCTTTTAGTAGCAACCTTGCCTTGGTCGGGTCGTAGGGGGCGTCCTGGATTTTCGGGTCATAAGACCACTGCGCGGGAGGTAGTGCGTTCTGCGCCAATTGCCCGGCGCCCTGGTACACGGCCTTGATGATTGCGGGCTTGTCGATGGCCATGTCCAGTGCCTGGCGAACCTTGAGTTGATCCAGCGGCGGGTGAGTCACGTTATAGGCCAGGAAGCCCAGGTTGAAGCCCGCTTGTTGCAGTACGCGCAGGTTGGGGTCTTGCTTCATCACCTCGATATCGGCGGGGCGTGGGTAACCGCTGACCTGGCATTCGCCCGCCTTGAGTTTCTGCAGGCGCGCGGCGGCGTCCGGGGTGATAGCGAACACCAGGTTATCGAGCTTCACATCCTCGGGCTTCCAATACTGTTTATTGGCCACATAACGGATCTGCGAGTCTTTCTGGTAGCGCTTGAACACAAACGGCCCGGTGCCGACCGGTTGCTGGTTGATCTGCTCCGCCTTGCCTTGTTTCAACAACTGGGTGGCGTATTCGGCCGATTGCACAGAGGCGAAGCTCATGGCCAGGTTTTGCACGAACGAAGCATCGACCGTGTTCAGGTTGAACCGCACGCTGCGTTCGTCGAGTTTTTCGACGTTCTTGATCGTGGTGTTCAAGCCCATGTCGGTGAAGTAGGGCGACTCTGAGGGGTAGGCCTTGCGAAACGGGCTGTCGGCATCGAGCAGGCGATTAAAAGTGAACAGCACGTCATCGGCGTTGAAGTCACGAGTCGGGGTGAAGAAGTCGGTGGTATGGAACTTGACGCCTTCACGCAGGTGAAAGGTGTAGGTCAGGCCATCCTTGGAAACATCCCAACTGGTGGCCAGGCCAGGTTCGACTTCGGTACCGCCGCGCTTGAACTGGGTCAGGCGGTTGAACACGGTTTCGGCGGACGCATCGAAATCGGTGCCGCTGGTGTACTGGCTGGGGTCGAAGCCGGCGGGGCTGGCTTCGGAGCAGTAGACCAGGGTGGTGGCTGCCTGGGTCATTGGTATAAAGGCCAGAAGGCTTGCGGCGAGGAGCAGTGGCTTGACGGCGATTTTTTCCATGGAGACCCCTGAGGCGGCGGGCATCTTAAAGCAGCCCAAACAAAAACGGCGGTCACCGAGGTTACCGCCGTTCAGCTGGCTTAGGTAGGGGATACCTTTATGCGGGGGATACCTCTATACGGGTGGGAGCCGACTTATCGATTGTAACGGGCGGGCCGTCTATTTCATTACTTTCACGAAGGGTGAAAGTCCGAGTGGCTGTTATGTTCACGTCATCGACGAGGGTGGACTCACCTCTAACATCATATTTCAGGTGCCATTGGGTGACTATTGTGACCTCGGTCTCATTTTTTAGAGGGTTGTAGTCGATGAAGTACTGCCGGTCGCCAACGCTGCTGCTATAGCCGTCTTTCACTCGCGGAGGTTGCAATTCAAACCACGCAGGAGCGGAAGAACCTTGATGAGCAACCTCTGAAATTGCCGCTCGCATGTCAGGATTGGGCACGGTGCGCTCAAATGTATCGATCCCGTCCCTTACCAGACCCTCACGAATTGACCCTTCTAAGTTATCTGGGATGGTCATTCCTGCTAGCTGCCGGGGTATGTTGATCTCAACGTTCTCCAGGCCAGGGCGTCTTATTGTGTAAGGGTCTCGGTCGATGTCTTTGATAAAGTATTCGGAGTAATTGCTGCTACCAAACGAGGAGGGGGAGGCTGTTTCCGATGCAAGTACGGTGAAATCCGCGCTGTCTGCTGTCCAGGAAAAGACAGGACGATTTTCTAAAATACCGTTATTTTCCCTGAAAGTGACGCCATATTTATAGTTCGCTTGCTCTTCAACGTTGAAATACTTGTCGAATAGGTCAGCGCCTTTCATTTTGGTGCCGTCTAACTCAATAAAATTATCCGATACATGTGCGGGCGTTTTTAAATCGTTACTGGGTGTCGGGGACTCAGGACGTTGCCACGGCCACGGCCATTTTATCCCGCCATCACCCGGTGCCCGCGCCCACTCTCCGTTACGCCCGGGTGTGATGACCATCAGCCCCGCGCCGTTATCGGGGTTGATGACTCTGGCAAATGCATCACCGGTCCGGTAACGCCCCGATATCTCAAATACCTTGCTCGCCCCCGTCTCGTCGGTAAGGCGCACTAACTGGCGCAGCACTCCCTGGCTGTCGGTTACTCGATAAACACCCAACGCGTCGCGAGGCGCGTTCTTTATCAGCTGTTCACCCTCCGGGACGGCATATTGCGCCATTGGAATGAGTGAACGGGATCTGGGGAGTGGGGCGTTAACGGAGTCGCTAACCACAGGGGTGCCTGTGGACGTCCCAGGTTGTGGTTCGCGAGCGTTTGCCCTGGGGAGAGGCTGGGGCTTAAGGCGCGGCAGTTCTTTTTCTGCGGGCAGTGCAAAAGGGTCTTCCGGCACAGCACTGGCACCGTAGGAAAACACTGTATTGAGTAAGCCATCGAACGCTTTGGAGGCGCCCTCATCCCGCTCTGTCACGGTGTCGCCAGACGAGGTTTTTTCTGCCCCTAGCGCCACCTCGGTCAACCCGGCCGCCACCGCTGCGGCGGCTACGGGCGCGGCGATGGGCGCGAGTTTGACCAGCAGGCCGGCGGCTACGGTGATGTCGTTCAGCCAAGTATCGCGAATCACCTCGCTGTTGGACTTGATGACTACATCGGCGTCACTGTTCATCCGTTCTTTGGCGGCCGTCGCCAATGTGGAAAAAACGTCGTCTTTAATGGCAGCGTGGCTGCGGTCAATCGCTGACCCCTTCAACTCACCACTGGCCATTTTCGCCAAGAGGGTGTCCAGGCCATCCTTCTTCTCGCCCACATGGGTGAACCACAGAATGGGCATCAGTACTTTTGCCGCGCGTTCAGCAAAGCTCTTGGTCTGGTCCTGGCGATAGATCATTGGGAAGTGAGCCGCCAGTGCTTCGCGTTTTGCAGGGTTCTTGGCTTGCTCGAGCAGCCACTGATCCAGCCTCTCAATAGAATCAAAGCGCAAGAATGCTGGTTCGGCGCCCGGTATATAGAGCACTTGCCGGCCACCGTCCGCAGCGCTGAATCTCACTATATCGCTGGACGTAACCCCGTGGAGGCTCAAGGCATGCGCTTGAACGTTGCCGTTTGCCGGTGCTTTGGCCTTGAGTTGTTCCACGGTGATCGGGGCGTTTTCATCGAGCGTAAGGTTGGACACGGCACCCATCACCAAACGGTAGTCGTCACGGGTGAACTGGTGCTCGGGCGCTTGCAAGGAACGTTCAAGAGGGGGTCTGCTCTCGGCGCTTTTCAATTGCTTGCGGGCCTGGAAGATGAATTCACCTTTGATCGTCGTCTCATACTCGTCGTTATGCGTGCTCCAGAAGTGGTCAATCTTCTGGGTCATTTGGGTCTGAAAGTCGGTTTTCCAGCTTTCATGCATCACTTGGGACGGCTTGAGGTCGATTTGATTGTGTTTGCCGTAGCCGTCTTTTTCGCTTTGCCCAGCAGGCTGGGTATACAGCCCCGCTTCCAGGTCCAGGTTGCCGGGCACCCAGTCGTGCTCGGAGAAGTTCTTCAGCAAGGCGTCGGGCAAGCGCAGCGAAGACCAGGGTTCTTGAAAGGTGTGTTCCCAGCCGGTCGCCGTGTCTGCGCTTTCGCCACCTTTGAAACGGTTCAAGTACACGGTGTCGGAGTCGATAGGTTTGCCCGTGAGTTTGAGCAGCAGGTCATCCGCCCACTTTTTGGCCTCTGCCCGCGTATTGGGCAGGTTGTCGGCGACGTCAACTGCCATGCGCTTGTAAGCCAAGGCTTGTGGTGCGGTGCTGTAGTAGTTGGCGGCGTTGTGTTTTTGCACCTGCAGCGCCTGTGGCGAGCGGCTGCTGGCAGGGCGCAGGCGGTCATCGGCGGGGATAGGATCGAAGGTGTCTTTGTGTTCCAGGTGCCTTATTTGTGTTCGAGCCTGTGACAGCTTTTGGGGAAGGGGCACACCTTCAAAGTTGGCCACCACTTTTGCGCTGACCTTGATGGAGTCCTTGCGCAGCCTCACACGTAAATCACCGTTATTTCCAGGGGCGATAACTTTTGCGGCGTCCAGCAATGGTCCTGAAATTTGTCCCCAGCCTGATGAATCCGAGAGATGGAAGGTTTTAGTTTTGCCCTCGACCTTGGCGGACAAGGTACCTGTAGACGGGTTGATTGAAAGCAAGGTGTCCGGGGCGAAGTGTTGTTCCTGCAGCCAGCCTTGTACCACGGCGTTTTCCAAATGCATGCGATACAGCCCAAGCCACTGGCCCAGAGTGCTCTGGGGCGGCACGGTTATAAGCCCGGCATTGCCGTGTAACACCTTACGTTGTGCGGCCTCGAGATAGGCCTTGAGCAGTGCTGTTTCGTCGGGTTGGGCGGTTTTTGCAGTGGGCGGTGTCGCCTGCGCTTGAATGGCCGACGTCGGTTTGGCGACTACGAGTGGCAGCGATAACCTGTGGGTTGAGTTGAGTGACAGGGACATAAATTCGGCTCTCATTGTATGAATAAATGCCAGCACATCCCTCCCTGGTAGCTATGGCAGTAATGAGTCGTGGAAGCCGGGCACTTGATTCCTGCGAGATGTACTGCTGGATATGACGTGGCGCTAACGCGCAAAAAAAAGGCGCAAGCCCCGTGGGGTTGCGCCGTTGTCCTGTCTAAAAAAGTTACTGTAAAACTTCGATCACGCCGTCGGCGCTCATGTTGACCTGGCTGGTGCCGGCTTCCACTTCAGGCGTCGGTGCTGAATCGGCCATGGCGGCTTTCATCATCATGCCGCCATTGCGGGCGTAGGGCATCGGGTAGCCATTAGTGTTGAAGTTCAGGTTGACGATCTTGTAGCCCTTGCCACCGAGTGCATCGGTAGCCAGTTGCGCACGCGCCTTGAATGCAGCCACGGCATCTTTGAGCAGCGCATCTTCGCTGGCCTTGCGCGTGGCATCGGCGATGGCGAAGTCCATGCTGTCCATCTTCAGAGTGTTGAGCAGCTCGCCGGTAAGTTTGGACAGTGCCGGGAAGTCCGCGCTTTCCATACGCAGTTCTGCACGTTCACGCCAGCCAGTGATCTTCTGGTTCTTGCTGTCGTAGATCGGGTAGCTGTTGCGGCTGCCCTGGCGCAAGGTCACGCCTTTGACTTCGCGAGCCTGGCCCAGCGCCTGGTTCAGGGTGGTGGTGATTTCGGCCGCGAGCTTGGCCGGGTCGGCGTTTTGCGATTCGGTGTAAAGGGTGACGATCATCTTGTCGCGGGCCACTTCCTGGCTGACTTCGGCGCGCAGGGAGATCTGGTTATAATTCAGTGCATCGGCGGCCATGGCCGGCAGGCTGGCCAGGGCGCTGGCGCTGAGGGTGAGAACAACTGCACTGCGAGTGAAACGAGACATGGAAGCTCCTGGGGATATTCGTGTTCGGTAAGACTGTAGACGTAGCCTTGGGGTTCGTCGGGTTTACCCAATACAAATAAATTTCAGCGTGGCGTGCGCTACCCTCACGCCACGCGAGGACCCTGTTACAGGTTGGCCCCTTTTGGAGTAAACGTCACAGGCTTGTAGCTGAAATTCCACCATTTGAACGGGTGATCGAAAATCGAATACGGGTTGGTCTTCACCGGCTTGAATTCTTTACCCGAAACGCCATCGTCGGGACTGGGATGATCGAAGGTTACAGGGGGTTTGCCACTTTCGTAGATTGTCTGGTTATCTCCCAGGATCTCTTCGGGCGAGTACCTGGCAGTCAGTTCACCTACATAGCCTTTCACTGGGCGTCCGGTGAGCCGCTGAAATTGAGCGGCGAAGGAGTTCTCGCCCTGCGCCCCGGAGTAACAGCTCAGAATGCGAATATTGTCATAGCTCTCCGGGAAGATGCCATTGCGCTTGAGCGTGTTGTACAACCCCTGCGGGGTGTGTTTGCCACCTTTGTAATAAATATGGGTGCCATCGCCATGGCCAATGATGTTGAGGCGATGCTCCAGGCCATTTTTATTCATGTCGGTGAAAATGTGCAGGTTGTCTTCGACTTTGACCAGGTTATCCTTGGTGCCCGTGAGGGTGACCAACTTACCGTCCGTCGACAGTGTTTCGGAGACCGGCGCCACAGGTTCCGATTCGGGGAGTAAGGAGGCAAAGTTATTGTCGACGTTAAGGTCGACCGAGGGCTTGCCCGGATGGGCATCAGTCACTGGCTGCCCAACAGGGCGTTGCGAACTGGCCGAGGCCCCTTCTTCCACCACTGTACCGGCCTGGGACACCAGGCGTGTGGCTACAGGCAGCGCGGCATTGAGCACGCCAAAAATCAAATGACCGACGCCGCCGGGTTTGCCCTTGGCCAAATCGTCGGCGCCAATGCCTGCTTCGGTGATACCCGAGGCGATGTACAGCCCATCCAACGCCAAAGCCACTTCGGGCACGGCGATGGCCACCGGGGCAAAGAGCATCGCGATCATGGCTGCCTTGCTGAGGCCCGACAGGATATTGGCTTTGGTGACGTCGGCATCGGAGGTGATCTGCGACTTGGCGTCGTCGAACGACCGATCGTATTGGCGTTGGCCGATCTGTTGAAAGACATCGGCGGTGGCGTCGATATCAGGGCCGGTATTTGAACGCCCGGTGGCGTTGAAGCGCTGGAGGCTCAAGGTCGTTGCAGGAGGCCAGGTACGGTGGTGCGCATATTTGGGCCACACGGCCATCCCTTTGAGCATTTCACGCACGCCGCTTTTGAACGGGCCGCTGTTCAAGTCCTTGAAGGTGAAGTGTCCTTCCAGTGCCTTGAGTTTTTCCGGGTCTGCGGCCTGGCTCGCCAACCACTGCTTCATTTGCTCTACGCTGTCAAAAGCGTGGATTGGCGAAGAGTTGCCCGGGATGACCAGCAGTGTGCGGTTGATCGGTTTGCCATCGGCACCCTGGCGGGTGTTTTTGTCGGTGATCACCATCAGGTCGGTGGATTTGTATTGCCCTACGCTCAACAGGCCTACGTCTAGTCCAGGATCGGGCCGCGTCGGGCGTGTGAGGTCGTTGAACAGCGTATCGGCCCAGGCCAGGGTGTTGCCAGGCAGCCCCGCTGCGCGCAGGACCAGTTGTTTGTCTTCCTGCGTCAGGCTGCCCTCCTGATGTTGCGAGTGTGCAGCTTTGACGAGTGCCGCCTTGGCCACAATAGGGTATTGACGGTCGTGCTTGTCCCAGAAGTCGTTAAGGAACTCGATGTAGGGGCGCTGGAAGTCGGTGGCCCAGACTTGCTCCTTGAAGTCCTTTGGCGACACTGACAGCTGGGTTGAAGGCGCATAGACCTGCGGGGTGCCGGGCGTGGAGGCGGTATAAATGCCTTGGTAGGTGTGGGTAATGTGGGCCGACTCGCGATTGGGGTTGAATCGGTCGGCGACGTCGAATACGCCTGGTGCAATATGGGGCAGGTGATCGACCAGCCTCACTGCTGGGCCGCCGGCATAATGAGGAACCAGCGCCCCCCTTCCTTCGGGCGTAGTCTGGCTGTTTTTTACCAGGGCGTCCGTCAGCGTAATCTGTTCGACCAGCTTGGCCGGGTAGGGCGGCTTGCCGGTAGTGTTGTAGTTGAACGTCGTCAGATACGTTCTGTCCGGGTCGATGTCCAGGTTCCACTTGTCCTTGAACAGTTGCTTGACCGTCTGCGCGGCATCTTGCGTTACCGACTTGAAGGCCAAGGCCAGGTTCTCGGCATTGCTGGCGCTGTCGATATTGATCCCCACATCCACGGGTACAATTGTTTTGTCATGGGCTCCCACCGTCTTGCCGGGATCGTGGTTCACGCTGACGAGTTCGTAACCGTCACCACCGTTATTGGATAAATCCCTGCGCACGCTTTCCACGAGGTATTGCTCGTTGTTTGGGCTCTGGTCTATCGCACGTCGCTGGCGGCTAAGAGTGGCACCTGATGGCGGTTCAGCGGTGTAGGGCCTTTGAGTGGGGAGTGCGTTATTCATCTGCATGAAAGCGTTCCTGCGTGGCGAGGCATGATGATGCCCATCGGTGGGCGGTAGGCCTCTGGGTGGTCCGATGCTCACCTTGGTTCCTGTAAGTAATGCGCCAAATTATGTGGGCAGGAGAAGGCCGCGCTGTGGCGGTTTGCCGCATAAGCCCTGCCGTCCTCGTGTCTTGGTTATACTCGGTGCGATATACCTGCAGCGCTCATCAGGAGAGCTCATGCTCGCCGCCGTAAAACTGACTTCCGCCACCCGCCAGAACCTTTGGCGCCTGACGTTCATTCGCACCCTGGTATTGGCCGCACAGGCCGGTTCCGTCGGGCTTGCCTATTGGTTCGACCTGCTGCCGCTGCCCTGGCTGCAATTGGCCGTGACCCTGGGGTTCTCCACCGTATTGTGTGTGTTCACCGCCATTCGACTGCGCACCACTTGGCCTGTGACCGAGCTGGAATACGCCTTGCAACTGGCCTGCGACCTGTTTATCCACAGCGTGTTGCTGTACTTCTCCGGTGGTTCTACCAACCCCTTCGTCTCCTACTACTTGGTGCCTTTGACCATCGCTGCCGTCACCCTGCCGTGGCGCTATTCGGTGGTGCTGTCGGGCATTGCGCTGACGCTGTACACCCTGCTGTTGGCGCAGTTCTACCCCTTGCAGACATTCCCGATCGCCCGGGAAAACCTGCAGATCTACGGGATGTGGTTGAGCTTCGCCTTGTCTGCGGCAGTCATTACCTTCTTTGCCGCGCGCATGGCCGAAGAATTGCGCCGCCAGGAAGAACTGCGCGCCATTCGCCGTGAAGAGGGCCTGCGTGACCAGCAACTGCTGGCCGTTGCCACCCAGGCCGCTGGCGCCGCCCATGAGTTGGGCACGCCGCTGGCGACCATGAGCGTGCTGCTCAAGGAAATGACCCAGGACCATCACGATCCGGCCCTGCAGGATGATTTGAGCGTACTGCAGGAGCAGGTCAAACAGTGCAAGTTGACACTCCAGCAACTGGTGCGCGCCGCCGAAGCCAACCGCCGTCTGGCGGTCGAAATGCAAGATGTCACCCAGTGGCTCGATGAGGCGCTCAACCGCTGGCACCTGATGCGCCCCGAAGCCAGTTACCGTTTCAACTTGTTGGGCCAAGGCAGCGTACCGCGCATGGCGCCGCCGCCGGACTTGACCCAGGCGCTGCTCAACTTGCTGAACAATGCAGCCGACGCCTGCCCTGAAGGCCTCGGGGTGCAGTTGGACTGGGACGCGGAAAACGTCACCATCAGCATTCGTGACCACGGCGCGGGCGTGCCGCTGGCCATTGCCGAGCAAATCGGCAAACCCTTCTTTACCACCAAGGGCAAAGGCTTCGGCCTGGGCCTGTTTTTGAGCAAGGCCAGCGTGACCCGCGCGGGCGGCTCAGTGAAGCTCTATAGTCATGAGGAAGGTGGCACGCTCACCGAGCTGCGCCTGCCCCGTGTCGCACGAGGAGATATCGATGAGTGACGAGATCCAAGTCGAAGGCGAAGAACTGCCGCACCTGTTGCTGGTAGATGACGACGCGACCTTTACCCGCGTGATGGCGCGCGCCATGAGCCGGCGCGGTTTTCGCGTCAGCACCGCAGGTTCTGCCGAAGAGGGCCTGACCATCGCCCAGGCCGACCTGCCGGACTACGCCGCCCTCGACCTTAAAATGGACGGCGACTCGGGCCTGGTGCTGCTGCCAAAGCTGCTGGAACTCGACCCGGAAATGCGCGTGGTGATCCTCACCGGTTACTCCAGCATCGCCACCGCCGTCGAGGCGATCAAGCGCGGCGCCTGCAATTACCTGTGCAAACCCGCGGATGCCGACGACGTGCTGGCCGCCTTGCTGTCCGAGCATGCCGACCTCGACACCCTGGTGCCGGAAAATCCGATGTCGGTGGACCGCCTGCAGTGGGAACACATCCAGCGCGTGTTGACCGAACACGAAGGCAACATCTCCGCCACCGCCCGCGCCCTGGGCATGCACCGCCGCACGCTGCAACGCAAGTTGCAGAAGCGCCCGGTACGACGCTGAACGGCGACTGAACAACTCGCTTCAGGCTGCACGGACGCACGAACCGATCACCTATGATCGGTTCAAACGCCTGTGACTTTTTCCTACCGAGCCTGAACGATGAATCAGAATGCTGAATATCGCGCGGTCAACGACGCGGTGCGTGGGCAATTCTTCCGCCGAACCTGGGCGATGATCACACCCTATTGGCGCAGTGAAGAGAAGGGCAGGGCCTGGCTGCTGCTGGCCGCAGTGATTGGCCTGTCGCTGTTCAGCGTGGCGATCTCCGTGTGGATCAATCACTGGTACAAAGACTTCTACAACGCCCTGGAGAAGAAAGACACCGCGGCCTTCTGGCAACTGATCGGCTATTTCGGCGGGATCGCGGCGGTGGCGATACTCGGCGCGGTGTACCGCCTTTACCTGACCCAAATGCTGACAATCCGCTGGCGCGCCTGGCTCACCGAAAAACACTTCAGCCGTTGGCTGGCCCACAAGAATTATTACCAGCTGGAGCAGGGCGGCTACACCGATAACCCGGACCAGCGGATTTCCGAAGACCTTAACAACTTCACCTCCGGTACCTTGAGCCTGGGCCTTGGGTTGCTGCGTAACGTGGTCAGCCTGGTGTCATTCTCGATCATCCTGTGGGGCGTCTCGGGTAGCATCGAAGTGTTCGGCGTCACCATCCCCGGTTACATGTTCTGGTGTGCACTGCTGTACGCCGCTGTGGGCAGTTGGCTGACGCACTTGATCGGCCGGCGCTTGATCGGCCTGAGCAACCAACAGCAACGCTTCGAAGCGGACCTGCGTTTTTCCATGGTGCGGGTGCGTGAGAATGCCGAAAGTATTGCCCTGTACAACGGCGAGCCGAATGAAAGGCAACGCCTGAGTTCGCGCTTCGGCAAGGTCTGGCAGAACTTCTGGGACATCATGAAAGTGTCCAAGCGCCTGACCTTTTTCACCGCTGGCTACAGCCAGATCGCGATCATCTTCCCCTTTATCGTCGCCGCGCCGCGCTACTTCACCGGCAAGATCGAGCTGGGCGAGCTGATGCAAATCAACTCGGCGTTCGGCAACGTGCAAGAGAACTTCAGCTGGTTTATCAACGCCTATTCGGAGCTGGCGACATGGCGCGCCACCAGCGACCGTCTGCTGAGTTTCCAGCAGGCCATGAGCGACAACGAGCAACGCACGCCGGCGATCGACGTGCGCCCTGAAGGCGAGCGCCTGGTGATCAAGGACCTGGGCATGGACCTGGCCGACGGCCGCCATTTGCTCACCGACGCCGACATGACCGTGGAGCCTGGTCAGCGCGTCATGCTCAGCGGGCGTTCCGGCAGCGGCAAGAGCACTTTGCTGCGGGCGATGGGGCATCTGTGGCCCGCCGGTCATGGCAGCATTCGCTTGCCGGCGACGCGCTACCTGTTCCTGCCGCAAAAGCCTTACCTGCCGATTGGTACGCTCAAGGCCGTGTTGAGTTATCCACAGGACGACAGCGTCTATTCACCAGAACGTTATGCACAGGTGCTGGAAACCTGTCGCCTGCCCCATTTGGTCAGCCGCCTGGATGAAGCCAACCACTGGCAACGCATGCTCTCGCCCGGCGAGCAACAGCGCCTGGCCTTTGCCCGCGCGTTGTTGTTTGCACCGCGATGGCTGTACATGGATGAGGCAACCTCGGCCATGGATGAAGAAGACGAGGCAACCCTGTACCAAGCGTTGATTGATGAGTTGCCGGAGTTGAGCATCGTCAGCGTCGGCCACCGCAGCAGCCTCAAGCGTTTCCATGGGCGGCATGTGCGCATCGACGGTGGGCGGTTGCAGGAACAACAACTCACTTGAGTGCCTGCTCGCTCAATGTGGGAGCCGGGCTTGCCCGCGATGGCGGAGTGCCTGAGGCAGGTGTGTCAACGGGCACACCGCTATCGCAGGCAAGCCAGCTCCCACAGGGGCATGGTGTTGTCTGATGGTTCAGGCACCCAACAAAAGGCCCGGCTGATCATCGATCAGCCGGGCTTTTTGTTGCTCGAAGATGACTTACTTCTTCAAGCCGTAATGCTCATCCAACATGCCTGGAGCGTTCGGCGTCTTTGGCGCGTAGTCCCGTGGTGGCTCCTGGTTTTCCCGAGGCGGGGTCAGGCGTTCCCGTGGGGTTTGCGGTGCATCGGAATGCAGCGCGGCCAGCAGGCGCTGGCGGGTGATGTCGTCGAGGGCCAGGCGGTTAGCGCCATCGGCGAGGTGATCCTGTACTTCCTGGTAGCTCTGGGTGAGCTTCTTGACCAGGGTCGCGGTGCTGTTGAAGTGGGTAACAACCTCGTTCTGATAACTGTCAAAACGTTCCTGAATGTCATCCAGCTGACGCTGCGTGCGGTTAGGCGCGGCATTCGGCAGCAGGCGGGCAACCAGGAAACCAATGGCGACACCGGCAACCAGGGCAAGAGTCGGCAACAACCAAACTAAGAGCGAGTGTTCCACGAGTCCTTCCTCTATAAACGGCTTTGCTTTACGTTAACGGCTCAAACCTGCGCTGTATACCGCGATTAAGCTCGCAATGATGCCATGCGCAGACTTTAGCTAGACGAGTCGACCCCTTGAGAGGTCACGGAGTTCATCCTTGCTCATGCGTGAAACCCCCGTTTTGATCGATGGCCCGGTAGGCCAATTGGAAGCCTTGTACCTGGATCACCCCGAACCACGTGGCCTGGCGCTGGTTTGCCACCCTAACCCGGTGCAGGGGGGGACCATGCTCAATAAGGTCGTCTCGACCCTGCAACGCACTGCCCGCGATGCGGGTTTGATTACTTTGCGCTTCAATTACCGTGGCGTGGGTGCCAGTGCCGGTACTCACGATATGGCCAGCGGTGAGGTGGACGATGCTGAAGCGGCCGCCGCCTGGCTGCGGGAAAAGCACCCGGACCTGCCAATCACCTTGCTCGGTTTTTCTTTCGGTGGGTATGTGGCCGCCAGCCTCGGCGGCCGCCTGGAAGCCAAAGGTGAAAAGCTCGCACACCTGTTCATGATCGCCGCTGCGGTGATGCGCCTGCGCGATACCGACGCGTTACCGCTGGGCTGCCCGTTGACCCTGATCCAACCGGAAAGCGACGAAGTGGTTGACCCGCAGCTGGTCTACGACTGGTCCGCCGCCCTCAAACGCCCCCATGAGTTGCTGAAAGTGGCAGAATGCGGACACTTTTTTCACGGCAAGCTGACCGATCTCAAGGATCTGGTGCTGCCACGCCTTTCGAATTGATGACAAGCGATCACCCATGACGACCCGTACCCGTATCCTCACCGGCATCACCACCACCGGCACGCCGCACCTGGGCAACTACGCCGGTGCGATTCGCCCGGCGATCCTCGCCAGCGAAGACGCGAATGCCGATTCCTTCTACTTCCTGGCCGACTACCACGCCCTGATCAAATGCGATGACCCGCAGCGCATCCAGCGCTCGCGTATGGAAATCGCCGCGACCTGGCTGGCCGGTGGCCTGGATGTGAACCGGGTGACCTTCTACCGCCAGTCGGACATCCCGGAAATCCCCGAGCTGACCTGGCTGTTGACCTGCGTTGCCGCCAAGGGCCTGCTCAACCGCGCCCATGCCTACAAGGCCTCGGTGGACAAGAACGTGGAAAACGGTGAAGACCCGGATGCGGGCATCAGCATGGGCCTGTACAGCTACCCGGTGCTGATGGCAGCGGACATCCTGATGTTCAATGCGCACAAGGTGCCGGTGGGCCGCGACCAGATCCAGCACGTGGAAATGGCCCGCGACATCGGCCAGCGCTTCAACCACCTGTTCGGCAACGGTAAAGAATTCTTCACCATGCCCGAGGCGCTGATCGAAGAAAGCGTGGCCACCTTGCCAGGCCTGGATGGTCGCAAGATGTCCAAGAGCTACGACAACACCATCCCGTTGTTCACCAGCGCCAAGGACATGAAGGACGCGATCTCGCGGATCGTCACCGACTCCCGCGCGCCAGGCGAAGCCAAGGATCCGGACAATTCGCACCTGTTCACCCTGTACCAGGCGTTCGCGACCAAGGCCCAGGAAGCCCAATTCCGTGGTGAGCTGCTAGAAGGCCTGGGCTGGGGCGAGGCCAAGAACCGTCTGTTCCAACTGCTCGACGGCCAGCTCGGCGAAGCGCGCGAGCGTTACCATCAACTGATGGCGCGCCCATCGGACATGGAGGACCTGCTGCAGGTCGGCGCCAAGAAGGCCCGCGCTGTGGCGGCACCGTTCCTGGCCGAGCTGCGTGAAGCGGTGGGCCTGCGTTCGTTCGTCAACCAGGCGGCGGCGCCGGTCGCCACCAAGAAAAAAGCAGCGAAGGCTGCACGGTTTGTGAGCTTCCGTGAAGACGATGGCAGCTTCCGCTTCCGCCTGTTGGCCGCCGACGGCGAGCAATTGCTGTTGTCGCGCAACTTTACCGATGGCAAAGCAGCCGGCGCGGTGACCAAGCAACTGCAAATTGGCGATGCGCTGGACGTACGCGCCGAGGCTTTGGGCTTCAGCGTATGGCTGGACGGCGCCGCAGTAGCTGACAGTGCCGAGTACGCCAATGAAGCATCGCGTGACGCGGCCATCGAAGCCTTGCGCGCTGCGTTAGCCCCAATCGAGGATTAACCCGACCAAGGGTTGATTGCCATTATCCAGGGCCGTCGTTACAGTGTCGGCCCGTTTTTGTTGCCTTGCTAACGAAATTATGACGCCCCTAGAACGATATCAAGCTGATCTGAAACGCCCCGAGTTCTTCCACGACGCGGCCCAGGAAAATGCCGTGCGTCATTTGCAGCGCCTGTACGAGGACCTCGTGGCCGCGTCGCAAAGCAAGCCAGGGATGTTCAGCAAGCTGTTTGGCAAGAAAGACCACACGCCGGTCAAGGGCCTGTATTTCTGGGGCGGCGTGGGCCGTGGCAAGACTTACCTGGTAGACACCTTCTTTGAAGCGCTGCCGTTCAAGGAAAAGGTGCGTACGCACTTCCACCGCTTCATGAAGCGCGTGCACGAAGAGATGAAGACCCTGCCGGGCGAGAAAAACCCGCTGACCATCATCGCCAAGCGTTTCTCCCAAGAGGCCCGGGTGATCTGCTTCGATGAATTCTTCGTCTCTGACATCACCGACGCCATGATCCTCGGCACGCTGATGGAAGAACTGTTCAAGAACGGTGTGACCCTGGTGGCCACGTCGAACATCGTGCCCGATGGCCTGTACAAGGACGGCCTGCAACGTGCGCGCTTCCTGCCGGCCATTGCGCTGATCAAGCAGAACACCGATATCGTCAACGTCGACAGCGGCGTCGACTACCGCTTGCGTCACCTGGAGCAAGCCGAGCTGTTCCACTTCCCGCTCAACGAAGCGGCGCACGAAAGCCTGAAGAAAAGCTTCCGTGCGCTGACGCCGGAATGCACGCAAGCGGTGGAAAACGACAAGCTGATGATCGAGAACCGCGAAATCATCGCGCTGCGCACCTGCGATGACGTGGCCTGGTTCGAGTTCCGCCAACTGTGCGATGGGCCACGCAGCCAGAACGATTACATCGAGCTGGGCAAGATCTTCCACGCCGTGATCTTGAGTGGTGTGGAACAGATGGGCGTGACCACCGACGATATCGCCCGACGGTTCATCAACATGGTCGATGAGTTCTACGACCGTAACGTCAAGCTGATCATCTCGGCGGAAGTCGAACTCAAGGACCTCTATACCGGCGGCCGCTTGAATTTCGAATTCCAGCGCACCCTGAGCCGTTTGCTGGAGATGCAGTCCCACGAGTTCCTGTCGCGCGGGCACAAGCCTTAATCAATCTCCGGCTCAATGGAGATCTAATGTGGGAGCCGGCTTGCCCGCGATGGGGGTGTATCAGCCAACTATAGGCTGGCTGATACACCGTCATCGCAGGCAAGCCAGCTCCCACAATGGTTTGTGTTGGTCTGAGGTCAGGCGGCTTGCTGGAATTGCTGCCTGTACTGGTTCGGCGACAACTCCGTGTGCTGCCTGAACAGCCGCGCAAAGAAACTCGCATCGTCGTAACCCACCTCGTAGCTGATGGTCTTGATGCTCTTGCGGCTGCCCGAGAGCAAGCCCTTGGCCGTTTCGATGCGTAGGCGCTGCAGGTAGTGCAGCGGCTTGTCACCGGTCGCGGTCTGGAAGCGGCGCATGAAGTTGCGGATGCTCATGCCGTGTTCCCGGGCAACGTCTTCAAAGCGGAATTTGTCGGCAAAGTGCTCTTCAAGCCAATGCTGGATCTGCAGGATGATCACGTCCTGATGCAGCTTCTGCCCGCCAAACCCGATCCGCCCCGGTGAATAGTTGCGCTGCACCTCATAGAGAATGTCGCGGGCCACCGCCTGGGCGATGTTGGCGCCGCAGAAGCGTTCGATCAGGTAGATATAAAGGTCGCAGGCCGACGTGGTGCCGCCGGCGCAATACAGGTTATCGGCATCCGTGAGGTGCTTGTCCTGATTGAGCTGCACCTTGGGGAAACGCTCGCTGAAGGCATTGAAGAAGCGCCAGTAGGTGGTCGCCTCCTTGCCATCGAGCAGCCCGGCTTCGGCCAGCCAGAACACCCCGGTGGCCTCGCCGCAGAGTACGGCGCCGCGGGCGTGCTGTTCGCGCAGCCACGGCAGCACTTGCGGGTAGCGCGAGCACAGGGCATCGAAGTCGTCCCAGAAAGCTGGCAGCACAATGATGTCGGCGTCTTCGAGGCCGCCGTCCACCGGCATGATCACATCGCTGAAGCTGCGCACGGACTGGCCGTCGGGGCTGACCAGGCGCGTTTCGAACCCTGGGGTCAGGCCCAGGCCTTGCTGTTTGCCATGACGCAGGCTGGCGAGATGGAAGAAATCCTTGGCTTGCATGAGGGTTGAAGCGAATACCCGATCAATGGCCAAAATGCTGACGCGCCGCAACGGCGTGGAGATTTGGTTAGACATAATTTCATTTATTCTTATAGGGGAAAGTGGTCACCAGACGGCTGGATCGTCTTATTTTTTGTCGCATGTGTCCAGTGTCCCGTGACGCCTTCGGGGCATAGGCTCTGTGGGCTCGTCCTTGTCCGACAATCCACGCAGGTGACCCATGATCCCCAGAACCTTGTTCAGCTCGGAGCACGAACTCTTCCGTGAGAGCGTGCGCACCTTCCTCGAAAAGCACGCCGTGCCCTTCCACGGGCAATGGGAAAAGCAGGGCTATATCGAACGTAACCTGTGGAACCAGGCGGGGGAGGCGGGCATGTTGTGTTCCCACCTGCCGGAGGAATATGGCGGGCTGGGCGCGGATTTTCTCTACAGCGCGGTGGTGATCGAAGAAGTCAGCCGCCTGGGTTTGACCGGCATCGGCTTTTCCCTGCACTCGGATATCGTCGCGCCTTACATCCTGCATTACGGCAGTGAAGCACTGAAGCACAAGTACCTGCCCAAGTTGATCTCCGGGGAGATGGTCACGGCCATTGCCATGACCGAGCCGGGCGCTGGTTCCGACCTGCAGGGCGTCAAGACCACAGCGGTTTTGGAGGGTGATGAGTACGTGATCAACGGCTCCAAGACCTTTATCACCAACGGCTACCTGGCCGATCTGGTGATTGTCGTCGCCAAGACCGACCCCAAGGCTGGCGCCAAGGGCACCAGTCTGTTCCTGGTGGAAGCCGACACGCCGGGCTTCGACAAGGGCAAGCGCCTGGAGAAAGTCGGCATGAAGGCGCAGGACACCTCGGAGCTGTTCTTCCAGGATGTGCGCGTGCCCAAGGAAAATCTGCTGGGCCAGGCGGGCATGGGCTTTGCCTACCTGATGCAGGAACTGCCACAAGAACGCCTGACCGTGGCGATTGGCGCGCTGTCTTCAGCCGAAGCGGCGTTGCAATGGACCCTTGAGTACACGCGAGAGCGCAAGGCGTTCGGCAAGGCGATTGCCGATTTCCAGAACACCCGGTTCAAGCTGGCGGAGATGGCCACCGAGATTCAGATTGGCCGCGTGTTTGTCGATCAGTGCATGGCCTTGCATCTGGAAGGCAAGCTGGACGTGCCCACGGCGGCGATGGCCAAGTACTGGGCCACCGACCTGCAGTGCAAGGTGCTCGATGAGTGCGTGCAGTTGCATGGCGGCTACGGCTTCATGTGGGAATATCCGATTGCCCGGGCCTGGGCGGATGCGCGGGTGCAGCGCATTTATGCGGGGACCAATGAGATCATGAAGGAGATCATTGCGCGGGCGCTTTGATTGTTAGGTGCTCTTGATTGATCGTTCCCACGCTCCGCGTGGGAACGCCTCATGTGACGCTCCGCGTCACGACTCTGAAAGCGGACGCAGAGCGTCCAAGGCGGCATTCCCACGCAGAGCGTGGGAACGATCAGTGCGGATCAATCAAGGTGCTGGATTCGGATGATCCTTCTGAATCGCCTCAATCCCTTCCAGCACCTCTTTCGACAATTTCAGTTCGGCACTGGCGATGTTGCTGTCCAGTTGTTCCAGTGATGTGGCCCCAATGATATTGCTGGTCACAAACGGCTGCTGTGTCACAAACGCCAGCGCCATCTGCGCCGGGTCCAGGCCATGCTTGCGCGCCAACGCCACATATCGGCTGCACGCCGCTTCCGATTGCGGGTTGAAGTAGCGGCTGAAACGGCTGTACTCGGTCAGGCGCGCCTTGGCCGGACGTGCGCCGTCTTCATACTTGCCACTGAGCATGCCGAACGCCAAAGGCGAATAGGCCAGCAAGCCGCACTGCTCACGAATGGCAACCTCTGCCAAGCCCACTTCAAAGCTGCGGTTGAGCAGGTTGTAGGGGTTCTGGATCGACACTGCACGTGGCCAGCCGCGGGCTTCGGCCAGGGCGAGGAACTTCATGGTGCCCCACGGCGTTTCGTTGGACAGGCCAATGTGGCGGATCTTGCCGGCCTTCACCTGTTCATCCAGGGCTTCGAGCGTTTCCTCCAGTGGCGTGAGGTCGTCTTCGTCCTTGTGCTTGTAGCTCAACTGGCCGAAGAAGTTGGTGCTGCGCTCCGGCCAATGCAGTTGGTAGAGGTCGATCCAGTCGGTCTGCAGGCGCTTGAGGCTGGCGTCGAGGGCTGCGCCGATGTGCTTGCGGTTGTGGCGCAGGTGGCCATCGCGGATGTAGTCGATGGTGTTGCCGGGGCCGGCGATTTTGCTGGCAAGGATCCAGTCGGCGCGGTCACCACGGCTTTTGAAGTAGTTGCCGATGTAGCGCTCGGTGGTGGCGTAGGTGTCGGCCTTGGGCGGCACCGGGTACATTTCTGCTGTGTCGAGGAAGTTGATCCCCGCGGCCTTGGCCCGTTCGATCTGCGCGAAGGCCTCTGCCTCGCTGTTCTGCTCGCCCCAGGTCATGGTGCCCAACGCGATCGCGCTGACATTCAGATCGGTGCGGCCCAGCTGTCGGTAATCCATCGGGTACTCCTTCGGGGGAAAACAATCATAAAAGCAGGTTGAATTTTTTTTCGCAATCTGCATAATTGCCCACCTCTTTCTGCAGTGGAAGTGATGCGCCGCCTGCCGAAGAATCTTGCCGTTGAACGGACGCGCCGACCCGAGCCCCCGATAGCGTCTGTATCCGGCTGCCTTTGACCTTGTCAAAGTACGCACTATTCAGTAAGATCCGCCGTCTAAATTTACAGGCGGCCCCTGAGGCTATTAAAGAATGACAACTTTTACTGCAAAACCGGAAACAGTTCAGCGCGACTGGTTTGTCGTCGACGCCGCTGGTCAGACCCTGGGTCGTCTGGCCACTGAAGTCGCCAGCCGTCTGCGTGGCAAGCACAAGCCTGAATACACCCCGCACGTTGATACCGGCGACTACATCGTCATCATCAATGCTGAGCAGGTTCGTGTAACCGGCAACAAAGCAAGCGACAAAATGTACTACCGTCACTCCGGTTTCCCAGGCGGTATCAAGTCTTCCAACTTCGAAGGCCTGATTGCCAAGAAGCCTGAAGCCCCGATCGAAATCGCGGTCAAAGGCATGCTGCCTAAGGGCCCACTGGGTCGCGATATGTTTCGCAAGCTGAAAGTCTATGCGGGCGCTGTACACCCTCATGCTGCTCAGCAGCCCCAAGAACTGAAGTTTTAACGGAATAGTTCATTATGTCGGCGACTCAAAATTACGGCACTGGCCGTCGCAAAACCGCAACCGCACGCGTTTTTCTGCGTCCGGGCACTGGTAACATCTCGATCAACAACCGCTCCCTGGACAACTTCTTCGGCCGCGAAACTGCCCGCATGGTAGTTCGTCAGCCGCTGGAATTGACCGAGACCGTTGAAAAGTTCGACATCTACGTCACCGTTATCGGTGGCGGTGTAAGTGGTCAAGCTGGCGCAATCCGCCACGGTATCACTCGCGCTCTGATGCAGTACGACGAAACCCTGCGTGGCGCTCTGCGCAAAGCTGGCTTCGTGACTCGCGATGCTCGTGAAGTTGAACGTAAGAAAGTCGGTCTGCGTAAAGCGCGTAAGCGTCCGCAGTACTCGAAGCGTTAATTCGCTTTACGTTCCACAAAAACGCCCAGCTCCTCACGGAGCTGGGCGTTTTTTATTGCCTGTGATTTATGCACATTTTTTGCCGTGACAACTTGCCACATCCGTAGACCCCCTATACTACAAGGCCTGGAGACGGAGCCCCGGGCAATTCCCTTGTCATACGTGGGGCTTTTCATTACCATCCGTCAAAATTTTTATAAGTAAAGATTCAACACTTAGTAGACGCCTGATTTAACAGGCCAAAAAGCTGATGGGAGAGGACTGAATGAGCAATGACGGCGTGAATGCAGGCCGGCGTCGCTTCTTGGTAGCAGCCACATCCGTGGTGGGTGCTGCAGGAGCGGTGGGGGCTGCGGTCCCGTTCGTGGGGTCATGGTTTCCCAGTGCCAAGGCGAAAGCCGCAGGTGCACCGGTGAAGGTGAATGTCAGCAAGATCGAGCCAGGCCAGCAGATGATTGCTGAGTGGCGCGGCCAGCCGGTTTTCATTGTTCGTCGTACCGAGGAAATCCTGGGGAATCTGAAGAAGATCGAAGGCCAGCTGTCTGACCCGACATCCGAAAAGTCCGACCAGCCCGCCTACGCCAAGAACGAAGCACGTTCGATCAAGCCAGAGATTCTGCTGCTGGTTGGTCTTTGTACCCATCTGGGTTGCTCACCTACCTTCCGCCCGGAAGTGGCGCCTGTCGATTTGGGCAAAGACTGGGTCGGCGGTTATTTCTGCCCGTGCCACGGTTCCCACTATGACCTTGCGGGCCGCGTCTACAAATCCCAGCCCGCCCCCCTGAACCTGCCGGTTCCTCCTCACAATTACGAATCTGACGACATCATTGTCATTGGCCTCGACAAGGAGAACGCGTGATGAGCAAGTTCATGGATTGGGTGGATGCGCGCTTCCCCGCCACTAAAATGTGGGAAGACCATCTCAGCAAATATTACGCGCCGAAAAACTTCAACTTCTTCTACTTCTTCGGCTCCCTGGCCCTGTTGGTGCTGGTCAACCAGATCGTCACCGGCGTGTGGTTGACGATGAGCTACACGCCGTCGGCGGAAGAGGCGTTTGCCTCTGTCGAATACATCATGCGTGATGTCGAGTACGGCTCGATCCTGCGCCTGCTGCACTCCACCGGCGCGTCGGCGTTCTTTATCGTCGTCTACCTGCACATGTTCCGCGGCCTGCTCTACGGCTCGTACCAGAAGCCCCGTGAGCTGGTGTGGGTCTTCGGCATGTTGATCTATCTGGCGCTGATGGCCGAAGCCTTCATGGGCTACCTGCTACCTTGGGGCCAGATGTCTTACTGGGGCGCCCAGGTGATCATCTCGCTGTTCGGCGCAATCCCGGTGATCGGCAACGACCTGACCCAGTGGATTCGTGGTGACTACCTGATCTCCGGCATCACCCTGAACCGCTTCTTCGCCCTGCACGTGGTGGCCTTGCCGATCGTGATCCTGGGCCTGGTGGTATTGCATATCCTGGCGCTGCACGAAGTGGGTTCCAACAACCCGGATGGCGTGGACATCAAGAAGCACAAGGACGAAAACGGCATCCCGCTGGATGGCATTCCGTTCCACCCGTACTACACCGTGAAAGACATTGTCGGCGTGGTCGTGTTCCTGTTTGTGTTCTGCTCGATCGTGTTCTTTTTCCCGGAGATGGGTGGTTATTTCCTGGAGAAGCCTAACTTCGAACAGGCCAACGCCTTCAAGACACCTGAGCACATTGCCCCGGTCTGGTACTTCACGCCGTTCTACGCGATCTTGCGTGCGATCCCCGACAAACTCATGGGCGTGATCGCCATGGGCGCGGCCATCGCGGTGCTGTTCGTGCTGCCGTGGCTCGACCGTAGCCCGGTCAAGTCAATGCGCTACAAAGGCTGGCTGAGCAAGATCTGGCTGTGGGTGTTCTGCATTTCGTTCGTGATCCTGGGTGTGTTGGGTGTATTGGCGCCCACCCCTGAACGGACCTTGCTGTCGCAGGTCTGCACCTTCCTGTACTTCGCCTACTTTATTCTGATGCCGTTCTATACCCGGCTCGAGAAGACCAAACCGGTTCCGGAAAGGGTGACTGGCTGATGAAAAAATTACTCGTTGCATTCGTGCTTGCGGCGCTGCCGCTACTGTCCTTCGCTGCCGAACATGGTGCGCAGCTGGAAAAAGTCGATATCGATGTGTCTGACAAAGCCGCCATGCAGGATGGGCTGCGTACATTCACCAACTACTGCATGGGGTGCCACAGCGCCAAGTTCCAACGGTACGAGCGCGTTGCCGATGACCTGGGAATTCCCCATGAGGTGATGCTCAGCCATGCGGTGTTCACAGGCGCCAAGATCGGCGACCACATGAACATCGGCATGCAGCCGGCCGACGCCAAGACCTGGTTCGGCGCCGCGCCCCCCGACCTCACCCTGGTGGCTCGTGTACGCGGTACCGACTGGCTCTACGGTTACCTCAAATCCTTCTACGAAGACCCTGCACGCCCCTATGGCGTGAACAACAAAGTCTTCCCGAACGTCGGCATGCCGAACGTTCTGGTCGGCCTGCAGGGGCGCCAGGTGGTAGGATGCAAACAGGTTCAGGTCGTTGAAGACGGCAAGAAGCAATATGATCCGTTGACCGGCACGCCGCTGACCCATGAAGCGTGCGATCAACTGACCATCGTGCCCAAGACCGGTACGCTGAACGAAGAGCAGTTCGACGAGAAGGTCAAGAACCTGGTGACCTTCCTGGCCTACTCGGCCAACCCGGTCAAACTGCAGCATCAGCGCATCGGTACCTACGTCTTGCTGTACCTGGCTTTCTTCTTTGTATTCGCTTATTTGCTCAAGCGTGAATACTGGAAGGATGTGCATTGATCCAACCGTAAGCAATTGCTGTTAATCTTGCGCGCCCAGCGGCATCTCTGAACACGTAGCGTCGGTTTGAACCGGACGTTACAGGGATGCTTTCTGGGCGCGCTCGTTTTTGAGCTTTCGATAATTTCAACAAGCGAGGAGGACCGCCATGGGCGTGACCAACCGGTTGGCCTGTTACTCCGACCCCGCCGACCACTATTCCCACCGAGTACGCATCGTGCTCGCAGAGAAGGGTGTCAGCGCCGAGATCATCAGTGTGGAGGCGGGCCGTCAGCCGCCGAAGCTGATCGAAGTGAACCCTTACGGCAGCTTGCCCACCCTGGTCGATCGTGACCTGGCGTTGTGGGAGTCGACCGTGGTGATGGAATACTTGGATGAGCGTTACCCTCATCCGCCTTTGCTGCCGGTGTACCCGGTGGCGCGTGCCAACAGCCGCCTGCTGATCCATCGGATCCAGCGTGACTGGTGCGGGTTGGTGGATGTGATCCTGGATTCGCGTTCCAAAGAAGCCGCTCGTGTGCAGGCGCGCAAGGAATTGCGCGAGAGTCTCACCGGCGTTTCGCCGTTGTTCGCCGATAAACCTTTTTTCCTCAGTGAGGAACAAAGCTTGGTGGATTGCTGCCTATTACCCATACTCTGGCGCTTGCCGATTCTGGGCATTGAACTGCCACGGCCGGCCAAGCCGTTGCTTGATTACATGGAGCGCCAGTTTGCGCGTGAGGCTTTCCAGGCAAGTCTGTCTGGTGCCGAACGTGATATGCGCTAAGGCTTAAGGAGCCGTTGATGAACTCCAGTCGACCTTACCTGGTCCGCGCGCTCTATGAGTGGATTGTGGACAGCGATTGCACCCCGCACATGCTGGTCAATTCCGAATTTCCTGCGGTTCAGGTACCCCAGGGTTTTGCCAGTGACGGGCAAATTGTGCTGAACGTATCGCCCAGTGCCGTGCGCCACCTGCACATGGACAACGAAGCGGTGAGCTTCGAAGGGCGTTTCGGCGGTGTGCCCCATACGCTGTTCGTGCCCATCGGTGCCATCCTCGGGATCTACGCCCGGGAAAATGGCCAGGGCATGGTGTTCGATCTGGAGTCGCCTTTAGAGGATGACGAAACGATCGAAGGCGAAGACGGTGATGATGTACCGCCACCGGATACCGAGCCGCCGCGCCCTAGCGGTCGGCCAAGCTTGAAAGTGGTGAAGTAGGCGGATTTCGCTTACAGATCCATCTGAAAAATGCCCCGACGTCTGTCGGGGCATTTTTTTTGCGTGAAGGATATGGATGAAAGTCGCGCCAGAACGGTGATCGTACAACCACCATGGGCTATGATGCGGTCTTTAGTTCGTCGAGAAAGATGGTTCATCATGGAAAACGCCAACGCCGCCCCACGTCTTCCCCGCAAGCGCCGCAGCCTTGCCCAGGAATTGGTCACGGTGTTGTCCGAGCAGATCCGCGATGGCCAGCTCAAACGCGGCGACAAGCTGCCGACCGAGTCGGCGATCATGGACGCCCATGGCGTCAGCCGGACGGTGGTCCGTGAAGCCATCTCGCGCCTGCAAGCGGCGGGGCAGGTCGAGACTCGCCACGGTATCGGCACCTTCGTGCTGGACACGCCAAGCCCCAGCGGTTTTCGCATAGACCCGGCCACCGTGGTGACCTTGCGCGATGTGCTGGCGATTCTGGAGCTGCGTATCAGCCTGGAAGTGGAGTCTGCGGGCCTCGCGGCGCTGCGTCGCAGCGAGGAGCAACTGGCGGCCATGCGTGCGGCCCTCGATGCCTTGAATGAAAGTGCGGCCCACGCCGGCGATGCGGTGGCGTCGGACTTTGCCTTCCACCTGGAAATTGCACTGTCTACCGGCAACCGCTACTTCACCGACATCATGACCCACCTGGGCACCAGCATCATTCCGCGTACCCGCCTGAATTCGGCGCGCCTGGCCCATGATGATCAACAGCACTACATGAGCCGCTTGAGCCGCGAACACGAAGAGATCTACGAGGCGATAGCCCGCCAGGATTCGGATGCGGCGCGGGCTGCGATGCGCTTGCATTTGACCAACAGTCGCGAACGACTGCGCCATGCCCATGAAGAGGCAGAGGCGCAGCGGGTCTGATCGTTCCCACGCTCTGCGTGGTAACGCCTCTATGGACGCTCCGCGTCCCGATGCGCGTGAATTTCTCAAGCCCTCGCAGGGTGACGCGGAGCGTCATAGGCTGTATTCCCACGCAGAGCGTGGGAACGATCATGCCAGCCGTTAGTTGACGGGTTGGTTTGGCTTGTAGTCTTTAAGCAGCAAGTACGTACTCCACCCCCACCAATCATTGGTCCAGTGCTTGTCGTTCAAATCGTTGACGTCCTTGCGCCGCAGCACCTTGTCCCCCTCCATCTTGAACAGCGGCGAGAAGTTATTCGCCGGGTTTTGCGCGGCGTTCAGGTCGGGCACATACAGCGGTGCCTTGAACTCAGCCGGGGAGGGCGCGATACCGCTGATGAAGGTTTCGAAGATTTCATCTGCCGAGGCCTGTACCGCCCGTTTGACCTGCACGCGATTGTCGGCGTCGATGCTGTCGAAGTAGAGCTTGTCGCCGTAGGCATGCCACTGAGCGCCCATGGCATTGCGCACCTTGAGCCCGAATTTGCTGTCTTCATCGTGCATGAAGCGGCTGATCAGCGAGCCGAGTTCTCCAGGCGTCACGACCGCTGCCAGTTGTTTGCGCGGTACCCGCAGGTGGCCGGCGGAAAACAGGTCGGTCAAAAAATGATCGGCAAAGCTGTTCATGGCGTAGGCCAATTCCAGGGCCTGGTCGGTGCCGGTCTGATGGGCCACTACTGCCTGTTGCAAGGCTGCCGTATGGCCGGCCAAGTAGGCGGACAGGGCCCATTCACCGAAGTGGTCGGCGTTGTCCGCTGCCAGCTTCAGGTAGCGGCCCAGCGGCACGAGGGCCGAAACAGCACTGCCCCCACCGGTAATACGGTTCCACTCCTCCGACAACGTATCTCCCAAGGCGTCATAGGCTTCATGAGGCTGTTTGCCGTCCTTGATCGCCTGGTTGACGGCGTTGATCTCCTTTTGCATCACCGCCAGGATCTTCTGCGCTTCTTCCCGTGAAGCAGGCAACACGGCAAGAGAATTGAAGGCCGCGGTGAAGCGTTGCACGCGCTCGGCCGGAGAATTGCCCTCGCTGATCGGTTGGCCGGGGATGCCATAGAAGTCGCCGCCCAGGGCGATCACTTGGCCATAGGTCAGCGCAAGCCCGTTGGGCAGGTGCAGTTCGACTTGGCGCGCAGGAATGGCCGGGGCGTCCTTGACGAAGCGAAGCAGGGTGTCATCGCCGATGGCGGTGTGTTCACCGCCTTCGAAGCGCAGGGTAGGTGGTGTTTTTTCGGGTGCTGCGAGTTCAAGACCTGACATGTTAGCTCCTTGCTATGTCGTAGGAATCTTCCGTGATAACTGTATATGCATACAGCTTTCTGAATCATAGGTGAGAAATTTCCTACGTCAAGAGCCGCGTCTTAAGCCTTCGCGGGATTACGCCGGATGAATTGCAGTTGACGAATCTATTTATAGTTGTACGATGACGTACGACATCATCAAAACCAACAACAACCTTTCGTTAGAAAGTCTTCGCCCAGGGTGTTCGAATAATGAATCCACAAGAACTGAAGTCCATCCTCTCCCACGGTCTGCTGTCTTTCCCGGTGACCGATTTCAACGCCCAGGGTGATTTCCACCAGGCGGGTTACATCAAGCGCCTGGAATGGCTGGCCCCTTATGGCGCCAGCGCCTTGTTCGCCGCAGGTGGCACAGGTGAGTTTTTCTCCCTGGCGGCCAGCGAATATTCCCAGGTGGTGAAAACCGCCGTGGATACCTGTGCGTCCAGCGTGCCGATCCTGGCCGGTGTAGGCGGTGCCACCCGCCAGGCCATCGAGTATGCCCAAGAGGCCGAACGCCTCGGCGCCAAAGGTCTGTTGCTGCTGCCGCACTACCTCACCGAAGCCAGCCAGGACGGGGTTGCCGCCCACGTTGAAGCCGTGTGCAAGTCGGTCAAGATCGGCGTGGTGGTGTACAACCGCAACGTCTGCCGCCTGACCGCACCGCTGTTGGAGCGCCTGGCCGAGCGTTGCCCGAACCTGATCGGCTACAAGGATGGCCTGGGTGATATCGAGCTGATGGTGTCGATCCGCCGTCGCCTGGGCGACCGTTTCAGCTACCTCGGTGGCTTGCCGACCGCAGAGGTTTACGCCGCGGCCTACAAGGCCCTAGGCGTGCCGGTGTACTCCTCGGCGGTGTTCAACTTCATCCCCAAGACTGCGATGGATTTCTACCACGCCATTGCCCGCGAAGATCACGCCACCGTTGGCAAGATCATTGACGACTTCTTCCTGCCATACCTGGATATCCGTAACCGCAAGGCCGGTTACGCGGTGAGCATCGTCAAGGCCGGTGCGAAAATCGTCGGTTATGACGCAGGCCCGGTGCGCACGCCACTGACCGACCTGCTGCCGGAAGAGTACGAAGCCCTCGCCGCGCTGATCGACAAGCAAGGCGCGCAATAAATTATCCACAAGGCCGCTGAGCAATCAGCGGCCTTTTGCGTCAGGAGAAGATTCGTGTCCCAGGCAAAGCGTTTTGAGAACTACATCAATGGCGAATGGGTAACCGGCGCCGACTACTGCACCAACATCAACCCCTCGGATGTGTCCGACGCCATTGGCGAATACGCCAAAGCCGACGTGGCCCAAGTCAACGCGGCCATCGACGCTGCCCGCGCCGCGTTCCCGGCGTGGTCCACCTCCGGTATCCAGGCGCGTCACGATGCGCTGGATAAAGTCGGCAGCGAGATCCTCGCTCGTCGTGAAGAACTCGGCACCCTGCTGGCCCGCGAAGAGGGCAAGACCCTGCCCGAAGCCATTGGCGAGGTGACCCGCGCCGGCAATATCTTCAAATTCTTCGCCGGTGAGTGCTTGCGCCTCTCGGGCGATTACTTGCCTTCGGTGCGCCCGGGCGTCAACGTTGAAGTGACCCGCGAAGCCCTCGGTGTGGTGGGTCTGATCACCCCGTGGAACTTCCCGATCGCCATCCCCGCGTGGAAAATCGCCCCGGCCCTGGCCTACGGCAACTGCGTGGTGATCAAGCCTGCCGAGCTGGTGCCGGGCTGCGCCTGGGCCTTGGCCGAAATCATCTCCCGCGCCGGTTTCCCCGCCGGTGTGTTCAACCTGGTGATGGGCAGTGGCCGTGTGGTCGGCGACGTGTTGGTCAACAGCCCGAAAGTCGATGGCATCAGTTTCACCGGGTCGGTGGGCGTTGGGCGTCAGATCGCGGTCAGTTGTGTATCGCGCCAGGCCAAGGTGCAGTTGGAGATGGGTGGCAAGAACCCGCAAATCATTCTCGACGATGCCGACCTCAAGCAGGCCGTCGAGCTGTCGGTACAGAGTGCGTTCTACTCCACCGGCCAGCGTTGCACCGCGTCGAGCCGCTTGATTGTCACCGCGGGGATCCACGACCAGTTTGTCGCCGCCATGGCCGAGCGCATGAAGTCGATCAAGGTGGGCCACGCTTTGAATAGCGGCACCGATATTGGCCCGGTGGTGTCCCAGGCCCAGTTGGATCAGGACCTGAAATACATCGACATCGGCCAGAGCGAAGGTGCCCGGCTGGTGAGTGGTGGCGGCCTGGTGACCTGCGACACCGAAGGCTATTACCTGGCGCCCACACTGTTTGCCGACAGTGAAGCGGGCATGCGCATCAGCCGTGAAGAGATCTTCGGCCCGGTGGCCAACGTGGTGCGCGTGGCGGACTACGAGGCGGCGCTGGCCATGGCCAATGACACCGAGTTCGGCTTGTCGGCCGGTATTGCCACCACCTCGCTCAAATATGCCAACCACTTCAAGCGCCACTCCCAGGCCGGGATGGTGATGGTCAACCTGCCGACGGCAGGGGTGGATTACCACGTTCCATTTGGTGGCCGTAAGGGCTCCTCCTATGGTTCGCGTGAGCAGGGTCGCTATGCGCAAGAGTTCTACACCGTGGTGAAAACCAGCTACATCGGTTCGTAACACGCAGCATCCTCTCTATAGGAGCGAGCTTGCTCGCGAAAAACTCAAATTCACCGCGTGCATCCTGAATGCCCACGTGATCGTTGAAGTTCTTCGCGAGCAAGCTCGCTCCTACGGGGAGGCGCAACCAGGCAATACAAAATCATTACCCGCAAAAAAAATAATTAGTGGGAGTACTTCTACATGCAAGCGACCAAGCCGACCCACGTCCGCTATTTGATCCTGCTCATGCTGTTCCTGGTGACCACGATCAACTACGCCGACCGGGCCACCATCGCTATCGCCGGCTCCAGCCTGCAAAAAGACCTCGGTATCGACGCGGTCACCCTCGGTTATATCTTCTCTGCATTCGGTTGGGCCTACGTGGCCGGGCAAATTCCCGGTGGCTGGCTGCTCGACCGTTTCGGCTCGAAAAAAGTCTATGCCCTGAGCATCTTCACCTGGTCGCTGTTCACCGTGCTGCAAGGCTATGTCGGTGAGTTTGGCGTCTCCACTGCGGTGGTCGCGCTGTTCATGCTGCGCTTCATGGTGGGCTTGGCCGAGGCGCCCTCGTTTCCGGGAAATGCCCGTATTGTTGCGGCGTGGTTTCCTACGGCTGAACGCGGCACTGCGTCGGCGATCTTCAACTCGGCCCAGTACTTCGCCACGGTGCTGTTCGCGCCGTTGATGGGCTGGATAGTCTATCGCTTCGGCTGGCAGCACGTGTTTATCGTGATGGGGGTGATCGGCATTGTTTTCTCGCTGATCTGGCTGAAAGTTATCCACAGCCCGCGCCAGCATCCGATGATCAACGAGGCCGAGTTCAATCACATCGCCGCCAATGGCGCGATGGTCGATATGGATCAGGACAAGGGCAAGGGTAAGAAAACCGACGGGCCGAAGTGGGATTACATCCGCCAGCTCCTGACCAACCGCATGATGCTCGGCGTCTACCTGGGCCAGTACTGCATCAACGGCATCACCTACTTCTTCCTGACCTGGTTTCCGGTGTACCTGGTGCAGGAGCGTGGCATGACCATCCTCAAGGCCGGCTTCATTGCCTCGTTACCGGCGATCTGCGGCTTTATCGGCGGAGTGCTCGGCGGGGTGATTTCCGACTATCTGCTGCGCAAAGGCCATTCGCTGACCTTCGCGCGCAAGGCGCCGATCATTGGTGGCCTGCTGATTTCCAGCAGCATCGTGGCGTGCAATTACGTGGACATCGAATGGATGGTGGTGGGCTTCATGGCCTTGGCCTTCTTCGGCAAAGGCGTTGGCGCACTGGGTTGGGCGGTGGTGTCCGACACCTCACCGAAACAAATCGCAGGCCTCAGTGGCGGCTTGTTCAACACCTTCGGTAACCTGGCCTCGATCACCACGCCGATTGTGATTGGCTACATCATCAGCACCACCGGCTCGTTCAAATGGGCGCTGGTCTTCGTGGGCGCCAACGCGCTGGTGGCGGTGTTCAGTTACTTGGTGATTGTCGGCCCGATCAAGCGCGTGGTGCTCAAGGAGCCGCCTACCCAGGGCCCAGAGTTGACCAACCTTTCTCAAGCGCATTCCTGAGGTTCGTGTGATGCAGTTGATTGAACATGCCGACTCGCCGCGCTCGATCCGTTTGCACGAGCGCGACAATGTGGTGATCGTGGTGAACGATCAAGGGGTACCCGCCGGTACCGAGTTTCCCGACGGCCTGGTCACCGTGGATTTCATCCCGCAGGGCCACAAGGTGACGCTGGAAGACATCCCCGAGGGCGGCCAGATTATTCGCTACGGCCAGACCATCGGTTATGCCCTGGCGCCGATTCCGCGTGGCAGTTGGGTGCAGGAGGACCAGTTGCGCATGCCCACCGCACCGCCGCTGGACAGCTTGCCGCTGTCCACCGAGGTGCCTGAAACCCAGGCGCCCCTGGAGGGGTTTACCTTCGAGGGCTATCGCAATGCGGACGGCACCGTGGGCACGCGCAACATCCTCGGCATTACCACCACCGTGCAATGCGTTACCGGCGTGCTGGACCATGCGGTCAAGCGCATCAAGGACGAGTTGCTGCCCCAGTACCCGCATGTCGATGACGTGGTGGCGCTGACCCACAGCTACGGCTGCGGCGTGGCGATTACGGCGACGGATGCCTACATCCCCATCCGCACCGTGCGCAACCTGGCGCGCAACCCCAACCTGGGCGGCGAAGCCTTGGTGATCAGCCTGGGCTGTGAAAAGCTCCAGGCCGGCCAGGTGATGCACGACAACGACAGCTCCGTGGACCTGAGCGAGCCGTGGCTGTATCGCTTGCAGGATTCCAGCCATGGCTTTACCGAAATGATCGAGCAGATCATGGCCCTGGCCGACGTGCGCTTGAAAAAACTCAACCAGCGTCGCCGCGAAACCGTGCCGGCCTCCGAGTTGATCCTGGGCATGCAGTGCGGCGGCAGTGATGCGTTCTCCGGCATCACCGCCAACCCGGCGCTGGGGTATGCCTCGGACCTGTTACTGCGCGCCGGCGCGACGGTGATGTTTTCCGAAGTGACTGAAGTGCGCGATGCGATTTACCTGCTGACCTCACGCGCGAAGAACCCGGACGTCGCCCGCGAGCTGGTCCGGGAAATGGACTGGTATGACCGTTACCTGGCCAAGGGCGAGGCAGACCGCAGCGCCAATACCACGCCGGGTAACAAGAAGGGCGGGCTGTCGAATATTGTCGAGAAGTCGTTGGGCTCCATCGTCAAATCCGGCAGCAGTGCAATCAACGGTGTACTTGGCCCTGGCGAGCGCTTCAAGGAAAAGGGCCTGATCTTCTGCGCCACACCGGCCAGTGATTTTGTCTGCGGCACCTTGCAACTGGCAGCGGGGATGAACCTGCACGTGTTCACCACCGGGCGCGGCACGCCGTATGGGCTGGCGATGGCGCCGGTGGTGAAGGTCTCCACCCGCACCGAGCTTGCCCAGCGTTGGCCGGACCTGATCGATATCGACGCCGGGCGCATTGCGACGGGGCGTGCGAGTATCGAGGAGCTGGGTTGGGAGCTATTCCACTTCTATCTGGATGTGGCCAGCGGCAAGAAGCAGACCTGGGCAGAGCGGCATAAGCTGCATAACGACATCACGCTGTTCAACCCGGCGCCGATTACCTGAGACCAGGCGCTAACCCTGTAGGAGCGAGCTTGCTCGCGAAAGACGCCAACAATAACGCGTGTTAACTGAATGAACGCGGCGCCTGGGAGTTTCTCGCGAGCAAGCTCGCTCCTACGACGGCAAGCCAGCTCCCACATTTGAATGGCGTTGCCCACACGAACCCGCTCGTACTGGCTTATCATTAGCCAACTAACGACGCCCACCAAGGTTCTCCCCGGCATGCTGGCAATCTTCCTCACCACCCTCACCATCACCGCGCCGGTGTTTGCCATGCTGTTCCTGGGCGTGTTTCTAAAGCGCATCAATTGGATCAACGACAACTTTATCCACACCGCATCGTCCCTGGTGTTCAACGTGGCCATGCCGGCGCTGCTGTTCCTTGGCATTCTGCATGCCGACCTGCACTCGGCGCTCAAGCCGGGCCTGCTCATCTACTTCTGCGTCGCCACCCTGGTGAGCTTTGCCGTGGCCTGGGGTTGGGCGATCTTTCGCTGCAAGCGCGAAGACCGAGGCATCTACGCCCAAGGCGCGTTTCGTGGCAATAACGGGGTCATCGGCCTGGCACTGGCGGCCAGTATGTACGGCGATTACGGCATATCCCTGGGCGCGATCCTCGCCGCGCTGGTGATCCTCTTTTACAACACGCTGTCGACCATTGTGCTGGCGGTCTATAGCCCGGTGATCAAGTCCGACCCGTGGAGCATCTTCAAAAGCGTATTGGCCAACCCGCTGATTATCAGCGTGATCGTCGCTACGCCGTTCGCGTACTTCCAGATCGGCGTGCCCGGTTGGCTTGAGAAATCCTTGCAGTACCTGTCCGATACCACGCTGCCGCTGGCGCTGATTTGCATCGGTGGCACCTTGTCCATGGCCGCGCTGCGCAAGAGCGGCAACATGGCGTTGAGCGCGAGCCTGATGAAGATGATCTGGCTACCGGTGATCGCCACCCTGGGCGCGTGGTTGCTGGGGTTCCGAGGGCCGGAGTTGGGGATTCTGTTTCTGTATTTCGGCGCGCCGACCGCCGCCGCAAGCTTTGTGATGGCCCGGGCGGCGCAGGGTAATCATGAGCTGGCGGCCGCGATTATCGTGATCACCACGCTGATGGCGGCGGTGACCACGAATATCGGGATTTTTGTGTTGCAGGCGGGGGGTTGGATCTGAAATCGGCGGGCAGCTTGAGGCCCCATCGCAGCGATGCGGCGACCCGACAAGCCAGCTCCCACATGTGGACGTGTGAATACCCTCAAGTGTGGGGGCTGGCTTGCCTGCGATAGCTACAGGACAGTCACTGCTGATCGGCCTGATACGCCTCAATCACTTCCTGCGCCGCCCGAAACGCATCAATCGCCGCCGGCACCCCTGCATACACCGCGCAATGCAGCAGCGCTTCGCGGATCTCCTCGACCGTACAGCCATTATTCAGCGCACCGCGCACATGGCCCTTGAGTTCCTGCGGGCACTTGAGGGCGGTGAGGGCGGCGAGGGTGATCAGGCTGCGGGTCTTGAGCGGTAACCCTTCGCGGTTCCAGACGCTGCCCCACGCGTGCTCATTGACGAAGTCCTGCAGCGGTTGGGTGAACGCCGTGGCATTACCCAAGGCGCGGTCGACGAACGCATCGCCCATGACCTGGCGACGTACTTCAACCCCGGGTTTTTTCTGTTCGGTCATTGCGATTCCCTCTTGTGTTGGCGGTGCCAGGCGCGCAGTGAGGTGAACAACAGCAGAGCCCCTAACGCTGGCAGGACGTAATACAGCATCAATTGTTCAAGCTTGTTGGCCAGCGGCATGCCAGTGGTGAAGGCCATGACATGCAGCCCGTACGCCAGGTACAGCCCCAGCAGCACCAGCCCTTCGATACGTGTTACCCGATAGCCGGTATAGAACACCGGCAGGCACAGGATGATGGCGCCGAGCATCACCGGTAAATCGAAGTCCAGGGCGTTGGGCGAGACCGACAGCGGCGTCGGCGCCACCAGTGCGGTAAAGCCCAGCACGCCGAGCAGGTTGAACAGGTTGCTGCCGATCACGTTGCCCACGGCGATCTCCCGTTCGCCACGCAACGCGGCGATCAGCGATGTGGCAAGGCACGGCAGCGAGGTGCCGACGCCGATCAACGTGAGGCCGATGACGCGCTCCGACAATCCGAGATCGCCCGCTACATCCACCGCTGCGCCGAGCAACAAATGCCCGGCCAGCACCAGCACCAGCAAACCGCCGAGCATCAGCAGCACACTGCTCAGCCATGGCGCCTTCGCCACGGTGTCCAGAGTGCGCGGGCGGCGGGAATGACGCGTCTGGTAATGCAATACGCCAAGGTAGGCCACCAGCGCCACCAGCAGCACGGCGCCATCGAAGTGCGTCAGCATTTCGTTAGCCGCCAGGATAAATACCAGCAGGCCGGCGACGATCATCACCGGGATATCTACGCGCACCAGTTGCCGCGAGACCCGCAACGGAATGATCAGTGCGGACAAGCCCAGGGTCACGAGGATGTTGAAGATACTGCTGCCGATGACACTGCCCACAGCGATATCCGTGTTGCCGGCCAGCGTGGCCTGAAGGCTGACGGTCATCTGCGGCGCACTGCTGCCGAAGGCGACGATGCTCAAGCCGATGATCAGTGGCCGCACCTTGAGGCTCGCCGCCAGGCGTACTGCGGCGCGTACCAGGATTTCAGCGCCGATGATCAGCAAGATCAGGCCGCCCACCAGTTCGAGCAGGCTCCAGGGTGAGAGGGCGTTCAATCCGAAAATGCTCAAGGCTGCCTCGATCAGTTGTTCAGGGCTTGCACGCGTACCCGTGCGGTACCGCTGCGCAGCATGCGCAACTGCTCGGCAGCCTTGCGTGAAACGTCGATCAGGCGGCCACGGGTATGCGGGCCGCGATCAGTGATACGCACCACGACAGAACGGTTGTTGTCGAGGTTGGTCACCTTGACCTGCGTACCGAAGGGCAGGCGCCGATGGGCGGCGGTCAAGGCGTTCTGGTTGAAAGGTTCACCGCTGGCGGTTTTCTTGCCATGGTGCTTGGCGCCGTAATAGGACGCGGTGCCGGTTTCGTCGTAGCCGTTGGGGTCGATGAGGCCGCTGGCGCAACCGGCCAGCAGGGAGGACAGGGCCAGGAGGCCGAGTAGACGCTTCATTTCAAGATGTCCCCGTTGGATCGTTCCCACGCTCTGCGTGGGAATGCAGCTGGTGACGCTACGCGTCACAAAAGCGGACGCGGAGCGTCCCGTGAGGCGTTCCCACGCAGAGCGTGGGAACGATCATGGATCAGCCTTCGAGCTTGCTTTTGAGCAGTTCGTTCACCTGTTGCGGGTTGGCTTTGCCCTTGGAGGCTTTCATCGCCTGGCCGACAAAGAAGCCGAACATCTTGCCGCGCTTGGCTTCGTCTGCGGCGCGGTATTGCTCGACCTGTTCGGCATTGGCCGCGAGCATTTCATCGAGCACGGCCGAGATCGCGCCGCTGTCGGTGACTTGTTTGAGGCCACGCTTCTCGATGATCTCGTCGGCATTGCCTTCACCGGCGGCCATCGCTTCGAACACGGTCTTGGCAATTTTGCCGGAGATGGTGTTGTCCTTGATGCGCAGCAGCATGCCACCCAGTTGTTCGGCGGTGACCGGCGCGTCGTCGATTTCCAGGCCCTGTTTGTTCAACAGGCTGCCCAGCTCGACCATCACCCAGTTGGCCGCCAGCTTGGCGTCGCCGGCAATGCTCACGACTTTTTCGAAGTAGTTGGCTTGTTCACGGCTGGAGGCCAGGACGCTGGCATCGTAGACCGACAGGCCGAACTGCTCCTGGAAGCGCTCGCGTTTTTGCTGCGGCAGTTCCGGCAGGGTGGCGCGGATGTCATTGAGGAACGAATCCTCCAGCACCACCGGCAACAGGTCCGGGTCGGGGAAGTAACGGTAGTCGTTGGCTTCCTCTTTGCTGCGCATGGCGCGGGTTTCGTCTTTGTTCGGGTCGTACAGGCGCGTTTGCTGGATCACCTTGCCGCCGTCTTCGATCAGTTCGATCTGGCGACGTACTTCGCTGTTGATCGCTTTCTCGATGAAGCGGAACGAGTTGACGTTCTTGATCTCGCAGCGGGTGCCGAACTCGACCTGGCCCTTGGGGCGGATCGACACGTTGCAATCGCAACGCAGCGAGCCTTCGGCCATGTTGCCGTCGCAGATGCCCAGGTAGCGCACCAGCGCGTGGATGGTCTTGACGTAGGCCACGGCTTCCTTGGCGCTGCGCATGTCCGGCTCGGACACGATCTCCAGCAGCGGCGTGCCGGCACGGTTCAGGTCGATACCGGTGGCGCCCGGGAATTCTTCGTGCAGGCTTTTGCCGGCGTCTTCCTCCAGGTGTGCACGGGTGACGCCGACGCGCTTGATGGTGCCGTCTTCCAGGGGAATGTCCAGGTGGCCCTTGCCGACAATCGGCAGTTCCATCTGGCTGATCTGGTAGCCCTTGGGCAGGTCCGGGTAGAAGTAGTTCTTGCGCGCAAACACGTTGTGCTGGCCGATTTCGGCGTCAATCGCCAGGCCGAACATCACCGCCATGCGCACCGCTTCCTGGTTCAGCACCGGTAGCACGCCGGGCATGCCCAGGTCTACCAGGCTGGCCTGGGTATTGGGCTCGGAGCCGAACGTGGTGGCGCTACCGGAGAAAATCTTCGATTGGGTGGCGAGCTGGGTATGAATCTCCAGCCCGATCACAACTTCCCATTGCATAGTGTTCTCCTCAGAAGCCGGTAGGGGTGCGGGTGTGCCAGTCGGTGTTCAACTGGTACTGGTGCGCCACATTGAGCAGGCGGCCTTCCTGGAAATATGGGGCGAGCAATTGCACGCCCACCGGCAGGCCATCGACGAAACCTGCGGGCATGGACAAGCCCGGCAAGCCCGCGAGGTTGGCGGTGATGGTGTAGAGGTCTTCCAGGTATTCGGCGATCGGGTCGCCGGTCTTGGCGCCGATCTTCCACGCCAGGTTCGGCGCGGTCGGGCCAAGGATCACATCGACTTCTTCAAAGGCGGCCATGAAGTCGTTCTTGATCAGGCGACGGATTTTTTGCGCCTTGAGGTAGTACGCGTCGTAGTAGCCGGCCGACAGGGCGTAGGCCCCGACCATGATCCGGCGCTGCACTTCACTGCCGAAGCCTTCGCCGCGGGAGCGTTTGTACAGGTCGGTGAGGTCTTTCGGGTTCTCGCAGCGGTAGCCGAAGCGCACGCCGTCGAAACGCGACAGGTTGGAAGAGGCCTCTGCTGGCGCGATCACGTAGTAGGCGGGAATCGCGTGCTGGTTGTTCGGCAGGCTGATTTCCTTGATCACGGCGCCAAGCTTTTCCAGCTCTTTGATGCTGTTTTGCACCAGTTCGGCGATACGCGGGTCGAGGCCAGCGCTGAAGTATTCCTTCGGCACGCCGATGCGCAGGCCCTTGATCGAGGTGTTCAGGCTGGCGCTGTAGTCCGGCACTGGCTCGTCGATGCTGGTGGAGTCCTGTTTATCGAAGCCTGCCATGCCTTGTAACAATATTGCGCAGTCTTCAGCCGTGCGTGCCAGAGGGCCGCCCTGATCGAGACTTGAGGCGTAGGCGATCATGCCCCAGCGGGAAACGCGACCGTAGGTCGGCTTCAGGCCGGTGAGGTTGGTGAAGGCGGCTGGCTGGCGGATCGAACCGCCGGTATCGGTGGCGGTAGCGGCCGGCAGGAAGCGTGCGGCCACGGCCGCAGCCGAACCACCGGACGAACCACCCGGGACGTGTTCCAGGTTCCACGGGTTTTTCACCGCACCGTAGTAGCTGGACTCGTTGGCCGAACCCATGGCGAATTCGTCCATGTTGGTCTTGCCAAGGGTCACGGCGCCGGCGGCGGCCAGCTTGGCGACCACAGTGGCGTCGTAGGGCGCCTTGAAGTTGTCGAGCATCTTCGAGCCGCAGCTGGTGCGAATGCCCTGGGTGCAGAACAGGTCCTTGTGGGCGATCGGTGCGCCGAGCAGCGCGCCGTTCTCACCGTTGGCGCGACGGGCGTCGGCGGCCTTGGCCTGGCTCAGGGCCAGCTCCTCGGTGAGGCTGATGAAGCTGTTGACCTTCGGATCGAGCGCGGCGATACGCGCCAGCAAGGTCTGGGTCAGCTCTTCGGAAGAAAACGATTTGTCGGCGAGACCGCGGGCGATCTCGGCCAGAGTCATGTGATGCATGAAAGGCTCTTTCCCTTTAGTCGATGACTTTCGGAACCAGGTACAGGCCGTTTTCGACCGCTGGCGCGATGGACTGGTAGGCCTCGCGATTATTGCGTTCGGTCACGACGTCTGCGCGCAGGCGCTGGCTGGCTTCCAGTGGGTGAGCCAGGGGCTCGATGCCGTCGGTATTCACGGCCTGCATTTGGTCGACCAGCCCGAGAATGCTGTTCAGGGCTGCGGTGGTCTGTGGAAGATCGGCATCATTAAGGCCAAGCGAGGCCAAATGTGCGATTTTTTCCACGTCGGAGCGTTCAAGCGCCATGGGATTCTCCAGTGGAAAACAGAACGGAGGGCGTCCGTGTGTTAGATTGTCGGAACACTACCGCATTTCTACGGTCATAAGGCCGCGATTGTGGGGGTTGGTGCACAGAAAGTCGGCCAATTTAGCACATTGGCGCCTTGCCCAAAATCCCTGTCGTTGTTAGAGTTTGCCGCACTTTTTTACCCACGCGTTGCCTAGGGTCCTTTCCCCATGTTCAAGAAACTGCGTGGCATGTTTTCCAGCGATCTCTCCATTGACCTGGGCACTGCCAACACCCTTATTTACGTGCGCGAGCGCGGTATCGTTCTGAATGAGCCATCGGTTGTGGCCATTCGGACCCATGGTAATCAGAAAAGTGTCGTTGCCGTTGGCACCGAGGCCAAGCGCATGCTCGGCCGTACACCAGGCAATATTGCTGCCATTCGTCCGATGAAGGATGGCGTGATCGCCGATTTCAGCGTCTGTGAAAAGATGCTGCAGTACTTCATCAACAAAGTTCACGAAAACAGTTTCCTGCAGCCCAGCCCTCGCGTGCTGATCTGCGTTCCGTGCAAGTCCACCCAGGTGGAGCGTCGCGCCATCCGTGAATCGGCCCTTGGCGCCGGTGCCCGTGAAGTATTCCTGATCGAAGAGCCAATGGCGGCTGCGATCGGTGCCGGCCTGCCGGTGGAAGAAGCGCGCGGTTCGATGGTGGTGGATATCGGTGGTGGTACTACCGAAATCGCCCTGATTTCCCTGAACGGTGTGGTGTATGCCGAATCCGTGCGCGTGGGCGGCGACCGCTTCGACGAAGCGATCATCACTTATGTGCGTCGTAACTACGGCAGCCTGATCGGCGAATCCACCGCCGAGCGCATCAAGCAGGAAATCGGCACCGCTTACCCAGGCGGTGAAGTGCGCGAAGTCGATGTGCGCGGTCGCAACTTGGCCGAAGGCGTTCCACGTGCCTTCACCCTGAACTCCAATGAAGTGCTGGAGGCTCTGCAAGAGTCCCTGGCCACCATCGTTCAGGCGGTGAAAAGTGCTCTGGAACAATCGCCGCCGGAGCTGGCTTCCGATATTGCCGAGCGTGGCCTGGTACTGACCGGTGGTGGCGCCTTGCTGCGCGACCTCGACAAGTTGCTGGCCCAGGAAACCGGCCTGCCAGTGATCGTCGCCGAAGACCCGCTGACCTGCGTTGCCCGTGGCGGTGGTCGTGCGCTGGAAATGATGGATAAACACACCATGGACCTGCTCTCCAGCGAATAAGATTGCCTGGATGGTTCATGCTTCGTCGGCAGGCAGCACTTTGCAGTGCTGCCTGTTGGCGTTTATCTTCTTCAATCTGCATCCAGGCCGGTTTGATGCCGTATGAATAAAGAGAACATTTGCCTGGGAGGAGCGGCTTATTAAACCGCTTTTCGCCAAAGGCCCCTCATTGGGTGTGCGCTTATTGGTGCTGACCGTGCTTTCGGTCGCGCTGATGGTGGTCGATGCCCGCTTTGCACTGCTCAAGCCGGTGCGCAGCCAGATGTCGCTGGTGTTGATGCAGACCTACTGGATCACCGACCTGCCGCAACGTCTCTTCCAGGGCGTGTCCAGCCAATTTGGCAGCCGCACCGAACTGGTCGCCGAGAACGAAAAACTCAAGACTGAAAACCTGCTGTTGCAGGGGCGCATGCAAAAGCTGGCGGCCCTCACCGAGCAGAACGTTCGGCTGCGCGAGTTGCTCAATTCTTCCGCGCTGGTCAACGAAAAGGTCGAAGTGGCCGAGCTGATCGGCATGGACCCCAACCCCTTTACCCACCGCATCATCATCAACAAGGGTGAGCGCGACGGTGTGGTGCTTGGCCAGCCGGTGCTCGATGCCCGTGGCCTGATGGGCCAGGTGGTGGAGTTGATGCCCTACACCTCGCGGGTACTATTGCTGACGGATACGACCCACAGCATTCCGGTGCAGGTCAACCGTAACGGCTTGCGCGCAATCGCCAGCGGCACCGGTAACCCGGAACGCCTGGAGCTGCGCCATGTGGCGGATACCGCTGACATCAAGGAAGGCGACCTGTTGGTCAGCTCTGGCCTGGGCCAGCGCTTCCCGGCGGGTTATCCGGTGGCGACGGTCAAAGAGGTGATCCACGATTCCGGCCAGCCGTTCGCTATCGTTCGGGCGGTACCGACTGCCGCGCTGAACCGCAGCCGTTACCTGCTGCTGGTGTTCAGCGACAACCGCACCCCGGAAGAGCGCGCTAACGACGCTGCCCAGGCCCAGGAAGCGGAGGACCAGCAGAATGGCACCGCGCCTATCGTGCCGGCCACGGTGCCAAAACCTGCTTTTGTTGGCCCACCTGCACCCGCCCCAGCCACGTCACCTGCACCGGCAGCTGCAGCACCTGTGGCAACGCCGGCCAAACCTGCCGCGCATAACGCGCGCCCGGCTAAACCGACCGCCGCTCCGGCCACCACACCGCAGAGGGGGGACTAATGGCGGGTACTCATTCACGCAATGGCTGGATCGTCTGGCTGACCTTCGCCATCGGCTTGCTGCTCAGCGTCTCGCCGCTGCCGCAGTTCATGGAAATCCTTCGCCCGCTCTGGCTGGCCTTGTTGCTGGCGTTCTGGTCATTGAACCTGCCGCACAAGGTGGGCATGGTCACGGCCATGTGCCTGGGGTTGGCCGAAGATGTGCTGTATGGCACCTTGCTAGGCCAGAACGCGTTGATCCTGACCCTGATTACCTTTCTGGTGCTGTCGCTGCAGCAGCGCTTGCGCATGTTCCCGATGTGGCAGCAGTGCCTGGTGATCCTGGTGATCTTCGGCCTGGCGCAGTTGGTGCAGCTATGGCTCAGCGCGTTGACCGGCAACCGCCAGCCGACCCTGGCCTTGGTTCTGCCGGCGCTGGTCAGCGCCTTGTTATGGCCCTGGATCAGTTTTGGCCTGCGTGGGCTGCGTCGTCGCTATAAAATCAATTGAATGGATTGCGAGGCTCTGCCTGGTTATCGAACCCCACAGGGAGAGTCTGCAATGAATTCGCTTTATCTGGCCTCGGGCTCCCCGCGGCGACGTGAACTGCTGGCCCAGATCGGTGTGCCCTTCACCCTGGTCAGCGCCGCTATTGATGAAACTCCCCTGAACGACGAACCTGCCGTTGCCTATGTCGAGCGCCTTGCGCGGGGCAAGGCGACGGCAGGTTTTGTCGCGCTTGGCCACACCTCGGGCACCTGCGTACTGGGGGCCGACACGGCGGTGATTGTCGATGGGCGGATCCTGGGCAAGCCGGTGGACCAGGCTGATGCACTGGCCATGCTGATGGCCCTTTCCGGCCGCGAGCATGAAGTGCTCACCGCCATCGCCCTGACCGACGGCCAGCAATGTGAAACCCAATGTGTCAGCAGCCGTGTACGTTTCCGCGAGGTTTCTGTGCGGGAGGCTACCACCTACTGGCACAGTGGCGAACCGCAGGACAAGGCCGGCGGCTATGCTATCCAAGGGCTGGGCTCGGTGTTTGTGGCCGGGCTGAATGGCAGTTATTCCGCCGTGGTGGGCCTGCCAGTCTGCGAAACCGCGCAACTGCTCGCCCAATTCGGCATACCCTGTTGGCAAAACCTTACCGTGTGCTGAACGCCGTATTCCAGCGCCAAGCCTTAAGCGAACGGTCACTATTGTGAAAACGCCTGAACGAGACCCAGCCATGAGTGAAGAGATTCTGATCAATATCACGCCGATGGAATCGCGCGTGGCGGTGGTAGAGAACGGTGTTCTGCAAGAAGTGCATGTCGAGCGCACCCAGAAGCGCGGGATCGTCGGCAATATCTACAAAGGCAAGGTGGTGCGCGTATTGCCGGGCATGCAGGCGGCCTTCGTCGACATCGGCCTGGACCGTGCAGCGTTTATCCATGCCTCGGAAATTTCCTTGCGCGAGGGCCCTGCGGTGGAAAGCATCAGCGCTCTGGTGCACGAGGGCCAGAGCCTGGTGGTGCAAGTCACCAAGGACCCCATCGGTTCCAAGGGCGCCCGCTTGACCACCCAGCTGTCGATTCCCTCGCGCTACCTGGTGTACATGCCGCGCACCGCCCATGTGGGCATTTCCTTGAAGATCGAAGATGAAGCCGAGCGCGAGCGCCTGAAGAAGGTGGTCAGCGACTGCGTCGCCGCCGAGGGCATCAAGGAAGCGGGCGGGTTTATCCTGCGCACCGCCGCAGAAGGCGCAGGCGCTGACGAGATCCTCATGGATATTCGCTACCTGCGGCGCTTGTGGGACCAAATCGACGCGCAGATCAAGACCATTGGCGCGCCCAGCGTCATTTATGAAGACCTTGGCCTGGCGTTGCGCACGTTGCGCGATCTGGTCAGCCCGAAGATCGAGAAAATTCGCATCGATTCGCGGGAAACCTTCCAGCGCACCACGCAATTTGTTGCTGAGTTGATGCCAGAAATCGCCGATCGCCTGGAACACTACCCCGGCGAGCGGCCGATATTCGACCTGTATGGCGTCGAAGACGAAATCCAGAAAGCCCTGGAGCGCAAGGTGCCACTCAAGTCCGGCGGCTACCTGGTGGTGGACCCGGCAGAAGCCATGACCACCATCGACGTCAACACCGGTGCCTTCGTGGGCCATCGCAACCTTGAAGAGACGATCTTCAAGACCAACCTCGAAGCGGCCACGGCCATCGCTCGTCAACTGCGCCTGCGTAACCTGGGCGGCATCATCATCATCGACTTCATCGACATGGAAGATGAAGAGCACCAGCGCCAGGTGCTGCGTACGCTTGAAAAACAACTGGAGCGCGATCACGCCAAGACCAACATCATCGGCATCACCGAGTTGGGCCTGGTGCAGATGACCCGCAAGCGCACGCGTGAAAGCCTGGAACAGGTACTGTGCGAGCCGTGCAGCAGTTGCCAGGGGCGCGGCAAACTGAAGACCCCGGAAACGGTTTGCTACGAGATTTTCCGTGAGATCCTGCGGGAGGCACGCGCCTATCAGGCCGAAGGTTATAGAGTGCTTGCCAATCAGAAGGTGGTGGATCGCCTGCTGGACGAAGAGTCCGGTAACGTCGCCGAACTGGAAAGTTTTATCGGTCGCACCATTCGCTTCCAGGTCGAAACCATGTATTCCCAGGAACAATACGACGTGGTGTTGCTCTGATCCCCAACTGTGCACTTTCTTCGAGACCGGCAGACCTTGATCTGCGGTCCGCTAACTGTTTTTTGAGGGTCGCCTGACATGGAGCGTCTGATACGCTTTTTTGCCGCTTTGACCCGTTGGAGTCTGGGCCTGTGTGCGTTGTTGCTGGTATTGGCGGCGGTGTACGTGAGCCTGGGGCGCGAACTCACCCCGCTGGTGGCCGAATACCGCGCCGAAGTCGAGGCCAAGGCCCAGGCTGCGCTGGATACACCGCTGCATATCGGTAGCCTGGAAGGCCGCTGGAGCGGGTTTGCCCCGGTATTGCTGGCTCACGACGTCATGGTCGGCGAGGGCAGCAGTGCCTTGCGCCTGGACCAGGTGGAAGTGGTGCCGGATATGTGGGCCAGCCTGTTGGCCCGCGAAGTGCGTATCGCTCATCTGCAAGTCAGTGGCTTGCAACTGAGTGTCAAGGAAGACCAGGACGGCCGCTGGACCCTGCAAGGCTTGCCGGTGCAGGACGACCAGCCGTTGGACCCGCAACAACTGCTGACGCGCATGCAAATGGTCAAGCGCGTGTCGGTGCTGGACAGCCAGGTGACCCTGCAACCCTTCGACCAGGCACCAGTGACCGTGACCTATGTGGGCCTGAGCCTGCATACCGGCATGAGCCAGCAGCGTCTGGACGCTCGCCTGACATTGCCCGATGGCCAACCGTTGGCGGTCAGCCTGCGTAGCCGCATTCGTGCCAGCCAGTGGCAAGACGCTGAGGTCGATGCCTACCTGAGCCTGCCGCAGAGCGACTGGGCCAAGTGGATTCCCGCCAAACTGACCCAGCAATGGAAGCTGACGCAATTGAAGGCTGGCGGCGAGTTTTGGCTCAGTTGGGCCAAAGGTACGGTGCAAAGCGCTGCCGTGCGCCTCAATTCGCCCCAAGTGAAGGGCAGCTATGCCGACCGTAAGCCGGTACACCTCGAAAACCTGGCCCTGACCGCCTACCTGCAGCGCAGTGACACTGGCCTCAAGGTGCTGTTTGATTCCCTGGCGATGAACATTGGCGAAACCCGCTGGGAGTCGCGCCTGCAATTGCAGCAAAGCCTGGCGACCGACAAGGAACAGGAAGTATGGAAATTGCAGGCCGACCGCCTCGACCTGACCCCCATTACCCCGTTGCTCAACGCCTTGGCGCCGCTGCCAGACGGTTTCGCCAAGGCCGTCGAACACCTCAAAGCCACTGGCCTGTTACGCAATGTGCTGGTGGACTTCCGACCGCAAGACACCACCGACCGCAAACTCAGTTTTGCCGCCAACCTGGAGCGTGTCGGCTTCGATGCCTACTTTGGCGCACCGGCCGCACGCAATGTATCCGGCAGCATCAGTGGCGACCTGGGCCAGGGTGAGTTGCGCATGGACAGCAAGGACTTTTCCTTGCATCTGTATCCGATCTTCGCCAAGCCGTGGCAGTACATCCAGGCGAATGCGCGCCTGACCTGGAAGCTGGACAAGCAAGGCTTCACCCTGATCGCCCCGTATATCAAGGTACTGGGCGAGGAAGGCAAGGTGGCGGCGGACTTCCTGATTCGTCTGCATTTCGACCACAGCCAGGAAGACTACATGGACCTGCGGGTCGGCATGGTCGATGGCGATGGCCGTTTCACCCCCAAGTATCTACCCGCCGTGTTGAGCCCGGCGCTGGATGAATGGCTGCGCACGGCGATCCTCAAGGGCGCGGTGGACGAAGGCTTCTTCCAGTACCAGGGCTCGCTCAGCCACAATGCGCTGCCCGCATCGCGCAATATCAGCCTGTTCTTCAAGGTGCATGATGCCGAACTCGCCTTCCAGCCGGGCTGGCCTCATGTGAACAAGGTCAATGGCGAAGTGTTTGTCGAGGAGAGCGGCGTACGCATTCTGGCGAGCAAGGGCCAGTTGCTCGACACCCAGGTCAAGGATGTCTACGTCAATATCCCCCACGCCCCAGCGGGCGGGGACAGTCATCTGCTGCTCACGGGCGGGTTCTCCGGCGGTTTGGGCGACGGCCTGAAGATCCTTCAAGAAGCCCCTATCGGCACGGCGTCTACGTTCGCCGGCTGGAAAGGCGAGGGCGACCTGCAAGGTAGCCTGGACCTGGACGTACCGCTGGCCAAAGGCACTGAGCCCAAGATCGTGGTGGACTTCAAGACCGACAAGGCGCGCCTGCAATTGGCCGAGCCGCCGCTGGACCTGACCCAGCTCAAGGGTGATTTTCGCTTCGACAGCGCCAAGGGCCTGAGCGGGCAGAAGATCTCGGCCCAGGCGTTCGACCGCCCCATCACGGCGCAGATCTTTGCCGAAGGCAAACCGGGTAATATCAGCACGCGGGTGACTGCCAATGGCCAGGTCACCGTCAAGCGCCTTACGGACTGGTTGAAAATCAGCCAGCCGTTGCCGGTCTCCGGCGATATTCCGTACCAGTTGCAAGTGATCCTGGACGGCGCGGACAGCCAGTTGATGGTCAACTCCAACCTCAAGGGTGTCGCGGTGGACCTGCCGGCACCGTTCGGCATGCCCGCCAGCCAGGGGCGTGACAGCACCTTTCGCATGACCTTGCAGGGTGCTGAGCGCCGTTACTGGTTTGATTACGGCGAGTTGGCGAATTTCACTTTTGCCGCGCCGCCGGACAAGTTCAATGATGGCCGCGGCGAACTGTTTCTCGGCGACGGTGATGCCATGTTGCCCGGTGCCAAGGGCCTGCGCATTCGTGGCGTGCTGTCGGAACTGGATATCGATCCCTGGAAGAAACTTGTGGATCGCTACGCGGGCAATGATCCAGGTGGCAATGCCAAGCAACTGCTCAGCGGTGCGGACTTCAAGGTGGGCAAACTGACCGGGTTTGGTACCCAGTTTGATCAGGTCAGCTTGCAGCTCGATCGCAAACCAGCGGCCTGGGGCCTGCAACTCGATAGCCAGCAAGCCAAGGGCGCGGTGAACCTGCCGGACGCCAAAGGCGCGCCGATTGCGGTCAATCTCAAGTATGTGAAATTGCCTGCGCCAGACCCGACCGCGCAGGCGGACGAAAACGCGCCGGACCCGCTGGCCGATATCGACCCAAAAAGCATTCCGGCGCTGGATATTGCCGTCGACCAGCTGTTCCAGGGCTCGGACCTGATCGGGGCCTGGTCGCTGAGGATCCGCCCCACCGCCAAAGGGCTGGCCTTCAATAACCTCGACCTTGGCCTCAAGGGCATGCTGCTCAAGGGCGCCGGGGGTTGGGAAGGTGCGCCAGGCGCCAGCAGCAGTTGGTACAAGGGCCGCCTTGATGGCCGCAACATTGCCGACGTGCTCAAGGGCTGGGGTTTTGCGCCTACGGTGACCAGCGAAGACTTTCATCTGGACGTGGATGGCCGCTGGCCGGGGTCGCCGGCCTGGGTCGGGCCCAAGCGGTTTTCCGGCAGCCTGGATGCCGCGTTCCGTAAAGGTCAGTTCGTCGAAGTGGAGGGCGGGGCCCAGGCATTGCGAGTGTTTGGCCTGCTTAACTTCAACTCCATTGGGCGGCGTTTGCGTTTGGACTTTTCCGACTTGTTCGGCAAGGGCTTGAGCTACGACAGGGTCAAAGGCTTGTTGGCCGCCAGTAATGGCGTGTTCGTGACCCGCGAGCCCATCACCATGACCGGGCCTTCCACCAACCTGGAGCTTAACGGCACCCTGGATCTGGTTGCTGATCGCGTCGACGCCAAATTGCTGGTCACCTTGCCTGTGACCAACAACCTGCCGATTGCGGCGCTGATTGTCGGTGCGCCGGCCATTGGTGGTGCGCTGTTTTTGATCGACAAGCTGATCGGTGACCGGGTTTCGCGCTTCGCCAGTGTGCAATACAAGGTGCAAGGCCCCTGGAAGGATCCAAAAATCACCTTCGACAAGCCATTTGAAAAGCCAAACTGAGAGCCTGTGGAGTAGCATGGCCCCATGCCCTGTATGGAGTGTCGGCCCATGTCCTTTGCGGTAATTCAAATGGTCAGCCAGAGTGACGTGCTGGCCAACCTCGCCCAGGCGCGTCGCCTGCTGGAGCAGGCGGCGGCCGATGGCGCGAAACTCGCGGTGCTGCCAGAGAATTTCGCCGCCATGGGCCGCCGCGACTTGGCCGACATTGGCCGCGCCGAGGCGTTGGGCCAAGGGCCTGTGCTGCCCTGGTTGAAACAGGCCGCCCGCGACCTCACCTTATGGATAGTGGCCGGCACATTGCCGCTGCCGCCCAAGGACCAGCCCCACGCCAAACCCAATGCTTGCTCGCTGCTGATCAATGATCAGGGTGAAATCGTCGCTCGCTACGACAAACTCCATCTGTTTGATGTGGACGTGGCGGATGCTCGCGGTCGTTATCGCGAATCTGACGACTATGCTTTCGGTAACCATGTGGTGGTGGCGGATACGCCGGTGGGCCGTGTGGGGTTGACGGTGTGTTACGACCTGCGTTTCCCCGAGCTGTACAGCGAGTTACGTGCGGCGGGGGCTGAACTGATTACCGCGCCCTCGGCCTTCACGGCGGTGACCGGGGCTGCACACTGGGATGTGCTGATTCGCGCACGTGCCATCGAAACCCAGTGCTACCTGCTGGCAGCCGCCCAAGGCGGTGTGCACCCAGGCCCACGGGAAACGTTTGGCCATGCGGCGATTGTCGACCCTTGGGGCCGAGTGCTGGCGCAACAGGATCAAGGCGAAGCGGTGTTACTGGCCGAACGCGATAGCAGTGAACAGGCGTCGATACGGGCGCGCATGCCGGTGGCCAATCACCGGCGCTTTTTCTCGCAGGGCGCGCAGCGGCCTGCTTCAGAACGATGAATTTAAGGCCAAACCTATGAGCGAGTTGTTGTCCTCAGTCAGTGATCACCTCCTGGCACCCGGTGGCGTGACCATCGAAAGCCTGCAAACCGTGCTCGGCGATCTGGCCGGGCCGGGTATCGATGCGGCTGACCTGTATTTCCAGGGGCAGATTTCCGAGTCCTGGGCGTTGGAAGATGGGATCGTCAAGGAAGGCAGTTTCAACCTTGACCAGGGCGTAGGCGTTCGCGCGCAATCGGGTGAGAAGACCGGCTTTGCCTACAGCAATGCGATCACCCTGGAGGCCCTGGGCCTGGCGGCGCGTGCCGCCCGTTCGATCTCCCGTGCCGGGCAGAATGGCACGGTGCAGGCGTTCAGTACCCAGGACGTGGCGCAGTTGTATGCGCCGGATAACCCCTTGGAAGTGATCAGTCGTGCGGAAAAGGTAGAGCTGCTCAAGCGTATCGACGCTGCTACCCGTGCCTTGGACCCGCGTATCCAGCAAGTGACCGTGAGCATGGCTGGCGTGTGGGAGCGCATCCTCGTGGCGTCCACCGACGGTGGGCTGGCGGCGGATGTACGGCCGCTGGTGCGTTTCAATGTGAGTGTGATCGTCGAACAGAACGGGCGCCGCGAGCGCGGCGGACATGGCGGCGGTGGGCGCACCGACTACCGTTATTTCCTTGCTGACGACCGTGCCATGGGCTATGCCCGTGAGGCGCTGCGCCAGGCATTGGTCAACCTGGAAGCGATTCCCGCGCCGGCCGGCACCTTGCCGGTGGTGCTGGGTTCGGGTTGGTCTGGCGTGTTGCTCCACGAAGCCGTGGGCCATGGCCTGGAGGGCGATTTCAACCGCAAGGGCAGTTCCGCCTACAGCGGGCGCATGGGCGAAATGGTTGCGTCCAAGCTGTGCACCATTGTCGATGACGGCACCCTGGCCGGCCGCCGTGGTTCGCTGAGCGTCGATGACGAAGGCACGCCGACCGAATGCACCACCCTGATCGAGAACGGCGTGCTCAAGGGCTACATGCAAGACAAGCTCAACGCCCGCCTGATGGGCGTGGCGCGCACCGGTAACGGTCGTCGTGAGTCCTATGCGCATCTACCGATGCCGCGCATGACCAACACCTACATGCTCGGTGGTCAAAGCGATCCGGCAGAAATCATTGCCTCGGTAAAACGCGGTATCTACTGCGCCAACCTCGGCGGCGGCCAGGTGGATATCACCAGCGGCAAGTTCGTGTTCTCCACCAGCGAGGCATACCTGATCGAAGACGGCAAGATTACCGCGCCGGTCAAAGGGGCGACGCTGATTGGTAACGGGCCGGAAGCCATGAGCAAGGTGTCGATGGTCGGTAACGACCTGTCGCTGGACAGCGGCGTGGGCACGTGCGGCAAGGATGGGCAGTCGGTGCCGGTAGGTGTCGGCCAGCCAACTTTGAAAATTGATGCGATTACCGTGGGTGGCACGGGATCGTAGGAGCCGGAGCTTCGGGTGGCGAAGACCGCCACCCGGGGAAGAGGATCAGCGCAGACCGCGTTGAGTCTCGTCCAGCTCACGGATGTACTTGAAGATTTTACGGCTGGTGGCCGGCGCCTTGTTATGCGCCAGCTCGTGCTGGGCCTGACGGATCAGGGAGCGCAATTGCTGGCGGTCCGCGTCCGGATAGTCCAGTACGAATTTCTCCAGCACCGCGTCATCGCCCGAGATCAGGCGGTCACGCCAACGTTCCAGGTTGTGGAAGCGTTCGTTGTACTGGCGAGTGGAGGCATCGGTTTGATCGAGCAAAGTCAGAATGGCGTCAATGTCTTGGTCGCGCATCAGTTTGCCGATAAACGAGATGTGCCGTTTACGCGCGATATTCGCGGTGTGCTTGGGCGCATCGGCCAGGGCCCGACGCATTTCGTCGGTCAGTGGCAGTTTGGCAACCAAATCCTTTTTGAGCGTTGTAAGGCGCTCGCCAAGGTCAACCAGAGCATGCAGCTCACGTTTGACCTGGGTTTTGCTTTTCTCCCCATCGAGGGAGTCGTCGTAAGAATCAACCATGGTGGCAGTCCGCAAAGAAACGCCGCCATGATAACCAGTCGGGGGCCGCTTGTCCGGCCCGGTCGCTCGATGGCCATTACCGAAAGCAGAATTTGAGTGGAGAAAACCATGAGTGCAGCCCAAAGCGTCGGTCCACAAGCGTTACCGGCACTGCAGGAACAAGTCGAGCAGATCCTTGCCGAAGCCAAGCGCCAGGGGGCCAGCGCCTGTGAAGTGGCGGTGTCGCTGGAGCAAGGGTTGTCGACTTCGGTGCGCCAGCGGGAAGTGGAAACGGTTGAATTCAATCGCGACCAAGGGTTTGGCATCACCTTGTATGCGGGCCAGCGCAAAGGTTCGGCCAGCACCTCGGCCAGTGGGCCGGAGGCGATTCGCGAGACCGTCGCCGCAGCACTGGCGATTGCCAAGCACACCTCCGAGGATGAAAGCTCGGGCCTGGCCGACAAGGCGCTGATGGCCAAGGATGTGCAGGATTTCGACCTGTTCCATGCCTGGGATATCACCCCTGAGCAAGCCATCGAGCTGGCGCTGACCTGCGAAGCGGCAGCGTTCGATGCCGATGCCCGCATCAAGAATGCGGACGGCACCACCTTGAGCACTCATCAGGGTTGCCGCGTCTACGGCAACAGCCATGGCTTTATCGGTGGTTATGCCTCCACGCGTCACAGCCTCAGTTGCGTGATGATTGCCGAAGCCAATGGGCAGATGCAGCGTGATTACTGGTACGACGTAAACCGCCAAGGCGATTTACTGGCAGACCCTGCAAGCATTGGCCAGCGTGCGGCGCAACGGGCCGCGAGCCGCCTGGGCGCGCGCCCGGTGCCGACCTGCGAAGTGCCTGTGCTGTTTTCCGCAGAGCTGGCTGGTGGTTTATTCGGCAGCTTCCTGGGCGCGATTTCCGGTGGCAACCTGTATCGCAAGTCTTCGTTCCTGGAAGGCGCCATCGGTCAGAAACTGTTCCCTGAGTGGCTGACCATTGACGAGCGCCCGCATCTGATGCGCGCGATGGGCAGTTCGTCGTTCGACGGCGATGGCCTGGCGACCTATGCCAAGCCGTTTGTCGAGAAGGGTGAGCTGGTGTCCTATGTGCTGGGCACTTATGCCGGTCGCAAGCTGGGCCTGCCAAGCACCGCTAACGCGGGCGGTGTGCATAACCTGTTCGTGACCCACGGTGATGAAGACCAGGCGGCGTTGTTGCGGCGGATGGGGCGCGGGTTGCTGGTGACTGAATTGATGGGCCATGGCCTGAACATGGTCACCGGTGACTACTCGCGGGGTGCGGCGGGCTTCTGGGTGGAGAATGGCGAGATTCAGTTCGCCGTCCAGGAAGTGACCATCGCCGGCAATATGCGCGATATGTTCAAGCAGATCGTTGCCGTGGGTAACGACCTGGAACTGCGCAGCAATATTCGCACGGGTTCGGTGCTTATCGAACGCATGACGGTCGCTGGCAGCTAATTCCTCCCGCACGTCCTGAAAGGCGCGCCATCGCAAAGATGGCGCGCCTTTTTTATTGCCTTGTCACGACAGGATTAATGGGCTGCTCTTGTTTTGATTCTCAATATCATTTAATAATAAATATCATTACCGAATGAGTGTGGCTCATGAGTTCTGTCCTGCATGAGGATCCCTATCTGGAAAGCTGGCGTTGGATGAGCCGCCAGATTCGCTGTGGCCTCGATCCCAATGAACCCCGCCTGATTGAGCACTACCTGAACGAAGGTCGGTATCTGGCGTGTTGCACCGCAACCCATCCGTGGACGATCGCTGAAACCTCATTTCGTTTGTTGATCGACACCGCCGCTGATGTCGCATTGCCCTGGCATTGGCGCTCCCTGTGCCTGGACCAGGCCTGGCGGCCACTGCGCGACCTGGAAAAACTCTCCCACTGTGCCTGCCGCCTCAAGCGCTGGCAGACCTTTGCCTGGCAATTGGCGAGCTGCGAATTACTGCCTTCGATTTCCGTTTCTGACTTGGTGCAAGGATCTAATGATGAGTGACACCCGTATCGAACGCGACAGCATGGGCGAACTGCATGTGCCGCAAGAAGCGTTGTATGGCGCGCAAACACAGCGTGCGGTGAACAACTTTCCCATCAGTCATCAACCCATGCCGGCGCAATTCATCCGCGCCCTGATCCTGGCCAAGACAGCCGCGGCCAAGGTCAACGTCGAGCTCAAGCAAATCAGCGAAGGGCAGGGCAAGGCCATTGTCGATGCTGCCCAAGGCTTGCTGGAAGGCGACTACATGCTGCACTTCCCGGTGGATATCTTCCAGACCGGCTCCGGCACCAGTTCCAACATGAACGCCAACGAAGTGATCGCGACCCTTGCCAGCCGTTTGCTGGGCGAGGCGGTCAACCCCAACGATCATGTGAATTGCGGCCAGAGCAGCAACGACATCATCCCCACCACCATCCACGTCAGTGCCGCGTTGGTGCTGCACGAGCAAACGTTGCCGGCCCTGCTGCATCTGGTGCAAGTCATCGAGCAAAAAGCCGAGGCGGTTCACCCGTTCATCAAAACCGGCCGCACGCATTTGATGGACGCCATGCCGGTGCGCATGAGCCAGGTGCTGAACGGCTGGGCGCAGCAGCTCAAGGCCAATATCGGTCACTTGCAGGACCTGCTACCGGCGCTGCAAGCATTGGCTCAGGGCGGCACGGCGGTCGGTACCGGGATCAACGCACACCCCGAGTTTGCCAGGCGCTTCAGCCAGCAACTGAGCCTTTTGACCGGGGTGAAATTCACGCCCGGCAAGAACCTGTTCGCGCTGATTGGCTCCCAGGACACCGCCGTTGCAGTCTCTGGCCAGTTGAAAGCCACGGCGGTGTCGCTGATGAAGGTCGCCAATGACCTGCGCTGGATGAACTCCGGGCCATTGGCCGGCCTGGGTGAAATCGAACTGGAGGCGCTGCAGCCAGGCTCTTCGATCATGCCGGGCAAGGTCAACCCGGTCATTCCGGAAGCGACCGCCATGGTGGTCGCCCAGGTCATTGGCAATGACACAGTGATCACGGTGGCCGGCCAATCGGGCAACTTCGAGCTGAATGTGATGCTGCCGATCATTGCCCAAAACCTGCTCAGCAGCCTGGAGCTGCTGGCCAATGCCAGCCGGTTGCTGGCGGACAAGGCCATTGCCAGCTTCAAGGTCAATGAGCCCAAGCTCAAGGAAGCGCTGTCGCGCAATCCGATTCTGGTCACTGCACTCAACCCGATCATCGGCTACCAGAAAGCCGCTGAAATCGCCAAGAAGGCGTATCAGCAAGGCCGCCCGGTGATCGATGTCGCCCTCGAACACACCGACCTGCCTCGCAGCCAACTGGAAGTCCTGCTGGACCCGGAAAAGCTCACCGCCGGCGGCGTGTAATCAACGACCCTGCTTTGGAGGCTCACCATGGAGCACTGGAAACGCACGATCGAACGGGCCAATCGCTGCTTTATGGCAGGCGAGTTGGTTGACGCTCGCGAGGCCTATCTGCAAGCCCTGGCCCTGGCCCAAGTGTTGTTCGAACGCTGGGCGGATGCTGACGAAGCAGTGGCGGCCTGTGTCATTTCCCATCACAACCTGGCGGACCTGCACTTGCGCCTGAACCAGCCTGAGGAAAGCGCCGAATACCTCTGCGCTATCCATCAGCGCCTCTTGCAGACCATGCAGGACCCACGCCTCAGCCCGTCACTGCGCGAGGCCGCGTTGCGCCAGAGCAGCAAGACCTACGTCGAGCTGCTGAATTTCATCAGCGATCACGGCGAATACCCACGCACTCATCGGCTGCTGGGAAGTGCTGCGACGCCAACGTCCACGTCCCATTATGGAGCACATTGATATGACCTATACCTTGCCGGCCTTGCCTTACGCCTACGATGCCCTCGAGCCGCATATCGACGCGCAAACCATGGAAATTCACTACACCAAACACCACCAGACCTACATCAATAACCTCAATGCCGCGGTCGAGGGCACTGAGTTCGCCGGCTGGCCCGTGGAGAAGCTGGTGTCCAGCGTCGAAACATTGCCGGAGAAATTACGCGCTGCCGTGGTCAACCAAGGAGGCGGGCATGCGAACCACTCGTTGTTCTGGGCGGTCATGTCACCGACAGGGGGCGGCAAACCCGAGGGCGCGCTGGGCAAGGCTATCGACGAGCAATTGGGTGGTTTCGACAGCTTCAAGGAGGCCTTCACCAAGGCGGCGTTGACGCGTTTCGGTAGCGGCTGGGCCTGGTTGAGTGTCACGCCACAGAAAACGCTGGTGGTGGAAAGCAGCGGCAACCAGGACAGCCCGCTGATGAGCGGCAATACGCCGGTGCTGGGCCTGGACGTCTGGGAGCACGCTTACTACCTGCAATATCAAAACCGACGACCGGAGTACATCAATGCATTCTATAGCGTCATCAACTGGCCGGAGGTTGCCGCGCGCTATCAGGCCGCTTTGGCCTGACATTCACTCCATAACAAGATCTAAGGCCGACTATGGGCACTCAAACACTGGCGATCGGTAGCGTGCGAATGTTTCGTTATGCGTTTGGCACGCTGCTGCTATTGGCAGGTACTGCGTTATTGGTGGCCCATGGGCTGGCCTGGTTGAACCTGGAACCGCGCATACTGCGTGCTTTGCAGGGTGGGGCGATTTGCGCGCTTGGCACGGCGCTGGGCGCGGTGCCGGTGTTGGTGATTCGGCGCATGCCGATGGCGCTTAGCGACACCCTGCTGGGCTTTGGTGCTGGTGTGATGCTGGCGGCGACTGCGTTTTCTCTGGTGGTGCCGGGTATCGCCGCCGCCGAAAGCCTGGGACTTTCACCTTGGGGCGCCAGTGGCTTGATCAGCTTCGGCATCATGCTCGGGGCGTTCGGCCTGTACCTCGTAGATCGCAAGGTTTCTGGCGCCAGCCCGGAAATGCTGGTGGGTACACCGGATAAACCGGTTATCCCGCCGCGTATTTGGTTATTCGTGTTTGCCATCATTGCGCACAATATTCCGGAAGGCATGGCTGTAGGTGTTTCCGCGGGCGGAGGCATGGCGGATGCCGACAGCCTCGCCATGGGCATTGCCTTGCAGGATGTACCTGAAGGGCTAGTGATTGCGTTGGTATTGGCTGGGGCGGGAATGTCGCGGATCAAAGCCTTCCTGATTGGCGCTGCATCGGGCTTGGTTGAACCGGTATTTGCGGTGCTCTGCGCATGGCTGGTGAGCCTTGCCGAAGTGTTGTTGCCGCTGGGTTTGGCGTTGGCCGCCGGGGCAATGTTGCTGGTAGTGACTCATGAAGTCATCCCCGAGTCGCGCCGCAATGGCCATGAAAAGCTTGCCAGCCTTGGGCTGTGCCTCGGGTTTTGCGTGATGATGGTGATGGATACGGCGTTGGGCTGAGGGTGGTTCCATGTGGGAGCGAGCTTGCTCGCGAAAAACCTGAGAACACTGCGTTAAACCAGGATGCCCGCGTTATCGTTGACGTTTCGCCAGCAAGCTCGCTCCTACATAAGGGGGTTATTCGCCTTCGTCGAAGTAGTTGTTGATCAACTCGACCAGTGCGGCCATTGCTTCGTCTTCTTGCTCGCCCTCGGTGCTCAGATGAATTTTTGTGCCTTTGCCGGCCGCCAACATCATCATCGCCATGATGCTTTTGCCATCGACCATGGACTCTGGCGTACGCCCAGCACGGATCTGGCAGGGGAACTGGCCGGCCACGCCGACGAATTTAGCCGACGCCCGGGCGTGCAAGCCCAGCTTGTTGATGATTTCAATTTCCAGAGCAGGCATCGCGCAGGTGTTCCTTTCAACTCAGGTCGCGGTGGCGAACCTGGACGTTCTTGAGGGTTTGTTGCAGCACCTGGCCCAGCCGTTCAGTCAAATAGACCGAGCGGTGGTGGCCGCCGGTGCAGCCAATGGCAATGGTGACATAGGCTCGATTGCTGGCGGCAAAGCGCGGCAACCATTTGAGCAGGTAGCTGGAAATGTCCTGGAACATCTCTTCCACATCCGGTTGTGCGGCCAGGTAGTCGATCACAGGCTGATCCAGCCCGGACTGATCGCGCAACTCCGGTTTCCAGTAAGGGTTGGGCAGGCAGCGCACATCGAACACAAGGTCGGCATCTACCGGCATGCCCCGCTTGAAGCCAAACGACTCGACCAGAAACGCTGTGCCCGGCTCAGGCTGGTTCAGCAGGCGCAGCTTGATCGCGTCGCGCAACTGATACAGGTTCAGGTTGGTGGTGTTGATCTTCAGGTCGGCCAGGTCAATGATCGGCCCGAGCAGCTTGGTCTCGTCCTCGATGGCTTCGGCCAGGGAACGGTTGGCGCTGCTGAGGGGGTGGCGTCGACGGGTTTCGGAGAAACGCTTGAGCAGGGTCTCTTCGTCGGCATCCAGGTACAGCACATCGCAATGAATGTGCTTGGCACGCACTTCTTCCAACAGTTCCGGGAAGCGCGAGAGGTGGCTGGGCAGGTTGCGCGCATCAATCGAGACCGCAACGAGCGGCTGCGCCAATTCGGTATGGATCAGTGCACGCTCCGCCAGCTCTGGCAGCAGGCCGGCAGGCAGGTTGTCGATGCAATAGAAGCCGTTGTCCTCAAGCACATTGAGGGCGGTGCTCTTACCGGAGCCGGAGCGACCGCTGACGATGATCAAACGCATGATTACTGCCCGTTTTGTTCATCCAGGACAACTTGGTACAACGCTTCATTGCTGGAAGCGCTGCGCAGTTTGTCGCGTACATCCTTGCGGTCTAGCATGCTGGCGATCTGCCGTAGCAGTTCCAGGTGCGCATCGGTGGCGGCTTCCGGGACCAGCAGCACAAACAGCAGGTCGACCGGGGCGCCGTCGATGGCGTCGAAATCAATCGGAGCGTCCAGGTGCATCAGCGCGCTCACGGGTTTATCACAACCTTTGAGGCGGCAGTGGGGGATCGCGATGCCGTTGCCAAAACCGGTGGAGCCGAGTTTTTCACGGGCAATCAGAGCTTCGAAGACATCTTGCATCTCCAGATCCGGAATTTCCCGGGCGATCAGGTTGGCAATTTGTTCGAGGGCGCGCTTTTTACTGCCGCCCGGCACGTTCACGAGGGAACGGCCGGGGGTCAGGATGTTTTCAAGTCGGATCATGGGGGGAGAGTTAACGACCTGTACCTTGCATCAGGTGCAGATTCTTTTCCTTATGCTTTATGAGTTGGCGGTCGAGCTTGTCGTAGAGGGAGTCAATGGCCGCGTACATATCTTCATGTTCCGCATTGGCGACGAGCTTGGCATTCGGTACGTGCAGGGTGGCCTCGATTTTCTGCTTGAGCTTATCGACCTCCATGATGACCTGCACGTTGGTGATCTTGTCAAAATGCCCCGCAAGCTTGTTCAGTTTGCTCTCGGTGTATTCACGCAGGGGCTTGGTGACTTCCAGCTGGTGTCCACTGATGTTGACTTGCATACAGCTTCTCCTTCGTTGCCAGTGCATAAAGCGGTGGGCAGGAATACCCACCACTGGAACGCTGTGGCCCGCCCGTCACATCAACCGCTTACGCTCGCTGGAAGGCGCGATCCCTAGGGACTCGCGGTACTTGGCGACGGTTCGACGGGCGACCTGAATGCCTTGTGCCTCCAGTAAACCAGCGATCTTGCTGTCACTCAACGGCTTTTTCTGATTTTCAGCGGCAACCAGTTTTTTGATGATCGCACGGATCGCCGTGGACGAGCATTCACCGCCTTCAGAGGTGCTGACGTGGCTGGAGAAAAAGTATTTCAGCTCATAAATACCCCGTGGGGTATGCATGAATTTCTGCGTGGTAACCCGGGAAATCGTCGATTCATGCATGCCGACGGCTTCGGCGATGTCGTGCAGCACGAGAGGCTTCATGGCCTCGTCGCCGTACTCCAGGAAACCGCGCTGGTGTTCGACGATCTGGGTTGCGACTTTCATCAGGGTTTCGTTGCGGCTTTGCAGGCTCTTGATGAACCACCGCGCTTCCTGCAACTGGTTGCGCATGAAGGTGTTATCGGCGCTGGTGTCGGCGCGGCGCACAAAACCTGCGTATTGCGGGTTGACCCGCAGGCGCGGTACTGACTCCTGGTTCAGCTCCACCAGCCAGCGTTCGTTGTCCTTGCGCACAATGACGTCGGGCACCACATATTCGGCTTCGCTGGACTCGATCTGCGAGCCTGGACGCGGGTTGAGGCTTTGCACCAGTTCGATGACCTGGCGCAAGTCATCTTCCTTGAGCTTCATACGGCGCATCAGTTGGCTGTAGTCGCGACTGCCCAGCAGGTCGATGTAGTCACTGACCAAGCGTTGCGCTTCCGTGAGCCATGGCGTCTTGGCCGGTAATTGGCGCAGTTGCAGTAACAGGCACTCGCTGAGTGTGCGTGCGCCGATGCCTGCGGGCTCGAATTGCTGGATGCGGTGCAGGACGGCTTCGATTTCGTCCAGTTCGATATCCAGTTCCGGGTCGAAGGCCTCGAGGATCTCGTCGAGGGTTTCGTCCAGGTAACCCTGATTATTGATGCAATCGATCAGGGTTACCGCGATCAGGCGATCGGTATCGGACATCGGCGCCAGGTTCAGTTGCCACAGCAAGTGGCTCTGAAGGCTCTCGCCCGCCGACGTGCGGGTAGTGAAATCCCACTCGTCATCATCGCTGCTTGGCAGGCTGCTGGCGCTGGTCTGGTAGACGTCTTCCCAGGCGGTGTCCACGGGAAGCTCGTTGGGAATGCGTTCGTTCCAGTCGCCTTCCTCCAGGTTGTCCACCGTCGGGGCGGTTTCCTGATAGGAGGGTTCCTGCACGTCGGAATTGGGTTTTTGCTCGATGTTATCGGCCAGAGGATCTGCGTTATCGAAGTCGTCGCCTTCTTCCTGGCGTTCGAGCATCGGATTGGACTCCAGGGCCTCCTGGATCTCCTGTTGCAGGTCCAGGGTCGACAATTGGAGCAGGCGGATGGCCTGTTGCAGCTGCGGTGTCATCGTCAGCTGCTGGCCCATTCTCAGGACTAGCGATGGTTTCATGGCAGGGGCTTAACACCTTATTCGCCGGCGCAATGCGCCATCCACGACAGGGCGCGTGAGCGCCAAACATAAGCAAATTATATGCCTGATCTCGGGGCCTTTGCCTAGAGCGCGGTAACAATAAAAAAACCGAGGTTTCCATTGACTCCCGCACGCTCCAGGTAAGAGCGCGATACCCCTGTGTTTACAGGCGGAACTCGTGACCCAGGTACACTTCCTTCACCAGCTCGTTGGCCAGGATGGTTTCGGCATCGCCTTCGGCAATCAGCTGACCATCGTTGACGATATACGCGGTTTCGCAGATATCGAGGGTTTCGCGCACGTTGTGATCGGTGATCAGCACGCCAATGCCCTTGGCCTTGAGGTGATGGATGATCTGCTTGATGTCGCCCACCGAAATCGGGTCGACGCCGGCAAAGGGTTCATCCAGCAGGATGAATTTCGGCGCGGTCGCCAGGGCGCGGGCGATTTCCACGCGACGACGTTCACCACCGGACAAGCTCATGCCGAGGTTGTCGCGAATATGGTTGATGTGGAATTCCTGCAGCAGGCTTTCCAGCTCCTGGCGGCGGCCATCGCGATCGAGTTCCTTGCGGGTCTCGAGGATCGCCATGATGTTGTCGGCTACCGACAGTTTACGGAAGATCGACGCCTCCTGCGGAAGATAGCCGATACCTGCCCGTGCACGACCGTGCATGGGTTGGTGGCTGACGTCCAGGTCGTCGATCAATACGCGACCCTGGTCCGCCTGGACCAGCCCGACGATCATATAGAAGCAGGTGGTTTTGCCGGCACCGTTAGGACCGAGCAGGCCGACGATCTGGCCGCTGTCGATCGACAGGCTGACGTCGCGTACCACCTGGCGGCTTTTATAGGCCTTGGCCAGATGCTGGGCTTTCAGGGTTGCCATTACTCGGCCTTCTTCTTCGGCTGGATAACCATGTCGATGCGTGGGCGGGGTGCGGTGACCTTGTTGCCGTTGGCGCGACCGGCGTTAGCGATCTGCTTCACGGTGTCATAGGTGATTTTTTCACCTTCCGTGGAGTTGCCGTCCGGGCTCAGCACCTTGGCCTGATCAATCAGTACGATGCGGTTCTGCTGGGCGTGATACTGGATAGTCTTGCCGTAGCCTTTCATGGGGCCTGTATCGGTAGCGGACTGCTTCTGCTCGAAATAAGCCAGGTTGCCGACCGAAGTCACCACATCGATATCGCCGGTCTTGGTACGAGTCAGGGTCACCGTGTTGCCGGTAATCTTCATCGAGCCTTGGGTGATGATCACGCCGCCGGTGTAGGTGGCGACACCTTGCTTGTCATCGAGCTGCGCATCGTCAGCCGAGATGTGGATCGGTTGCTGGCTATCGTTCGGCAGAGCCCAGGCGCTCACGCTTCCCAGTGCTGCGCCCAGACCGAGCAAAATAGGGAGAGTTTTAACGAGCCTCATACTGTCCTCTTACGTTCGATAGCAGGTGTATCCTGCTTTCTTTCAAATACGCTTTCATTCCCTTGCCAGTCGATACACCGCCAGCGCCGTCGATTCTAACGTCTTGCTCGGTCTGCGCATATTGCTTCTGTGGGAATACGGTCATGCGACTGCTGGTAATGATGGTGTCGCGGTTCTGCGCGTCTGTACGTGCGACGCGAACCGAGTCGATCAGTTCAACTTCGGTGCCGTCAGGGTTGACTTCGCCACGCTTGCTGGTCACGTGCCAGGGAAATTCGGTGCCGCGATACAGGTTCAGGTCCGGATTGGTCAGCAGGCTGACTTCGGAAGCCTTCAAGTGCTCGACCTTGTCCGATGTCATCTCATACTGCACCTTGCCGTCGGGCAGATACTGAATGCTGTAGGCATTGGTGGCGTAATAGTCGATAAGGCCTTCGTCAACCTGTGCAACAGGCTTGTCGAGAAAGCGCTCCGGGCTGATATTCCAGTAGCCCACCGCCAGGAGCAGCGCGGCGATGACCCCGAATAACAGGAAGTTGCGAATCTTTTTACTCAGCATATAACGCTCTATAGGTAGGCGGCGTGAGCCGCTTCAAGACTGCCTTGGGCACGCAGGATCAACTCGCAGAACTCGCGGGCGGCACCCTCGCCGCCACGGGCGGTGGTGATGCCATGGGCGTGTTCGCGGACAAACGCCGCGGCATTTGCGACGGCCATGCCCAGGCCCACCCGGCGAATCACCGGCAGGTCTGGCAGGTCGTCGCCCAGATAGGCGACTTGTTCATAGCTTAGGTTGAGTTGGCCAAGAAGCTCGTCCAGCACCACCAGTTTATCCTCGCGGCCCTGATACAGGTGAGGAATACCGAGGTTTTGTGCACGGCGTTCCACAACCGGTGTTTTTCGACCGCTGATAATTGCGGTTTGCACGCCCGCTGCCATCAGCATCTTGATGCCTTGGCCGTCGAGGGTGTTGAAGGTCTTGAATTCGCTGCCGTCTTCGAGGAAGTACAGGCGGCCATCGGTCAGCACGCCGTCAACGTCGAAAATCGCCAGCTTGATTTCTTTACCGCGTTGCAACAGGTCGCTGTTCATTTACATCACTCCTGCGCGCAGCAAGTCGCCAAGGTTAAGGGCCCCGATCGGCCGGTCATCGTCGTCGACCACGATAAGAGCACCTATGCGGTGATCTTCCATGATTTTCAACGCTTCGGCCGCAAGCATTTCGGCGCGCGCGGTCTTGCCGTGAGGGGTCATCACTGCGTCGATGGTCGCGGTATGGATATCAATGGTGCGGTCCAGGGTGCGACGCAGGTCACCGTCGGTGAATATCCCTGCCAGTCGGCCATCGGTTTCGACGATGGCAGTCATGCCCAAGCCCTTGCGGGTCATTTCCATCAGCGCATCCCTGAGCAGGGTGCCGCGTGGAACGCTCGGCAGCTCGGCGCCGCGATGCATGACATTTTCCACTTTCAGCAGCAGGCGACGGCCCAGTGCGCCACCCGGATGGGAAAATGCGAAGTCCTCGGCCGTAAACCCGCGGGCCTCCAGCAGTGCCACCGCCAGGGCATCGCCCATTACCAGCGCGGCGGTAGTGGAGGAGGTGGGCGCCAGGTTCAGCGGGCAGGCCTCATGGGCTACGTGCACGTTCAGATTGACATCGGCGGCCTTGGCCAGCGTTGACTCATGGTTGCCAGTGAGGCTGATCATCTGGATGCCCAGGCGTTTGATCAGCGGCAGCAGGGTCACGATTTCGTTGGTAGTACCGGAGTTGGACAGGGCGAGGATCACGTCGTCCTTGGTGATCATGCCCATGTCGCCGTGGCTGGCTTCGGCCGGGTGCACGAAAAACGCGGTGGTCCCAGTGCTCGCCAGGGTCGCTGCGATCTTGTTGCCAATGTGGCCGGACTTGCCCATGCCGACCACCACCACGCGGCCCTTGCTGGCCAGAATCATCTCGCAGGCGCGCACGAAATCCGCGTCGATATGCGCCAGCAAGCCCTCTACGGCTTCAAGCTCAAGGCGTATGGTGCGTTGTGCGGATTGAATAAGGTCGCTGGATTGGCTCATGTCTGAAATCGTATAGCCTGACGAAAAGTCGGCGATTATAGCGGTAATGATCAATTCGCTCACGCAAGTTCGTCAGGCTTTGTGCGCGGAATAACTGAAAACCACCGTCGGTAACATAGCAAGCAACGTTTTTTCCCTGTCTCAAATCTGAACCAGCGCTGTTCCGGCCTTGGGGGCTCTGTACCAGCAGTGATATAGTTCGCCGCCAGTTCGGTCCGCCCAACCCATGTGCTCAACTATTGCGCATCTGTTGAAAACCAAAGTCGCACACATGGTGTCTGAGTGAAAGGCTGCATCCCAAGGAGATTAGATGAGTGCCGATAACGCCTACGCGGTCGAGCTGAAGGGTCTTACCTTCAAGCGCGGTACGCGCAGCATCTTCAATAACGTCGATATTCGCATTCCTCGCGGCAAGGTCACGGGCATCATGGGGCCTTCCGGTTGCGGCAAGACCACCCTGTTGCGCCTGATGGGCATGCAATTGCGCCCCAGTGCCGGGGAAGTGTGGGTCAACGGCCAGAACCTGCCAACGCTGTCGCGTAGCGATCTGTTCGATGCGCGCAAGCATATGGGCGTGCTATTTCAGAGCGGCGCGCTGTTCACCGACCTCGATGTGTTCGAAAACGTAGCCTTCCCGCTGCGGGTGCACACCCAGCTGTCCGATGAGATGATTCGTGACATCGTGTTGTTGAAACTGCAGGCCGTAGGGCTTCGCGGCGCCATCGACCTGATGCCGGACGAGTTGTCCGGCGGCATGAAGCGCCGTGTCGCCTTGGCGCGGGCGATTGCCCTCGACCCACAGATCCTCATGTATGACGAGCCATTCGTGGGTCAGGACCCGATCGCCATGGGCGTGTTGGTGCGCCTGATCCGTCTGCTCAACGATGCATTGGGGATCACCAGCATCGTGGTTTCCCACGACCTGGCCGAAACCGCGAGCATCGCCGACTACCTGTATGTAGTGGGTGATGGTCAGGTGCTGGGGCAGGGTACGCCTGAAGAGCTGATGAACGCCGATAACCCGCGCATTCGCCAATTCATGACCGGCAATCCCGATGGCCCGGTGCCTTTTCACTTTCCGGCAGCGGACTACCGCTCAGATCTTCTGGGGAAGCGCTGATGCGCAAGACATCTCTTATCGAGAAGGTTCGCCTTTTCGGTCGCTCGGGCATCGACATCGTCGAAGTGCTGGGGCGTTCGACCATTTTCCTGTTTCACGCCTTGCTGGGGCGCGGCGGTATCGGCGGCGGCTTTGGCCTGCTGGTCAAGCAGCTGCACTCGGTGGGGGTGATGTCCCTGGTGATCATCGTGGTCTCCGGCGTATTCATCGGCATGGTGCTGGCGCTGCAGGGTTTCAATATCCTGTCCAGCTACGGCTCGGAGCAGGCGGTAGGGCAGATGGTGGCCCTGACCCTGTTGCGTGAACTTGGCCCGGTGGTTACCGCCTTGTTGTTCGCGGGGCGTGCAGGTTCGGCGCTGACCGCTGAAATCGGCAATATGAAATCCACTGAGCAGCTGTCCAGCCTGGAAATGATCGGCGTGGACCCGCTCAAGTACATTGTTGCCCCGCGCCTGTGGGCCGGCTTCATTTCCCTGCCACTGCTGGCAATGATCTTCAGCGTGGTGGGTATCTGGGGTGGTTCGTGGGTGGCGGTTGACTGGCTGGGGGTCTACGACGGCTCCTACTGGGCCAACATGCAAAACAGCGTGACCTTCACCGGTGACGTGCTCAACGGCATCATAAAGAGCATCGTCTTTGCCTTTGTGGTGACCTGGATTGCCGTATTCCAAGGCTATGACTGTGAGCCCACTTCAGAGGGGATCAGCCGTGCCACTACCAAGACCGTTGTATACGCTTCGTTGGCGGTACTGGGCCTTGACTTCATTTTGACCGCCTTGATGTTTGGAGATTTCTGATGCAAAACCGCACTGTGGAAATCGGTGTCGGCCTTTTCTTGCTGGCTGGCATCCTGGCTTTACTGTTGTTGGCCCTGCGAGTCAGTGGCCTGTCGGCCAGCCCTACCGCCGATACTTATAAACTTTACGCGTACTTCGACAATATCGCCGGTTTGACGGTCAGATCCAAAGTGACCATGGCCGGCGTCACCATCGGCAAGGTCACGGCAATCGATCTGGATCGCGACAGCTTTACCGGTCGGGTGACGATGCAACTGGACAAGAAGGTAGATAATCTGCCAACTGACTCCACGGCATCTATCCTCACTGCGGGTTTGCTGGGCGAGAAGTACATCGGGGTCAGCGTGGGGGGGGAAACAGCCCTGCTCAAGGATGGTTCGACCATCCACGACACACAGTCGTCGCTGGTGCTTGAAGACCTGATCGGGAAATTTTTGCTCAATACGGTCAATAAAGACGCTAAATGAGGAATCTGTTCATGATCTCTACCTTGCGACGTGGCCTGCTGGTACTGCTTGCAGCATTGCCGATGATGGCCAACGCGGCAGGTTCTGCCCACGATTTGGTGCAGGACACCACCAGCAAAATGCTGGCTGACCTCAAGGCTAATAAAGAACAGTACAAGCAAGACCCTTCCAGGTTCTACAACGCGCTCAACACGATCGTTGGCCCTGTGGTCGATGCTGAAGGCATCTCCAAAAGCATCATGACGGTCAAATATTCGCGCAAAGCTACGCCTGCGCAAATGCAGACGTTCCAGGAAAACTTCAAGAAGGGGCTGTTCCAGTTCTACGGTAACGCTCTGCTGGAATACAACAACCAGGGCATTATCGTTGATGCGCCCAAGGACGAGTCGGGCGACCGTGCCGAAGTCGGAATGAAAGTCTCCGGCAGCAATGGCGCCGTGTACCCTGTGTCCTACACCCTGACGAAGATCAACGGTGAGTGGAAACTGCGTAACGTGATCATCAACGGTATCAACATCGGCAAGCTGTTCCGTGATCAGTTCGCCGACGCGATGCAGCGCAATGGCAACGATCTGGACAAGACCATCAATGGTTGGGCCGGTGAAGTGGCCAAGGCCAAGGAAGAAACCGATAAAGCTGCCGGGAAGCCTGCGCAATGACCGAGTCGGCTGTTCGTATCGGCGACGCCGGCGAGCTGTTCCTCAGCGGCGTGCTGGATTACCGCACCGGGCCTGACCTGCGCAAGCAGGGCCAGGCGCTGATCAAGGCCAGCAAGGCGCCAGAGCTGGTGCTTGATTGCTCGGCGGTGACCAAGTCCAGCAGCGTCGGCTTGTCGTTGTTGCTGTGCTTCATGCGTGATGCCGAGGCGGCGAAAAAGCCGGTAAGCATCCGTGCGTTACCAGAAGACATGCGCGAAATTGCCGAAGTTTCCGGTTTGACCGAGCTGCTGGCGCATCCCTGATACACATTATTAAAGAAGCCCCCCGTCAGAGTCCTGCTATGCGGGGTTCGCAGGCGCGGGGCTTTTTTGTATGATGTGCGACCCGTGCGCACTGGGCGCCGATAGAGGTTGAGCATGCAGGCCCTAGAAGTTAAGAGCTTCCTTGAAGGAAAGCTGCCTGAAACGACTGTAGAAGTCGAAGGCGAAGGCTGCAATTTCCAGCTGAACGTGATTAGCGATGAACTGGCGGCATTGAGCCCGGTCAAGCGTCAGCAGCAGATCTATGCCCATTTGAACCCATGGATCACCGATGGCAGCATCCATGCGGTCACTATGAAATTTTTCAGCCGCGCGGCCTGGGCCGAGCGCACCTGAGCCCCCAAGGCGTCGAGATTCTTATGGATAAATTGATTATTACCGGCGGTGCCCGCCTTGATGGCGAGATTCGCATTTCCGGTGCGAAAAACTCCGCCTTGCCGATCCTGGCAGCGACCCTGCTGTGCGATGGCCCGGTGACTGTGGCCAACCTGCCGCACCTGCACGACATCACCACCATGATCGAGTTGTTCGGTCGCATGGGCATTGAGCCGGTGATCGACGAGAAGCTGGCCGTCGAAATCGACCCACGCACCATCAAGACCCTGGTCGCTCCGTACGAACTGGTGAAAACCATGCGTGCGTCGATCCTGGTGCTGGGCCCTATGGTTGCCCGTTTCGGCGAAGCCGAAGTAGCCTTGCCTGGCGGTTGCGCCATTGGTTCGCGTCCGGTCGACCTGCACATCCGTGGCCTTGAGGCCATGGGCGCAGTCATCGACGTCGAAGGCGGCTACATCAAGGCCAAGGCGCCGGAAGGCGGCCTGCGCGGCGCGAACTTCTTCTTTGATACCGTCAGCGTCACCGGTACCGAGAACATCATGATGGCCGCTGCTCTGGCCAACGGTCGCAGCGTGTTGCAGAACGCCGCACGCGAGCCGGAAGTGGTCGACCTGGCCAACTTCCTCAACGCCATGGGCGCGAAGGTTTCCGGTGCTGGCACCGACACCATCACTATTGATGGTGTAGAGCGTCTGCACACCGCCACCTACAAAGTCATGCCTGACCGCATCGAGACCGGTACCTACCTGGTTGCCGCTGCCGTGACAGGTGGCCGTGTGAAGGTCAAGGACACCGATCCGACCATCCTGGAAGCCGTCCTGGAAAAACTCAAGGAAGCCGGCGCAGAGATCACCACCGGCGAAGACTGGATCGAGCTGAACATGCACGGCAAGCGGCCAAAAGCCGTCAACGTGCGTACCGCTCCGTACCCGGCGTTCCCGACCGACATGCAAGCGCAGTTCATCTCCTTGAACGCGATTGCCGAAGGCACCGGTGCCGTGATCGAGACCATCTTCGAAAACCGCTTCATGCACGTGTATGAACTGCACCGCATGGGCGCCAAGATCCAGGTCGAAGGCAACACCGCCATCGTCACCGGGATCGACAAGCTCAAGGGCGCGCCAGTCATGGCAACCGACCTGCGTGCCTCGGCCAGCCTGGTAATCTCGGCACTGTGCGCCGAAGGTGACACCCTGATCGACCGCATCTACCACATAGACCGTGGTTACGAGTGCATCGAAGAGAAACTGCAGATGCTCGGCGCGAAGATTCGCCGCGTACCGGGCTAGTCCCTGTTTGTGGCGAGGGAGCTTGCTCCCGCTGGACTGCGTAGCAGTCCCGCTCTTCGAGGGCCGCTTCGCGTCTCAGCGGGAGCAAGCTCCCTCGCCACAGTTTGTTGTTGACTGGTTTGTTTCAAATCGAGGCTGTCATGGCCTCGATCTGTGTCTGGCGCCGTTTGCGACCGGACAGCAATAGCCTGATGAAGGACTGACATTTCCCATGTTGACCATCGCACTGTCCAAGGGCCGCATCCTTGACGACACGTTGCCGCTTCTGGCTGAAGCGGGCATCGTGCCGACCGAGAATCCGGACAAGAGCCGCAAGCTGATCATCCCCACGACCCAGGACGACGTGCGCCTGCTGATCGTGCGGGCTACCGACGTGCCGACCTACGTTGAACATGGCGCCGCCGACCTGGGTGTTGCCGGCAAGGATGTGCTGATGGAATACGGCGGCCAGGGCCTGTACGAGCCCCTGGACCTGCGCATCGCACTGTGCAAGCTGATGACCGCCGGCCGCGTCGGTGATGTCGAACCCAAGGGCCGCTTGCGGGTCGCCACCAAGTTCGTCAACGTTGCCAAGCGCTATTACGCCGAACAAGGCCGTCAGGTCGATATCATCAAGCTCTACGGCTCCATGGAGCTGGCACCGCTGATCGGCCTGGCGGACAAGATCATCGACGTGGTCGACACCGGCAACACCCTGCGCGCCAACGGTTTGGAGCCCCAGGATTTTATCGCTGACATCAGCTCCCGCCTGATCGTCAACAAAGCATCGATGAAGATGCAGCACGCCCGTATCCAGGCGTTGATCGACACCCTGCGCAAGGCAGTGGAGTCTCGACACCGCGGTTGACTCCCCCGCGTAGCTGAAGAGCTACGCCCGTCTATCCGCCTCATAGCCAGAATTCTCAGGTGCCCAAGCGGAAACGACTGCTAGTTTAGGGCGCCTGAGTTTTTGCCAATTCTATTGAGGCCCTCGCTATGACCACGTCCACTGCAATTGCCCGACTCAACGCTGCCGACCCGGATTTCGCCCATCATCTGGATCATCTGCTGAGCTGGGAAAGCGTGTCCGACGACTCGGTCAACCAGCGGGTGCTCGACATCATCAAGGCCGTGCGTGAGCGCGGTGATGCAGCGCTGGTGGACTTCACCCGCCAGTTCGACGGCCTGGACGTGCAGTCCATGGCTGACCTGATCCTGCCGCGTGAACGCCTGGAGCTTGCGCTGACGCGCATCACCGCACCGCAGCGCGAAGCCCTCGAAGTCGCTGCGGCGCGGGTACGCAGCTATCACGAAAAGCAGAAGCAGGACTCCTGGAGCTACACTGAGGCCGACGGCACTGTGCTGGGCCAGAAGGTCACGCCACTGGACCGCGCCGGTCTGTACGTGCCGGGCGGTAAGGCGTCGTATCCATCGTCGGTATTGATGAATGCGATCCCGGCCAAAGTCGCAGGTGTGACCGAAGTGGTCATGGTGGTGCCGACCCCGCGTGGCGAAATCAACGAGCTGGTGCTGGCTGCCGCCTGCATCGCCGGTGTGGACCGTGTGTTCACCATCGGTGGCGCCCAGGCCGTCGCAGCGCTGGCTTATGGCACCGAAAGCGTGCCGAAGGTCGACAAAGTGGTCGGCCCCGGCAATATCTACGTCGCCACCGCCAAACGCCATGTGTTCGGCCAGGTCGGTATCGACATGATTGCCGGTCCTTCCGAAATCCTCGTGGTGTGTGACGGCCAGACCGACCCGGACTGGATCGCCATGGACCTGTTCTCCCAGGCGGAGCACGATGAAGACGCCCAGGCGATCCTGGTCAGCCCCGATGCCGAGTTCCTCGACAAGGTCGCCGCCAGCATCAATAAGCTGCTGCCGACCATGGAGCGTGCCGAGATCATCGAGAAGTCGATCAACGGCCGTGGTGCGCTGATTCTGGTGCGTGACATGGAGCAGGCCATTGAAGTGGCCAATCGCATCGCACCGGAGCACCTTGAGCTGTCCGTAGCGGACCCACAGGCCTGGTTGCCATCGATCCGTCACGCTGGGGCGATCTTCATGGGCCGTCACACCAGCGAAGCCCTGGGTGACTATTGCGCCGGCCCCAATCACGTGTTGCCAACCTCCGGTACTGCGCGTTTCTCGTCGCCGCTGGGGGTGTACGACTTCCAGAAGCGCTCGTCGATTATCTTCTGCTCGCCACAAGGCGCTTCCGAACTGGGCAAGACCGCCTCGGTGCTGGCCCGTGGTGAATCCCTCAGCGCGCACGCACGCAGCGCTGAATACCGCATCGTCAAGGGAGAGTAAGGCATGAGCAAATTCTGGAGCCCTTTCGTCAAGGACCTGGTGCCTTACGTACCCGGTGAGCAACCGAAGCTGACCAAGCTGGTCAAGCTCAACACCAACGAAAACCCCTACGGCCCATCGCCCAAGGCGCTGGCGGCAATGCAGGCCGAGTTGAACGACAACTTGCGCCTGTACCCGGACCCCAACAGCGACCTGCTCAAGCAGGCCGTGGCCAGGTATTACGGGATCGATGCCGGCAAGGTGTTCCTCGGCAACGGTTCCGACGAAGTCTTGGCGCACATCTTCCATGGTCTGTTCCAGCACGATCTGCCGCTGCTGTTCCCGGATATCAGCTACAGCTTCTACCCGGTGTACTGCGGCCTGTACGGCATCACGTTCGACGCGGTGCCACTGGACCAACAGTTCCAGATTCGGGCCACTGACTATGCCAGGCCCAACGGCGGGATCATCTTCCCCAACCCTAACGCGCCCACCGGCTGCGTACTGGCGCTGGACGCGGTGGAGCAGATCCTCAAGGCCAGCCCGGATTCGGTGGTGGTGGTCGATGAAGCCTATATCGACTTCGGCGGCGAAACTGCCATCAGCCTGGTAGACCGTTACCCGAACCTGCTGGTGACCCAGACCCTGTCCAAATCGCGCTCACTGGCCGGTTTGCGTGTGGGCCTGGCCGTGGGCCACCCAGACCTGATCGAAGCGCTGGAGCGGGTCAAGAACAGCTTCAACTCCTACCCGTTGGATCGGTTGGCGATTGTTGGCGCGGCGGCCGCGTTTGACGACCGTGAATATTTCGAGAAAACCTGTCAGTGGGTGATCGACAGCCGCAACCAGGTCGTCGCGCAATTGCAGGGCAAGGGGTTTGAGGTATTGCCGTCGGCAGCGAACTTCATCTTTGCGCGTCACCCGCGGCATGACGCTGCAGGGCTTGCCGCCAAGTTGCGTGAGCAAGGGGTGATCGTGCGGCACTTCAAGCAGGAGCGGATTGCTCAGTTCTTGCGCATCAGCATCGGGACGCCGGAGCAGAACCAGGCGCTGATCGACGGGCTCGGCGAGCTCTGACAGACGCTGAAAATCAAATGTGGGAGCTGGCTTGCCTGCGATGACGGTGTAACAGTCGACCTATCTGTCGTTTGATACACCGTCATCGCAGGCAAGCCAGCTCCCACACTGATTTGCGTTTAGTCAGTTACAGCAGCGGCTCATCCGGCTTCTTGTTCTTCCAGCCATCATTGCCCGGCAGCAACAAATTCAAACCAATCGCCACCACCGCACACAGGGCGATGCCCTTGAGGCCGAAATCATCCGGGCCGGTGCCGGTACCGACCAGCACACCGCCAATCCCGAACACCAGCGTTACCGACACAATCACCAGGTTGCGCGCCTCGCCCAGGTCGATCTTGTGGCGAATCAGCGTGTTCATCCCCACCGCGGCAATCGAGCCGAACAGCAGGCACAGAATCCCGCCCATCACCGGCACCGGGATACTCTGCAGCAGTGCGCCGAACTTGCCGATGAATGCCAGGCTGATGGCAAACACTGCCGCCCAGGTCATGATTTTCGGGTTGTAGTTCTTGGTCAGCATCACGGCGCCGGTCACTTCGGCGTAGGTGGTGTTTGGCGGGCCGCCAAACATGCCGGCAGCCGTGGTGGCGATACCGTCACCCAGCAGCGTGCGATGCAGGCCAGGCTTTTTCAGGTAATCGCGGCCGGTCACGCTGCCTACCGCAATCACACCACCGATATGCTCGATCGCCGGGGCCAGTGCTACCGGGACGATAAACAGGATGGCCTGCCAGTTGAACTCCGGCGCGGTGAAGTGGGGCAGGGCGAACCACGGCGCAGCGGCGATTTTCGCCGTGTCGACCACACCAAAGTAGAACGACATGGCAAAACCCACCAGCACGCCGGAAATGATCGGCACTAGGCGGAAAATGCCTTTGCCGAACACCGCCACGATCAAGGTGGTGAGCAGCGCTGGCATCGAAATCAGCATCGCCGTCTGGTAGTGGATCAGCTCTGCACCGTCGCCGGACTTGCCCATGGCCATGTTGGCGGCAATCGGCGCCATGGCCAGGCCGATCGAGATGATCACCGGGCCGATCACCACGGGCGGCAGCAGCCGGTCGATAAAGCCGGTGCCCTTGACCTTCACGGCCAGGCCCAGGAACGTATAGACGAAACCTGCTGCCATCACCCCGCCCATGGTCGCTGCGAGGCCGAACTGGCCCTTGGCGAGAATGATCGGGGTGATGAACGCGAAGCTCGATGCCAAAAATACCGGCACCTGCCGCCCTGTCACCACCTGGAACAGCAACGTGCCCAGGCCTGCGGTAAACAGCGCGACGTTTGGATCAAGACCTGTGATCAGCGGCATCAACACCAACGCGCCAAATGCTACGAAGAGCATTTGTGCGCCAGACAGGATCTGGCGCCAAAGCGGGTCGTTGAATTCATCCTGCATGCTCACGCGTCCTTCTGCTTGGTGCCGAAGATCTTGTCACCGGCATCGCCCAGGCCCGGAATGATGTAGCCGTGTTCATTCAGGCGCTCATCGATGGATGCGGTGTAGATCTGTACATCCGGATGGGCCTTCTCGACGGCGGCGATGCCTTCGGGCGCGGCCACCAGCACCATGGCGCGGATGTCCCGGCAACCGGCTTTTTTCAGCAGGTCGATGGTGGCGACCATGGAACTGCCGGTGGCGAGCATCGGGTCGATGATCATGGCCAGGCGCTCGTTGATTTCCGGGACGAGTTTTTCCAGGTAGGTGTGGGCCTGCAGTGTTTCTTCATTGCGGGCTACGCCCACGGCGCTGACCTTGGCACCCGGGATCAGGCTGAGTACACCTTCAAGCATGCCGATACCGGCGCGCAGGATCGGTACCACGGTAATTTTCTTACCGGCGATTTTCTCCACTTGTACGGGACCGGCCCAACCGGGGATCTCGTAGGTTTCCAGGGGCAAATCCTTGGTGGCTTCGTAAGTGAGCAACGCTCCGACTTCCTGAGCAAGCTCACGGAAGTTCTTCGTGCTAATGTCGGCACGGCGCATAAGGCCGAGTTTGTGTCGGATCAGCGGGTGGCGGATCTCGCGAGTGGGCATAGGAAAGGCTCCGGCGGCGGGCAAAAAAACCGGCCTAGATTAATCTATCCGAGGGTGTTGTCCTATAGACATCAAGTACGTTAGTCCATAAAGGCTTGATTGGAGCGCACGAGAAGCGTACCTTCGCCCGCTTTTCTTGCCACAGCACCCCCTTGGAGAGCGCCATGTCTGCTGATCTCGAGCATATCCGTCAAATCATGCACGAGGCTGACTGCCTGTACACCGAAGCGCAAGTCGAAGCAGCGATCGCCAAGGTCGGCGCGCACATTACTCGCGAAATGGCCGACACCAACCCGGTGGTCTTCTGCGTGATGAACGGTGGCCTGATCTTCGCCGGCAAATTGCTGACTCACCTGCAGTTCCCATTGGAAGCCTCTTACCTGCATGCCACCCGCTATCGCAATGAAACCAGTGGCGGCGACTTGTTCTGGAAGGCCAAGCCGGAAGTGTCTTTCATCGACCGTGATGTGCTGATCATCGATGACATTCTCGATGAGGGTCACACCCTGGGTGCGATCATCGACTTCTGCAAACATGCCGGCGCACGCAAAGTGCACACCGCCGTACTGATCGACAAAGACCACGACCGCAAGGCTCGTCCTGAGCTCAAAGCCGATTTCGTCGGATTGCCGTGCGTTGACCGTTATATCTTCGGGTATGGCATGGACTACAAGGGCTACTGGCGTAACGCCAATGGCATCTACGCCGTTAAAGGGATGTAATCGATGGCCCGCTTTCTTGATCAGACCTTATTTGCAGAGTTGGCCGAGAAAGCGGGCGATAGCCCCCGTGGCCGATACCACCATAATTTCCACCAGATGGAGGAGCCGTGTCATCGCCTCGCGGTGGCGCTGCAGCCGAGTACCTATGTGCCGCCTCATCGGCACCTGAGCGCCGACAAGGCCGAGACTTTGCTGGTGCTTCAGGGGCGCCTCGGTCTGCTGATATTCACCGATGCGGGTGAAGTGATCGCCAAACGCGTGATGCAGGCGGGTGGCGAGTGCGCAGGCGTCGATCTGCCACCGGGAGTGTTTCATGGCCTGGTGGTGCTGGAGCCTGACACGGTGATGTTCGAATGCAAGGCCGGGCCTTATCGACCGGTGGGTGAGGGCGAACTGGCTGATTGGGCACCGCGAGAAGGTGATGCAGGTGTGGCTGACTACCAGCGCTGGATGCTTGCTCAGTTCGACTGAACACTGACATCCAAATGTGGGCGTCTGTAGGAGCGAGCTTGCTCGCGAAAAACGTCAACGATAACGCGTGCTTCCTGAATAAACGCGGCGCCTTTGAGCTTTTCACGAGCAAGCTCGCTCCTACAGGTATTAGGGCGAGCCCCCTCCCACATCCGGCGTCGCGCAGGTAGACTTCAAACCCCGTGTAAATGTCTGCAGGCTGGAGTCGGTAATGCGTAAAGATAAGAAACAGGTGATTGGCGACGAAATCGGTGACGACCAGATCAAGTTGTTCCTGGACTTCGAGCCGGTTGATGCGACGTCGCCGTCCCTGCACAAACTGATCAAGGCCTATCGCGGCCTGCGTATCGACGACTTCGAGCGTTTCCTGGGCTTTTTCAAAGAAGCAGGCCTGGACCTGGACGGCAAGGACGAGCATGGCCAGACCTTCGTCGACCTGATCAAGGACCAGCGCAACGCCGCCGAGTACATCGAACTGATCGACAACGCCCGCGGCTGATTGTCCGAGCAAAAAAAACGCCCCGGCTTCAGAGTCCGGGGCGTTTTGCTTTTAACGGTAGGAGCGAGCTTGCTCGCGAAGAACCTGAGAGCGGCGCCTTAATCCACTTGCGCCGCGTTATCGTTGACGTTTTTCGCGAGCGAGCTCGCTCCTACAGGTTCCACCAGCTCCAGGCTGATGTTGTTCTGCGTGTTGATCTTGCGATACAGCTCGGCGTCCGTCTCCAGCACTTTCTCGCGCGCCGGGAAGATCTCGTGCAGCTTGGTGGCCCATTCACCGGCGGCTTTCTGCGGGAAGCAGCGCTCGATCAGCTCCAGCATGATCGAGACGGTGACCGAAGCACCAGGAGACGCGCCCAGCAGCGCCGCAAGCGAACCGTCCTTGGCAGCAACCAGTTCGGTGCCGAACTGCAGCACGCCGCCTTTCTTCGGATCTTTCTTGATTATTTGCACGCGCTGGCCGGCCACTTCCAGGCGCCAGTCTTCGGCTTTCGCCTCGGGGTAGAAGCGACGCAGGGATTCCAGGCGCTGTTCCATGGACTGGCGCACTTCGCTGACCAGGTACTTGGTCAGGTCCATGTTGTCGCGGGCCACGGCCAGCATCGGGCCGATGTTGCCGGCGCGAATCGACATCGGCAGGTCAAGGAACGAGCCGTGTTTGAGGAACTTGGTGGTGAAACCGGCGTATGGCCCGAACAGCAGGGATTTCTTGCCATCCACTACGCGGGTGTCCAGGTGCGGCACGGACATCGGCGGCGAGCCCACGGCAGCCTGGCTGTAGACCTTGGCCTGGTGCTGCTTGACCACTTCCGGGTTGTCGCAACGCAGCCACTGGCCGCTCACCGGGAAGCCGCCGAAGCCTTTGCTCTCTTCGATGCCCGAGGCCTGCAGCAATGGCAGCGCCGCACCGCCAGCGCCGAGGAATACGAACTTGGCATCGACGTCGCGGCTGTTACCGCTATTGACGTCCTTGATGCTCACGGTCCAGCCCGCGCCGTTGCGCTTGAGGCCGGTCACGCGTTTGCAGTACTTGACCTGGGCGTCCGGCGAGCTGGTCAGGTGGCTGAGCAACTGATTGGTCAGGGCGCCAAAGTTGACGTCTGTGCCGTTCATCACACGGGTGGCGGCGATTTTTTCATCGAGCGGGCGGCCCGGCATCATCAGCGGCATCCACTCGGCCATTTCGCTGCGGTCTTCGGTGTAGTGCATGTCCGAAAACGCGTGGTGCTGGCTGAGGGTCTCAAAGCGCTTCTTGAGGAAGGACACGCCTTTGTCGCCCTGCACGAAGCTCAGGTGGGGCACCGGGCTGATGAACGACCTGGACGAGCCAAAGGTGCCCTTCTTGGTCAGGTAAGCCCAGAACTGCTTCGACACCTCGAACTGGGTGTTGATGTGCACGGCTTTCTTGATGTCGATGGAGCCATCGGCGGCCTGCGGCGTGTAGTTCAGCTCACACAGCCCGGCGTGGCCGGTACCGGCGTTGTTCCACGGGTTGGAACTCTCCGCGGCACCCGAATCCATCAGCTCAACGACTTCCAGCGTGAGGCCGGGGTCGAGCTCTTTGAGCAGTACGGCCAGGGTGGCACTCATGATGCCGGCCCCTACCAGTACTACGTCGACTGCTTCGTTATGCGCCATTTAACGCGTCTCCAAAATCTGCAGCACCAAATTGACGGCATGGCTGCCAGGAGTGATGGGGCGGTTCACGTGTTGCCCCAGGTTACCCATGGCCAGGATCGCCATGTCCGATTCGCAATTCTTTGCAACTTCAGCACACGCTTCCTGCCGGGCTAATCTGCCTATGAACGCATTCATGGGCGCCTGTGGCAATTCGACTTATGGTCAAAGCGTGCGATTCGTGCAACCAATCCGTAGCGGACAGGCTCAAGCTCCGGTTTTTGAGGAAGGCTCGATCCTGTGTAATTGGGCTGACCCAGACGCTGATGGTGCTTGTACAAACGCCAAACTATTCATTTGCTCGCCACACTCTTGTGAAGTTGTGAAAACCCGTTTTTTCACGCTCTTTTGAAGACGTGAACCTCAAAAAAGGGCTGCCCCAGCCTGGCACCTGGCCCGTAAACCTCTGCCGACACGCGGCAAAACGGGCAAACAACTCAAGTGGCCGAGCGCAATGGCAGCTCTGGCAGATTCGATAAAAGACGGGGTGGTTTGCAAAGGAAACAGCAAGCACGCCAGCTTCACTCGATCTGTGTGGGCGGCTCTCTGTGGGCGATTTTGGGGCTAATGCCTGGGCATTAACGATGCTGCGAGGCCCGATCAGGAGACGTCCTTATAATCGGGGGGAGATTGTAGCGAAGAACGTCAGTGAAATGGGCGTGTTTTATGACTTTTATTAGGGGGCTGGTCAGGAGGCCAACGCTTGCCGGTGTCGTGGGCGAAAAACCTTTGGGCTGACCCGGGCGCTGGCCGGCAGTGGGCGGTGCATCCAGCCCAGGTGAGTCTCGGTCACTTCCACCCAGCCTTCACCGACGGGCGGCAGGCTGCACTGCTTGAAGGCCAGGCAATGTCCGTGGGCATCAAGCAGGGCAAAGTGGCGATGACGAGCGTGGGACATGAACAGGGTCTTGAGAAGGCGCATGGCTGTGTACCTGGTGTGTTACATGCTTGAAGGTTGCCAGTGTGGCATGACACTGGGGTGACGAATTTATGCGAATTTGTAATTTGCGCAGGGGCTTCAGCCGCCGTTCAGGATCGCTGGTGAGTGGTGCGCGTGCACCGTTATACTGGCGTCCTGTCTGCACCTAGTCCTGGAGAAATGCGTATGTTGCAACGCCTGTTGTTCGGTTTGATCACTGTGACCAGTTTGACCCTTGTCGGCTGCGCCAACAGCCCGCAACAACTCAGCCCGCAACCTAAAGTCACCGCGCAGTTGGCGGCGGTAGGCCACGGCCAGCCGGTTTCGGTACGCGTGGTTGACGGTCGCCCGTCGCCAACCCTGGGTTCGCGTGGCGGCCTGTATCCTGAGACCGCACTGATTTCGGTGAACGGCCAGGATGTGCTGCCCAAGTTGCAGGCCCAGGCTGAAGCCGCTGTGCGTTTGCTGGGCTTTACGCCGACCAACTCGCCAGGCGTGCCGCAACTGACCGTGACCCTGGCCGAGCTGAAATACCAGTCGCCCAAAGACGGCCTGTATGTGACCGAGGCTTCCATCGGCGCTACCTTCAAGTCTGACGTCAGTGCCGGTACCCGCCGCTACAGTGGCCGCTACGCAGCCTCGCTCAACCAGCGGTTCGGCATGTCGCCCAACCAGGAAACCAACACCAAGCTGGTCAGCGACGTGCTCAGTGATGCCTTGACCCGCCTGTTCAAGGACCCAAGCATCGGTCAACTGCTCAGCGCGCAATAAGCCGCTCACAAAAAACCGGGCTCATCGCTGAGCCCGGTTTTTTTGTGCCCGTGGTTTTTGTCATGCGGCCGTATCGACATAAAAGTCCAGCATGCTCACACCGGTGAGCAGATCCAGCTCCGGCAGATCGGCATGCTGGTGCCCGCCGAGGGCGCAATACACCAGCCAATGGCGGTCCTGAACGTTGAACGCGAGACTGCCGATCAGCGCCTCCTGTTCCTCGCTCTGGGCGATCAAATACAGCCGATCCTGGTTTTGCGCATGCAACATGACAAGCTCCTCAAGCGTCGAAGGGCAACAGAGTGGCTTGTTAAGGTGACGTTCAGGTGACGGCGTAAATTACTGGATACATTAGCCGTCAATGGGGAAGGAGCATTAAATGCGCAGGAGGCGACTGTCGTTCAGGTGTGTACCTGGACTGATACCCGAAGACTGATTTACCGAGGTTTGCGATGGCGCTGCCCGCACTGCTCATTAATATTGTTGCCCTGTTGGTTGCCTGCTCGGGCGCCTGGGTGTTGTTCATCACCCGTCTGCATGCACAGCGTGCGATAGCTGACCTGGCCCTGCGCAGCGAAGAGCGCGCTATCGACCAACCGATGCTGTTTCTGGATACACGCACCGAACGGGCGCATCGCCTGGCGTACCGCGTCGGGTTCGCCTGCCTTGGCTTGGCCCTGGCCATCTCCTGGCTCAGCACCCGCTTATAATTCCACTGCGAAACCAAATGTGGGAGCGGGCTTGCCCGCGAAGGCGGTGTATCAGCCACTGAATCTTTAACTGAACCAACGCTATCGCAGGCAAGCCAGCTCCCACACTGGCCATGTACTGCCCGCAGAGTCAGCGCCTGCCACATATCCCCTGTGGGCTCACTATTACAGGGGGATCCCAGCCTTGACTCGGTATTGGTTGCGTACCGGCGTCGCATACTGCACCACCAGATAAGGCCGGTGCTCCGCCGGGCACTCGTTCAAGCGCCGCTCCCATTCCGCCTTCGCCTTGGCCAGCTCATCGGCCGGGAACACGTCCGCCGCCTTGGGCACCTGCAATTGCGGGTCGGCATCACTCCACTGCGCGTACGCCAGGTAGTGCACCGGAAACAAGCGGTAGCCACCGAGGATCTGCCGGTCCATTTCCGCGGCCAGCAGCTTGGTGTCTTCGAAACGCTCGGTGATCGGCGGCGCAAAGTTCACGTGCACTCGGCCTTTATAGCCGGTAATGCCCAAGGCAATGCTCACATCATCCTCTCCCGGTGCCTTGGTGTAGGTGCCGGTGGTGGCGCGGATATACAGCTCGCGGGCCTTGGCGGCATCGCAGGGGTCGTACTCGTAGCTGATGGACACAGGCGTCAGGTTCAACGACTGGATGACCTCGGCAAATGGCTCGTCCTTGCGGCTGACGTGGAACATCTTGAGGATCGCCGATTCGGTACGGTCATCGCCATCCTTGGCCCGGCCTTCAGCCTGGGCAATCCAGATCGACTGGCAGTCGTTGCGGATCGAATGGTTGATGTAGGCCGACAGCAAGTTGTAAGCCGCCATCTTCTCCTTTCGCCCGGTGATCGAACGGTGCACGATGAAGCTCTTGTTCAAGCGCATCAGGTCGCTGACAAACGGCTTTTGCAGCAGGTTGTCGCCGATGGCGATGCGCGGCGTCGGCAGGCCGGCGTGGTACACGGCGTAGTTGACGAAGGCCGGGTCCATCACGATGTCGCGGTGGTTGGCCAGGAACAGGTAGGCGGTGCCGGATTTCAGTTGCTCGACGCCGGTATAGGTCACGCCGTCGGTCGCCCGGTCAATGGTGTGGTCAACGTAGTACTCGACCTTGTCCTGCAGCGTGGCCACGGTGGTGACGCCAGCGAACTCGCGGCGCAGTTTGCGCGCAATCATTGGCTTGAGCAGCCAGCCCAGGGCGCCTGCAAAGCGCGGGAAGCGGAAGTGGGTCAGGATGTCCAGAAAGGCCTTGTCACTGAACAGGCGCGCCAGCACTGCCGGGACTTCGCTGTCGTTGTAAGGTCGGATGGTATCGAATTCGCCCATCATGCTCTCTTGTTAGAAACGGCTAGGGTAAGTAAAAGGAAATGTCAGGGTGCGGTCCGAATAAGGGGCCGGCCAAGAATAGCCCTGTAAATAGACCGGCGATTATACGCACAAGTCACCTAGGAGACTGCGATGCTCGAAACTGCGCTGTACGATTGTCCTTATTGTGGCGAAGCGGTCGAAACGACGGTGGATTTGTCTGGCGGGGACCAGACCTATATAGAAGACTGCCAAGTGTGTTGCCGGCCGATCACGTTCGACCTGCAAGTTCATGGTGAAGAGTGGATGCTTGAAACCCGCAGCGAAAATGAATAATGCGCAGCGGGAACGAATAAAAAGGTACGCCCATGCAGCGAATCTACGAACCGGAAAATCTGATGGAGGGCGAGTTGTTGCAGCAGATGCTTGCCAGTGAAGGTATCGAGGCGCACCTGGTGGGGCGCCATTTGCTCGGCGGCACGGGCGAGTTGCCGATATTCGGCTTGCTGGGGCTGGAGGTCGACAACGACCAGGCCGCCTGCGCCCGCGAACTGATCACCGCCTATATCGGCGCCCAACCCTTGCCCGGCGACGAACCCGACAGCTTCCCTGACGTGTTGGTCTGTTAGGCTGTCGGTCGGTTTACCCAAGAGTCGTGTTGCCCCATGTGTGGACGTTATGCCCTGTTTCGCTGGAACCCTGCCTTTGCTGCCTTGCCCGGCTTCCCCGCCGACCAGCAGGCCCAGTGGAACATCTCCCCGAATGATTCGGTGCTGATCCAGCGCCTGAGCGAGGGCCAACTCACCCTGGCGCGTGCCCGTTGGGGCCTCACACCGCCCTGGCTGACAGACCTGTCGCGCACCCCGGCCCACGCTCGCGCAGAAACCCTGGCCGAACAACCGATGTTTCGTGAAGCCTTCCGCTTGCGCCGTTGCCTGCTGCCCGCCAATGGCTTTTATGAGTGGCGCGGCACCCAGCGCAAGCGCCCGTACTGGCTCACGCCGGGGGAGGGCTCCACGTTGTTCTTTGCCGCAGTATGGGAAGCGTATCCGGTGCAGGAGCAGGTGTGGCTGAGCACGGCGGTGGTTACCCAAGCGGCGCAAAGTCAGCGGCGGCCATTGATCCTGGACGCGGCAGGGCAGGCCGCCTGGCTCGATCCCGAGACTCCGCTGCAGGTGCTACAGGGCCTGCTGGCGGCTGAGCCTGCCGTGCTGCGCGAGCGGGTGCTGGCCAATATGGTCAACGATCCGAAGCTCAATGGGCCGGAGTGCCTGACCCCGGCATGAGCTTTGTCCGTCGAGCCGCGTTCGGATGTATCTTAAATTCAGCGGTTAAACGTCCAGGGTATCTGGCGCAGATACAAATGACCGCCTACGATACGCGCCATGTTTTCAGGGAGCGTGTTCATGAAGAAGTCATTGGTGGTAAGTGGTTTGGTTGCAGCAATGCTGCTGGCGGGTTGCCAGTCGGTCAATACCACCAGCGGCGGCGCCGTTGGGGTGGAGCGCAAGCAGTACATGTTCAGCATGCTGTCGAGTCAGGAAGTCGACCAGATGTATGCCCAGTCTTATCAGCAGACCCTGGGTGAAGCCAGCAGCAAAGGGGTGCTGGACAAGACCAGCGCAAACGCCAAGCGCGTGCAGGCCATTGCCAAGCGCCTGATCGCCCAGGCTCCGACTTTCCGCGCGGATGCGGCCCAGTGGAACTGGGACGTGAACCTGATCAAAAGCGATGAGATGAACGCCAACTGCGGGCCTGGCGGCAAGATCCTGGTGTACAGCGGCTTGATCGACAACCTCAAGCTCACCGATGACGAGCTGGCTGCCGTGATGGGTCATGAAATCGCCCACGCCCTGCGTGAACACGGCCGCGAAGCCATGTCCAAGGCCTACGGTATCCAGATGGCCAAGCAGGGCGCCGGGGCAATATTCGGTCTCGGCCAGGACAGCCTGGCACTGGCCGATACCGTCGCCAACTACGGCATGACCTTGCCCAACAGCCGCAGCAACGAAAACGAAGCCGACCTGATCGGCCTGGAGCTGGCCGCCCGCGCTGGCTACAACCCGAACGCGGCCATCACGTTGTGGAACAAGATGGCCAAGGCTTCGGAAGGCGCACCGCCGGAATTCATGAGCACGCACCCGGCTTCGGACAGCCGCATCGCGTCCTTGCAGGCGGCGATTCCGAAGGTGATGCCGCTCTACCAGCAGGCCAAGAAGTCCTGATCGACGCCGTGTAGGAGCGAGCTTGCTCGCGAAAAACGTCAACGATAACGCGTGTTGCCTGAATAAACGCGGCGCCGGTGAGTTTTTCGCGAGCAAGCTCGCTCCTACAAGCATCAGGGCAAACCATCTTCCGTGTTTGCCTTAGATCCAGCCGCTGCTCTGCATGGCCTTGTACACTGCAATAATCGCCAGCACGAAGAACGCCGTAGCCGCCAAGCGACGAATCAAGGTCAGCGGCAGTTTCTCCGCGGCAAAATTCCCCGCCAGCACCACCGGCACGTTGGCAATCAACATGCCCAGGGTGGTACCGATAATCACCAGCCACAGTTCCGGGTATTGCGCCGCCAGCATCACCGTGGCGATCTGGGTTTTGTCACCGATTTCGGCGAGGAAGAACGCAATCAAGGTGGTCAGGAAGGGCCCGAACTTACGGGTGGTACTGGCTTCGTCATCATCGAGTTTGTCCGGCACCAGGGTCCACAGCGCCGTGGCGCAGAAGCTCGCGGCGAGGATCCAGTGCAGCACCGCATCCGAGAAGAAACTCCCGAACCAGGCGCCCACGGCACCGGCCGCCGCATGGTTGGCCAGGGTCGCGGCAACGATGCCGGCGATGATCGGCCAGGGCTTGCGAAAGCGAGCAGCAAGGATGAGTGCGAGCAGTTGCGTCTTGTCGCCGATTTCGGCCAAGGCAACGATTGCGGTAGGAACGAGTAGTGAATCCAGCATCAGGTAGTTTCCAGGGGCGGGTCGACACGGCTATGACACGTACAGCCTTCCCGCCCCGGGTAAGGTGTGCGTGTCATAGGTCTTGTCAAACCCCGGTCCGTCTGTGCGGACTCCTGGGTCGCATACGCCATGGTCTGCTGACCAAGTATGTTGACGTATGCCGGACGAGCATGGCTCGTGGGAGACTACTCCCCTAGGACGCTGCGGATTCTGCCTAGGCAAAATCCATTCGGCAAGCGTTCTTTTTCAAACGTCCGTCAGGGGCGCTTGGCGCGGTAAATGCGAAAACCATTGCCTTCGGCCTTGATTGCGCAGATGCCCAAATGCTCTTCGATCAGTGGCTGGTACTTCAGGAAGCTATTGGCAACCAGGCGAAGTTCGCCACCTTTTGCCAGGTGTTTCGCTGCTTTTCGCAGCAGGTTCTCCGTGGCGAAATAATCGGTATGCACGCCGACATGGAATGGCGGGTTGCTCAAAATCGCGTTCAAACCCATGGGCGCCGCGTCGATTCCGTCGCCGGTCAACACGTCGGCTTCCAGGCCGTTCGCTGCCAGCGTCAGGCGACTGCTGGCAGCGGCGAAGGCATCCACATCCAGCATCGTCACGGTGTTGTGCGGGTAGCGGCGTTTGACCGCAGCCCCCAGCACGCCAGCGCCGCAACCGAAATCGAGCAGGTTGCCGCTGGGCAGCTTGTCCAAGTGCTCCAGCAACAACTCGGTGCCGCGGTCCAGGCGACCATGGCTGAACACCCCTGGCAAGCTCACCACCTTCAGCGGACCTTCGGCCAGGGGGACGTCGAAGACCTGCGCCAGGCTCTCAAGCTCCACGGCTTGCGGCGCGTTAGCGACAGTGACCTGCCATAGTTGGCAATGCCGTGCGCTATCGAGCTTGCGCGGTTTGCCGAACGGAACCATCTGCTTGGCGGCACTTTCGATACCCCCCTTTTTCTCGCCCACCAGAAACAGCTCAGCGCCAGGCAGGCGCGCGGCCACGGCGTTGAGCAGGTAGTCGGTGAGGTCTTTGGACTTGGGCAGGAAAATCACCGCCGCATCAAAGGCGCGCTCGGGCACTGTCACGCCAAACTGGCTGCGTTCGGCGAAGCGCGCATCGAGCGCCGCCTGGTCACCGGCATGCCAGCACCAGCCGTGGGCATTGGGCAGGCGCCCAAGCAAATCGTCGGCAGGCAAACCTACGAGCAGCAGGTTGCCTTGAAAAAGTTCGGCCTGTCGAAGCAGTACTTCACTGCGCGGATCCATAGTCTGCTCCTTGAAAAGGAGCGCAGTTTATCAACTGACGACGCGCAGTGGGGCGCCGTTGAAAAAGCCCTGGGCGTTTTCCGTGAGCTGGCCGACGATGCGCTGCCGTGCTTCGCGACTGCCCCAGGCGTTGTGGGGCGTGACGATCAAGCGTGGAATGTCTCCAGCCAGCAGCGGGTTGTCATTGACTGGCGGTTCGACACTCAGCACGTCAGTCGCTGCGCCGCCAAGGTGACCACTTCGCAGCGCGTCGGCCAGGGCCTGTTCATTGATCAAACCACCGCGCGCAGTATTGACCACAAATGCGCCGGGCTTGAGCAAGGCCAGTTCACGGGCGCCGATAAAGTCGCGGGTATGTTCATTGAGTGGGCAATGCAGGGTCAGCGCATCGACCTGGGTCAGCAATTCGTCCAGCGGCACACGGTCGGCGCGGGCAGGGCGCCCAGGTATCGCGCCGAGCATCACGCGCATGCCGAACGCTTCGGCCAGGCGTGCCACGGCACTGCCCAATTCACCATGGCCGAGCAGGCCGAGGGTTTTGCCTTCCAGTTCGACGATCGGATGGTCCAGCAGGCAAAACTGTTTGGCATGCTGCCATTTGCCAGCGGCCACATCCTGTTGGTAATCCTTCAAGCGCGTGGCGAGGTTGAGCAACAGCATGATCGTATGTTGCGCCACCGATGGCGTGCCGTAACCCTGGCAGTTGCTCACGGTAATGCCCTGGGCGCGGGCCGCTTCAAGGTCGATATTGTTGGTGCCGGTGGCCGACACCAGGATCAGCTTGAGCTCGGGGCAGGCCGCCAGGGGTTTGCGCCGTGAGCGGGATTTTGTTGCTAATGGCGACTTGGGCGCCCTGCAAGCGCTCCAGCACATTCTCGGGCGTGGTCTGTTCAAACAACTGCAACTGGCTGAAGCACTCATGCAAACCGCTGAGGTCGAGGTCGCCCAAGTCCAGGGAAGGGTGGTCGAGGAAGACGGCGCGGCGATTGTTCATGATCAACTGTACCTTTTGCGACGAGGTTCGAAGGCGTAATCTGCCGAGCCTATCAGATGAAATAATCAGTTACTTAATGGAGTGAGCATGTACGTCGCCGAGTTTTTGACCGTAGCCTTGATTCACTTGTTGGCAGTGGCGAGCCCCGGCCCGGATTTCGCCGTGGTGGTGCGTGAAAGCGTGACCCATGGCCGCCGTGCTGGAACCTGGACGGCCTTGGGCGTCGGTTCGGCGATTTTCCTGCATGTGGGTTACTCGTTGCTGGGTATCGGCTTGATCGTGTCCCAGTCCATTGTGTTGTTCAATGCGTTGAAGTGGGCCGCAGCCGCGTACCTGCTTTACATTGGCTTCAAGGCCCTGCGCGCCCAGCCGGCCAAGCCTGCGGCCGAGGGCGAGTTGCACCGTGAAGCGGGCGAGCGCACCCCACGCGGCGCGTTTACCGCAGGTTTTGTGACCAATGGCTTGAACCCCAAGGCCACGCTGTTCTTTCTGTCGCTGTTCACCGTAGTGATCAACCCGCACACGCCGCTGGCAGTGCAGGCCGGTTATGGGGTGTACCTGGCGGTGGCGACTGCGTTGTGGTTTTGCCTAGTGGCCATGTTGTTCAGCCAGCAGCGCGTGCGCGCCGGGTTTGCAAAGATGGGTCATTGGTTTGATCGGACCATGGGCGCGGTGTTGATTGCCATCGGGGTGAAACTGGCCTTTACCAGCATGAAATAATCATTTTTCTCAAGTGAGCACAATCCAGATGTGGGAGCGGGCTTGCTCGCGAATGCGGTGCTTCAGTCAAAGATATACCGGCTGACACTCCGCATTCGCGAGCAAGCCCGCTCCCACATTGGGTCTCATTAGGTCCTCGGTAATGGCGTAACGCTAGCATTTACTGGCCCCTGCAAATCATTCCTTTGGCTGATTTGGCTGAAACATAAGCGCTCTACAGTGCAGGTCTTCAAGCCAAGACCGTGCAGTCATTAAAGGGATTCTTATGTTGCAGACCCGTGTTATCCCGCCCGCCGAAGGTGCGTACCAATACCCGCTGTTGATCAAGCGCCTGTTGATGTCCGGGACTCGCTACGAGAAAACCCGGGAAATTATCTATCGCGACAAGCTGCGCTACAGCTACCCGACGCTGATCGAGCGCGTCGCTCGCCTGGCCAATGTGCTGACCGAAGCCGGGGTCAAGGCCGGTGACACGGTGGCGGTGATGGACTGGGACAGCCACCGTTACCTGGAGTGTATGTTCGCCATCCCGATGATCGGCGCGGTGACTCACACTATCAACGTGCGTCTGTCGCCAGAACAGATTCTGTACACCATGAACCACGCCGAAGACCGCTTTGTGCTGGTCAACAGTGAGTTCGTGGGGCTCTACCAGGCGATTGCCGGGCAGCTCACTACCGTCGACAAGACCTTATTGATTACCGATGGTGACACCCACACCGCCGAGCTGCCCAACCTGGTAGGTGAGTACGAAACCCTGCTGGCCGCCGCCAGCCCCACCTATGACTTCAAGGACTTCGACGAAAACTCGGTCGCCACCACCTTCTACACCACCGGCACCACCGGCAACCCCAAGGGCGTGTACTTCACCCATCGGCAACTGGTGCTGCACACCATTGGCGTAGCGACCATCATGGGCAGCGTCGACAGCGTGCGGCTGCTGGGCACCAACGACGTGTACATGCCGATCACGCCGATGTTCCACGTACACGCCTGGGGCTTGCCGTATGTGGCGACCATGCTCGGGCTGAAACAGGTGTACCCCGGCCGCTACGACCCGGAATACCTGGTGGAACTGTGGCGCAAGGAGAAGGTGACGTTCTCCCACTGTGTGCCGACCATTCTGCAAATGGTGCTCAACGCCAAGGCTGCGCAGAACGTGGATTTCGGCGGTTGGAAAATCGTCATCGGCGGCAGCGCCCTGAACCGTTCGCTGTACGAAGCCGCCAAGGCCCGAGGCATTCAACTGACCGCTGCATATGGCATGTCCGAGACCGGGCCGCTGGTATCCTGCGCTCACCTCAATGATGAGTTGATGGCTGGCAGCGAAGATGAGCGCACCACCTACCGCATCAAGGCCGGTGTCCCGGGGCCGTTGGTCGAAGCGGCAATCATGGACACCGACGGTCGTTTTCTGCCCGCCGATGGCGAAACCCAGGGCGAACTGGTGCTGCGCGCGCCGTGGCTGACCGAGGGTTACTACAACGAGCCGCACAAGGGCGCCGAGCTATGGGCCGGTGGCTGGTTGCACACCGGTGATGTGGCTACGCTGGATGCCTTCGGCGTGATTGATATCCGTGATCGCATCAAGGATGTGATCAAGACCGGCGGCGAATGGATCTCCTCCCTGGCCCTCGAAGATCTGGTCAGCCGTCACCCCGCCGTACGGGAAGTGGCGGTGGTAGGCATCGCCGATCCGCAATGGGGCGAGCGCCCCTTCGCCTTGTTGGTAGTGCGCGAAGGGCATGTGATCGATGCGCGAGAGCTCAAGGAACACCTCAAGCCTTTTGTCGAACTGGGCCATTTGAGCAAGTGGGCGATCCCGAGCCAGATCGCCGTTGTTACTGAAATTCCCAAGACCAGTGTCGGCAAGCTCGACAAGAAACGTATCCGTGTCGACATCATCGAATGGCAGGCCAACAACAGCACGTTCCTGTCCACGCTCTAAACCCTCTCGCCGCGCCCGCTCGGGCGCGGCAATGCTCTATATCAAGCCTTTACTTGTGATTTGCCGAATTTCAGCCATCCTTCCCGCGTCGACCTTCGTCGGCGTGGCGAAAGGGTTGTGGCAGACAGGTTGGTGATGCAAATCACACTTTAGAGGGATCAAGCACTACCCCCCTCTGGCTATAGTCCCTTTCAGAGTTTTTCGCGGATGTTGCGCTTCGAGCCATGGAGGCTCGGTGGCGATGCGGCATTGGAATCGTTGTATCCCGGCCGTTACATCTGAAGAAAGGGCTCACTGCCATAACAATAAAATATGCACATGGAGTAGCGTCGATGACCTCAGTAAACCAGTTCTGGCGCCGGGCAAGACTGCCCCTGGCCGTCAGCCTCGCTTCTACGCTCGCCGGGCCGGCATTCGGCGTCAGTTTCAACATTGGTGAAATCGAAGGGAGCTTTGACTCGTCGCTTTCCGTGGGGGCGAGCTGGTCCACGGCCAAGCCCAATCGTGACCTGATCGGTGCCAACAACGGCGGCAAGGGCCTGTCCCAGACCTCCGATGACGGGCACTTGAACTTCAAGCGCGGCGAAACGTTCTCGAAGATCTTCAAGGGCATCCACGACCTGGAACTGAAGTACGGCGACACCGGTGTATTTGTGCGGGGCAAGTACTGGTACGACTTCGAACTCAAGGACGAAAGCCGTCCGTTCAAGGACATCAGCGACAACAACCGCAAGGAAGGCGCCAAGTCTTCGGGCGGGCAGATTCTCGATGCATTCGTCTACCACAACTACTCGATTGCCGATGCGCCGGGTTCCGTGCGTTTTGGTAAGCAGGTCGTGAGCTGGGGCGAAAGTACCTTCATCGGCGGCGGCATCAACTCCATCAACCCGATCGACGTGTCGGCGTTTCGTCGTCCGGGGGCCGAGATCAAGGAAGGCTTGATCCCGGTGAACATGTTCTACGTGTCCCAGTCGCTCACCGACAACCTGTCGGCCGAGGCGTTTTACCAACTGGAGTGGGACCAGACCGTGACCGATAACTGCGGCACGTTCTTCTCGCAGCCGGACGTGATCTCCGATGGTTGCAGCAACAACCTGCGGGTACTGAACAAGCGTTCCACCATTCCTGCTGCCGCCCTGCCAACTCTGGGTGCCTTGGGTGTGGACGTGAACAGCGAAGGCGTACTGGTGCGTCGTGGTCCGGACCGTGATGCACGCGACAGCGGCCAGTTCGGCGTCGCTATGCGCTACAACTTCGAACCGCTGGATACCGAATTCGGCGCGTACTTCATGAACTACCACAGCCGCGCGCCGATCTTCAGCGCGCAGGGCGCGCCATCGGCGGCCTACACGCGTCCGCTGGGGCCACTGGGGGCCTTGCGGCCGTTGATCGTGGCGGGTAGCTCGAACTACTTCGTCGAGTACCCGGAAGATATTCGCCTCTACGGCCTGAGCTTCTCCACCACCTTGCCTACCGGCACCGCCTGGAGCGGTGAGTTGAGCTACCGTCCGAATGCGCCGGTGCAGTTGAGCACCACTGACATTCTGTTCGCCGGCGTCACGCCGATCCCCGGCTTTGGCAATGCGTCCGTGCTCAAGGGCACGCCAGGCCAGGACCTGCACGGCTACAACCGCAAGGAAGTCACCCAGTTCCAGACTACTTTCACGCACTTCTTCGACCAGGTCATGGGCGCCAGCCGCCTCACCACCGTCGGTGAAATCGGCGTGACCCACGTGGGTGGCCTGGAAAGCAAATCCCAGGCTCGTTACGGCCGCGATCCGGTGTTCGGCCCAGGCACGCTGCCAGGTGGGTTCTGCAACGCCCTCAACAACTCCACCGCCAACGGCGCCGGCTTGCCCAACGCTGCTGGCCTGAACACCAATTGCAATAACGACGGCTATACCACCGCAACGTCATGGGGCTACCGCGCCCGTGCCATCTGGGAATACCCGGACGTGTTCGCAGGCGTGAACCTCAAGCCCAACGTGGCCTGGTCCCACGACGTCAAAGGTTACTCGCCAGGCCCTGGCGGCAACTTTGAAGAAGGTCGCAAGGCGGTCAGCCTGGGCCTGGATGCCGAATACCAGAACACCTACACCGCGAGCCTGGCGTATACCAACTTCTTTGGTGGCAAGTTCAGCACCGTGGATGACCGCGACTTTGTCGCCTTGAGCTTCGGCGCCAACTTCTAAGCACACTCTTTTCAAGTGGCATGTATTCAGGAAGACCAGAGCATGAAAATAACAAAAAGTCTGTTGCACGTGGGTGTGCTTGGGCTGTCGATCCTGGCGAGTAACGTCATGGCGGCAGTCTCGGCAGATGAAGCCGCCAAGCTCGGCACGACCCTGACCCCGATGGGCGCCGAGATGGCCGGTAACGCGGCCGGCACCATTCCTAAATGGTCGCCATTGCCGACCAATGCCGGCGCGGTGGACGCCCGTGGTTTCCTCGCCAACCCGTATGCCAGCGAGCAACCGCAGTTCACCATCACTGCGCAGAACGTCGAGCAGTACAAAGACAAGCTGGCCCCCGGGCAATACGCGATGTTCAAGCGTTACCCGGACAGCTTCAAGATGCCGGTGTACCCGACCCATCGCGGCGCCACCGTGCCGGCCGAGGTGTTTGCCTCGATCAAGAAAAACGCCACCACCACCAACCTGGTGTCCGGCGGCAACGGCCTGGAAAACTTCGAAACCGCCGTCCCGTTCCCGATTCCCAAGAGCGGCGTTGAAGTGATCTGGAACCACATCACCCGTTATCGCGGCGGCAGCGTGACCCGCCTGGTTACCCAGGCCACCCCGCAAACCAACGGTTCCTATAGCCTGGTGTACTTTCGCGACCAGTTCGTGTTCCGCGACAAGATGAAGGACTTCGATCCGAAAAACCCAGGCAACGTGCTGTTCTACTTCAAGCAGCAAGTGACTGCGCCAGCGCGCCTGGCCGGTGGTGTACTGCTGGTGCACGAAACCCTGGACCAGGTCAAAGAGCCGCGTTCGGCCTGGGTCTACAACGCCGGGCAGCGCCGTGTGCGTCGGGCGCCGCAAGTGTCCTATGACGGGCCGGGTACTGCCGCCGATGGCCTGCGCACCTCCGATAACCTCGACATGTACAACGGTGCGCCGGACCGCTACGACTGGAAGCTGGAAGGCAAGAAAGAGATGTACATCGCCTCCAACAGCTACAAGGTCGACGATCCCAAGCTCAAGTACGCCGACATCATCAAGGCTGGCCACATCAACCAGGACCTGGCTCGCTACGAGCTGCGCCGGGTCTGGCACGTGGTCGCCACCTTGAAGGAAGGCCAGCGCCACATCTACGCCAAGCGTGACTTCTACATCGACGAAGACACCTGGCAAGCAGCGGTGATCGACCACTACGACGGTCGCGGCCAACTGTGGCGCGTTGCCGAAGCCCATGCCGAGAACTACTACGACAAGCAAGTGCCGTGGTACGCCTTGGAAACCCTCTACGACCTGCAGTCCGGCCGCTACCTGGCCCTGGGCATGAAGAACGAAGAGAAGCAGGCCTATGACTTCGGCTTCACCGCCAGCACCAGCGACTTCACCCCAGCGGCCCTGCGCCAGGACGGCGTTCGCTAACTGATCGCTCCCACGCTCTGCGTGGGAGCGCTTCCCGTGACGCTCTGCGTCACGCCTCAAAAGTCGACGCGCAGCGTCGAAGTCTGTATTCCTACGCAGAGCGTGGGAACGATCATTCCTGGATGGGCGCGTTGTTTTTGAGCGCTTCGCGAGCAAGCTCGCTCCTACTTCTTTCCAGGAGGCTGGACGGGATATTTCTTGTCGCAGTTCTTTTTCAGCCATTTGTTGCAAAGATCTACAATCCCGCCGCTTTTACCGCTAGTCTGCGGACATCTGCAATGCCGACAACAGCCTTCTACAAGAGCCCGGCGATGACTGATCTGTCCCGAACCCATGGGCCTGCCAGTGTGGTGATGCCGACCCTGGAAGGCCGCTTCTACCGGCCCCCGCTGCCTGACGGCTACGTGCTGCGCCCGCGTCTGTGCGAACGGCTGAATGCGGGCCTTGATGGGCGACTGTTGCTGGTCAGCGCGCCTGCGGGGTTTGGCAAGAGTTCGTTGGCGGTGGAGTTCTGCCAGGGCTTGCCTGCCCAGTGGCAAAGCCTGTGGTTGGGCCTGAGCCCTCGGGATAGCGACCCCGGCCGTTTCCTGGAGCGGCTGCTCGACGGCTTGCAACAGTATTTCCCGCAACTCGGCGCCCAATCCCTGGGGTTGCTGAAAATGCGCCAGCGTCACCAACCCTTTGCTTTCGAAGAATGGCTCGATGGCCTGCTCGACGAACTGGCAGTGCACCTGTCTGCACGTTCGCCGTTATTGCTGGTGCTGGATGACTATCACCTGGCCCAAGGCCCGGTGCTGGATCGCTGCCTGCAGTTTTTTCTCAATCATTTGCCTGATGGCCTGGTGGTGCTGGTCACCAGCCGGCAGCGTCCGGACTGGCACCTGGCACGCCTGCGCCTGTCGCGGCACCTGTTGGAACTGCATGAGCAAGACCTGCGCCTGACCCATGACGAGTCCCTGGCGGTGCTGGATGGACACGGCAATGCATTGCGCGGCGAGGCGTTGGAAAACCTGATCCGCCGTAGCGAGGGCTGGGTCGCCGGCCTGCGCTTTTGGCTGTTGGCGGCCTCCGAAGCCGGCAGTGAGAGCGCCTTGCCGCAAAGCCTGCACGGTGGCGAGGGGCTGATTCGCGATTACCTGCTCGAAGAAGTCATCGACTGCCTGCCTGCGGAGGTACAAGCGTTCCTGTACGACACCGCACCTCAGGAGCGCTTTTGCAGCGAACTATGCGACGCCGTCCGCGAGGCCCACGACAGCGCAGAAATCCTGCGCTATTTGCAGGCTCATCAAGTGTTCCTGGTGCCGTTGGACGAGCAAGGCCATTGGTACCGCTACCACCACTTGTTCTCCGACCTGCTGCGCACCCGCCGCGAGAAAAGCGCCACCTTGCCGCCGGCCAGTTTGCACTTGCGCGCCTGTCGCTGGTTTAACGCCCAGGGCTTGATCGACGAGGCGGTGGAGCAGGCGCTGCGGGCCGGGCATCTGGATGTGGCAGCGAACCTGGTGCAGAACCTGTCCGAAGAGCAGCTGCTGGCAGAGCAGAATGTGGGCATGCTGTTGCGTTGGAAGATGGATTTGCCCGACAGCCTGCTGATCAGCACGCCACGTTTGATCGTGCTGTATAGCTGGGCGTTGGGGCTGGCGTGCCAATTGGATGCGGCACAGGAGCTGTCCAGTTACCTCAGCCGCTTCCTGCCGGCCCCGTCGGCCACCGCGCAAAAATCCATGTTGGCCCAGTGGTTGGCGCTGAGCGGGATTATTGCCCGTGGGCGTGGGGACCGTGAGCTGACCCAGCGCTATTGCCAAGAGGCGTTGGAAAGCCTGCCGCAAAAGCGTTACGGCCAGCGCCTGATGTGCCTTTCGACCCTGTCCAACCTGGCGATCGTCGATGCCGACCTGTGGCGCGCCCGTGGCCTGAACCGCGAATCGTTGGAACTGGCGCAGCGCGTCGGTAACCCCTTGTTTGAAGCCTTGGCCCATTACGACCGGGCCCGGGTGCTGCAGGCGCGGGGGGAGATCCTGCGTTCCCTGGATGAAGTCCGCCAGGGCCTTGAGCGCCTGCATGGGCTGGCGCCCCAGCGCCTGTATGCCGTGCGCGCACGCCTGTCGCTGTACGAAGGCTACCTGCTGCTGGTGCGTTACCAGCCCGAGGCCGGCCTGGCGCGTTTGCGCGCCGGCCTGGCCGAGGCCCGTGCCTGCCGCGATATCAGCGTGCTGATCGGGCACTGCGTCATCGCCAGCTTCGAAGGGCGGCGTAGGGAGTTTGCCCATGCTTTTGCCGAACTGGCCGAGGCCGAGCGCTTGATGCACATCTGGGATGTGCCGCCGATCTATTACCTGGCGATGATCACCCTGATCAAATGCGAGTTGTGGCTGGCCCAGGGGCGCACTGACCTGGCCGACGCCTGGCTGGCCCGCCTGGGGCAGACCTACAACGGCGAGCACGCCGCGGCCGCCCCCGAGTTTCATCCGCACCTGCCGCAACATATCGAGCTGCAACAAGCTGCGCTCGATGCCACGCGCCATCAGCCCGACAGCGCGCTGCAACGCCTGGAAGCGTTGGCCCAACAGGCCCATGACAGTGGGCGCCAAATGATTGCCCTGATGGCGCTGGTCCAGCAGGTGCAGTTACTTCTGGATAATGGCCTGGAAGCCAAGGCCCGGCCGGTATTCGCCCGTGCCCTGGAAGCCGGTTCGGGCGGTGCGTTGCAGCCGTTTCAACGGTTGTTGGAGGGTTATCCGCAGTGGATGCGCGATCAGTTGGGCAAGGATTCCCATGGACTGCTCAATCAGAGCTTGCTGGCGTTGCTGCCCCAAGCCAGCGCAGTTGAAGCCACACCTCAACAGGAAACCCTCAGCACCCGAGAGCTGGCGGTGCTGCAACTGATTGCCCAAGGCTGTTCAAACCAGGAAATCAGCAACCAGCTGTTCATCTCCCTGCACACGGTGAAGACCCACGCCAGCCATATCAACAGCAAGCTCGGCGTGGAGCGTCGTACCCAGGCGGTGGCGCGGGCCAAGGCCATGGGGTTGTTGGCCTGAGCCCTGGGTTTATGGCGTGGTCGGGCAGCCTTTGAGTGAGGTGTCGACGGTCTGATTGATCAGCGCCGCGAAACGCTTGAGGTTGTTCTGATGCGCCACCACCAAATCGTCGATGCTCGGCCCGGCGGGTGATTGCAAGGTGGTGCGGCAGGTCAAGGCCGGGCGATCGCCATTGACTTGCCTCACGCGCCAGCGCACATCGAGCAATGCGTACTGCCCCGGTACCGAGTCAAACCGCTGCACGTCTACGCGCAAAGCCACGGCTTGCCGGGCATTGCTGTTGGCTAATTGATCCACCAAGGCGCTCCTCAGTTCATCGGCGAGGGTGGCGGCCCACCACTGGGTTTCAAGAATCGCCAGGCCGCTGTCGCCCTGGCGGATCACGATCTGCGCGCGGTCGACCTGAGGCGGCACGCTGATGCTCTCAATGCGCACACCGCCGGCCTCTGCTCGCGTACTCGGGCTCAAGTGCGCCGGGGTCAGGGTATGAAAAGCGATGGGTTCACTGCGGCAGGCACCGAGCAGCAGCAGGGTGCTCAGCAACGTGATCTTCAACGGCAATGTCATGGCGGCTCCAATGGTCATTTGCGGGGTGGCCCTTGCAGGTCCGTCGGTGCGGCGTTATCGGGGCGGCCGCGAATCAGCGACTCCGGATGCCGGCCCAGGTAATCCGAAAGCTCGCGCAGGGAGCGCGACATGCGCCCCAACTCGTCGAGGGTCTGGGTCAGTTGTTCACGCTGCGGCGAGTCTTCGGCCAGGGTTGAACTGGCCGATTGCAGGGTCTTGCTCACGTCGGCCAAGGTCGTCTGCACACCCGGCAGCGTCTTGGCGTTGAATTGCGCCAGGCCCTTGCGCAGTTCGACCAGGCTGGCGTCGAGGTTGCCGGCAATGCGCTCGACAGGCAGTTGGCTGATCTTGTTGACGATGCCTTCGAACTTCTCTTGCAGTTGTTCCAGGTTGCCCGGGATCGTGGGGATGCCCACGGGGCGCTGGTTCGGGTCGAACGCGACTTTCTCGGCCTTGGGGTAGAAGTCCAGGGCGATGTACAGCTGGCCGGTCAGCAAGTTACCGCTGCGGGCCTGGGCGCGCAGGCCGTTTTCGATGAAGGTGCCGATCAGGCGTACGCCGGCTGCCTCATCGTCAGGGTTATTGTTCATGGCCTTGAGCAACTTGGTGTGGGCCTCGCCGAGCAGTTGCGGGTAGATCACGATGCCGACATTGACCGGGAAAGTGCGTTTCTTCGCATCGAAATCCAGGTTGATCGATACAACCCTGCCGAACTCGACGCCGAGGAACTCCACCGGTGCGTCGACTTTCAGCCCGCGCAGGGCCTGATCGAAGCGCAGGACCATGTATTGCCCCTTGCCGTTGGGCGGGGCGAGGGCGCTTTGCTGGTCTTCGAACAATTCAAAGCTGCGACTTTCTTCGGCCGGTTTGTCATTGGGGTTGTAGGGCGGCGCCTGGAAGGCGATCCCGCCCATCAACATGGAGGACAAGGATTCGGTTTTCAGCGCGAAGCCATTGGCACCGACGCTCAAGTCGACGCCGCTGGCATTCCAGAAACGCGTGTTCTCAGTGATGTACACATCATTGGGCGCATGCACAAAGATTTCGACATTCACGCCCTTGCCCTCGTTGTCCAGCTCATAGGCCACTACCTGGCCCACCGGGATCTTGCGGTAATAGACGGGGGAGCCGATATCCAGGGAGCCCAAGGCCTGGGTGTGCAGGGTGAAGCGCTTGCCCGGCTCGCCGTAGGTGATGGGCGGCGGGTTTTCCAAGCCGGTGAAGTGTTTGGCGCGAGTCTCGGACTGGCCAATGTCTGCGCCGATGTAGTCGCCGGACAACAACGTGTCGATGCCCGACACGCCGCCTGCGCCGATGCGCGGGCGCACCACCCAGAATTTTGAATCTTCGCGGGTGAAACTTTCGGCCTGTTTGACCAGCTCGACGGTGGCATTGACGCTTTTCTGGTCATCACTCAGGGCCACGGCGGTTACCTGGCCGATCACCACGTTGCGGTATTTGACCTCGGTTTTGTTGGCAACCAGCCCGCTGCCGGTCTTGAAGTTGAGGACGATGGTCGGCCCTTGTTGCATGACGCTGTGAATCACCAGCGAGATCCCCACCAGTACGGCGACAATCGGCACGATCCAGACCAGCGAGACACTGAAACGACGCGTCTTGATCACGGGTTGCCCCGCAGGGGTGTCAGCCTTGGATGAGCTCATCCGAGGTCTCCTCGTTATGTGGATTTTCCCAGATTAGCCGGGGATCAAAACTCATGGCCGCCAGCATCGTAAACACGACCACCAGGCCAAAAAACAGAATGCCCAGGCGCGGTTCGATCGTGCCTAGGGCTTGAAACTTCACCAGCGCGGCCACCAGGGCAACCACGATGACATCGAGCATCGACCAGTAGCCGATCAGTTCGATAAACCGAAACAGCTTTGAACGCTCCTTGCGCGCCCACTGGCTATTACGCTGCACGGTGACCAGCAGCAGCCCCAGCGACAGGAACTTGATACCCGGCACGGCAATGCTGGCGATGAAAATGATCAGCGCAATGTCCCAGGCGCCATGCTGCCAGAACTCCAGCACGCCACTCATGATGGTGCTGTCTGCGCCCGAGCCGAGCATGGTGGTGTTCATCACCGGCAGTAAGTTGGCCGGGACATAAAAGGCGAGGGCGGTGAGCATGTAGGCCCAGGTTCGGGTCAGGGACTGCACCTTGCGCCGATGCAGTGCGGCGCCACAGCGATCGCACTCGGTGGGCTCAAGGCGCATGTCGCAGGGCTGGCCGCAGGTATGGCACAGGCACAGATTCAGCTCGCGGGCGGTGGGCGGTGAATTCATACGGTGTCCCACAGGTCGCGTACATCGCGCCCGGCAATGCGGATCAGCAACAGGCTCAGGGCGGCCAAGGCGAACAGGCCGGTGCCAGGGATCACATCCAGCATGCCGGCCAGCTTGAAGACCGCGACCATCGCGCCCAGCAGGCACACCTCCAGCATGCTCCAGGGCCGGAGTGCTTCGAGCCAGCGCATGCACAGCTTGAATGCCGGCGAGCGCTTACCGGCCAACGCGAAACTCAGCACCCAGATCAGCAACAGCAGCTGAAACACCGGCGCGATAATGATGGAAATCGCCGCGACCAAAGCAATGAACGTAATCGGCCCCAGGCTCAATGCAACGACTGAATCCCAGAGCGTCGCGCTGTTTTTCAAGCCCTGCAGGCTGATGCTCATCACCGGATAAAAGTTCGCAAAGGTCCACAGCACTGCGGCGGTCACCGTCAGGGCGAGGCGTTGCTGCACCGACAGGCCGTTATAGCGCTGCAGCACGCCAAAACAACGCACACACAGGGCTTTTTGATGTTTGGCGAGCGTGACTTTCTCGTACACGCAGTCGCAGTGTTCGCAGATGATCTGTTGATTCGCCATGGGTGTTGCTCCAAATGCGACTGACTGCAGCGGTGGACTTAATGGCGCTTGTGTAGCTTAGCAGCGGATATACCGCGCAATCGACTCCTTCCAGAGCAGGTGCAAGCTACACCATACTGCACTTGGAACGCGCCAGAGAGCTTGCAGGACACCCATGACTATTGAAAAACAACCGTTGATTCGCGAAACCTTTCCCGTCGGCCCGTTGCAGTGCAACTGCACCATCATTGGCGACCCGATCACTAAAAAAGCCATCGTAGTCGACCCCGGTGGCAATCACGAGTTGATCCTGGCGCGCCTTGATGCGCTGGGCCTGAAGGTGGTGAGCATTATCCACACCCATGCTCACCTCGATCATTTCCTCGCCTCCGGTCAATTGAAAGAAAAGACCGGCGCCACGCTGCATCTGCACAAAGATGATCAATTTCTATGGGACAACCTGGAAATGCAATGCCAGATGTTTCGCGTGCCCTACGTCCCGGTACCGTCGCCGGATCGCTGGCTGGAGCATGACGAAGAACTGGCCTGCGGCTGTGGCGTAGCCTTGCACACCCCAGGGCATACGCCGGGCTCGATGAGTTTCTGGTTCGCCGACGCCAAGCTGTTGATCGCCGGCGATACCTTGTTTCGTCGCGGCGTAGGGCGCACGGACTTATGGGGTGGCGACCAAGCGACGATCGTGCGGTCGATCAAGCAGCGCTTGTATACGCTGGACGAGGGCGCGACGGTGGTCACTGGGCATGGGCCGGATACGTTGCTGGGCGATGAGATGCGGGAGAATCCTTTCGTGCGTGCGTGATGGGTTGTCGGCTCTGATACAAACCGGTACAGACACACAGACACAGGCCCGAGCCAAAGACAGCTATGCTTTACGCTCCCCTCCACGGAATTTTTGCCGTTTGTCGCGTTCCAAACTCGGCACAGGTCCATTGCCAATGTCCTCTGCATCACAGAATGCAAAAGTAGGAGCTTCCTTCATGTTCACTCCGCGTCGTCTGCTTGTTGTCGCTATCGCCGTAGCCCTGTTGTCTGGCTGCGCCTCACCTAACCCTTATGACGGCAGCCAGGGACAGGCCAGCAATGGTTCCGAAAGCGGCATGAGCAAAACCGCCAAGTACGGCGGCCTCGGTGCGCTGGCTGGTGCATTGGCCGGTGCGGCCATCGACCATAACAACCGTGGCAAGGGCGCGCTGATTGGCGCAGTCGTTGCGGGTGCCGGTGCGGCGGGCTATGGCTACTACGCCGACCAGCAAGAGAAAAAACTGCGTGAAAGCATGGCGAACACCGGGGTCGAGGTGCAGCGCCAGGGTGACCAGATCAAGCTGATCATGCCGGGCAACATTACCTTCGCCACCAACTCGGACGCGATCTCCAGCAGCTTCTACCAGCCGCTGAACAACCTGGCCAACTCTCTCAAGCAGTTCAACCAGAACACCATCCAGATCGTTGGCTACACCGACAGCACCGGTAGCCGCCAACTGAATATGGACCTGTCCCAGCGCCGTGCGCAGAGCGTGGCCAACTACCTGACCTCCCAAGGCGTTAATGGTGCCAACCTGAGCGCACGCGGTGCCGGCCCGGATAACCCGATTGCCAGCAACGCCGACGTGAATGGCCGTGCGCAGAACCGTCGCGTCGAAGTCAACCTCGGCCCGATCCCTGGCCAGCAATACGGCCAGCCTGGTCAGCAGCAGGCACCACAGCAGAACAACCAGTTCCAGGGCAATCCGTACCAGCAATACCAGTAAACCCTGGGCACTAAAAAGGGCGCCGTCAGTCAATGCACGGCGCCCTTTTTTGATCGTTCTCACGCTCTGCGTGGGAATGCCCGCTCGGACGCTCCGCGTCCCACTGATGGCGCAAAAGTCGAGGCTTGTGCGGTGACGCGGAGCGTCACGGGATGCGTTCCCACGCAGAGCGTGGGAACGATCATTGCCAGCAACGCCGACGTGAATGGCCGTGCGCAGAACCGTCGCGTCGAAGTCAACCTCGGCCCGATCCCTGGCCAGCAATACGGCCAGCCTGGTCAGCAGCAGGCACCACAGCAGAACAACCAGTTCCAGGGCAATCCGTACCAGCAATACCAGTAAACCCTGGGCACTAAAAAGGGCGCCGTCAGTCAATGCACGGCGCCCTTTTTTGATCGTTCTCACGCTCTGCGTGGGAATGCCCGCTCGGACGCTCCGCGTCCCACTGATGGCGCAAAAGTCGAGGCTTGTGCGGTGACGCGGAGCGTCACGGGATGCGTTCCCACGCAGAGCGTGGGAACGATCAGGCAGCTTCGATCTACATCAGTCGATGTATTCGAATACCTTGACGATCTTCTGTACGCCCGACACACCTTGCACCAGGTTGGCGGCGCGGGTGGCTTCTGCCTGGGTCAGCAGGCCCATCATGTAGACGATGCCGTTATCGGTGACGATCTTGATTCGCGAGCCTGGCACTGCACTGTCGGTCAGCATCTGGGCCTTGATCTTGGTGGTCAGCAAGGCATCGTTGCTGATGGCCAGCAGAGTGATCGGGTCCATGACCTGCAGTTCGTTGTGGACCTTCTTGACGCGTTGCACGCCGGCAGCGGCTTGCTCGGCCTGGGCCTTGAGATCGGCGCGGGGTGTTTGGCCTGCCAGCAGGACCACGCCGTTGAAGCTGGTCACCACGATGCGCGAGGCACCGTTGCCCAGGTCGGTAGCAGCCTTGGCGACGTTGACCTTGACCTTGGTTTCGATCAGCGAATCATCAATGGTGCTGCCGAAGGTGCGTGTGCCCCGGTCGTCCTGAATAGGGGTGTCCCGTGTAGCGGTGATAGCCGAGCTGCAGCCGCTGATGGCGACGCACAGCGTAATGGCCAAAAGACTGAGGCGATTAACGGTCATTCTTCACTCCCGAACAGTTGGCTGTCGATCAGATCGCACAGGCAGTGGATCGCCAGCAGATGAACTTCTTGGATACGTGCAGTGACATTGGCCGGGACGCGAATCTCCACGTCCTCGGGCAGCAGCAGCGAAGCCATGCCGCCGCCGTCGCGACCGGTCAAGGCTACGACAATCATTTCGCGATCATGTGCGGCCTGGATCGCTTGAATAATATTCGCCGAGTTGCCGCTGGTGGAAATCGCCAGCAATACATCGCCCGGCTGGCCTAGGGCGCGGATCTGCTTGGAGAAGATTTCGTTGTAGCTGTAGTCGTTGGCGATCGAAGTGATCGTCGACGAGTCGGTGGTCAATGCAATGGCCGGCAGGCTCGGGCGCTCGCGTTCGAAACGGTTGAGCAGCTCGGAGGAAAAATGCTGGGCATCGCCGGCCGAACCACCGTTGCCGCACGAAAGCATTTTGCCTTCGTTGAGCAAGGCATTGACCATGACCTGACTGGCTTGCTCGATGTGCGGTGCAAGTACGTCCATCGCCTGTTGCTTGGTGTCGATGCTGGCCTGGAAAAGCTGGCGAATTCGGGATTGCATGTCCATCTGTGTGACCTTAAGTAGCGCGGCTGTTTGGCACAGGTAATGTGCAGCCCGCAATGCAAAGAGCAAAAGTGAGTGGTGAGGGTGCCCGGCGAATCAGCTGTCGAAGGCATTTTTAAGCCAGGTCAGATCAGCTGTGCCTGACGGGGTGCTTTCCATGGCAACCACATCGAAACGGCAGGGGCGGTCAGCCCAGTGATGCTCTTTTTGCAGGAAAAACTGCGCAGCGAGTATCAGCTTTTGACGCTTGCGCTCGTCGATACTGGCGAGCGCGCCACCCCATTGTGCGTGTTTTCTGTAGCGGACTTCGACGAATACTACTGTATCGCCGTCAAGCATGACCAGATCAAGCTCGCCGCGTTTACATAACCAGTTCTGCGCCAGAAGGCGCAGACCCTGTTGTTGCAGGTAATCGAGCGCATGCAGTTCGGCATCCTTGCCGCTTTGTGCGCTGGACCGCTGGGGCATCAGCGTGGGGTATCGGGCAGGCGCTGTATTTCGCCGCCGACGAACTTCGCCCACGGCATCTGGCGGTCCACGCGCTGGTTGGCGCTGATGCCCAGGTTGCCCGAGAGGCCGTCGACACGGGTGTCAGGCAGTGCCTTGAGCTGGCCCAGGCGTGGTGCCAGGCGGTAGGCATCGACGCCCATTGCGTAGAGGCGGCCCAGGCTGCCATTGGCTTGCGGCCATTGCGCCGCAACCTGGTTGCGCAGTGGGTCGGTGGTGTTGAGCAACCAGGGGGTTTCGCAGAACATCACGTTGGTCATGTCCAGGTACTGGTTACGGTCACCGCTGGCACTGAACACGTGGGAGGTTGCGTACACCGGCACATCGCCGGCGTATTGGAAGTTCAGGGTCGGCTTGATCTGCTGGGCCAGTTGCGGCGTTACGGCCAGGAAGATGAACTCGATGTCCTGGCGACGCGAAGGCTGGGCGGCTACGTCGGTGCCTACTGTGCTTTGCAGGCTCTTGGCGCGGCCTTCGCTCTTGCGCAGTTGGAACAGATCGGCGATCTGCTGGGCCAAGGCAACAGGCTGATCGACATATTCAACGCCCATGACGGTGCCGCCATTGGCTTCCCAATCCTGGCGGAACGCTTTGTAGACGCGCTCGCCCCATTCGCCACGGGGCACCATGGCGGCGGCACGGTGCAGGCCGTCGGCACGTGCACGGCGCGACACTTCGCGGGCTTCGTCTTCAGCGGCCAGGCCGAACTGGAACAACTGCGCCGGGCCTTGATCGGTCTCGCTGTAGTTCAGGGCGAGGGTGGTGATCGGCAGCTGCGGGCGTGCGCTGAGTTGCTTGACCAGCGGTTTTTCCAGCGGGCCGACCACCAGTTGCACGCCGGCGGCCTGGGCCTTGGCGTAGAAGTCGTCGAGGGAGCCCAGGCGCGAGCTGTCATAGAACTCGATGACCGGTGGCTTCTGCCCGGCTTGTTCAGCCTGGTAGTGAGCCGCCATGAAGCCTTCGCGCAGCGCTTTGCCCACAGCCGCCAGCGGCCCTTCCTGCGGCAGCAGCAGGGCGATCTTGTTCAGGGGCTGGCTGGCCAGTTCCTTGAGCTTGGTCAGCGGCGCTGGCAGTTGCACTGCAGCCGGGTGGCCCGGGTTCTGTGCGCGCCAGGTGTCGATGGCGGCTTGTTGTTGCTCCAGCGTACCGGCGCCCTTGACCGCCTGGGCCAGGGTGATCCAGCCATCGAGTGTCGGGTTGCCAGTGGCTTGCAGCTGTTCGGCTGGCAACGCGGCAATCAATACCCAGATGGCCTCGTGGTTGCTGTTGGCAGCCTCACCCGTCAGCAGGGGCGCCATGGACACCCGCTCGCGAGCGGCGGCGAGGGTCTGCCCATCGGCTTCATAGGCACGTGCATGTACGGTACCGGTGCGGATCTGCTGGTCGGTCGGCAGTTCCTTCAGGCTTTGCAGGCTGGGGTGGTTCAGCGCTGCCAAAGCCGCCTTGGGCTGGTTGCGCCCCATGGCCAGTTCTGCGGCCAGGGTGCTGGCAAATACTTGCGCGGCTGGCTTCAGGGCGTCCAGGGGCACTTGCGCAAGGATCTGCGAGGAGCGGCCGGGGTTGTTCTGCTGGTAAGCCAGGTCCGCCGCGCTCAGGCGCAGCAACGCGGCTTTTTCTGGCGTCTTGGCGTTCGTCGCCTGTTCGAGCAGTTGCTCGATACTGGCATCGGGCGTGCGTGGCAGTTCGCCAAGACTGGAGGAGGGCGAACTGGCGCAAGCAGCCAGCAATGCAGCGAGGCAGAGGGCGGAGAGCAGCCGCAGGCAAGCGATCATGTAAGTGTTCCTGATACCGATCAAATTAGCGTGGAAGTGTACCCAAGCACTGGCCCAGGCGCGATGTTCATGGCGTTAAACCGTGGATTTAGGTCGTGCAAATGTTGTGTTTAGCTAATGGTGGCTGAAACGGCATCGGCCGTGATGGCATATTTTCAAGGCGTCTACGCGCTACAATGTGGCTTTTGCCAACCATCGAGGTGTGCGCTTTGACTGCTCCAGGTCTTTTGAATTCCACTGCTGGCTCGCTTTTTGTGGTGGCGACGCCCATTGGCAACCTGGACGACATCAGTGCCCGGGCGCTGAAAGTGTTGCGCGAGGTGAAATTGATCGCGGCAGAAGACACGCGGCACTCCCAACGGTTGATGCAGCATTTTGGTATCAGCACGCCATTAGCGGCCTGCCACGAACACAACGAACGTGAAGAGGGTAGCCGCTTTATCACACGTCTTTTGGCGGGTGATGACGTCGCGCTGATTTCCGACGCGGGCACGCCCCTGATTTCCGATCCTGGTTACCACTTGGTCCGCCAGGCCCGTGCCGCAGGTATCAATGTAGTGCCTGTTCCGGGAGCCTGCGCGCTGATTGCTGCATTATCGGCCGCCGGGTTGCCCTCGGACCGCTTTATCTTCGAAGGCTTCCTGCCCGCCAAGGCTGTAGGGCGTCGGGCGCGTCTGCAGGCACTTAAAGAAGAACCGCGCACCTTGATCTTCTATGAGGCTCCGCATCGTATCCTTGAATGCCTGCAAGACATGGAGCTGGTGTTCGGCGGTGAGCGCCTGGCCTTGCTGGCCCGAGAGTTGACCAAGACCTTCGAAACCCTCAAGGGGTTGCCGCTGGAGGAGCTGCGAGCGTTTGTCGAGGGCGACAGCAATCAGCAACGTGGCGAATGCGTGGTGTTGGTAGCAGGCTGGACCGCGCCGGAGAATGAAGATGCGGTGGGCAGCGAGGCGATGCGCGTCCTCGATTTGTTGCTCAAGGAAATGCCACTCAAGCGCGCCGCCGCCCTGGCAGCGGAAATTACCGGTGTGCGCAAGAATGTGTTGTATCAGGTCGCGCTCGATAAGCAGAAGGCCGAATAGTTCCAGGGGCAAATCTGTATTTCGTCTGAACGTGATGGCAATGCCGCACTTTTAATACTTGTCCTCAAGCCGCCGTGCCGTTAACCTGCGCGGCGGAGAGTCGATTGGACAGTCGCTGCCCTCTATGAAAATTAGGGGGGGGAGGAAAGTCCGGGCTCCATAGGGCGAAGTGCCAGGTAATGCCTGGGAGGCGTGAGCCTACGGAAAGTGCCACAGAAAATAACCGCCTAAGCACTTCGGTGCCGGTAAGGGTGAAAAGGTGCGGTAAGAGCGCACCGCACGACTGGCAACAGTTCGTGGCTAGGTAAACCCCACTTGGAGCAAGACCAAATAGGGTCCCAAGGCGTGGCCCGCGCTGGGACCGGGTAGGTTGCTAAAGATGTCCAGTGATGGCCATCGTAGACGAATGACTGTTCAAGACAGAACCCGGCTTACAGATCGACTCTCCACCTTTTTTCCTTGCGTTCGAATCTCGTGCGCAAACCCGGTAGTAACGCAAGAATCCCTCCCTGCCAAATCATTGGCAGATGCATCTTCGTAATACCAAAAAAATCTTACTCTTAATAAATTACTTTAACTTTAGCCTCTAGCTCTCTGAGCCATTTGCCGTTGTTGAGTCAAAAACATCGCCAAACTCTCGTTTCTCCTCCTTTTGCACTCCTAAATCTCCGTTCTGTAAGGCTTTTCCTTGAATACGCGCCTTGACGGTGTGGTGGGCGCATTCCTATAGTGTGCGCAAGTGGCGGAAAGTGGCACAAAGTGGGTTTTTTGAACGTAAAACGCTAAAATTTGGAGAAACGCATCTGTGTTTCGCGGAGCTAACGCTATCAGTCTCGATGCAAAAGGCCGTCTCGCCATGCCGAGCCGGTATCGTGACGAGCTCATTTCGCGAAGTTCAGGGCAGTTAATCATCACGATTGACGCCGTTGACCCCTGTTTATGTGTTTACCCTCTCGATGAGTGGGAGTTGATTGAAACCAAGTTGCGCGCGCTGCCTTCATTGCGTGAAGAAAACCGCCGCCTCCAGCGTTTGCTGATCGGTAATGCCGTCGACCTTGAGCTCGATGGCAGTGGTCGTTTCCTGGTGCCGCCGCGACTGCGCGAGTACGCCAGGCTCGACAAGCGCGCAATGCTGGTAGGCCAGCTGAACAAGTTCCAATTGTGGGACGAAGATGCCTGGGATGCTGTGTCTGCAGCGGACCTGGCTGCTATTCAACAACCGGGCGCCATGCCTGATGAACTGCGTGATTTGATCCTGTGACTATTGATAGCGGCTTTAACCACATCACCGTACTGCTTGACGAAGCCGTTGAGGCTCTCGCCGTACGTGCCGATGGCTGCTATGTCGATGGCACATTCGGCAGGGGCGGGCATAGCCGGTTGATACTCAGCCAGCTCGGGTCCGACGGCAAACTCCTCGGGTTCGACAAAGACCCTCAAGCGATTGCCACCGGGCAAGCGCTAGCGGCCGAAGACGGCCGCTTTGTCGTTGTGCAGCGCAGCTTTGCCGAGCTGGGCGCCGAAGTCGGCGAGCGCGGTATGGCGGGCAAGGTGGCCGGGGTTCTGCTCGACCTGGGCGTGTCTTCGCCACAGCTCGACGACCCGGAGCGCGGCTTCAGCTTCATGAACGACGGCCCCCTCGATATGCGTATGGACCCCACTCGTGGGGTCAGTGCCGCACAATTCATCGCCACCGCGCCGGTAGAAGAAATCGCCCGTGTGTTCAAGGAATACGGTGAAGAGCGCTTCGCCGGTCGAATGGCGCGTGCCGTGGTCGAGCGCCGCGAAATCCAGCCGTTCGAACGCACCGCTGACCTGGCCGAAGTGCTGAAGGTCGCCAACCCTGCCTGGGAAAAGGGCAAGAACCCGGCCACCCGCGCATTCCAAGGGTTGCGCATTCACGTCAATAACGAATTGGGCGATCTGGAAGCCGGCCTCGAAGCCGCTCTGGATGCTTTGGAAGTGGGCGGTCGCCTGGTGGTGATCAGCTTCCACTCCCTGGAAGACCGCATCGTCAAACTCTTCATGCGTCGTCTGGTAAAGGGCGAGTCCGATAACCTGCCGCGTAACCTGCCGGTGCGTTTCGAAGCCTTCGTGCCGAAAATCAAAATCCATGGCAAAGCGCAGTTCGCTTCCGAAGCCGAACTCAAGGCCAACCCACGTTCCCGTAGCGCCGTCATGCGTGTTGCGGAGAAATTGCGGTGAGCAAGCTTTTCGCCAAGCCCCTCCCGGGCGGCAGCTTCTTTATGTTGCTGCTGTTTGTCGGCGTGCTGGTGTCCGCGATAGCGGTGTCCTACAGCGCCCACTGGAACCGTCAGTTGCTCAATACCCTTTACGGGGAATTGAGCGTGCGCGACAAAGCCCAGGCAGAATGGGGCCGGTTGATTCTTGAGCAAAGCACCTGGACGGCCCACAGCCGTATCGAAGTGCTGGCTACCGAACAGTTGAAGATGCACATCCCAGGCGCGGCTGAAGTTCGCATGGTGGCGCCATGATGAAACTCGAAGGGGCACTCTACCCATGGCGCTTTCGCTTGATGCTTGGCTTGCTGGCATTGATGGTGGGCGCGATCGTCTGGCGCATCTTCGACCTTCAGGTCGTCGACCGCGACTTCCTGATCGGCCAGGGTGACGCTCGCAGCCTGCGGCACATCCCGATTCCTGCACACCGTGGCCTGATCACCGACCGTAACGGCGAGCCTCTGGCCGTCAGTACCCCGGTGACCACCCTGTGGGCCAACGCCAAAGAGCTGCAAGTTGCCAAGGACAAGTGGCCTGAACTGGCCGCTGCCCTCGGGCAGGACCGCAAGGCCCTGACCGAACGCCTGGAAGCCCAGGCCAATAAAGAATTCATCTACCTGGTTCGTGGGCTTACCCCTGAGCAAGGCCAGCAAGTGCTCGATCTCAAAATTCCCGGCGTCTACGGCATCGAGGAATTTCGGCGTTTCTACCCGGCCGGTGAAACCACCGCGCACATGGTGGGTTTCACCGACATCGATGACCACGGCCGCGAAGGGGTCGAACTGGCCTATGACGAATGGCTGGCCGGGGTTCCGGGCAAGCGTCAGGTCATCAAGGATCGGCGCGGCAGGCTGATCAAGGACGTCCAGGTCACCAAGAACGCCAAGGCCGGCAAGCCTCTGGCGTTGTCGATCGATTTGCGTCTGCAATACCTGGCCAACCGCGAACTGCGTAACGCGATCATCGAGAACGGCGCCAAGGCCGGCAGCCTGGTGATCATGGATGTGAAAACCGGCGAGATCCTCGCCATGGTCAACCAGCCCACCTACAACCCGAACAACCGCCGCAACCTGCAGCCGGCGATGATGCGTAACCGCGCGATGATCGACGTGTTCGAACCTGGTTCCACCATGAAAGCCATCTCCATGAGCGCTGCCCTGGAAACCGGCCGCTGGAAACCCAGCGACAAGGTCGAGGTTTACCCAGGCACCTTGCAGTTGGGCAAGTACACCATTCGTGACGTGTCCCGCACCGAGGGGCCAGTGCTGGACCTGACCGGCATCCTGATCAACTCCAGTAACGTCGGCATGAGCAAGGTTGCTTTCGATATCGGCGGCGAGACCATCTATCACCTGGCGCAAAAGATCGGCCTGGGGCAACCCACCGGCCTCGACTTCCCGGGCGAGCGGGTCGGTAACCTGCCGAACTACCGCGAGTGGAGAAAAGCCGAGACTGCCACGCTTTCCTATGGCTACGGCCTGTCGGTGACCGCCATCCAGTTGGCCCACGCGTTCTCGGTATTGGCCAATAACGGCCGTATGGTTCCGCTGAGCCTGATCCACGTCGACGAAGCGCCAAAAGCCACCCAAGTGATCCCGGAAAACGTCGCCAAGACTATGCAAGGCATGCTGCAACAAGTGATCGAGGCACCGCGTGGCGTATTCCGCGCCCAGGTGCCGGCGTACCACGTTGCTGGCAAGTCCGGTACGGCGCGTAAGACCTCGGTGGGCACCAAGGGCTATGCCGAAAACTCCTACCGTTCGTTGTTCGCCGGCTTCGGCCCGATGAGCGACCCACGCTATGCCATCGTCGTGGTCATCGACGAGCCTAGTAAAGCCGGCTACTTCGGTGGCCTGGTTTCGGCGCCGGTGTTCAGCAAAGTGATGTCCGGCACCCTGCGCTTGATGAATATCACGCCGGACAACCTGCCGCCAACGCAACAAGCCAACGCTGGTCCACCGGCTGCCGCTGTCAAAGCCAATGGAGGGCGCGGCTGATGTCTCTTAGCCTGAACAAGATTTTTGCCCATGCCGGCCACGATCTGCTTATTCGTGAGCTGACGCTGGATAGCCGTAATGTACGCGCCGGTGACCTGTTCCTGGCGGTACCTGGCGGCAAGCTCGATGGCCGTGCGCATATCGCCGATGCCCTGCAACGCGGTGCGGCTGCGGTCGCCTATGAAGTGGAAGGCGCCACCGTGCTGCCGATCACCGATGTGCCGTTGATTCCGGTCAAGGGCCTGGCAGCGCAGTTGTCCGACATTGCCGGGCGTTTCTACGGTGACCCGAGCCGCCAACTTAACCTGGTGGGCGTGACTGGCACCAACGGCAAGACCAGCGTGACCCAATTGGTTGCCCAGGCTTTGGACCTGCTGGGTCAGCACTGCGGCATCGTCGGCACTCTGGGCACCGGTTTCTATGGCGCGCTGCAAAGCGGCCTGCACACCACGCCAAACCCGATTGCCGTACAAGCGACCCTGGCCGATCTGAAAAAGGCCGGCGCCAAGGCGGTAGCCATGGAAGTGTCTTCCCATGGCCTGGACCAAGGGCGTGTCACCGCACTGGCCTTTGACGTGGCCGTGATGACCAACCTGTCCCGCGACCACCTCGACTACCACGGCACCATGGAGGCGTACGCCGCCGCCAAGGCCAAGCTGTTTGCCTGGAATGACCTGAAGTGCCGGGTGGTCAACCTCGACGACGCATTCGGCCGCCAACTGGCGGGCGAAGGGAGCGACGCGCGCCTGATCAGCTATAGCCTGCAAGATGCCAGTGCCTACCTGTATTGCCGCGAAGCCCAATTCAATGATGAAGGCGTGCGCGCCACATTGGTGACGCCGCAGGGCGAGCACCACTTGCGCAGCACCTTGCTCGGGCGGTTCAACCTGAGCAACGTGCTCGCCGCTATCGGTGCACTGCTGGGCCTGGACTACGCCCTGGATGAAATCCTGCGGGTACTGCCGAAGCTGGAAGGCCCGGCCGGTCGCATGCAGCGCCTGGGTGGCGGCACGCAACCGTTGGTGGTGGTCGATTACGCCCACACACCGGATGCCCTGGAAAAAGTCCTCGAAGCGCTGCGCCCACATGCCAAAGGCAAACTGCTTTGCCTGTTCGGTTGCGGCGGTGATCGCGATCGCGGCAAGCGCCCGTTGATGGCCGAAATTGTCGAGCGCTTGGCCGATGGCGTACTCGTCACCGACGATAACCCGCGCAGCGAAGACCCGAGCCAGATTTTCGACGACATCCGTGTCGGTTTCAAAGACGCCTCCAACGTCACTTTTGTGGCTGGTCGCGGCGCCGCCATTGCCCAGTTGATCGCCAGTGCCGGCGCGGACGACGTAGTGGTGCTCGCGGGTAAAGGCCACGAGGACTATCAGGAAATCAACGGTGAGCGCCATGCCTTCTCTGATCTGGTCGAGGCGGATCACGCCCTGACCGCCTGGGAGGTCGCCCATGCTTAAGGCGATGACGTTCAGCGAACTGGCCCAGGCCCTGTCGGCCCGTGTGCTGTCGAGCGACTGCACATTCACCGGCGTCAGTATCGACAGTCGTAACATCCAGCCGGGGCAGCTGTTTGTCGCCCTGGCCGGCCCGCGTTTCGATGGTCACGACTACCTCAACGACGTTGCCGCCAAAGGTGCCGTCGGTGCCCTGGTACAGCGTGAAGTGGCCGATTCTGCCTTGCCGCAATTGCTGGTAGCCGACACCCGCCTGGCCCTGGGCCAATTGGGTGCGCTTAACCGTGCTGCTTTTGATAAGCCGGTGGCGGCCATTACCGGTTCCAGCGGCAAGACCACGGTCAAGGAACTGCTTGCTGGCGTCTTGCGTACGCGCGGGCCGGTACTCGCGACCCGTGGCAACCTGAACAATGATTTCGGCGCACCGCTGACCCTGCTCGAACTGGCCCCGGAACACACGGCGGCAGTGATTGAACTGGGGGCTTCGCGCATCGGCGAAATCGCCTATACCGTGGCGCTGACCCAGCCTCACGTGGCGATCATCAACAACGCCGGTACCGCCCATGTCGGTGAGTTCGGCGGCCCGGAAAAAATCGTCGAAGCCAAGGGCGAAATCCTTGAGGGCCTCGACGCCTCGGGCACTGCGGTACTGAACCTGGATGACAAGGCCTTCGAGACTTGGCGTGTACGCGCCGCCGGTCGCAAGGTCCTGACGTTTGCAGTGCTGAATGCCGCAGCCGATTTCCACGCCTCCAACATCAATGTCGATGCCCGTGGCTGCCCGTCCTTCACTTTGCACACCCCGCAAGGTGATGAGCACGTGCAGTTGAACCTGCTGGGTAACCACAACGTCGCCAACGCCTTGGCCGCCGCCGCTGCCGCCCATGCCCTGGGCGTGTCGCTGTTCGGTATTGCCACCGGCCTGGGCGCGGTGCAGCCGGTCAAGGGCCGCACCGTGGCGCAACTGGCTGGCAACGGCATGCGCGTGATTGATGACACTTACAACGCCAACCCGTCCTCCATCAATGCCGCTGTGGACCTGCTCAAAGGCTTTGATGGGCGCAAGGTGCTGGTGCTGGGCGATATCGGCGAATTGGGCGATTGGGCTGAACAGGGCCACCGTGAAGTCGGCGCCTATGCCGCCGGCAAAGTGGACGCGCTCTACGCCGTTGGCACAAACATGGCCCATGCGGTCAACGCTTTCGGCCCTGGCGCGCGGCATTTCCCGAGCCAGGCCGAGCTGATCCAGGCGTTGACGGCGGCTGAACATGACAAACACACAACCATTTTGATCAAGGGATCGCGCAGCGCGGTGATGGAAAACGTCGTCGCAGCCTTGTGTGGCTCAAGTACGGAGAAACATTAATGCTGCTGCTGCTGGCTGAGTATCTGCAACAGTTCCACAAAGGCTTCGCGGTCTTCCAGTACCTGACCCTGCGCGGGATCCTGGGTGTGCTGACCGCGCTGTCTTTGTCACTGTTCCTGGGGCCGTGGATGATCCGCACCCTGCAGAACCTGCAAATTGGTCAATCGGTTCGTAACGACGGCCCGCAGTCGCACCTGTCCAAGTCCGGCACGCCGACCATGGGCGGTGCGCTGATCCTGTCGTCCATCGGCGTCAGCACCTTGCTCTGGGCCGACCTGCATAACCGCTACGTGTGGGTTGTGTTGCTGGTGACCCTGCTGTTCGGTGCCATCGGCTGGGTGGATGACTATCGCAAAGTGATCGAGAAAAACTCCAAGGGGCTGCCAAGCCGCTGGAAGTATTTCTGGCAGTCGGTGTTCGGCCTCGCTGCGGCGATCTTCCTGTACACCACCGCGCCGAGTGCCGTGGAAACCACCTTGATCATCCCGATGCTCAAGGATGTGAGCATCCCGCTGGGTGTGGGCTTTGTGGTGCTGACCTACTTCGTGATCGTCGGCTCCAGCAACGCGGTGAACCTGACCGACGGCCTCGACGGCCTGGCGATCATGCCGACGGTGATGGTGGGCGGTGCGCTCGGCATCTTCTGCTACCTCTCGGGTAACGTGAAATTCGCTGAATACTTGCTGATTCCTTATGTGCCGGGCGCCGGTGAGTTGATCGTGTTCTGCGGCGCTTTGATCGGTGCCGGCCTGGGGTTCCTGTGGTTCAACACCTACCCGGCACAAGTCTTCATGGGCGACGTCGGCGCACTGGCGCTGGGCGCAGCCTTGGGCACCATCGCGGTGATCGTTCGCCAGGAAATCGTGCTGTTCATCATGGGCGGTGTGTTCGTGATGGAAACCCTGTCGGTGGTCATCCAGGTGGCGTCCTTCAAGTTGACCGGGCGTCGTGTGTTCCGCATGGCGCCGATTCACCACCACTTTGAACTCAAGGGCTGGCCTGAGCCGCGCGTGATTGTCCGCTTCTGGATCATCACCGTGATTCTGGTACTGGTCGGCCTTGCCACCCTGAAACTGAGGTAGAAACGAGTGTCCTTGATCGCTTCAGACCACTTCCGCATCGTTGTCGGCCTCGGCAAGAGCGGCATGTCCCTGGTTCGCTTCCTGGCGAACCGGGGCACGTCGTTTGCCGTGGCCGATACGCGGGAAAATCCACCGGAGCTGGTCACGCTGCGCCGTGACTACCCGCACGTGGAAGTGCGTTGTGGCGAGCTGGATGTCGAGTTTCTGTGTCGTGCCGACGAGCTCTACGTGAGCCCGGGCCTGGCCCTGGCGACACCGGCCCTGCAAGCAGCTGCGGCCCGTGGCGTGAAGCTGTCTGGCGATATCGACCTGTTCGCACGCAACGCGAAGGCGCCGATCGTGGCCATCAGCGGTTCCAACGCCAAAAGCACCGTTACCACTCTGGTCGGCGAGATGGCAGCGGCGGCGGGCAAGCGTGTGGCCGTCGGCGGCAATCTTGGCGTGCCGGCTCTGGACCTGCTCAGCGACGACGTCGAGCTGTATGTGATGGAATTGTCGAGCTTCCAGCTGGAAACCACCCACGACCTGGGCGCTGAAGTGGCGACGGTATTGAACGTCAGCGAAGACCATATGGACCGCTACAGCGGCCTGCCGGCTTATCACCTGGCCAAGCACCGAATCTTCCGGGGCGCCAGGCAATTTGTCGTCAACCGCCAGGATGCCCTGAGCCGTCCGCTGATGGGCGAGGGCATGCCCTGCTGGACCTTCGGTTTGGGCAAACCGGACTTCAAAGGCTTCGGCATTCGTGAAGAGAACGGCGAGAAGTACCTGGCGTTCGAATTCCAGAACCTGATGCCGGTACGCGAACTGAAAATCCGTGGCGCACACAACCAGTCCAATGCCCTGGCGGCCTTGGCACTCGGTCACGCGGTTGGCCTGCCATTCGACGCCATGCTCGCCAGCCTGCGCACGTTTGCCGGGCTTGAGCATCGCTGCCAGTGGGTGCGCGACCTCAATGACGTCAGCTATTACAACGACTCCAAAGCCACCAACGTCGGTGCAGCCCTGGCGGCCATCGAAGGCCTGGGTGCCGATATCGACGGCAAGCTGGTGCTGATCGCCGGTGGTGATGGCAAGGGCGCCGACTTCAAGGACCTTAAAGCGCCAGTCGCCGCCCATTGCCGCGCCGTGGTGCTGATGGGCCGCGATTCGGACCTGATCGCCGCCGCCCTCGGTGACGCTGTACCGCAAGTACGCGCAGCTTCCCTGGATGATGCCATTGCCCAGAGCAAAGCCCTGGCCCAGCCTGGCGATGCGGTGTTGCTGTCGCCCGCGTGCGCCAGCTTCGACATGTTCAAGAACTATGAAGAGCGCGGCCAACTGTTCGCCCGCGCCGTGGAGGCTTTGGCATGAGCCTCAACCTGAGAAACATCATCAAGCCATACCCGTCGCCGATCATTACCGGGCGCGGCATTGACCTTGATTTCCCTATGCTCGCCGGTTGCCTGGCGCTGCTCGGCCTGGGCCTGGTGATGATCACTTCGGCGTCCTCCGAAGTGGCTGCCGTGCAGTCGGGCAACACGCTGTACATGATGATCCGCCACCTGGTGTACCTAGTGATCGGCCTGGGCGCCTGCATCGTCACCATGATGATTCCGATTGCCACCTGGCAGCGTCTGGGTTGGCTGATGCTGATCGGTGCGTTCGGCTTGCTGGTCATGGTGATCGTCCCGGGCATTGGCCGCGAGGTGAACGGTTCGATGCGCTGGATCGGCTTCGGCGCGTTCAACGTGCAGCCTTCGGAAATCGCCAAGGTGTTCGTGGTGATCTACCTCGCCGGTTACCTGGTGCGCCGTCAGAAAGAAGTACGCGAAAGCTGGATGGGCTTCTTCAAGCCGTTCATCGTGCTGCTGCCCATGGCTGGCCTGCTGCTGATGGAGCCCGACTTCGGGGCCACGGTCGTGATGATGGGCGCCGCCGCCGCGATGCTGTTCCTGGGTGGGGTAGGGCTGTTCCGCTTCACCTTGATGGTGGTGCTGGCGGTGGCGGCCGTGACCATTCTGGTACAGGCGCAACCCTATCGGATGGCGCGTTTGATCACCTTTACCGACCCCTGGTCCGACCAGTTCGGCTCCGGCTACCAGTTGACCCAGGCGCTGATCGCGTTCGGTCGCGGCGAGTGGCTGGGTGTGGGCCTGGGCAACAGTGTGCAGAAGCAGTTCTACCTGCCGGAAGCCCACACCGACTTCGTGTTCTCGGTATTGGCCGAAGAGTTGGGTGTGGTGGGCTCGCTGTGCACCGTGGCTCTGTTTGTATTCGTCTGTGTGCGCGCCATGTACATCGGCTTGTGGGCCGAGAAGGCCAAGCAGTTCTTCGCCGCCTACGTTGCCTATGGGTTGGCCTTCCTGTGGATCGGCCAGTTCCTGATCAACATCGGCGTGAACGTCGGCCTGCTGCCGACCAAGGGCCTGACCTTGCCGTTCCTCAGTTACGGCGGCAGCTCGTTGGTGATTTGCTGCGCCTGTCTCGGGTTGTTGCTGCGTATCGAGTGGGAGAGTCGCACCCACCTGGGCAGCGAAGAGATGGAGTTCAGCGAGAGCGACTTCGCCGAGGAGCCGACTCATGGGCGCTAACGTGCTGATCATGGCGGGCGGTACCGGGGGGCATGTGTTCCCGGCCCTGGCCTGCGCCCGTGAATTCCAGAACCGTGGCTATACCGTGCACTGGCTGGGTACGCCCCGTGGCATCGAAAACGAATTGGTGCCCAATGCCGGTTTGCCGCTGCATTTGATCAACGTCACCGGGTTGCGCGGCAAGAGCAAGTTGTCATTGCTCAAGGCGCCGTTCGTGTTGCTCAAGGCGGTCATGCAGGCGCGCAAGATCATTCGCGAGTTGAAGCCGGTGTGTGTGCTTGGCTTTGGTGGTTATGTGACCGGCCCTGGTGGCGTTGCGGCGAAACTCGCGGGCGCGCCGGTGATCGTCCATGAACAGAACGCCGTCGCCGGTACCGCCAACCGCCTGCTGGTGCCATTGGCCGCGCGGGTGTGTGAAGCCTTTCCGAAAACCTTCGCCGCCTCCGACAAGCTTCGCACCACCGGTAACCCGGTGCGTACCGAACTGTTCATGGCCATTGCGCGTGACGCGCTGGCCGGGCGCAAGGCTCACCTGCTGATCCTGGGCGGAAGCCTGGGTGCCGAGCCACTGAATAAATTGCTGCCTGAAGCCGTTGCGCAACTTCCTGAGGATGTGCGCCCGGAGATCTTCCACCAGGCCGGCAAGAACCACGATGAAGTCACCGCCGCGCGTTATCGCGAGGCCGGTGTAGAGGCCAATGTACAGCCCTTCATCAAAGACATGGCCCAAGCCTATGGCTGGGCCGACCTGGTGGTCTGCCGCGCTGGTGCGCTGACCGTCAGTGAACTGGCGGCCGCCGGTCTGCCGTCCTTGCTGGTGCCTTTGCCCCACGCCATCGACGATCACCAGACCCGCAACGCCGAATATTTGGCCGGGGAGGGCGCTGCCTTCCTGCTGCCGCAAAGAACGACTGGCGCCGCCGATTTGGCCGCACGCCTGACCGAGGTTTTGATGCAACCGGAACGACTCAACAGCATGGCGAGCACCGCAAGCCGCCTGGCCAAACCTGACGCAACCCGCACCGTGGTCGATATCTGCCTGGAGGTGGCCCATGGTTGAGAATCAGAAAGCCATGCCGCAACCCGAGATGCGCCGCATCCGTCGTATTCACTTCGTCGGTATCGGTGGCGTGGGCATGTGCGGGATTGCCGAAGTGTTGCTGAACCTGGGCTACCAGGTGTCCGGCTCGGACTTGAAAGAGTCGCCGGTCACCGAGCGCCTGAAGTCCTTTGGCGCACAGATCTTCATCGGCCACCGTGCCGAGAACGCCGCCGAGGCTGACGTGCTGGTGGTGTCCAGCGCCGTGAACACGTCCAACCCGGAAGTGGCGACCGCCCTTGAGCGCCGTATCCCTGTGGTACCGCGTGCCGAGATGCTTGCCGAGCTGATGCGCTATCGCCACGGCATCGCCGTGGCCGGTACCCATGGCAAGACCACCACCACCAGCCTGATCGCCTCGGTGTTCGCCGCCGGTGGCCTGGACCCGACCTTCGTCATCGGTGGCCGCTTGAATGCAGCTGGCACCAATGCCCAGCTGGGCACCAGTCGCTACCTGATCGCCGAAGCCGATGAAAGTGACGCGAGCTTCCTGCACCTGCAACCGCTGGTTGCCGTCGTCACCAACATCGACGAAGACCACATGGCGACCTACGACGGCGACTTCAACAAGTTGAAGAAAACCTTCGTCGACTTCCTGCACAACCTGCCGTTCTACGGGTTGGCGGTGGTGTGCCTGGACGACCCGGTGGTGCGTGAAATCCTGCCCCAGGTCAAACGCCCTACCGTGACCTACGGCTTCAGCGAAGACGCCGACGTGCGCGCAATCAATGTGCGCCAGGAAGGCATGCAAACCTTCTTCACCGTGCTGCGCCCCGATCGCGAGCCTCTGGACGTGTCGGTGAACATGCCGGGCAATCACAACGTGCTGAACTCTTTGGCGACCATCTGCATTGCCACCGATGAAGGCGTCAGCGATGAAGCCATCGTCGAGGGCCTGTCGCGCTTTGCCGGTGTGGGCCGTCGCTTCCAGGTCTACGGCCAACTGCCGGTCGAAGGCGGTGACGTGATGCTGGTGGACGACTACGGGCACCACCCGACCGAAGTTGCGGCCGTTATCAAGGCCGTGCGCGGTGGTTGGCCGGAGCGCCGGCTGGTGATGGTGTACCAGCCGCACCGCTACAGCCGCACCCGCGACCTGTACGACGATTTCGTCAATGTACTGGCCGATGCCAACGTGCTGCTGCTGATGGAAGTCTACCCGGCCGGTGAAGAACCGATCCCGGGCGCTGACAGCCGCAAGCTGTGCAACAGCATCCGCCAGCGCGGCCAGTTGGACCCGATCTACATCGAGCGTGGCGTGGACCTGGCGCCTATCGTCAAGCCGCTGCTGCGTGCTGGTGACATCCTGCTGTGCCAGGGCGCCGGTGATATCGGTGGCCTTGCGCCCAAGTTGCTGGCGAGCCCGCTGTTTGCAGCCGCCGCCAAGGGGAAGTCGAAATGACCACTGATTACGGCTCCCTGTTTTCCACCCTTGCGCCTGCCGACTTCGGTCGCGTGGCCGTGTTGTTCGGTGGCAAGAGCGCCGAGCGCGAAGTGTCGCTCAAGTCCGGCAATGCGGTGCTTGAGGCGCTGCAAAGTGCTGGCGTGAACGCGTTCGGTATCGATGTGGGCGATGACTTCCTTGCCCGCCTGCAGGCCGAGAAGATCGACCGTGCCTTTCTCATTCTTCACGGCCGCGGCGGTGAAGACGGCAGCATGCAGGGCCTGCTTGAATGCGCCGGCATCCCTTACACCGGCAGCGGCATCCTCGCGTCGGCCTTGGCGATGGACAAGTTGCGCACCAAGCAGGTGTGGCACAGCCTGGGCATTCCGACCCCACGTCACGCCGTACTGTGCAGTGAAGACGATTGTATTTCTGCGGCCAAGGAACTGGGCCTGCCTTTGATCGTCAAACCAGCCCATGAAGGCTCCAGTATCGGCATGGCCAAAGTGAACTCGGCCGCCGAATTGATCGACGCATGGAAAGCGGCAAGTACCTACGATTCGCAAGTGTTGGTGGAACAGTGGATTTCCGGTCCCGAGTACACCATCGCCACCCTGCGTGGCCAGGTATTGCCGCCCATCGCTTTGGGCACGCCCCACACCTTTTATGACTACGACGCCAAGTACCTGGCTTCCGATACTCAGTACCGGATCCCGTGTGGGCTCGAAGCAACCAAGGAACAGGAATTGATGGACCTCACGGCGAAAGCCTGTGAGGCGCTGGGTATCGCCGGTTGGGCGCGGGCAGACGTGATGCAGGATGACCAAGGGAATTTCTGGTTCCTTGAAGTCAACACCGCACCGGGCATGACCGACCACAGCCTGGTTCCCATGGCAGCCCGTGCCGCCGGTCTGGATTTCCAGCAGTTAGTGCTGGCGATCCTGGCCGACAGCATTGAGCCAAGAGGCTAAACACATGAACGGCGCATCGCTTCGTCATCAGCCCCCACAAGCACCGAGCCGCAAGCCGGTGCCACGGGGTGCAAGCCGAATGGTGGCTAAAGAGCCGATGTCGGCGCGCCTGCCAAAAGCCAACTTTGGTTTTATCAAGGCGCTGTTCTGGCCGGTGCTGCTGGTGGTGCTGGGCTTTGGCACGTACGAAGGCGCGCAGCGTCTGTTGCCGTATGCCGACCGGCCGATCACCAAGATCAGCGTGCAGGGCGACTTGAGCTACATCAGCCAGCAAGCGGTACAGCAGCGCATCGGCCCATACCTGGCGGCGAGCTTCTTTACCATCGACCTGGCCGGCATGCGCTCGGAGCTGGAACAGATGCCGTGGATCGCCCACGCCGAAGTTCGCCGAGTATGGCCGGACCAGGTCACGATCCGCCTGGAAGAACAACTGCCCGTGGCCCGTTGGGGCGATGAAGCGCTGTTGAACAACCAGGGCCAGGCGTTCACTCCGCGTGAGCTGGCCAACTATGAACACCTGCCGCAGCTGTTCGGGCCGCAGCGGGCGCAGCAGCAAGTGATGCAGCAGTACCAGGCCTTGAGCCAGATGCTGCGGCCACTGGGCTTCTCCATTGCACGCCTGGAATTGCGTGAGCGGGGCAGCTGGTTTTTGACGACCGGGGCAGGCAGTTCCGGCCCGGGCATCGAGTTGTTGCTGGGACGCGACCGCTTGGTGGAAAAGATGCGCCGCTTTATTGCCATCTATGAAAAAACCTTGAAAGAACAGATTACGAACATTGCGAGCGTCGACCTGCGTTACGCCAACGGCCTGGCCGTCGGCTGGCGTACACCGGCTGCGCCCACGGCAGCACAACCCGCTGTCGCGAAGAATTAAGAAGAGGCAGGACCCATGGCAAACGTGCAAAGCGGCAAAATGATCGTCGGTCTCGATATCGGCACCTCCAAGGTGGTGGCGCTGGTGGGCGAGGTCGGGGAAGACGGCGCGATCGAAATCGTCGGTATTGGCACGCATCCGTCCCGGGGCCTGAAGAAGGGCGTGGTGGTGAACATCGAGTCCACCGTGCAATCGATCCAGCGCGCCATCGAAGAAGCGCAGCTGATGGCCGGTTGCCGGATTCACTCGGCGTTCGTCGGCGTGGCTGGCAACCACATCCGCAGCCTGAACTCCCACGGCATCGTGGCGATCCGCGACCGTGAAGTCAGCTCGGCCGACCTTGAGCGCGTCCTCGACGCTGCCCAGGCCGTGGCGATCCCGGCGGACCAGCGCGTGCTGCACACCCTGCCGCAGGACTACGTGATCGATAACCAGGAGGGCGTGCGCGAGCCCCTGGGCATGTCGGGCGTTCGCCTGGAAGCCAAGGTCCACGTGGTGACCTGCGCCGTCAACGCCGCACAGAACATTGAAAAATGCGTGCGCCGCTGCGGCCTGGAAATCGACGACATCATTCTCGAGCAGTTGGCCTCGGCCTACTCGGTCCTGACCGACGACGAAAAAGAACTGGGCGTGTGCCTGGTGGACATTGGCGGCGGCACCACCGACATCGCGATCTTCACCGAGGGTGCGATCCGTCACACCGCCGTGATCCCGATTGCCGGCGACCAGGTCACCAACGACATCGCCATGGCGCTGCGCACACCGACCCAGTACGCCGAAGAAATCAAAATCCGCTACGCCTGCGCCCTGGCCAAGCTGGCCGGTGCCGGCGAGACCATCAAGGTGCCAAGCGTCGGTGATCGTCCACCTCGCGAGCTGTCGCGCCAGGCCCTGGCCGAAGTGGTCGAGCCACGCTACGACGAACTGTTCACCCTGATCCAGGCTGAGCTGCGCCGCAGCGGCTACGAAGATTTGATCCCGGCCGGCATCGTGCTGACCGGTGGCACCTCGAAGATGGAAGGCGCGGTCGAGTTGGCCGAGGAAATCTTCCACATGCCGGTGCGCCTGGGCGTGCCCCATGGCGTGAAGGGCCTGGGCGACGTGGTGCGTAACCCGATTTATTCCACCGGTGTGGGCTTGCTGTTGTACGGGCTGCAAAAGCAGACCGACGGCATTTCCCTGTCGGGCCCGAGCATCCGTGACAGCTACCGCAGCGACGACGAGGCGAAAGCGCCGTTGTTCGAGCGGCTGCAGGCTTGGGTAAAAGGCAATTTCTAAAGATTTACCGCGACACCGCAACACCCGCAATAAGCAGTAGGCGAAAAAACTAGAGAAAATGAAAGGAGAGGGAACATGTTCGAACTCGTAGACAACATCCCCGCTAGCCCGGTTATCAAAGTAATCGGTGTCGGCGGTGGCGGCGGCAACGCTGTCAACCACATGGTCAAGAGCAACATTGAAGGCGTTGAGTTCATCTGCGCCAACACTGATGCCCAGGCGCTCAAAAGCATCGGCGCCCGGACCATCCTGCAATTGGGCACCGCGGTGACCAAAGGCCTCGGCGCTGGCGCCAATCCGGAAGTCGGCCGTCAAGCCGCCCTGGAAGACCGCGAGCGTATTGCCGAAGTGCTGCAAGGCACCAACATGGTGTTCATCACCACTGGCATGGGCGGCGGTACCGGTACCGGTGCGGCCCCGATCATTGCCGAAGTGGCCAAGGAAATGGGCATTCTGACCGTTGCTGTCGTGACGCGTCCGTTCCCGTTCGAAGGCCGCAAGCGCATGCAGATCGCCGACGAAGGTATCCGTCTGCTGTCTGAAAGCGTCGACTCGTTGATCACCATCCCCAACGAGAAATTGCTGACCATCCTGGGCAAGGATGCCAGCCTGCTGTCCGCCTTCGCCAAGGCTGACGATGTACTGGCCGGTGCCGTTCGCGGTATCTCCGACATCATCAAGCGCCCAGGCATGATCAACGTCGACTTTGCCGACGTACGTACTGTCATGAGCGAAATGGGCATGGCGATGATGGGCACTGGCTGCGCCAGCGGTCCGAACCGTGCACGCGAAGCCACCGAAGCGGCCATCCGCAACCCGTTGCTCGAAGACGTGAACCTGCAAGGTGCACGCGGCATCCTGGTGAACATCACCGCCGGTCCTGACCTGTCCCTGGGTGAGTACTCCGACGTGGGTAGCATCATCGAAGCCTTCGCGTCCGAGCACGCCATGGTCAAAGTCGGTACCGTTATTGATCCGGACATGCGCGATGAGCTGCATGTAACCGTGGTTGCTACCGGCCTGGGTGCAAAAATCGAGAAGCCTGTGAAGGTCATCGACAACACCCTGCACACCAGCCAGGCCAGCCAGGCAGCTGCCGCTCCAGCCCCTGCTCGCCAGGAACTGCCGTCGGTCAACTACCGTGACCTGGACCGTCCGACCGTGATGCGCAACCAGGCTCAGGCCGGTGCTGCGGCGTCCCGTAGCCCGAATCCGCAAGATGACCTGGACTATCTGGACATCCCGGCATTCCTGCGTCGTCAGGCCGATTAATGGAATGTATCAGGGCTATGAAGGTGATTGGTGTTCAGCAAAGGTCTGGTCTGCTATTATCGCCAGCCTTTGTTGATACCAGTTCGCAATTTGCGCTGAAGCGGTCCAAGCCATGATTAAACAACGCACCCTGAAGAATATTATTCGTGCCACAGGTGTAGGTCTGCACTCCGGGGAGAAGGTATACCTGACCCTCAAGCCTGCACCTGTCGACACCGGCATCGTGTTTGTGCGTGCCGACCTGGACCCTGTGGTGCAGATTCCTGCTCGCGCGGAAAACGTTGGCGAAACCACTATGTCGACCACATTGGTCAACGGTGACGTCAAAGTGGACACGGTGGAGCACTTGCTCTCGGCCATGGCTGGCCTGGGCATCGATAACGCCTACGTCGAGCTCTCCGCGTCCGAAGTCCCGATCATGGATGGCAGCGCTGGCCCCTTCGTATTCTTGATTCAATCTGCCGGCCTGGAAGAACAGGACGCAGCCAAGAAGTTCATTCGCATTCTGCGGGAAGTGACAGTAGAAGACGGCGACAAGCGCGCCACCTTCGTCCCGTTCGAAGGCTTTAAAGTGAGCTTTGAGATCGATTTCGATCACCCGGTATTCCGTGACCGCACCCAAAGTGCAAGCGTGGATTTTTCCAGCACTTCGTTCGTAAAAGAAGTCAGCCGCGCCCGCACCTTTGGTTTCATGAGTGACATCGAGTACCTGCGCAAGCACAACCTCGCACTCGGCGGCAGCGTGGAAAACGCCATTGTGGTCGACGCGGATGGTGTACTGAACGAAGACGGCCTTCGCTATGAAGACGAATTCGTGAAGCACAAGATCCTCGATGCAATCGGTGACCTCTACCTGCTGGGCAATAGCCTGATAGGCGAGTTCAAAGGCTTCAAGTCGGGCCACGCCCTTAACAACCAGCTGCTGCGCAAGTTGATTGAGCAGACAGACGCTTGGGAAGTCGTGACCTTCGAAGATGCCAGCACCGCACCGATCTCTTACATGCGTCCCGTTGCGGCGGTGTAAGTAACAACTCTCTTTCTTTAGTTTTGAAAGGCTGCCTTCGGGTGGCCTTTTTTTATGCCCGACGAATATCCAAATGTGGGAGCTGGCTTGCCTGCGATAGCGGCCTGCCAGTTAGCTTATAGGTAGCTGACCCACCGCCATCGCAGGCAAGCCAGCTCCCACACCTGACCTCATCAGTTTGAGGTTTTTGAAACATCCACTATCCGGTTACGGCCGCTGTGCTTGGCCTGATACAACGCCTGGTCAGCCTTGAGCAGCAGGTCTTCAAGGGAGATACGGCTGTGCTTCTGCCAGGTACTCAGTCCGATGCTCACAGTGATCGGTTGCTCATCCCCGGCCACTCTCGGCAAGTGCTGGACCCCCTTGCGGATATGCTCGGCGATTACCCACGCGCCCTTGGCGTCGGTATTGGGCAGCACCACCGCGAACTCTTCACCGCCATAACGCGCCGCCAGGTCGGCAGGGCGGCGGATATGGCTGGCGATCACATGCGCGACTGCACGCAACGCCTCATCGCCGCCCTGGTGACCATGGCGGTCGTTGAAGGCCTTGAAGTGGTCCACATCGATCATCAGTACGCTCAACGACTCGGTGGAGCGTTGTGCCCGGTCCCATTCCAGCCGCAAGCGTTCGTCCAGCGTGCGACGGTTGGCCAGGCCGGTAAGGGCGTCGGTGGCTGCCAGTTCTGACAGCACCTGTTCAGCCCGATGGCGGCGGCGCAACTCCATGCACAGTGCCCAAGTCAGCCACAACAGGCCCACGCACAACACTCCGGTCGCGATGCTGACCAGCCACGCCGCACGCCGCCAGGGTGCGAACATTTCATCGCTGGACAAGGCCACCGCCACGATCAGCGGCAAGTTGCCCACATTCGAAAAACTGTAGAGCCGTGCCTGGCGATCGACACTGGAGATACTTTGGAAGCTGCCGTCCCGTTCGCGCAGCATGCGCGCCACATTCGGGCGCTGGCTCAGGTCCTTGTCGACGATATCTGCTTCCAGCAGAGGCTCTTGCGCCAGCAGGATGCCTTGGTGGTTGAGCAGGTTGATGGTGCTGTTGCTGCCGATGTTCAAGCTGCTGAACAACTGATGAAAGTACGACAGGCGCATGGACGCGACCGCCACTCCCAGGAAACGCCCATCCGGTGACGAAACGCGACGGCTGAACGCGATGCGCCAGGGGTCGGCACACTGGCAGCGCGCCATGAACGGGCGGCTGATATACAAGCCCAGGTCGGGGTTGGTGCGGTGCGCCTGAAAATAGTCCCGATCGGCAAAGTTACCCAGCTTTGGCGTGAGCAGGGACGAATCGGCAATCACCTCGCCGGCCGGGTCCAACAGCAGGATATCGCCCTTGTAGGGCGCCGCTGCGGAACGATCAAACAGCACCAAGTGCCTGATGCTCTCTGAAACGTCTTGCAGGTCGGTGCGCTCGGTGGCGCTGATCAAGCCTTTGAGGGCCATGTCGTAAAGTTCGACATTGCGCAGCACGTCCGCGTCGATCAATTGAGTGATGGTATTGGCGGTGCGCTTGGCCGTCTGCAGGGTATTGGCATGTTCACGAATCAGCAGCGCAGTGACGACCCCCACGATCAGCAACACCGTGAGCGTACTGCCCAGGATCAGCAGGCGCTCCGGGCGGCGGTTGGGGCGGGTAAGGCTTGAACTCATCGGGCACACTTCTGCGTTGAGAATGCCCTTAGCGTAGTAGCAACTCTTAAATATGGCTGTAGGAGCGAGCTTGCTCGCGAAAACTCACAGACGCCGCGTTTATTCAGGAAGCACGCGTTATCGTTAACGTTTTTCGCGAGCAAGCTCGCTCCTACCTGTACTCAGAACACGTTGATCGGGTAATCCACGATCACACGGTATTCATCCACATCGCGGTCCACTGCAGAGTAGCCATTGCTGCCGCGATTGGTCGCCCATTGCAGGCGCACGGCCAAGTCCTTGGCCTTGCCGCCCTGCACCACATATTTCAGGTCGATATCGCGCTCCCAGTGCTTGGCGTCCTTGCCATCGGCGCTGTACCAGTTGCTGTAGCCACGACTGTTGGGGTCGACCTTGGTCAGGTCGGTCTTGCCGCTGATGTAGGACACGGCGGACGTCAGGCCGGGCACGCCGAGGCCGGCGAAGTCGTAGGCGTACTTGAGCTTCCAGGAGCGCTCGTTGGGCCCGTTGAAATCCGAGTACTGCTGGGAGTTGTCCAGGTACACGCTGTCGCCCTGGGTGATGTAGTCGAACGGCGTGTTGCCATTGACCCGCTGATAAGTCGCCGTGACGCTGTGGTTGCCCACGCCCACGGTGAAATGCAGGCTGTAGGTGTTGTTGTCGATATCCCCCAGCAGCGATTGGCCGGTGTCCTGGGTATGGTAGTAGTGCAGGCCGGGCGTCAGGCTGACCAGGTTGTTCAGGGCATAGGTGTATTCCACGTCGTAGTAATACTGGTGCCAGACGTCCTTGAGTTCGGAGGCGTACAGGTTGCTGGTCAGCCCCTCGATCCCGCTGAACGACACGCCAGCCCAGTCCAGATGCTGGCTGTCGGTGTTGGCGGGCAGTGTGCCGTAGCTGGTGCCGATGCGCCGATGGCCGCTCTGGTTGTAGAGCTTGGTAAAACTGGCCTGGCCACCTTCGATCATCCAGCCGTCAAAGCTGTGGTTGGTCAGGCTCACGCCACGGAAAGTCTGCGGCAACATGCGCGTCATGCCGCCGGCGATCACCGGGTTGTTGAGGAACAGGTCGCCGGCTTTCAGTTCGGTGTCGAAGGCGCGCAGCTTCAAGGTGCCGCCAGCCGTCGAGAACGAACCCGGCGCTTTGCCGTTGCCGCTGCCATACGGAAGGATGCTGGAACCATCCGTACCACCACCGCCGTCGAGCTTGAGGCCGAGCATGGCATTGACGTCCAGGCCGAAGCCGACGGTGCCCTGGGTGTAGCCGGATTCGAAGGTGCCGATAAAGCCCTGGCCCCATTCCTTGCTGTCATCGGTATGAATATCGCGCCGGTCGCGGTTCATGTAGTAGTTGCGGGTGTTGATCGTGAGGTGTGAACCCTCGACGAAACCTTCGACGGGCGGGGCGTCTGCCGCGTGGGCAAGGGGGATGATCGTTGCTGCGATTGCGAGGAATAACGGGGTGAACGTCAGCGAGTTCTTCACCGGTGGAGCTCCTTTGGTCAATCATGAACGGCCAGTGTCGTGGGGGTGTGCCCGGCCTTTTTTCACGGCAAAAAAAAGCCGCTGAAGTCAGCGGCTTTAAGACAGATTCCCAGTGTAGAGCCCTGGAAATAAGTCGAGGGAAATTCGGGTGAGTGGTCAGCTGCCTTTGCCGTCGCGCTCATCGATGCGTCAAAGTAACGCAGGCGAGCGGTGCGATACAGAGTGTAACAAGATAATAACTATTGCCCAAACCGCAACAGTGAGGGCCATGGGATCTTCTGTGGGAGCTGGCTTGCCTGCGATGCAGACACCTCGGTATGCCAGGCCTACCGTGGTGATGCTATCGCAGGCAAGCCAGCTCCCACATTTTGACCGAGTTGTTTAGATCGGCAGGGTGATACCAAACGTATTGCCACCGCCTTCACTACGCACAAACACATCCCCCCCATGCATCAACGCAATCGCCTTGACGATGGCCAGCCCCAGCCCATGATTGGCCCCGCTGTTGCTGCGCGATGCATCCACCCGATAGAAGCGTTCGAACAGGCGTGGCAAGTGTTCGCTGGCAATGACCTCGCCGGGGTTGGTCACGCCAATCGTCACCTGGTGTGCCTGCACTTCAATGTGCACGTCGATGACGTGCCCCGGCGCCGTGTGTTGCACGGCATTGCTCAGCAGGTTGATCAGTGCGCGACGCAGGTGGGCCTTTTCGATCTGCACCACGGCATCGCCGTGCACGCGCACTTCGACCTGGGCGTCTTCGAGGATGAAGTCCAGGTAGTCGAGGGTGGTGGCCACTTCATCGGCCAGGGCGCTTTCGATCAGCTTGGTGGCCTTGCTGCCCTGGTCGGCGCTGGCGAGGAACAGCATGTCATTGATGATCGAGCGCAGCCGTTCCAGTTCTTCCAGGTTCGATTGCAGCACCTCGAAATACTGCTCCGCCGACCGACCGCGAGTGAGGGCCACCTGGGTCTGGCCGATCAGGTTGGTGAGCGGCGAACGCAGTTCATGGGCGACGTCGGCGTTGAACGATTCCAGGCGCGAATACGCCTGCTCGACACGGTCGAGGGTGGCGTTGAACGAATTGACGAACTGGCTCAATTCCGGCGGCAGCGGCGACAGGTGCAGGCGCCCGGAGAGTTTCGGCGGTGCAAGCTTTTGCGCCTCATCCGAGAGTTTGCCCAGGGGCTTGAGGCCGATACGCGCGACCCAGAACCCCAACAGTGCCGCCAGTACCACACCGACCAGCGCCAGGCTGACCAATGCCACCAGCAAGTGATGCTGGGTGGCGCGGAAGTTCTCCGTGTCGATGGCAATCATGAAGCGCAGCGCCGGGCGCTGGTCCTTGGCTGCAAACTGGCTGACCAGCACCTTGAAGGGATAATCGTGACCCGGCAGGCGCAGGTCGCGCTTACCCGTGGCGCCCTCGGCAAAGGCACGAATCTGCGCATCCGGCTCACCGTATTCGTAGCTCGGGTCGCTGCTGACCACCCAGAAACGGATGCGCTTGTCTTCTTCCCCCAACAGCTTGAGCTTGGACCTGATCTTGGCCCAATGCTCCGGCGTGCCGAAGCGATTGATCGACGACTCCAGCACGCTGTAGCGCGCATCCAGCTCGGCACCTGGCAACAACCCCAGGCCACGGTCGACCTGCTGGTACAGCGCGCCGCCGATCAACAGAAAGATCAGCAGCGCCACCAGGGTGAACATGCCACTCAGGCGCAGGGCGATGGAATTAGCGACCACTGTGGTTTTCCTGCATGCGGTTCTCCAGCACATAGCCCATGCCACGAATGGTGTGCAGCAGCTTGTGTTCGAACGGCCCGTCGAGCTTGGCGCGCAGGCGCTTGATCGCCACTTCCACCACGTTGGCATCGCTGTCGAAATTGATGTCCCAGACCATCTCGGCAATCGCAGTCTTGGACAGGATCTCGCCCTGGCGCCGCGCCAATACGCTGAGCAGCGAGAACTCCTTGGCGGTCAGGTCCAGGCGCAGGCCGTTACGGCTGGCCTTGCGACTGATCAGGTCGATCCACAGGTCGGCGACGGTGACCTGCACCGGTTCATGGCCGCCGCTGCGGCGGGTCAGGGCTTGCAGGCGGGCCACCAGTTCCAGGAACGAAAACGGCTTGCCCAGATAATCGTCGGCGCCTTCGCGCAGGCCGCGGATGCGGTCTTCAACGCGCTCGCGAGCGGTGAGCATGATCACCGGCGTCTGCTTGCGGGCGCGTAAGGCACGCAACACACCGAAGCCATCCAGGCCGGGCAGCATCACGTCGAGCACGATCACGGCGTAATCGTTTTCCAGCGCCAGGTGCAGGCCCTCGATACCTTCCCGGGCCACATCGACGGTGTAGCCTTGCTCGGTCAGGCCGCGGTGCAGGTAGTCCGCGGTTTTTTCTTCATCTTCAATAATCAGGACGCGCATGACCGCCTCAGTGTGTGGTCGCCAGCGTCAGCGCTGGTTTGGGCCTGTGGAAAAAACGTTCAAGGTACAAGTATATGACCGGCGTGGTGAACAGCGTCAGCGCCTGGCTCACCAGCAAGCCACCGACCACCGCGATGCCCAGCGGCTGGCGCAGTTCCGCCCCAGGGCCTGCGCCGAGCATCAACGGCACCGCGCCGAGCAACGCAGCAAGGGTGGTCATGATGATCGGCCGGAACCGCGTGACGCAGGCTTCATAAATCGCATCTTCGGGCGGCAGCCCGCGTACCCGCTGCGCCTCCAGGGCGAAGTCGATCATCAAGATACCGTTTTTCTTCACGATGCCGATCAGCAGCACCAGGCCGATCAAGGCCATGATCGAAAAGTCCTGGCCCAGCAGCCACAACATGACCAGCGCACCGAGGCCCGCCGAGGGCAGGGTGGAAATGATCGTCAGCGGGTGCACAAAACTCTCATACAGCACACCCAGGATAATGTAGACCGCTACCAGCGCCGCGAGGATCAGCCAGGGTTGGTTGGCCAGCGAGCTCTGGAACGCCTGGGCCGCACCCTGGAAGTTGCCGATGATTGTGCTCGGCATCCCGATTTCGTTCTTGGCCTGGTCGAGCATGATCACTGCGTCGCCCAGGGCCACGCCGGGCGCGAGGTTGAATGACAGGTTGGCGGCGGGGAACATGCCGTCATGGCTGATGGACAACGGCCCGACTGTGGGCGGGTCGACTTTGGCCAAGGCCGACAGCGGCACCATTTCATTGGTCAGTGGCGAGCGCAGGTAAAAATAGTCGAGGCTTTCGGCCTTGCCGCGCTGTTGGCTGTCCAGTTCAAGTATCACTTGGTACTGGTTGATCTCGGTCTGGAACTCGTTGATCTGGCGCTGGCCGAAGGCGTCGTACAACGCCTGGTCGACATCGGTGGCGGTCAGCCCGAAGCGCGCGGCGGCCTGGCGGTCGATGCTGATATGGGTGATGCTGCCGCCCAGTTGCAGGTCGTTGGACAGGTCGCGAAACGCCGGGTTGGCGCGCAGTTTTTCGGTGAGGCGTTGGGTCCAGGTGTTCAGCGTCGGGCCGTCGTTGCTCTTGAGCACATATTGGTACTGGGCGCGGCTGGGGCCGGAGCTCAGGTTGATGTCCTGACCGGCGCGCAGGTACAGCACGATGCCCGGCACCTTCGCCAGTTGCGGGCGGATGCGGTCGATGAACTGGCTGGCGGACACATTGCGCTCACTGCGGTCTTTCAAGGCGATCCAGAAGCGGCCGTTGGCGATGGTCTGGTTGCTGCCGGTAACGCCCACCGAATGGGAAAACGCCTGCACCGCCGGGTCGGCCTTGACGATCTCGGCCAGGGCCTTGTGCTTGGCGACCATGTCCTTGTACGACACATCGGCCGCCGCTTCGCTGGTGCCGAGCACGAAACCGGTGTCCTGCACCGGGAAGAATCCCTTGGGAATGAACACATAGCCGACCACCGCCAGGGCCAGGGTTACCACGAAGATCGCGGCCATGCTGCGTTGGTGCGCCAGGGCACGGCGCAGGTTGCGCGCATAGCCGGCCAGCAGGCGTTCGCTGAAGCTGGGTTTGGCGTGGGCAGGGTGGGTAGGGGCACGCATGAACAAGGCGGCCAGCGTCGGTGCCAATGTCAGCGAAACCACCACTGAAATCAGAATGGTCGCGGTGGCCGTCAACGCAAACTCCTTGAACAACCGACCGACCACCCCGCCCATGAACAGCAGCGGAATAAACGCCGCCACCAGCGAGAAGCTGATGGATACCACGGTAAAGCCAATTTCACCCGAGCCCTTGATCGCTGCTTCGCGCTTGCCCAGGCCTGCCTCCAGGTGCCGATGGATGTTCTCCACCACCACAATCGCATCGTCCACCACAAAGCCCACGGCGATCACGATGGCCACCAGGGTCAGGTTGTTCAGGCTGAACCCCATCACATACATCAGGGCGAAACTGGCCACCAGCGAGACACCCAGCACCGCAGACACAATCAGCGTCGCCGACAGTTGACGCAGGAACAACGCCATCACCGCCACCACCAGCAGGATGGCGATCAGCAGGGTCATTTCCACTTCGTGCAGTGAGGCGCGGATAGTCTTGGTGCGATCGGTCAACACGCTGACCTGCACCGAGGCCGGCAACATGCCTTGCAGGCGCGGCAGCTCGGCTTGAATGCGGTCGACGGTGTCGACGATGTTGGCGCCGGGCTGGCGCGAAATCACCAGGTTCACCCCAGGCGTATCGCCGGACCAGGCTTGTACGTAGGCGTTTTCCGAGCCGTTGACGACGTTGGCGATATCACGCAGTTGAACCGGCGCACCGTTCTTGTAGGAAACGATCAGTTGGCCGTATTCCTCAGGGTGAAACAGCTGGTCGTTGGTCGACAGGGTGGACACGCTGTTGTCGCCATAGATCGCGCCCTTGGCCAAGTTGAGGCTCGACTGCTGGATGACCAGGCGTATATCGGCGAGCGTCAGGCCAATGGCCGCGAGCTTGTCAGGGGAGGCCTGCACGCGAATCGCCAAGCGTTGCTGGCCGGTGATGTTGATCTGGCCGACGCCGTCGATCTGGCTGATCTGGCGCGCCAGCAGGGTTTCCACGTAGTCGCTCAGCTCGGTGCTGGGCATGCTGCTGGAGCTGACGCTGAGGATCAACACCGGGCTGTCTGCCGGGTTGACCTTCCTCCAGGTAGGCAAGCTCGGCATGTCGCTGGGCAGCTTGCCGGACGCGGTGTTGATCGCGGCCTGGACTTCCTGGGCGGCGGTGTCGATGCTTTTTTCCAGGGTGAACTGCAGGGTCAAGAGGCTGGAGCCCAAGGCGCTACTGGAGGTCATCTGGGTCATGCCGGGGATGGCACTGAACTGCACCTCAAGAGGCGTGGCCACCGATGAGGCCATAGTGTCCGGGCTGGCGCCAGGAAGTTGCGCGGTAACCTGGATGGTCGGGAATTCCGCTTCCGGCAGTGGCGCGACGGCCAGGTTCGGGAAGGCAATAATCCCCAGCAACACCAACGCGAAGGTCAACAGCAGGGTGGCGACCGGGTGATCAACGCACCAGGCTGAGGGCGACCGGTTTGCGCTCATGGCTGCACCTGGGCGTCGGCGGTGTGGATCACTTGCGGCGGCTCCTTGAGCACCTCCACCTGCGCACCGGCCTTGAGTCGAGATTGCCCATCGCTGACCAGCACATCGCCGGCCCGCACGCCTTTGATGATATTGATGTCGCTGTTCTGGTAGGCGACTTGCACCGGTACCACCTCGACTTTGTCAGCGTTTACGCGGTACACGAAATGTGAGTCCAGCCCACGCTGCACCACGGTCGGCGGTACCACCAGGGCGTTCTTGTCGAGGGCCGTCTGGATTTTGATGGTCACCAGTTGTCCCGGCCATAGCTTATGCGCCGGGTTGCTGAACTCGGCCTTGGCCCGCAGGGTGCCGGTGGTGGAACTGATCTGGTTGTCGATCAGGCTCAGGTGGCCTTCGCCGAGCAGGTCGCCGGTCTGGCCATCGGTGTCGGCGCCCAGGTAGGCGTCGACGGTGGCCCGGGTGGGGGCGGCGATCAGGCCCTGCAAGGTTGGCAGCATCTGCTGTGGCAGCGAGAACTCAACGGCAATCGGGTCGAGTTGGGTGACGGTAAACAGCCCCTGGGTGTCGCTCATGCGCAGGAAGTTGCCTTCGTCCACGTTGCGGATGCCCACGCGGCCACTGACCGGGGAGCGAATCTGGGTATAGGAAAGTTGTACTTGAGCCGCATCAATGGCCGCCTGATTGCCCTGCACCGTGGCCTTGAGCTGGTTGACCAGTGCCTGTTGCTGGTCATAGGTCTGTTTCGACACACCGTCGTCGATGCTTAGCGCCTTGTAACGCTTGAGATTGACCAATGCCACTTGCAACTGTGCCTGGCTTTCGCCCAATTGCGCCTTGGCCTGGTCGAGGCTGGCGCGGATCGAGCGGTCGTCGATGGTAGCCAACAGATCGCCAGCTTTCACCGATTGGCCTTCCTTGACCAGCAACTGGGTGAGGATGCCGTCGATCTGCGGGCGAATCACCACGCTGTGCAACGACAGCACTGAGCCTATGCCGCTGACAAACCTGGGAACGTCCTGTTGCGCGACGCTCACTACCCGTACCGGGATCGCCGTGGCCGCTGCCAGGCGGGGCTTGGCAGGCCGTGTTACTGCCCAGGCGGCCACCGCCAATACCAAGAGGATGCCCACCATCAGGGCCGTGTTTCGTTTTGTCTGCATGGGAGGCGCCGGGGCGCAGTTGCACGTTTTAAGCTGCAAGCTGCCAGTTGAAGGTTGGGTAGCTGCTTTATAGCCCGGTAATGCGGTCAGCACGGTGACGCCAAACTGACAGCCGCGACAGCTAGCGCTTTTTACTTGTGGCTTGAAGCTTACCGCTTGCCGCTTTGCCCCCGTATACTGGCGCTTTTACGCCTATCGCTGCGCCGGAGCCCCTATGACTTCCCCAACCCAACCCCCTGTCGACGCGGCGGACCTCGTCGATTCGGCCACCGCCGACGGCGTTGAAAAAGCCGAGATCCCGGCGTTCAAGTTCCCCTTCAAACCGGGTGAGCTGGCTGGCGCCAAGAATGCCAGCCAGCCCTGGTACAAAGGCGGCGCCAAGAACGGCCATACCAAGACGCCAGGCATGGCGCCTCCGGGCACTCGCCGCTCCATGGGTAAACGCTAAGATTAAAGCGTTGCGTGCGTTATAGGCAGTTGCCTACATCGCCCGTGGACATTTCTGCTTGTAGGTCCGCGACCGATTCTTGAAAGCTTGCACAGCGTTTGCTTCGTCCCGATGACGCTCATCGGGGCGTGGTGAGTCAGCTTTCCGGAAAAGGACATTCCCGTGGCCCTGATACACCTTTGTGCGGTGCTTGCCCTCTTGCTCTCGACAAGTGTCGTTGCCGCCGACGTTCAACCTCGGCGTGAAATCCGTTTCGCCGTCGCTGCACATTTTCCACCTTTTCAAAGCCGCAATTCCCAAGGGCAATTGGTGGGGCTGAACATCGAACTGGGCAATGCCCTGTGCGAGCAGCTCAACGTGCGCTGTACCTGGGTTGACCAGATCGTCATGGAAAATTTCCCCGCTCTTGAGGCCAGGCAGTTCGACGCGATCATGGGCATGGCGCCCACCTGCAGTCGACGGCGACGGGTGAGTTTCACCCGTGATCTCTACCCGATCACCACTCGGCTGGTGGCGCGTAAAACCTCGGGCCTGCGCCCTAATCGACGGTCGCTCAGGGGCAAGCGTGTCGGGGTGCTGGTGCGCAGTAATCGGGAAGCCTTTGCCCTGTCGCAGTGGGCGCCGGCAGGGGTAATCATCAGGAGTTTCTGGCTCAACGACCAACTGGTGCAGAGCCTGGTTTCGGGCGATATTGACGCGACCCTTCAAGGCGCCGTGGAGATCCGAGAGGCCCTGCTAGACACGCCCCAGGGCTTGGACTTCAATTTCATGGGGCCGCCTGTGTCGTCTGGCCTGCTGGGTAATAGCGTGGCGATTGCGGTGCGAAAAACCGATACCGCGTTGCGTAATGAGCTTAATCACGCGTTTGAGCAACTGATGCACAATGGCGAATACCAACGCATCCTCCAGCCCTATCGCCTCGATGTGTTGCCTGCCCATCCATGAGCGCTAATGTGTGAGTGCAACTGTGTTCCCGAGAGGCGCCTATCTACCTGACACTCCGAGCTCCAAATGTGGGAGCTGGCTTGCCTGCGATGACGGCCTGACAGCCTGCGACTATCTAGCTGACACCCCACAGTTGGATCGAGGGGCGTCAGGGAAATTTTCGTCGAATGGTAGGCCGTCGCGGGAGCAAGCTCCCTCGCCACAGGTCCAGCGTCGCGCTGAAGTTGAGTAGATACCTACGCCAAAATAAGGCCGTAGTAGCCTAAGCCGCCCTCAACGAGATAAACGCATAATTGGCCGGCACCTCGGTGGCAATGCGCGCCCCGGCATCCAGCACCTGTTCAGCGATGTCCATCCCCGACACATGAAACACCCATTCATTGGCCATTGCCGGCTGTTCAACCGCCTGTTCAATGGCCTGGGCAAACGCCTGCATGTCCGGCAAGTACGCGGTAAACCCGTCGCCCTTGAGTGCGGTCGTGCGAATGCCAAGCAACGCGCACACCGCTTCCTTGGTCTGCACGTCATCACGGTCGGCCTGGCGTGAACGGCGAATCAGTTCGGCCAGTTGCGCATCCATCAACTCACCACCGACGATCAGCGCAGGGCCTTGCTCCCAGGATTCCGGCGGGCAGTCCTTGGCGCTTGGGTTCAGTGGGATATGCGGGTTGATCTCCATCGGGTAGATGCGGCACACCAGCGGGCGCCGTTCGTAGATGCGGCAGCGGTTGTCTTCGTCAAGATTCCGGCAGCGTCCGGCGTTGTAGGCGGCAAAGGTAATTGCCACAAACGCCTCGGTATTGCCGCTGGGCACGATCACTGAACGGCGCTCGGCATGTTCCCGTTGTTGCAGGGGCAGGCCCAGGCCGTTACCCAGAAAGCCTTCCACCAGAACGATGACGTTACCGCCGTCCGCCGCCCAGCTGCGGGCTTCTTCGAGGGTCAGGGGCACATGATGGTCGCTGCAGCATTTACCGCAACCGACGCAGGAAAAGTGTGTGTTCATGGCGGATCTGTCACCAGGCAAGGTCAGAGGGCACGCTTGAGGGGTGACGGGTTTTTACCTCTATCTACCGCTCAGGGGCTCTGGAAGCAAGTTATGCGCCAGTGAGGATCAGCCCTTGGATACGATGTCGCGCAGCACAAATCGCATGCCCGCACTTTCATACAGTTGCCGGGCGCGCAGGTTGCTCTCCAGCACCTTGAGGTCCACATAGGGTTCACCGCGCTGCTTGAATACCTGGAAGCTGTGCAGCAGCAAGGCGCGGCCCAGCCCTTGGCCTTGGGCAAAGGGGTGTACGGCCAGGTTCTTGATAAAGGCGCTGGTCCAGCATTGGGCCACTGCGAGAACACCGTCGTGGTTACTGGCCACCAGGCACAGCGTCGGGTCGTACTCGGCATCGGTGACGAACTGCTGGCGCCACTCATCCAGGTGGCCGACACGGCCGCCGCCCTGGTCCTGGGTCATGCGCAGCACGGCATGGATCGCCGGGGCCAGTTCATCGCGATAATGATCCAGCCGGGTATCCGCTGGCCACTGCGGGGCGGGAAGGCTGCCGGTGAGGTCGCGACGCAGCAGCTGGTAATACTCGCCCAAGGCTTACAGGCCCTTTTGCGCCACGGTTTGTGCGGCGACGACCAGGCATTTGGTCAATTCTGGGGATGAGAATTTGGTAAGTACTGAGTCGGCACCGGCCAGGCGTGCTTTTTCGCTGTTCATCGCGCTGTCCAGGGAGGTGTGCAACAGCACGTAGAGGTCCTTGAAATCCGGGGTTTCGCGCAGGGTGCGGGTGAGGGCGTAGCCGTCCATCTCAGACATCTCGATGTCCGACACCACCACGTTGATCTGTTCAACCGTGCCTTGAAGCTCCAGCAACACGTCGATGGCTTCCTTGGCGCTGCGGGCGGTGTGGCAGGTCAGGCCGAGGTTGCGCAGGGTGTGGACCGATTGCTGCAAAGCCACCTGGCTGTCGTCCACCACCAGGATGCGGGCGTTGCCCAGCACTTCGGCTTCTTCCATGGTCAGGTCGGTCGGCGCCGCTTCAATCGGTGCCGGGGCGATGCCATGGATGACTTTCTCGATATCCAGCACCTGCACCAGCCCACCTTCCACCTGGGTCACCCCGGTGATAAACGCCCGATTGCCGCCGGAGCCGTAGGGAGGCGGGCGGATATCGGTGGTCAGGCAATGCACGATCTTGCTCACCGCCTGCACGTGCAGGCCCTGTTTGGAACGGCTGACATCGGTGACGATCAGGCAGCCGCCATCCGGGTCTTGCAAGGGCATTTCACCCAGGGCGCGGCTCAAGTCGATCACCGACAACGAAGCGCCGCGCAAGGTGGCGATGCCTTTGACGTGCGGGTGGGACTCCGGCAGCTTGGTCAACGGCGGGCAGGGGATGATCTCGCTGACTTTCAACAGGTTGATGGCCATCAGCTTGCCGCTGCGCAAGGTAAAGAGCAGAAGCGAGAGTGAGTCTGCGCGGGCTTTGGTGGTGGACATAAAAACCTTCTGTGGATCAGGGATGACGATCTATACACCGTTATCGACCTTGTCCTCGAAAACTGTAGGAGCGAGCTTGCTCGCGAAGAACTTCAAAGCGCCGCGTTAAAACAGATTTTGCGCGTTATCGTTGACGTTTTTCGCGAGCAAGCTCGCTCCTACAGTGGGGTGGGGTGTCAGCCCTTCCAGGCCTGTGGGTTCACCAGATCCTGCGGGCGTTGGCCCAGCAGGGCGCTGCGCAGGTTGTCCACGGCGCGGTTGGCCATGGCTTCGCGGGTTTCACCGGTCGCCGAACCAATATGCGGCAGGGTCACCGCATTGCTCAGTTGGAACAACGGCGATTCAGCCAGCGGTTCCTTTTCGTACACATCCAGCCCGGCACCACGAATACGCTGGGTTTGCAGGGCTTCGACCAGCGCAGGCTCATCCACCACTGGCCCACGGGAGATATTGATCAGGATCGCGCTGGACTTCATCAACCCCAGCTCCCGGGTGCTGATCAGGTGATGGGTCTTGTCGCTCAACGGCACCACCAGGCAGACGAAATCCGCCTCGGCCAGCAACTGCTCCAGGCTGCGAAACTGCGCGCCCAGTTCCTGCTCCAGCGCGGTCTTGCGGCTATTGCCGCTGTAAAGGATCGGCATATTGAAGCCCAGGCGCCCACGCCGGGCCACGGCCGCGCCGATATTGCCCATACCGACGATGCCCAGGGTCTTGCCGTGCACATCGCAACCAAACAAAGGCGCGCCCACGCTGGCTTTCCATTGGCCGGCCTTGGTCCAGGCATCCAATTCGGCCACGCGGCGGGCGCTGCTCATCAGCAACGCAAAGGCCAGGTCGGCAGTGCTCTCGGTGAGCACATCGGGGGTGTTGGTGAGCAGGATCCCGCGCTCATTGAAGTACGGCACGTCGTAGTTGTCGTAGCCCACCGACACACTGGACACCACTTCCAGCTTGCTCGCGCTTTCAAGCTGCTCGCGGCCCAGCTTGCGACCCACACCGATCAAACCATGGACGTGGGGCAGGGCTTCGTTGAACTGTGCATTGATGTCACCCAGCTTGGGGTTGGGCGCGATCACCTCGAAATCCTGTTGCAGGCGTTCGATCATCGGCGGGGTGATACGGCTGAAGGCCAGGACAGTCTTTTTCATGGCAGAACTCCACTCAACATGTGGGAGCTGGCTTGCCTGCGATGACGGTGTGTCAGCCACTATTGTGTTGGCTGATCCACCGTCATCGCAGGCAAGCCAGCTCCCACAATAAATTTTTAGGGGGTGGGAAGCAGCATTTCAAAATCAGTTCGCCATCCGCACACCACCGCTCAACTCATACGCCACCAACTCCGCCTGGTGCGCCGCCAGAATTTCCGGCAACGAACCGCGCAGGTATTCCACCCAGGTTTTGATCTTTGCATCCAGGTATTGGCGCGAGGGGTAGATGGCGTACAGGTTCAGCTCCTGGGAACGGTAGGTCGGCATCACCCGCACCAGTGTGCCGTTGCGCAGCCCTTCGATGGCGGCGTACACCGGCAGCAGGCCGACGCCCATGCCGCTGGTGATCGCGGTTTTCATCGCATCGGCCGAGTTAACCAGGAAGGGCGAGCTGTTGATCGCCACGCTTTCCTGGCCTTCAGGGCCGTTGAAGGTCCATTTGTCCAGCTGGACCACCGGGCTGACCAGGCGCAGGCACGCATGGTTGAGCAAGTCCTGGGGCCGCTGTGCGCAGCCCTTGGCCTTGACGTAGTCCGGCGAGGCGCAGGCGATGCTGTAGGTGATGCCCAGGCGCTGGGAAACGAAACCTGAGTCCGGCAGTTCGCTGGCCAGCACGATGGACACGTCGTAGCCCTCGTCGAGCAAATCCGGCACGCGGTTGGCCAGGGTCAGGTCGAAGGTCACGTCGGGATGGGTGCGGCGATAGCGGGCAATGGCGTCAATAACGAAATGCTGGCCGATGCCGGTCATGGTGTGCACTTTCAACTGCCCGGCCGGGCGCGCATGGGCGTCACTGGCTTCGGCCTCGGCCTCCTCGACATAGGCGAGGATCTGCTCGCAGCGCAGCAAATAGCGTTTGCCGGCTTCGGTCAGCGCGATGCGCCGGGTGGTGCGGTTGAGCAAGCGGGTTTGCAGGTGGGCCTCAAGGTTGGAGACCGCGCGCGAGACGTTGGCCGTGGTGGTGTCCAGTTGCACGGCGGCGGCGGTGAAGCTGCCGGCTTCGGCCACGCAACTGAAGGCGCGCATGTTTTGCAAAGTGTCCATGGAGTGTTCTCAAGGGAGATAGCAAATTGTGACAGAAAGTTACGCTTTCAGTGATCCCTACCAACGGATTATCGCCTGAACGGTAACAAAGATTCACAGGAATGCCAGCTTATCGTCCTCCCTGGCGCCGCCTAGAATTGCGCCACCTCTCCCGCAACACCCTCTCAGGAATTCGCTTGCCGTGCCGCGTCGCATCAGCAGAGAGCTGAAGACTCTCAGTGTTTGGGCCTTAACGTCAGTCATCAGCGGTTGCATCGGAACCGGAGGAATCGCCCCGCAGGGCCAGGCGATCAACGCCAATAGCCTGGCCACCGACGCCGCGATCCAGAGCGCCGACCGCGACGCCCACTGGCCCACCGCCCAATGGTGGCAGGCCTACGGCGACCCGCAGCTCAACCGTTGGGTCGAACTCGCCACCCGCAACAGCCCCAGCCTGGCCGTGGCCGCCGCCCGTGTACGGCAAGCCCGAGCGCTGGCCGGGGTGGCCGAGTCGGCCGAGTCGCTGCAGATCAACAGCGACACCACCCTCAAGCGCCACAACTGGCCGAAGGATCAGTTCTACGGTCCTGGCGAATTGAGCGGCGCCAACACCTGGGACAACAATTCTTCCCTGGGACTGAGCTACGCCCTCGACCTGTGGGGCCGGGAAAGCAACACGACCGAACGTGCGGTCGACCTGGCGCACATGAGCGCCGCCGAAGCGCGCCTGGCCCAACTCGAACTGCAAAACAACGTGGTGCGCGCCTATATCCAGCTGTCGTTGCAGTACGCCAACCGTGACATCGCGGCCGCCACTCTGGCCCAGCAACAGCAGATCCTGGACCTGGCCAATAAACGCCTGGCCGCCGGGATCGGCACTCACTTTGACGTCAGCCAGGCTGAAACGCCGCTGCCGGAAACCCATCGCCAACTGGATGCCCTGGACGAGGAAATCGCCCTGAGCCGTAACCAACTGGCGGCGTTGGCCGGCAAAGGCCCGGGGGAGGGCGCGCAATTGCAGCGCCCGACCCTGGCCCTCGCCGCGCCGTTGAAATTGCCCTCCAGCCTGCCGGCGCAATTGCTCGGCCAACGCCCGGATGTGGTTGCAAGCCGCTGGCAGGTAGCAGCCCAGGCACGGGGTATCGATGTGGCTCATGCAGGCTTCTATCCCAACGTCGACCTGGTCGGCAGCCTTGGCTACATGGCCACCGGCGGCGGCATGCTGGAATTCCTGGCTGGGAAGAAATTCAACTACAACGTCGGCCCGGCGATCACCTTGCCGATCTTCGACGGCGGCCGCCTGCGTGCGCAATTGGGTGAAGCCAGTGCCGGCTACGACATCGCGGTGGCCCAGTACAACCAGACCCTGGTCAATGCGCTCAAGGGCATCAGCGACCAGTTGATCCGCCGCGAGTCCATGGACAAACAGTCGGCCTTCGCCGCGCAGTCGGTGGCCTCGGCGCAGAAAACCTACGACATCGCCATGGTCGCCTATCAACGTGGCCTCACTGACTACCTCAACGTGCTCAACGCCCAAACCTTGTTGTTTCGCCAGCAGCAGATCGAACAACAGGTGCAGGCGGCACGCCTCAGCGCCCATGCCGAGCTGGTGACCGCCTTGGGCGGCGGCCTCGGTGCTGGCGATGATGTGCCCACGGCTGCCAAGACACTCCCAAGCAAGACTCCGGCGGCGCTCGCCGTGTTTGATCACTGAGTAGGCCTTGATGACTCCCTTGCCTGCACCGCTGCGCTGGCTGCATTCCCTTGAGTGGCGCCGTGGTTTTTTCGACTGGGCACGCAGTGATGGCGTGACCTGGGTGTATATCTTCAAAGTGCTGGTCGCTGCGTTCCTGACGCTGTGGCTGGCCATGCGCCTGGAACTGCCGCAACCGCGCACGGCGATGATCACCGTATTTATCGTGATGCAGCCCCAGAGCGGCCAGGTGTTCGCCAAGAGTTTCTACCGTTTCCTAGGGACCTTGGCAGGCTCGGCGGTGATGGTGCTGTTGATCGCCTTGTTTGCGCAGAACACCGAACTGTTCCTGGGGGCGCTGGCGATCTGGGTCGGCATTTGCACCGCCGGTGCCACGCGCAACCGCAACTTTCGCGCCTATGGGTTCGTGCTCGCCGGCTACACCGCGGCGATGGTCGGCCTGCCGGCCCTGGCCCACCCGGACGGCGCCTTCATGGCGGCGGTGTGGCGGGTGCTGGAAATTTCTCTGGGGATACTGTGCTCGACACTGGTCAGCGCCGCCATCCTGCCGCAGACCTCCAGCGCCGCCATGCGCAACGCGCTGTACCAGCGCTTCGGTGTGTTCGCGCTGTTCGTGACTGACGGCCTGCGCGGGCGCAGCCAGCGCGAAGGCTTCGAGGCCAGCAACGTGCGCTTTATTGCCGAAGCCGTGGGCCTGGAAGGCTTGCGTAGCGTCACCGTGTTTGAGGACCCGCACATGCGTCGGCGCAACGGGCGGCTCAGTCGCCTCAACAGCGAATTCATGAGCATCACCACACGCTTCAACGCCTTGCACCAATTGCTCGAACGCTTGCGCGCCGATGAGGCCGACCATGTGGTGGCAGCGATCAAACCCGGCCTGCAAGACCTGGCCGAAGTGCTCGACAGCTTCTCTGGCCGCGCCCTCACCAGCCCCGATGCCGCGCGCCTGGTCAACCAACTGAGCGCCTACAAGGACGGCCTGCCCGCCAAGGTGCGCAGCCTGCGGGCGAGCTTCCAGGAGGGCAACCCGACGGACGCCGAGCAGTTGGATTTCCACACTGCCTACGAGCTGCTGTACCGTTTCGTCGACGACCTGCACAACTACGCGCAAACCCACGCGTCCCTGGCCGAGCATCGCCATGCGCGGGAGGATTGGCACGAAGCCTACACGCCAAAGACCAACTGGTTGGCCTGTGCCGCTGCCGGGGTGCGCGCCTCGTTTATCCTGGTTGTGCTGGGCAGTTACTGGGTGGCCACTGCCTGGCCCAGCGGCGCCACCATGACCCTGATCGCGGCGGCCACGGTGGGCCTGTCTGCTGCCACGCCCAACCCCAAGCGCATGGCGTTCCAGATGGCCTGCGGCACCTTGATCGGCGCTTTGGTCGGCTTTGTCGAAATGTTCTTCGTGTTCCCCTGGATCGACGGTTTCCCGCTGCTGTGCGTGATGCTCGCGCCGGTGATCATCTTCGGGGCCTTTCTGTCTTCACGCCCGCAATACGCCGGTGTGGGCGTGGGCCTGCTGATCTTCTTCAGCACCGGTTCGGTGCCGGATAACCTAACGGTCTACAACCCTTACACCTTTATCAACGACTACATCGCCATGGTCATCGGCATGCTGGTGTGCGCGGCGGCGGGTGCGATCATCCTGCCGCCCAACAGCCGCTGGTTGTGGCGCCGCCTGGAGCAAGACCTGCGTGAGCAAGTGGTGTATGCCATCAGCGGCAAGCTCAAGGGCCTGGCGTCGAGCTTTGAAAGCCGCACCCGCGACCTGCTGCACCAGGCGTATGGCCTCGCGGCCGGCGAGCCGCAGGTGCAGCGCGATTTGCTGTGCTGGATGTTCGTGGTGCTGGAGGTCGGCCACGCGATCATCGAGCTGCGCAAGGAGCAGGCGATTTTGCCGGTGCACCCGGCGTATGCCGAATCGCAGCCGTGGCGCCAGGCGATCCGCGTGATGGGGCGCTCGCTGGTGCGGCTGTTCCTGCAACCCAGCGCCAGCAACCTGGAGCGCGGGTTGATTGCCGTCGACCATGCGATCAGCCGTGTGCAGGCCACCGACGAACCCTTCGCCCCGCACTTCGACACCTCGGCCCTGCGCCGTGTGAAGAGCTACCTGCACTTTATTCGCACCTCGTTGCTCGACCCGCAATCGCCTCTGGCCGCCCTCAAAGGAGCCCCGAATGCCTCGTGAAATTGCATTCCACGGCATCTATATGCCGACCATGACCCTGATGTTCTTGATCGCAGCCGGGCTGGCCTGGGCGATTGATCGCTTCCTGGCCGGGTTCGACCTGTACCGTTTCTTCTGGCACCCGGCGCTGCTGCGCCTGAGCCTGTTCGCTTGCCTGTTCGGCGCCCTGGCGCTGAGCGTCTACCGTTGAGAATGCCCCGATGAAAAAGTTTTTCAGCCTGCTCGCCACCTTGCTGGTTCTGGCGTTGGCGATCTGGATTGGCCGCACGTTGTGGGTGCACTACATGCAAACGCCGTGGACCCGCGATGGTCGGGTGCGCGCCGACATTATCAATGTGGCGGCTGACGTCACCGGCGAAGTGGTGGACGTACCGGTACGCGATAACCAGTTGGTGAAAAAAGGCGACCTGCTGATGCAGATCGACCCCGAGCACTACCGCATTGCCGTCAAGCAAGCGCAATCGCTGGTGGCCTCCCGCAAGGCCACCTGGGAAATGCGCAAGGTCAACGCGCACCGCCGCGCCGACCTCGACGCCCTGGTGATCTCCAAGGAAAACCGCGACGACGCCAGCAACATCGCCGACTCGGCCCTGGCCGATTATCAGCACGCCCTGGCGCAACTGGAGGCCGCCGAACTCAACTTGAAACGCACGCGAGTACTGGCGGCGGTGGACGGTTATGTCACCAACCTCAACGTGCACCGTGGCGACTATGCGCGTATCGGCGAAGCGAAGATGGCTGTGGTGGATATGAATTCGTTCTGGGTGTATGGCTTCTTTGAAGAAACCAAACTGCCCCACGTGAAGGTGGGCGACAAAGCCGATATGCAATTGATGAGCGGCGAGACCTTGAAGGGCCATGTGGAAAGCATCTCGCGCGGCATCTACGACCGCGACAACCCCGAGAGCCGTGAACTGATCGCCGATGTGAACCCGACCTTCAACTGGGTGCGCTTGGCCCAGCGTGTGCCGGTGCGCATTCACATTGATGAAGTGCCGGAGGGCGTGTTGTTGGCGGCCGGGATTACCTGCACGGTGATCGTCAACCCAACACAAAACTAAAAAATGTGGGAGGGGCAAGCCCTAATGCCAGTCAGTCAAGGCTTTTGTAGGAGCGAGCTTGCTCGCGAAAAACTCATAGGCGCCGCGTTCATTCAGGAAGCACGCGTTATCGTTGAGGTTTTTCGCGAGCAAGCTCGCTCCTACAGTGGGCGATGTAAGCCCCCTCATACATCTAGACCCGCGTCAGGCTTTGATAAAGGTCTCATGCAAGTGCCGCCACAGCAGCGCGCCACTGGCCTGTTTCTCGAACACCACCGTGGCGCGGCGGTCGGTCTGGGTGCCACTGTCGTCAATCTGATGCTCGCGATACGTGACCGTCGCGCCGCGTGCATGGCGGTCAATCCCGGTCATTTCGCTCAAGGTGATTTTCAACCCCGGACGCATCCCGCCCAGGCGCGTGAACAAGGCATTGACCCCGGCCGTGTTGACCCGCGTACCGGTGGCGGGCGCCACCATGCTGAACTCGGGTGAGAAGCGCGCCAGCAGATTTTCCAGCGTGCCCTCAGGCGCAACGCCGGCAAACCATTGTTCGATCTCGACGTGGGTCTGGATCACTTCTTCAAAAAAATCGCTGTAGTCAATCATGTTTGGGCTCGCTGCAAGGGTGAAGCAGCGCGCGTACCCTGGAAGCATCCAGGCGCAACACTGCGAAAAGCGGCAACAGGGTCAGAGCTGCCGCCATCGTGAAGGTAATCGCGAAGGAATCCAAGGCCGACAGTACGGCACTGAGCACGGCGGCACCCACGCAGAAACTCACTTGCCGGTTCATGTTCCACAACGCGCTGGCGTGGCCCATGCGCTCGGCGGGAATATCCAGAAAGGCCAGGGTTTGTGCGGTGCTGCTGCACAAGCTGCCGCCCAGGCCCATCAAGACGTAGGCCGCAATAATCAGCGTCGGCTCGTTGAGCAGCAGGATACCGCCGCATTGCAGCGCCATGCCGGCCAGTAACAAGGGTTTGGGGCCAAAGCGATTGAAGAGTCGCTTGCTCAGGTAGATCGCCACGGCCGAGGCCAGTGCCCACGGCAGCATGAGCGCGCCGGTCTGGGTGGCGTCATACTCCAGGCCACGCACGTAGAGGATGGCGATCAGGCTGGTGCCGATAAATACCCCCGGAATACACAGGTAAACCAGCATTGCCACGCGCAGCATCGGGCTGGCGGCTTGTTTGAACACACTGCCCAGGTCCAGGGGCGGGCGCTCGGTTAAAGGCGCATCGGGTTTTATCCACAGCAGCGCCAGCAGCAGGGTCACTAGCGCCAGAGGCAGGTTGGCGTAGAAAATCCAACGCCAGGACAGGCTGTCGACAATCACCCCGCCCAACGCCGGGGACAGCGCTGGCACCAGCAACGCCACCGACATCACCCGCGCTGTCAATTGGCTGCGCTCGGCCGCGGGAAAGTGTCGGTAAGCCATGGCTTGCCCCACCGGAATCAGTAAGCCGCCGCCGAGCCCCTGCAAGGCGCGCCAAGCTATCAACGCTTCGATGGAGCCAGCCTGGCCGACCATCACCGATGCGCCGGCAAACAGCAGCAGGCTGGTAGCGATCAGGGTGCGCTCGCCCATGAGCGCCGCCAACCACACACTCAAGGGAATGATCACTGTCAGCCCGAGCATGTAGGCATTGCTGATCCACGCTAACTGGGTGACCGAGGCGTGCAGTTCGCGGGCGATATCCGGGTAGGCGACGGTGGCGACAAACATGTTCACCAGGTCCAGGGCAAAGCCCAACAAAAAGATCCAGGCGACTTTCGAGCGGTAGGTCATGAACGCGTTCCTGCGAGTGGAGCCGGCAGGGTAGGCCGCACGCAGGGTTTGGGATACGTCGGTTTGCCTGCTAGTTTGTCAAAAATTTTTTGACAAAGGAGGGCGTCCACCATGGTCAGCCTGGACCGTTTTGACACTTTCAAGGCCGTGGTCGAGGCCGGCTCGCTCACCGCTGCCGCGGACCTGCTGGGCCAGACTCGCGCCGTGGTCAGCTTCAACCTCAAGCGCCTGGAGGCGGAACTCGGCGTCACCCTGCTGACCCGCAACACCCGCCAACTGGCACTGACCGACGCGGGTGAGCGCTTCTACCTGCGCTGCACGCGCATGCTTGAAGAGGCCCGCCTGGCGGTAGAAGAAGCCCGCAGTGAACATGCCCAGCTCAAAGGCACCCTGCGTATCACCACCACTGTCGAATATGCCCTGGCTGTAGTTGCTCCGGCGGTAGAAGCCTTTCGACGCCTGCACCCGGACCTGAATATCCACTTATCCACATCCTCCACCCACGCCGATCTGATCTCCGAGCGTTTTGACGTGGCGATTCGGCTGGGGCGCTTGCTGGACTCCAATCACCGCGCAGTGCAGTTGTCCACATTCGACGTGTTCGCCGTCGCGGCGCCGCAGTTTGCCGCAGTTCAAACCCTGGCTGAGTTGGAGCAGTTGCCCAGGCTGGGCCACGGCCGCTTGAGCGAACTGAGCGTCACCGACCCGGCAGGTCTCGAACACCCTTATCGAGCCGGCCCGTCAGCCTTGGTGGCCGACAGCGCGGCGGTCCTTCAGGCATTTGCGGTGCGCGGCCACGGTGTGGCGGTTTTACCGCAATGGTTGGTGCAGAGGGATGTCGACGCGGGACGCTTGGTGCGCCTGTTGGCGGACCACCGCTTTGCCCCGCAAGGGGTTTACGCGATGTATCCGGACACGCGGCATTTGCCGCTGAAGGTGCGGGCGTTTATTGATTTCATGAAACCTTAGAGCCTACCGCCCAAGCCAAAGCGCTTCTTCAGCACCTTCTCCAACAACCCCTTGGGCAATAGCGCCGCCATCAACGGCAACGCGCGGCTGCCGTTACCCGAACGCAACAGGCGCGGCGGTTGCGCTTGCTGCACCGCCTTGAGCACGTCTGCAGCAAACTCACTGGCCGGGGTTGGCTTGTCCTGGGACGCTTGGCTGCGCGCACGAATGCCGTCGCGCAATGGCCACCATGGCGACTGTTCCTGGATCAGTAACTCGGCCTGGGCGCCGGCATTCTTCGCAAAGCTTGTATTGATCGCACCGGGCTGCACTTCCATCACCCGCACGCCAAACGGTGCCAGCTCCATGCGCAGGGCGTCGCTCAAGGCATGTACGGCGGCTTTGGATGCGCAGTAGGCGCCGGCGAACGGCGTCACCAGTACGCCGGAAACACTGCCGATATTCACCACCAGGCCCCTGCTGCGACGCAAGGCAGGAAACAGCGCCTGGGTCACGCCGACGATGGAAAACACATTGGTTTCGAATTGGCGTTGCATCGCCTCGGTACCGCCGTCGAGCAACGGGCCCATGGCGCCGTAGCCGGCGTTGTTGACCAGTACATCCAGCTCGCTCAATTGCTCGGCCAGGAGTTGTAAAGCGGCGCTGTCATTGACATCCAACTGCACAGCATTGAAGCCTGCGACCGCGAGGGCGGCGACGTCATCGGGTTGGCGGGCGCTGGCCCATACCTCGAAGCCTGCGCCTTTGAACGCGTCGGCGAGGGCGCGGCCGATGCCGCTGGAGCAACCGGTGATCAGTACGTTGGGCATGGGTCCATCCTTTGTCAGTCCGAGAAACTGCCTTGCAGATGCTCGGCGCGAAATTCCAGGGTTTGTGGGCGATAGCCGGGGCGCAGCGGCGGGGTGGGCAGGCAGTCATCCCAGGTGGCGCCCGCCTGCAACTCGCCGGGGCCGCGATAGCGTGGGGCGGCGTAGACGTTGTCGGCCAGGTTGACCGTATCGCCCGGTGCGTAGGCGGCCACGCGCCAGCGCAGTTCGGTGAGCGGTACATCGTTGCCGTTGTTGAGGGTCAGTTTGAGCGGTCGGTCGGCTGGGCAGTCTTGCGGCGCGTAGGTGATGCGCAACTCAAGACGCGCCAGTTGTGACGCTTCGCGATTGTCCAGCCATACCACCCAAACCGCGACAAACCCCAGGCCGACGGCAGCGGCCAACGATACCGGCAGCGCCTTGGCCGGGTAGCGCAGCAGCAGGATCAGCCAGGTGATGATCAGGAGAACGCCGAAGAACATGGAGACCACCTCGAATAGGGAACGAGCATCCTAACTTAAGCGTAGGCGGGATGGGTTAGCTTGAGCATTGTGCTGGCCGCACGGACGCCATCGCAGGCAAGCCAGCTCCCAAAGGTTGACCCTATTCCAATGATGTACCCGGTCAAACTATGGGAGTGGGCTCGCCCGCGATGACTGACTTACTGAGCACAAGCATCGGCCTGCAAGCCATCAATGCAAGCTTCCACCAGAGCCAAGCCAGTTTCCGCCAACGGCAGGCTCGCCCAATTCAGGCAACTCGGGTGTTCGGCCGTTCCTCAGGCACCGTTCGTCGCTACTGTCAGAGTTCACAGGTTCTTTATTTTTTAGAACCACTCAGTTTGTTGGACATAGCGGTGTATCTCTACCTGAGGGAATGCGTGGGCATGGACAACGACTCGAGAACTGACCGTCTGCTTCTTACGTTGGTCAACGAGCCCGAACGGCAAGTGGGCCTGGAAAAAGTCAGCTTCATCACCGCGATGCAGCAAATGGGCATGACGTCGGTGTTCGACATCATCGCCCAACCCAAGCCCCACTTCGTCCAACGCCTGGGTGAGATCTGCGAGGCGGATGGCGAGGTGGCCTATGACAATGCCATGTGCTATGCGGTGCAGATCGGTCGGCTGTACCGTGAACACCAGGTATCCAACGGCAGAACCCAGTACCAGGGCCAGCAGACCGGTGTGCGTGCGCTGGTCGATGTCGGGCCGAGTTTCCCGAACCTGTTCAAGGAAAACTGGGATGAGTTCTGCAAAGTGGGCGCGATGGCGGCGGTCGATTCGCCGGTGGCCTACCTCAGCGCTCAATATCGTTTCGCTACGCGCACCCTGGAAGGCTCCGGCCAGGGTGATCGGCCCAAGATTCTGTTGAGGACTCGGCGGCCCGATCTGGAGGGGTTGATCATTGACCAGCAAAGCACCTTTACCCCCAGACCGATGCTGGAGTTAGTCAATGAGATACTTATGGCCGACATCGCCCGGTACCGGACAGGAAAGCCGGATGCCAACAAGCCGATTTACGACGTGCTGGCCGAGCGGCGCTATCCGTTCATGTTTCCGTATTACTACCCTCACCACCAATGCCGATTAGGGCTGGCCGAAAAGAAGCTTGAGTTGGGGGAGTTGAACTATCGCATCAGCTTGCAGTTGCCCATCAGCCAACGGGGCTTGAACGATTATGGCGTGGTGCAGAACACTGCAGCGCAAGCGCAACTGTTGATGTCGGGGTTAAGCCCTCAGCAACAGCAACTGTTGATCGAACCTTCATTGTTCACCACGTTTTATCTATCGAAGGCTCAGCTGACGCAGACCTGGGCAGGGCCGGGGACTTCTCATCTGAGTCCGCATTCGGCCATCAGGATTGCTTTACTGATATCCCCACAGTCAAGCCTGAAGTCTGTTGTGCCTCAGGCAGAAACCTTAGTCAACCAAGGGAAATTGACGAGCACGGCAACGATTGAATTCTCGGGGCCTGACGATACTAAACGAGAGGGTCTTTTCTGGATTAATTCTGGGACGCCGTTATATGCGAACACGGCTAATATTTGGACGCCTAATTATCTTCACCCCGCGAATACCTCAACAATCTGCACAGTTATCCGCTGGGGGGGAGAAGAACCGTTTCCTATCGAACCGGGCTATCGAGCCTCATTTACTGTCACCACCACCACGGGCACTACCACTAGGCCCGTTTCACTGGCGGTACTCAGCTTCACCATTGTCCTGGATGAGTACGTGACATGGACGGCCGAGCAGCAGGAGTTTTTTCAGCGCAGTTACGGTCTCCAAGGTATTGGTCACGTTGACAACCCACTGGTGCAGCTCGAGACCTTCATGCAACGTTCGGAGCTGGATGCCGAGCAGGTCGAGGCGCTTTTATCCCAGCGTCAGCATTTCCCCCACGTGTCTCCCAATTGCCCCAGCGGCAACCCACAATGGACGGGGGGCAATGGCGTCGGCAAGGCATACCCGCACGCCTCTCACTATGGCGCGTGTTATGTCAACGGCCATGGCAGCGAGCGTTATGACAGTGTTGTGCCTGCTACCGTTGTCTCGACGTGTGCGGACCAGTTCGACAATTCCATGGGCCTCAAGGAAACCACGCTCGGTAGCCGCACGGTCTGGTACCTGACTAAAACGTCCCCTCAACGGTTTGACCGCCTGCAACGCATGATTCGTCTGCAGCGCTGGCTGAAGAAAGACCTGGGTATGGACATGTCCTATGCCGAACTGGACACGCTGCTCATTTGCGCCATCCGCAGCGAGGGTGAACACAACCTGACCATGGACCTGAACACCAATACCCTGCGGGTCTTGGGTGTTTATCGTTATTTCAGCCGACGTTATGGCATCAAGCCCGAAGAATTTGCGGCGTTCCTCCACGATCTCACGCCTTACGCCACGGGTGACAAGGTGCCGCTGTTTGACCAAGTCTTTAACCCTGCTGCGCTGTTCGATACGCCTTTGGAACTCAATAGAGCCGCCTTTAATGTCAGTGGGACAGACGCTGCGAACAAAAAAATCGTCGCACAACTCTGTGCCGCGCTCGGCCTTGAGCCTACAGAGTCATCGCTTTCTCGCTTGGCCAACCAAACGAAGGATTTTGTTGGGCCGTTACTCCGCGACCTTGGCACCCTGTCCTCGCTCTACCGTCAGGCGCGTATTCCGCAAATGTTTGGCTTGTCGCCGGAGGAAGGCTGGGGCCTGGTGGATATGCTGGGGGGGCTGGAGTACCAGCGATTACTCTGTACCGGGCGCCTGCTACAACCCTCATTGTCGTCCCTCAGGCCATGGTCGTTGACTGCGCAGGGCGCCAGCGATATGAGCATCAGGCTGGTGCTGGTGGTTGATGCCGCGCATGAAGGTACCTTATTGCGTCTGCTGCCAGGTTCAGCCTTGTTTGTGCTGGCGGGGACCGACTTTGCATCAGCAGCTGGCACGCGGGTGTTTACCCTGGAACGGCAGCCCCAGCATTCAGACGAAGAAAACTTCGTGCGCAATCCTGACGGCAGCGCGCTTACGCTTGAACCGTTGAGCGCTGGTGGGACGTTGTCGCTCAGCGGCAAGCGCCTTTCAAGGACAGCTTGGGAGGTAATAACCAGCCAACCGTCTTCAATTCACCACCTGCAAGTAAAGTGCGGCTCGCTGCCTAAAAGACACCTACCGACCGTAGAGGCTTGGGAAGAGGATGCGATGGCGCCCGCGCCTGACGTTCTCGATGTGTTGATGCAGATGGATTGGGCCGTGAATTGGCTCAAGGACAGCAAGCAAAGTGTTACCGGGGTACGGCGCGCGTTGGGCCTGGAGCCTGGAGATTACCTGCCCCCCCAAGGCTTGGTGGACCGCTTGGGCATATTGGCCGCCGCGACGCGAGAGGTATTGATTACCGATGAGCAGATCTCGGCGCTGAATCTGCCTGTTTATGAACGGCCCAAGTCCGCTGCCGCACGAGAGCCCATCAAATGGCGCGAAGTGCTGCAGTATTTGCTGGACCCGCAGGGACTGGTGAGGCCTGTTCCGCTCACAGGTCTCGAAGACCCCCATCATTACTTGCAAGAAGCGATTAACTATCGAGTGGGGCAGTTGAACCTCTTCCCCGATGAGCGTGAGCAGAGCGTGGCGAAGCTTGCCGGCTTGTTGCTGGCCGGCCATGACCACCAACTGCGGCTGATCGAAGGTTTGGCACAAGAAATGATCAACCTGCCGATGGACCGCACCCAAGTTGTACTGCGTTGGGCACAAACCTCGGTACACGCCCTGTTGTCAGCGGTGTTGGGGCTGGCTACTGCAGCCGCCACTGACTCATTGATCAATCAACTCGAGCGTGTATTGCGTCATGGGACAGTGGTGATGGACCTGCGGTTGAGCACCAGTGCCTTGCGTGTGTTTTTGCTTAATCCGCAATGGCTGGGAGTTCCGGGTAGAAATCTGGAGTTGAACCTCAAGAGCTTCTACCTGCTGAGCCGCTACAGTCAGTGGTTTCATGGCCAAAGCCAGGCGGAGGAGGCATTGCTGGGTTATTTCATCGCGGCCAACCCCGGAAAAACAGCGCTCAAAAACAAAACATTGCGCGCTGCAGTCAGCGACCAGGCCGCTTTCGTTTTGGCCAGGCTGTTGGGGTGGCGGCAGGACGACGTGCATGAGCTTTTCCAACTGCTGGCGCAAAAGCGCGCCTGCTCCATGGCCGACATCGACTGGATCCTGCGCAGCCAAGCCACCTGTGCCGCCAGCGGCCTGGCTGCGGCGGACTTGCTCAGGGCCACAGCCCTGCACGGCGACAGTACGGGTGTGGCCTGGCAAGCGGTAGGCAATGTGGTCATGGCTGCCCGGCGCTGAGCGCCTGCGCACTTTTACGATGAATAAGGAGCGAGCATGTCCAGCTCAATCGATAGCCAGCTCAACGAAACCCTGCGCGATGCCCTGGTGGCCTACTATCTGGATGAGGTGGTACCGAACGCAGCGGAGTTTGTCGACGCCCAGTTGAGCGACAAAATCAAGACCGCCAACGACCTCTACCAATACAAGCTGCTGGATGTGCAGGTCAGCCAGGCCGTGCCCACCAGCCCGGTGGCCTCGGCCATCGCCAGTATTCAGCAGTACATCAATGCCGCGCTGATGGGCATGGAGCCGGGCTATGAAACCAAAGTGATGGAAGATCACCTGATCAGGCAGTGGCGCGAGATCGACTGCCAATACCCCATCTGGGCGGCCAACCAGCAGTTGAGCTATTACCCGGAACTGTATATCGACCCCTCGTTGCGCCTGACCAAATCCAAGTATTTCCAGCAACTGGAAAACGACCTCAATCAGAACAAGATCGAGATCGACACCACTCAGGAAGCGGTGCTGTCTTATCTGGCGAGCTTTGAGGAAGTGGCCAACCTGACGATTATCAATGGATACATCAATACCACTGATTTCAAGAATGGCATGTATTACTTTATCGGCAAGTCCCGGGCCGAGAGTGTGTACTACTGGCGCTCGGTGGATATGTCCCAGCGTACTTACATGAACCTCAACGGCACGGATCCCAACCGGCCAAAGTTCGATTATCCGCAGCCGGGGGCGTGGTCAGACTGGCACAAGGCTAACTTGCCGATTTCGGCCAGTGCGATTGAGCGCACCATCAGGCCAGTGTTGTTCAATAACCGCCTGTTTGTATTGTGGGTGGAGTGCGTGGATAACAACCCTGCTCAGATGACGGTTGAAGAAGGTTATCTCCCAGGTGGTACCCCCATACCGCCAGATCCGGGTTCACCGGTTATCAAAGTACACAGTAACCCGATGTTGCGCTTGAACATGGTCTACAAGAAGTACGACGACAGTTGGAGTATGCCGCAAACCGTCATTGAAGCCTGGAGTGAGTCACCGTTGTTCAAGACTACGGACTTGGCGGAGCAGGTTGAGAGCATTGCCGTGGCCGACAGTTCGACAATGCCGGAGTCGATGTTTGTGGCGATGTATATGGGGTATACCGCAGGTAATGCGACGGATGGTGCGGCGGATCAATATGCGTTTCTAAAAACGGCAATGATCGATAAAAATTTTAATGTAACGGCGCTGTTTCCCAATCGTGGGTATGTGCCCAGTATCGGAACTCGAAAGGAGATCAAGGCACCCCATGTCTTGAGGGTGGGACGGTTATTTGCTCAGGATAATAAAGGGCGGTTTCAGTTCAAAGTGCCTGAGCTTAGTATAGCGCTGAAAAGTGTCGAGTCGCATCGACCGCATCAAGAGCTGGATAACTGGAATTTTGAAGAGAGGCAGGTTTCGATTGTTAGCCCTTCCCGTGGGGATGATGTTACTTATGATAAGTCTACAGGGGAAGTGTTCTTTAAATCTAAAATATCAGCTGTATTTTCAAAGCCTCCGGATGTGACGTTTTCTATAACGGCTTTTGATTCGGAGACGCAAGATAGATATAAGCTTGAAATGGTTTTGCCCGCAAACCAAACGGCGGGCTATGAGACGCTTTTGAACGGTTCTAGAATTCAAGTGTTGAGTGGTTCGCAGTTTAGTGGTGGGGGGAGGTGTAGGGTTAGTTTGATATCTTCTCGTACTAATGGATACGTTGGAAGCGGGTTATTGTCTTATTTCTTGTGTGACACATATGATGTTCATCATTGTACTCTTGGTCTGCCGGATGCAAATGGTTTTATATCAATATCTTCTAAGATTGCTGTGCTGGTGCGTGATTATTTGATGCGCACCGGTTTAGTATTAAAAACAGTGCAGACGGATTGGCCTGCTGGATTCCGTCACGCTGAGGTCCAGGAGTTTATAAGGCCCCCTACTTATGTTTTTCAGCACGTTATTCTGCGACCTCTGAATCTGAGTGATCCGATGGCAGCTAATCCTGGCGCGGCGTCACTTTGGCACTCCGGTGGATTCGCAGTAATAAATCCACCCGACACCCATACATTAAAGCTCCCCATTAACCCTGAAACCCTGTTGCCTGACTGGCCGGGAGCCTGGCCCATCGGCTCAAAAAAAATTCCGATTATCCATGGTATCAAGGTGTTCAACGGTACCACCTGGCAGGTTTTGGGACATGCCCTGAAAATGACCTACGTAGAACTGGAGCTTGTCGCGCAAGTCACCACACCGCTGATCGCCCCTCGCATCAACACCCGTGCCAGCCCAACTCTGGGCATCGCCGAATTCATCGATTTCACCAACTCTGGCATCAAGCTAAACGATGCCGGCACCGCTCCACGCCAACCCATCCGCATGAATACATTGTTTGCACGCGAGTTGATCAACCGCGCCAATATCGCCCTGGAAAACCTGCTGTCCTGGGATACTCAGCTCCTTGAAGAGCCCCCTCTCAATCCACCAGCGGCCATTAACCAGATGGATTTTCACGGTGCCAACGGCTTGTATTTCTGGGAGTTGTTCCTGCACCTGCCTTTCATGGTCAGCCACCGTCTGAACCAGGAGCAAAACTTCGAAGGCGCCGAACAGTGGCTGGGCTTTATCTTCGACCCTTCGCGCAAAAAAGACGAGAAGGGCCGTCCGGCCTACTGGAACGTACGGCCTTTGATGGATGACCCGGTAGAAATGGACTACGTGTCGCGCAAACCCGCCGATCCGGACGGTATCGCTAGCAGCCACCCGGTGCGCTATCGCAAGGCGATCTACATGTTCTACATCAAGAACCTGCTGGACCGGGGTGACGCCGCCTACCGGCAACTGACCCCCGACAGCCTCGTAGCGGCCAAGCTGTGGTACGTGCGCGTGCTTGACCTGCTGGGGCCGCGCCCTGATATCAACGTGGTGGACCATTGGCAACCGATCCCCCTGAAAACCCTGAGCGACGCCACCAACTCAAAATTGCGCGAGTTCGAACAGCGCCTGATCCGGCAGGACCAACTACGCGAAGAGAGTGCCGCGGCCAACGATGGCGAGTCGCTCTACCACTTCGCCGAACCGCCGCTGTACCTGCGCACTTTCGCGCCCGACCCTACCCTGCTTGATCTGGATAACAGATACCTGCGCTTGCCCTTCAACCGTGAGTTGGTCCAGAACTGGGATACCGCCGAGGCGCGCCTGGACAACCTGCGTAACAACCGTACGCTGGACGGCAAGCCGCTGATGCTGCCCTTGTTTGCCGCCCCCTTGAACCCGCGCGATCTGCTGGCGGCGTTCGGTCAGGGCGCGGCCTCCGGTGGTGCCGCGCGGTTGTTGGCCCAGGAGGTGCCACCTTATCGCTACAGTGTGATGCACAACCGTGCCAGCAGTGCTGTGGAAACCCTGATCCAATTTGGCAATACGTTGTTGTCATTGATCGAGCGCAAGGAACAGGCGCAACTGCAGGAGCTGCAATACCACCAGGCTTGGGAGTTCGCCCAGTTTGCCGTGGACCTGCAACAACAGGCACAAGCGATTGACCTTGAGCAGAAAAAAGCACTGGAGGCGAGTAAGGCGCTGGCTCAGGGGCGCCTGGATTTCTACCGTAAGTTGGCCGATGAAGTGGTGAATGCCGGTGAAAAAGCTGCTGCAGCGCTGCACTTGGAAGGGCGGGTGTTGGACAACATCAGTCAGGTGGCCAATGCCGTTGGCAGTGGCCTGAAGGCCCCCCCCAATTCGGCTGGCGGCGGCGGCGGGGCTCACGCGGGTTTGACTAATGGTGCCGTTGCCATAGCGTCCTCCGGGGGATGGCGCCTGGAGGGCGTCGCCGAAATGGTCAGTGCCTATTCTTCAGCCAGGGCGGCGATGCTCCATACCATTGCGGAGGCGACGGACCGCGCTGAAAACTTCCGCCGCCGCCACCAGGAATGGATGCAAGCCCGTGACCAAGCCACGCTGGAAATTGCCCAGATCGAGGCACAAATGCAGGTGCTTGAAGCACAGGCCCGCGCCACCACCCTGCAATTGAACCAGGCCCGCGTCGCCCAGGATCAGGCGTTGGCCAGCTATGATTTTCTGCGCACCCGTTTTAGCAATGCGCAACTCTATCAATGGCTCAACGGCCAGTTCGCGACCTTCTATTACCAGGCCTACGATGCCACCTTGGCGCTGTGTCTGGCCGCCGAAGCCTGTTGGCAATTTGAACTCGCCGACTTCAGCACGCGCTTTATTCAGGCGGGCGTCTGGAAGGACAGCTACCGAGGCTTGAGCGCCGGCGAGGCGTTGAAGTTGTCCTTATTGAAAATGGATTCGGCGTACCTGAGTCGCAATGAACGACGGCTGGAGATCACCAAGACGGTGTCCCTGCGCCAACTCAAGGACAAGGATCCGACCTCCGCCATCAATCAGGACTGGGACACCATCAAGCTTGGCCTGATAGACAACTGCCGCGTCGATTTCCAGCTGACGCAGCCCATGTTCGACAGCAATTACCCTGGGCATAGCGTGCGCCGGATCAAACGTATCAGCGTGTCGTTGCCTGTGGTCCTGGGGCCCTACGAAGACATTCACGCCACCTTGACCCAAACCTACAGTGCCGTGCAGATAGGCGACACCCTCAAGGAAAACCTGCGGGCCAGCCAGCAAATCGTTTTGTCTGGCGGGGTGGATGACGATGGGCTGTTCACTTTCAGTTTCGACGATGAGCGTTATTTGCCCTTTGAGGGTACGGGCGCTATTTCAAGCTGGGCGTTGGAATTCACCTCGACTGACGTTGCGGCGCGGAACCGCCTGTTCGAATCGCTGACCGACATCATCCTTAAGCTGCACTACACGGCCAAGGCTGGCTAGGAGGAGGCATAGTGAACCATGACGAGTCGCTGCAAATCGCCGCGCCGTCCCTGCCCAAGGGCGGTGGCGCCATCCAGAGTATCGGCAACGGCCTGGGACCGGTCGGTATCAGCGGTGGTGCATCGTTCGAGCTGCCCTTGCCAATCTCCCCCGGGCGGGGTTTTGCCCCGGACCTGACGCTGGGTTACAGCAGCACCAACGGCAACAGCTCGTTCGGAATAGGCTGGGGCAAGACGCCCAATGCGATCACTCGACGAACGTCCACAGGGGTGCCGGCGTATACCGATGAAGACGTGATCCTGGGGCCGGATGGGGAGCCCTGGATGCCGGAACGCAACCCGATGACGGGTACAGAGGTTTCAAGGGTCGAGACGGCCTATAACGGCTTGCCGGTGGGGCCTTACACCGTTGTACGCTACTGGCCTCGCACCGAAGGCGCATTTGCACTGATCGAGCGTTGGTCCGATACCGACGACCCGGGGGGGTTCTGGCTGATTCACAGTGCGGACGGCAATCTGCACCTGTACGGCAAAACCGCTGCTTCACGACGTGCCGACCCGGATGTCGATGCGCGTGTGGGGGAGTGGCTGCTCGAAGAAAGCCTCAACCCGCGTGGCGAGCATATTGTCTACCATTATCAGGCCGGCGATCACGCAGGTGCCCAGCGTTACTTGAGCAAGGTGCTTTACGGCAATGCGCTCGCCGATGACCAGCTGTATGCGTGGCGCGTTGAGGCTGGGCAAGGCGTGCTATGGCATTTTCATCTGGTGTTCGATCATGGTGAGCGTCCTACTGCCCTCATGACCGCTCCACCTTATGAGGCCACCCAGGCATGGCCTGGGCGCAGCGACCCGTTCTCCAGCTATGTCTATGGTTTTGAGCTCAGGACGCGACAACTGTGTCGGCAGGTGCTGATGTTCCACTGCTTTCCCGATGAGCCAGACATGGGGTCGGCGCCCGTGCTGGTGCGCCGACTACTGCTTGAATATCGGCCATCGTCACTGGGTTATAGCCTGCTGCATGCGGCCCATGAACAAGCCATTGACCGGGCCGGGAAGGTACAGAGTCGGCCGCCGTTGGAGTTCACCTATAACGCGTTCGAGCTCGCACCGGATCCCCAGCGCTATCAGCCATTTGAAACGATGCCGGGTCTTGACGACGGCCAGCGTTATCAATTTGTCGACCTGTACGGCGAAGGTTTTCCGGGCATTTTGTATTCTGACGATAAAGCCTGGTATTACCGCGCACCTATGCGGGCCAAGGCGGCGAGCCACCCTGACGACGTGGCCTATGACGATTGGCATGAGTTGCCAGAGATTCCGATAGCTGACCGCCTGCAAGCACCCCGGCAGTTTTTAAGCGACCTCACCGGTGATGGCGGCCTTGAATGGGTCGTAGCCCAGCCTGGGCTGTGTGGTTTTTTTACCTGCAACCCGGACCGCAGTTGGTCGAACTTCGCGACCGTGGACGCCTTCCCTCACGAGTTTTTTCATCCCCAGGGGCAATTGGCCAATCTGATGGGGGGCGGCTTGTCTGACCTGGCGATGATCGGCCCGCGCAGCGTACGTTTGTATGCCAACCAGCGGCAAGCGGGGTTTGCCCCCGCCACCCAGGTTAAGCGCAAGGAAGGCGAGGATGATCTGCCGTTGATCAGTAACGCCGCCACCGAGTTGGTCGCCTTCAGTGACGTGCTCGGCAGCGGCCAGCAGCACCTGATCCGCATCCGCCACGACCGGCTTGAATGCTGGCCCAACCTGGGGCGAGGCCGCTTTGGTAAAGGGTTCAGGTTCAGCACGCTGGGTTTTGCTTATGACGAGCTCGATGCATCGCGGGTCTTGCTCGCGGATCTGGACGGCTCCGGTGCCGCAGACCTGGTCTACTTGAAAGCCGAGTGCGCGCTGGTGTTCATGAACCGTTGTGGCAACGGCTTTGACGACGCCGTCGAGCTTCCTTGGCCCAAAAACGTTCGCTATGACAGATTTTGCCGGGTGAGTACCGCTGACTTGCAAGGGCTGGGTTGCTCCAGCCTGGTGTTGACGGTGCCGCATATGTCGCCCATGCATTGGCGGTATGACTTTGTCGCAGCCAAACCCTATTTGTTATGTGCCACCAATAACAACCAAGGCGCCGCCGCGAGCGTGAAATATCGCAGTTCGGCCCAGGAGTGGCTGGATGAAAAGCAGCAATTGCTCGCCAGCGATCAACCGGCCGTGTGTCGTTTACCTTTCCCCGTGCCGGTGGTGAGTGAGCAGGTTCAATGTGACGAAATCACGGGCAATCGGCTGACGCAACGGTTCGAATATCGAAAAGGTTTTTACGACGGACAGGTACGAACGTTTCGAGGTTTTGCCCTGCTCCTGGCGACTGATACCGACACTGCTGCCGAGGCATCACCGGAGTCGGGTTTCAGTGAGCCGGTATTGCGCAAGACCTGGTTTCATGTCGGACAAGTGATCGACCCAGCGTGCGATGAGTATTTCAACGGTGATCTGGCCGCTCACCCCTTGGGAGCAACCTTGCTTAGCCATTATCACGAAGCCGACGGTGTCGATGAACTTGTCGTACCCCAGGCCGATGAGTTGCCTGGCATGCTCCAAGCACTGGCAGGCCAGGTATTGCGTGTGGAAACCTATGGAGGGCGCAACGCAGGCGACGTCCCCTATAGCGTCGAGCAAAACCGCTACCTGGTACGCGTGCTGGATCGGCCAGTAGGCGGTCAATTCGCACCTTACAAGGTGATGCTGGCGTTATCGTTGGAGTCGATCGCCTACCAGTACGAGCAACAGGTCGATGACCCGCAGTGCCAGCACGGGATCAACCTGCGCTGGGATGCCTTTGGCAGCCTGACCCATGGCGTCAGGGTCAGTTATGCCCGGCGCCTGACGGCCCAGGATGATCCGGCCTGCCAGGTGGACCCGAATGAAATCACACCGCAGAAACGCTGGTGGTGTGATGCCCATGATTCGGCGCAGCAGGTTTACTACCTGAGTGAAAGCCTGGCGCGGTTTATTCACCTGACACACCCACAGGGCTGGCGCCTGGCCCTGCCTTTTCAGCAACGTGACAACGCGCTGGTGCTGGGTAAGGGCTCTGGTCCCAACGGCTTGCAACCCGACGCGATCAGCTATGAAGCCTTTATCGCGCAAACCGCCGCAAACCCCTTGAATCCCCAAGCTCAGCGAACACTGGTGGGGCAGTCGGTGCAGCGCTACCGGGACTTGTCCGGGGTTCACCCCTTACCGGATGGAGAGGCCATGTTCCTGGCCTTGGCCGATGAGTTGGAAATTGCCGAGCTGGATGAGGCAGCGCTCAAGGCGTACGACTTGCTGCGCAATGACGAGGGTGAAATGCCGTTTGACCTGGAGCAAAAACTCCTGGAGGTCGGGTACCACAAAATGCGCCTGGTTCTGCCGTCCATCGACGGGGCGCAAGCGCCATTGTGGTCGGTCAAGCGCGGTTTCAATACCTACGCCGGCCTCGCGGGTTTCTATAACGTCATCACCGTGCAGCAAACCCGCAGTCATGGTGTGACCCATCTGAGTTACGACCCCTATGGCTGCCTGAATACTCGGGTACGCCTACCTGACGGCTGTGAGACGCGTGTGGATTCGATTGACTATCGCTTGCTGCAACCGGCGCGCATTATCGACCCCAATCAAAACACTCAGGAGGTGCTTTACGGGGCATTCGGCCAGGTGATCGCCACCAGTTTTTTCGGCACCGAACGTGGTCAACCCGTGGGCTTTGCGTCGCTCGATGACTACCGTCCTCCACTCGGCGGCACACCTGGCCAAATCATTGATGCACCGGCCGCGGCGTTGCAGGATGCCGCCACTGCGCACTTTGCCGACCCGTTCAGTTGGATGGGCCGAGTGCCTGACGCCGACCTGCAGGATCGCCAATGGCTGGACGAATGCGTAGCGCAGGGCGACCTGCTACCCAGCGGGCATATTCGTGTGTCGGCCCGTTTGCTCTCGCCATCCGATGCATTGACGCCCGCGCGACAACGCCTGTTGAGCTTGATCCCTCAGGTGCGCCGCGAGCCTGTTCACGCCGTTACCTTGCAGGCTGATCGCTACCCGCTCGATCCGGAAAAACAAATCCGCGTCGCCTTGAGCTGTTGGGACGGTTTCGGTCGCGCCTTGCAGAGCAAGCAAAAGGTCGAGCGCGGTTATGCCTACCATGTACAGGAAGATGGCTCGTTGGCGCTTGACGGCAATTGTCGGCCGGTGACGGTACAGGATGTTGAGCGCTGGCGGGTCAGCGAGCGGGTCGAGTACAACAACAAGGGGCTGATTGTGCGCATCTACAGGCCCTATTTTGCCGATCATCATCGCTACATCAACGATGTCAGCTTCAGGCAACACGGTTACAGCGACCGACAATTCTATGACCCGTTGGGCCGTCCTACTCGTACCGTCCTCGCCAAGGAGGACTACCTGCGGCGTCATACCTACTGGCCTTGGTACAGCATTTACGAGGATGAAAACGACACCTATGAAGAGGTGATGGCGATGAAAGAGGCCCGGGGGAAGACATTGCAATGACCGCTCTTGCGCTGCACCGGCAGACCCCAGGCCTGAGTGTGAGCGACCCTCGCGGGCTGACGGTGCGCACGGTGCGCTATTGGCGTGAGAGTGGGCGGGAGCAGGCGCAGGCAAGGAGCAGTCGTAGTGGCTTCGACGGTGCGGGCCGAGTCGTGGCCGAGTGGGACCCGCGTTTGGTGGAGCGGGCCAACCTGACGCAGGTTTACTCGCTCGGCAGCAAGGTACTGGGCTCCCACAGCGTTGATGCAGGATGGCGTGTCAGCCTGTTCACGCAGGCGGCTGAACAGGTGCAAGCGTGGGACGCTCGCGGTAATGAGCGACAGGTTGAATACGATAGTTTGCTAAGGCCTGTGGCGGTGTTCGAGCAAGCTGCGTGCGTCGAACGTCATCACTACGCCGATGCGTCGCCGCACTATGCCGCGCACAACCAATGCGGCCAGTTGATCCGCCACGACACCCCGGCTGGAACGCAGCATTTCAATGAGTTCGGCTTGACCGGCGCGGTGCTGGAACAGCATCAACACTTTCTGCAAAGCCTGGATATGCCCGATTGGCCACTGCCCCTTGATGAGAGAGATGATTTGCTTGAACAAGCAGCCGGTGCTCGCAGTACTTTGCAGTTCAACCCGGTGGGCAATGTGCTGGAGCAAACCGATGCGCAGGGTAATCGGCAGCGTTTCAATCACACCATCGACGGCCGATTGCGCGAGGCCTGGCTGCAGCTGAAAAACGCGACCGCCGCGCAGCGGCTGGTACATGACATTCACTACAACGCTCAAGCACAGATAGAACAGCAAACGGCAGGCAACCAGGTCACCAGTCGGTTTGATTACTGCCCGAAAGACGGGCGATTGAACCGTCTGAGCGCTGCCGGGCCTAGCGACGAACCGCTACAGGATTTGCACTACGTCTATGACCCGGTGGGCAATATCCTTAGCCTTGAAGACAAGGCCCTGCCGGTGCGCTTCTTTGCCAATCAACGCATCGAGCCGATCAACCGCTATACCTACGACAGTCTTTACCAGTTGATCGAAGCCACCGGCTGGGAGGCCGGCAGCGCTAATCGCGGGCCTGCTCATCTCGAGGATCCGGCTGCCGTGGCTAACTATCGTCAAACCTATCGCTACGACGCTGGCGGCAATTTGCTCGAGCTGATCCACCACGGCCCACAGCAACATGGGCGTGTGTTGACGGCGGCCAAGCACAGTAATCGCTGCCTGCCTGAGGTGGAGGGGAGACCACCGACCGAAGCGGAGATCTCCGAAGGCTTCGATGCCAACGGCAACCTGTTGGTGTTGGATCGGGGCCGCACACTCAGTTGGGATGTACGTAATCAACTGAGCCACGTGCATACCGTAGAGCGAACGTTGTGCCTGGATGACACCGAGCGCTACGTCTACGGTGCCGACGGCATGCGTCAGCGCAAGGTGCGCACAGCACAAACCAACGCCCGCACGGTGATCAGCGAGACGTGCTATTTACCCGGTCTGGAAACCCGCACGATTGATGACGAAAAACTGTATGTCGTCACCGTCCAGGCCGGCCGCACCACGGTGCAGGTGTTGCACTGGGAGGGCGCGGTGCCGCGTCAACTGGCCAATGATCAATACCGCTACAACCTGAACGATCATTTGGGGTCCTGCTCGCTGGAGCTGGACAGTGAAGCGCGGATCATCAGCCGCGAGACTTATCATCCGTTTGGCAGTACGGCGTTCACTGAGAGGGGAGACTCGAGCGAGCAGAGTTATCGCACGTTGCGTTATTCGGGTAAGGAGCGGGATGCGACCGGCCTTTATTATTACGGTCTGCGCTATTACATGCCCAGGTTTCAGCGCTGGATTAACCCGGACCCCGTGGGCGTCAGTGATGGTTTAAATGTATTCGCCTTTCTAGGCGGTAATCCCATTGGTTATCGAGACGCTGTGGGTGAGAAGCGCGAGCCGGTGAATAAAGATATCCACTTGATATGGGTGGGCGAGTCAGCGGAAGCGTTGGCGGCGCATGTCAGCAATATTAATAATACTGTCGAGCAGGCGAGCGGGTATAAAGTTCATCTTTATCTTGAGTCAGGTAACGAGGATGCATTTGCGAATGTCCTACAGGATCTTAAAGTTCATAATGTTGTCTATTTGAGAGAGGAGAAGCTCTTCAGGAAATTCAAAAAAAGTCCAGTGGGGGCTATTTATAAAGACTTCAGGTCGGGAGATCCAAAAAACTTTGCGTTTGCGGTGGATACGCTACGGCCCTATTTGGTTCGCAAGAAAGGAGGGCTCTACTCCGATGTCGATGACCAGTATCTCGGTGCTGAGAGTGAAGGGCACGAGCGCCTGGGCGATACGACGCTTTATGCAAGACCCGACGAAATAATCACAAACTCACCTGTTCGGGTGCCTTGGGAAAATAGGGGCTCCAGAAATGCGGTGCTGATAAACAATAGCTCGTTTGCGGCGCATGCTGGAAACAAAACACTGAAGCATATCGAGAAAGAAATGGTCGTGCGTTATAAAGAAGTTGTTAAGTCTGAAGAGTATACGGATGGTCACGGTCGCATCGGAGCCGGGATACTCGAGTTGGAAACACCTGAGCGAATAAAGTTAATGAGTTCGATGGTAGGTCCAAAGGTGTTTAGCTCGATCATAAGAGAATATGATAGTGAGGCTAATGATATCGTTCGTCAGGCTATATTGGTCGAGTCGGGAGGCGACGTTCAGGGCTTTAATGATCGTAGAAATGAAAAGATGCCGCTTAGACGCTTCATTAAGGTAGGTAGTGCAAACTCTTGGAAATAAAATCCCCATGAGCGCTATTAACCACGAACTTCGAACGGAGATGGCCGGTGTGAAATGAATTTTATGTCGGCAATCCTCAAGTAGAGAGACTCAGCCATGCTCAGCTTGAATAGCCATACCCCCACATTGACTGTTACCGATCCGAGAAGTCTACCCGTTCGCTCGGTGAAGTATTTACGATCGACTGCCGGCCAAGCGGCACAGGCACACATCGACCGCACTGCGCATGACGCGGTAGGCAGAGCGACAGCGCGCTGGGACCCGCGTCTGCAGTCGGTGCAAAAAGACGACCCGCAGGTGCCTGCCAACCTGAATATCCTTCACTCGCTTGGCGGCCAAGTATTGTTGATTCAAAGCGTCGATGCGGGTTGGGATGTTCAACTGTTCGGTGAGGCTGGGCAGGGTGTGCAGTTCTGGAATGGGCGCGGTAGTCAACGCCGCGTAGTATTCGATGCGCTACTGCGACCTGTGGCGATTATTGAAAATTCAGCCTGCACCGAGCGCTTTGCATACGGGATGGCTGAGCCGACTGCGGCTGAACGTAATCAATGTGGGCGGGTGGTGCGCCAAGATGACCCGGCCGGTACTCGTCATTTCGACTACTACGGGGTAGGTGGCGAGCCGATAGCGCAAACCCAGCGTTATCTGCAAAGCCTGGATATGCCTGATTGGCCACTGCCCCTTAATGAGCGGGATGATTTGCTTGAGCAAGCAGCCGGTGCTCGCAGTACTTTGCAGTTCAACCCGGTGGGCAATGTGCTGGAGCAAACCGATGCGCAGGGTAATCGGCAGCGTTTCAATCACACCATCGACGGCCGATTGCGCGAGGCCTGGCTGCAGCTGAAAAACGCGACCGCCGCGCAGCGGCTGGTACATGACATTCACTACAACGCTCAAGCACAGATAGAACAGCAAACGGCAGGCAACCAGGTCACCAGTCGGTTTGATTACTGCCCGAAAGACGGGCGATTGAACCGTCTGAGCGCTGCCGGGCCTAGCGACGAACCGCTACAGGATTTGCACTACGTCTATGACCCGGTGGGCAATATCCTTAGCCTTGAAGACAAGGCCCTGCCGGTGCGCTTCTTTGCCAATCAACGCATCGAGCCGATCAACCGCTATACCTACGACAGTCTTTACCAGTTGATCGAAGCCACCGGCTGGGAGGCCGGCAGCGCTAATCGCGGGCCTGCTCATCTCGAGGATCCGGCTGCCGTGGCTAACTATCGTCAAACCTATCGCTACGACGCTGGCGGCAATTTGCTCGAGCTGATCCACCACGGCCCACAGCAACATGGGCGTGTGTTGACGGCGGCCAAGCACAGTAATCGCTGCCTGCCCGAGGTGGGCGGGAGGCCACCGACCGAAGCGGAGATTGCCGAAGCCTTCGATGCCAGCGGCAACCTGTTGATGTTGGACCGGGGCCGAACACTGAGTTGGGATGCACGTAACCAACTGAGCCATGTGCATATGGTGGAGCGCACGTTGCGCCTCAATGACACCGAGCGCTACGTCTACGGTGCCGACGGCATGCGCCAGCGCAAGGTGCGCACGACGCAAACCAACGCCCGCACCTTGGTCAGTGAGACCCGATATCTACCAGGGCTGGAAACGCGCGATGGGGATGGCGAGAAACTGCACGTCGTCACCGTCCAGGCCGGCCGCACCACGGTGCAGGTGTTGCATTGGGAAGGCGCGGTGCCGCAGCAACTGGCGAATGATCAATACCGTTACACCCTTAGCGATCATCTGGGCTCTTGTTCGCTGGAACTGGACAGTGAAGCGCGGATCATCACTCGCGAGACGTATCATCCGTTTGGTACGACGGCCTTCACGCAGAAGGGTGATTCGAGCGAAGAGAGTTATCGCACGTTGCGTTATTCGGGCAAGGAGCGGGATGCGACGGGGCTTTATTACTATGGGTTCAGGTACTACGTGCCGTGGTTACAGCGTTGGATTAACCCTGATCCGGCGGGACGGATCGACGGTTTGAATCTGTATAGAATGGTCAGAAATAATCCGGTTTTGCTCAGAGATGATGAAGGTCTGGTACCTACGAAAGAAGAGATCAACAAGTCGGCATCGCCCTCTCTATTTCAAAGAATGCTGCCAGCCTGGCTGAAAAAAAACAGCGTGATCCAAGAGCGATCATCTACGCACATCGCTGAGACGCAAGTTTACGTGTGGATCCCGCCAAGCGGAGGCGCGGCCACGGCCAATATACTGGTGACCAGACAAACATTCCAAGATGGCAGTAACAGAATTAGTTACGTGGGAGCCAACCCTGATGGTAGTGAGGAACAAAACTCTTCCGTTCATGGATATATAGAGTATGTGGTGCGCGATGACGCTGAGAAACGAGTTGCAGATGTTCATTTGTTTGATGCAAAGCCCGAGGGGAAAGGCTACGGTTCCCTGCTGCTTTTAGAGTTGACGTATGACGCTGAGGAACAGTCGATTCAAAGGGTCGAAGCGAGTGGCGTGGCGATGAGTGCTACAGGTTTCTACTTGTTGGCGGGGTTTCATCCCAGTCGGGAGGGGCACGATACCTTGGAAAGTACGATTCCAGGGCCGATAGATTTTTGGGGGGGGGAGCCGACTGATAACCGGTTTGAGCGATGGTCGGATAGCACTATATCTCCCCGAAAGTTCAATGGTTATGTAGGGGCGAACGGTGTGAAACCTATAGATGAGTTTGGCGCAAAATTATATATGGCGCGACACAGTACTGCTACTTGGGAAGGGGAAACCGCACATATAAAGGAGCAGGCAAAACTGTCGACGATAAAGCGGGGATACTTCAAACAAGTTTAATGTTAACCGCAAGGGCCCTGGCGAGTAACTGTGTACAGGCGTTATACAGTCCAAATAAAAAGCCCCCACCCAACCCACTCATAGCTGACATGGATCTTCTGAAAAAGAAGGGATCCTATGAATCTCTGAGGCCGTCAAACCTCATCACGAATGCGTCGTGGTAGGCGCAAGGATCGGCAAGATGAGGGCAAGGGTCAACGTAGGTCATTGCACCCGACGATGTGGGAACCGGTTTGAATAACTTGCCACACAGTTTGCGCAAGGAGGCTTGGTTGATCAACGACGGAACCCAACGTTGCACTTATACAATGTGAGTTTTTTATGAATATTTCAGACGCCGCTGTAAGCCTGTCCACCCCTCTCAGCGTGTCCGCACCAGCGGAGGCCTCCAGCCAGGCAGGACCCGTGCAAGCGAGTGCCGCCCCCCTCGAGTCGCGCTCGGGGCCGCGTATGCAAAGTATGGGGCTTACGAGCTTGCGGCAAACTGTGCTGCAAGGCCTCGGCGATACAATTCGTTCGCATGTTTTGCCATCCTCAGTACTTCATAGCACCGACAGTTCGAAAGACAAAGCCTATGGGGCCGCGTTGACGTTCGTTGGCGGGATGGCGAAGGTGGCCGGCAAGAAGATGGCAAGCTCAGGTGGCGTTTCCTCGAAAGTCGCAGGTTCGGCGCTGATGTGGGGGGGTAAAGCGGCGGAGAAAATCGGCAAGAACACGTATAAAAATGCTGAACCCAAGGAGGACGGCAATTACAACGCGTTTGCACCGCGTAACTGGGTTCGTTAAAAACAGGCCTGACATCCCGCGAGGAGCTTTCTGTCTGTTTTGATGGTCATTGAACCGAAAAGCCCCCACCCAACCCACTGCGGATAGGGGACGCAATGGGCTGGGCGAGGGCTTCTTGTACGACTGTTTTACTGCGCGATAGTTTTCACCGATACACCACGTTCAACCGGTGTCGAGCGACCATAGATATCTTCGAAGCGCTCGATATCGTCCTCACCCAAATAGCTGCCCGATTGCACTTCGATGATCTCCAACGGGATCTTGCCCGGGTTGCGCAGGCGGTGCACCGAGGCGATCGGGATGTAGGTGGACTGGTTTTCGCAGAGCAGGAACACGTTGTCGTCACAGGTGACTTCGGCGGTGCCGCTGACCACGATCCAGTGTTCGGCGCGGTGGTGGTGCATCTGCAGCGACAGGCACGCGCCCGGCTTGACCGAGATGTGCTTGACCTGGAAGCGGCCGCCCATGTCCACCGAGTCGTAGGAGCCCCACGGGCGGTAGACTTCGCAGTGGTTCTGGGTCTCGCTGCGGCCTTGCTCGTTGAGGGTGTTGACCATCTGCTTGACGCCCTGGACCTTGTCCTTGTGGGCAATCATCATCGCGTCCTTGGTTTCCACCACCACGATGTTGTCCAGGCCGATCACCGACACCAGTTTGCCGTTGCCATGCACCATGCAGTTGCGGCTGTCCTGGATCACTACATCGCCTTTGCTCACGTTACCGTTGGCGTCTTTATCGTTGACCGCCCACAGCGACGCCCAGCAGCCCACGTCGCTCCAACCGGCTGCCAGCGGGACTACGCAGGCGCGCTGGGTTTTTTCCATCACGGCGTAGTCGATGGAGTTGTCCGGGCAGCACGCGAACGTGGAGTCGTCAAAGGTCACGGTGTCGGCGGTCTGCTCGCTGCGTTCCAGGGTCAGCACGCAGGTGTCATAGATATCCGGGTCGTGCTTTTTCAGCTCTTCGAGGAAGCGGCTGGCGCGGAACAGGAACATGCCGCTGTTCCAGAAGTAGCCACCGCTTTTGACGAACTCGACCGCACGTTTTTCATCGGGTTTCTCCACGAACTGCTGCACGCGGCTCACGCCTTCAGGCAGCAGCGAGTCGTTGGTGGACTTGATGTAGCCGTAGCCGGTTTCCGGGCGGGTGGCCGGCACGCCGAACAGCACCATCTCGCCACGCTCGGCGGCCACGGTGGCCAGGGCCAGTGCGCGTTGCAGGGCTTTCTGGTCGTCGATCACGTGGTCGGCGGGCAGTACCAGCATCAGCTCGTCACGGCCTTCGTTGACCAGCATCATCGCGGTCAGGGCCACGGCCGGCGCAGTGTTGCGGCCGAAGGGTTCCATCAGGATGCGCTGGCAGTCGAGCTTACGTGCGCTCAGTTGCTCGTTGACGATGAAACGGTGATCTTTGTTGCAGACCACGATGGGGGCGTCCATGCCTTCGAACACCAGGCGCTCCAGGGTTTGCTGGAACAAGGTGTGCTCGCCAGTCAGGGCCAGGAACTGCTTGGGGAACTGTTTACGGGAAAGCGGCCAAAGACGTGAGCCGCTACCACCGGAAAGGATTACTGGGATCATGGGTGTGTCTCCTTGAATCGATATGGGTCAGAGCTACGAAGGTTTGTCGTTTCACTCTTGTTTTTGTCTCGGTCCTGAGTTGAGCCCCGGTCAGTGTGGGAGCTGGCTTGCCTGCGATGGCGCCTACAAGACCGCCATCGCAGGCAAGCCAGCTCCCACAAGGGGGCGTGTCAACTCAGGGAAATAGTCAGCGGGTCGACACTGGGCGTTTCACCCACACTGGCGACAGGCTCGAACCAGAACCGGTGACATACAGCACCGCCGCTTCACCGCGTTCCAACGCAACCGGCTTCACATCGCCGACTTTCTTGTCACCGTCATACAACGCCAGGCTCACTTTCACCGGGTTGATCTCACGCTCGCCACGGCCCTTGGCAGCCACCGACTTGACCACATCGGTCTTGCCGTCGGCGGTTTTCAGGGTCAGGGCCTTGTCGCTGAGGTTCTGCACGCGCACCAGGGATTTCTGCTTGTTCTTGAACGGGGGCTCTTCAATCAACTGCGGCTGGCCGCTGCCACTGTTGACCAGGGTGTAGTAGTGGTCGGCAGCCAGTTTGACCGGCAAGGTCTGGCTGCCGACCTTGGCGCTGTAGTCGCCGCCCGGCATGAAGCTGAAGTCGCTGCTGGCCAGTGGCGCAACGTCGCTGAGGTTGGTGCTGCCGACGGTGGCGCTGACTTCCTGGTTGCTGGCGTTGTAGATACGTACAAAGCTGGAGCCTTTTGGTGCGGTCGGGCCGTACAGGGCGGCATCACCGGCAGCGAAGGCCGACAGGGATACGAAGCTCAAGCCCGCTGCGATAGCCAGGGTTTTAGCGAGACGACGAGGAGTAGTAGTGAAAGTCATTGTGAGTTACCTCTCTTTCAGTTTTGCGCCCGGTCGGGCGTCTCGGATTTAGATGTGTTGATTGCCATGTTCTGTTGGCGCGAACCGGCTTGTTTAAGCTGCGCAACCCAGGCTGGGTCGGCATCACCGATTTCGTTGTTAACGGGCAGATAGCGTTCAGGAAACTCCCAGATCAGCACCTGGGGCGGGCTGTTCTTGAAGTCATCACTTTTGAGATAGCTGAGCATCGGCAGGATCGGGCCATGGCCGTCTTCGGCGTAGCTGACCACGTCGCTGTGCAAGGCTTGCTTGAGTGCGCCGACGAAGTTCCAGTTGGGGTTGGCGCTGTAGCTGGTGCCGACCAGTGCCACCGGGGTTTCGCTGTCGCTGAACAGCGCGTCATCACCTTTCTCTTCGGCCAGGTGGGTGACGCGTTTTTCCAGCGGCTCTTTGGGCGGCATCAGGTTTTCGAACAGCGGGTCCAGGGGCAGGAACAAACGCAGGTCGCCTTTATGCGGTTCGGTTTTCTCGGCCTCGGTGACAAAACGCTGCGGCTCGCCGCTCAGTGGGGTCTTGTCGGCAATCGCCTTGGCCAATTGCTTGGCGGCGACTTCGGCACCGTCCGGGGTCCAGTGGGTATCGGTACGCAGGAACACCTGCTTGCCGGCGAGCTTGGCCTGTTGCAGCGGGCCGAGCAGGTCTGGCGCCGGGATGTTGTCTGCCGCCACGCGGGCGTGGAAGTCCTGGTACAGGTTGGCGTGGATGCTCGCCGGTTTCACCTCACCCAAGTGCTCCGGGTACAGGCGTACCTTGGCCGGCACGATCGCCATCACCAGTTGGATGCCCTGGGCCTTGAGCTTCTGGCGTACGCCTTCGACCAGCGCGTAGTTGCCTTGCAGGTTCTGGTCTTCGTTGACGGCGGGGTTGAATTCCTCGTCGCTGTATAACCAGTGGTCACGGCCCAGCACCACGCCAGGGCGGCCTTCATTGAACAGCTTGTAGTCCAGCGCTGCCCACAGGTTGGTGCCCAGGCGCTTGATCGGGAACTCGTCGTCGTAGTGAGTCTCGACGGCTTTGGTCCAGCGACCGTTAAGCACCGTGGCATCGGCGTTGGTGCTGAAGCCAAAGAAGCTGCGCAGTGACCAGGCGCCCAGTGCCAGCAGCAGCACCAGGAACAGGCTTATGTAGAGGACGCGTAATGAACGGGTCATGGTCGGCTCCCTCAGAATTGGAAGTAAAGGAACGGCGAGAAACTCTGCGCCGACAGTTTGAGAATCGACGCCACGAACAGCAGCAGCACCGCAGCGCGCATGGCGTAGCGTGGCCAGTCAGCGGTCCAGTAGGCCGGTTGCACGGCAGCGTCACGGCCCACGCTGAAACCGGGCTCGTGGATGCTGCCAGGATTGTCGCCGGGTACGGCCTTGATCAGGCTCGGGTCGGCTGGCTTGGCCTTGTCGGCCGGGCGGTTGGTGTAGAAGTCGCGCAGGCCGAAAAACGCCAGCGTTGCGTAGGCCACCACCAGGGTTGCCACTTGCAGGCCGGTAAGGTTGGCGCGGTTGAGTTCCGACAACGACCATTCGCTGAAGCTGAACATCGCACCGTACATGCGCCCGGCAACGTGCAGGTTTTCGGCGCGGAAGATCACCCAGCCCATCACCACCAGCAGGAAGGTGAAGGCCCAGCGCAGCACATTGAAACTGCGCGGCGCGGTGTTCAGGCCAATGGCTTTTTCAATCGCCAGCCACATGCCGTGCCAGGCGCCCCACACGATGTAGGTGATGTTGGCACCGTGCCACAGGCCACCGAGCAGCATGGTCAGGAACAGGTTGCGGTAAGTGGTCAGGGTGCCTTTGCGGTTGCCGCCCAGGGTGATGTACAGGTAGTCACGCAGCCAGGTGGACAGGCTGATGTGCCAGCGCCGCCAGAACTCGGTGATCGACTGGCTGATGTACGGCTGCTTGAAGTTTTCCATGAAGCGGAAACCCATCATCAAGCCCAAGCCAATGGCCATGTCGCTGTAGCCGGAGAAGTCGAAGTACAACTGCGCGGTGTAGGCCAGCGCGCCGAGCCAGGCATCGCCTGTTGTGGGGTTTTGCAGGGCGAAGCAATGGTCGGCCACCACCGCCAGGGTGTCGGCAATAAAGACCTTCTTGATGAAACCCTGCATGAACCGCGTGCAGCCCTCGGAGAATTTATCCAGGGTGTGGGTGCGGTTGTTGAACTGGTCGGCCAGGTCACGAAAGCGCAGCACGGGACCGGCGATCAGGTGCGGGAAGATCGCCACAAACGCCGCAAAGTCGATGAGGTTGCGAGTCGCCGGAGTGTCGCCACGGTACACGTCGATGATGTAGCTGATGGACTCGAAGATGTAGAACGAGATCCCGATCGGCAACAGCACGTGGGTGAGGATGAACGGCTCCAGTCCCGCGGACTTCATCATCACATTGATGCTGTCGACGCCGAAGTTGGCGTACTTGAAGTAGCCGAGGATGCACAGGTCGACCGCCACGCCGAGCAACAGCCAGCGCTGCGCCGGCTTGGTGCGCACACCGGCGGCACCGACCTTGAGGCCGATCCAGTAGTTCCACAGCGTGACGGCCGCGAACAGCGCCAGGAAGTCCACTCGCCACCAGGCGTAGAACACGTAGCTGGCAATCAGCAGCAGCAGGTTGCGATAGCGTTGCCCGCTTAAGTAGTACAAGCCGAGAAAGATCGGCAAGAACAGAAACAGGAACACATTGGACGAGAAAACCATCCCGATCTCTCCATGTTTAACCAACAGTCAAGGGCCGGAGCCCCCCCAAACCCCCCCACGATTTCGGGGGAGGTTGTGATCGTTCCCACGCTCTACGTGGGAATGCCTCTTGTGACGCTGTGCGTCACGCTTTGGGACGCAGAGCGTCCCGTGCTGCATTCCCACGCAGAGCGTGGGAACGATCAGCGACTAGCTGCCTTTGTTGCCTTTTTCGTGCGCCGGGTCGTAGACCTTGGTCAGGTCGCCGCCCAGGCGGAAGGTCTTGAACGGTTGCATGCCATGCTTGCGTTCGATCACGTCCGGGGCGCAGGTGTAGAGGGTGCAGAAGGGCTCAAGCCAGGCAAATTTCATGTCTTCCTTGAGGTCCTTCATGTCCTGCTCTTTGCCGTTCTTCTGCTCGAAGATGTCCGGGTCTTTCACCCCGGCCAGCACCTTGTCGCCCAGGCGCTTGAGCGCGCTGTTGTTTTCCTGGCGCAGGTCCACGCCGTTGACCAGGGCAAAGCTGGCGATCATCGACAGCGGCGGCAGGGCGTAGTTGTGGTACGACAGGGCGCGTTGCTGGCGCTTCAATTCGTTCGGCAGGAAGCCCTGGTCATCGACCTGGTTCACGCCGACCTTGTATTCCTTCACCGCCCAATCAAACAGGTCGCGGCGGTTGGTAGCGATGGACGTTGCCATCACCGACCAGGCGGCCCAGTAGGAGTGGTTGTTGGTTTTTTCCAGGGGCAGGTTGTCCCAGTCGCTCACCACCTGGTCGGCCAGCTTGTTGAACCAGGCTTCGATTTGCTGGGCTTCCTGCGGGTGCTTGGCCAGCGGCTGCGACTCGGAGAACTTCAAGCGCACATAGGCCGAGGCCATGCTGCCCAATGCCCATTTGCGCATGGACTTGCCGGTGTGGTTGAAGTCCTTGGACATCAACGCATCGGCCTTGGCCCATGACACCAGCCAGTTGAGCGTGCATTCGAGCTGCTGTGGACGGCCGTCGCGCATGAACTGCATCACGCGCTTGCTGGTGTCTTTTTCCAGCTTGGTGATGTCGGCGGTGCTGTCGCGAAAGGCTTTTTCCGACTGCACATTCAGGGTCGAACGGGCCTTGTCGGAGCCTTCGTACTTGCTGCGAAACTGCAATGGCCCGGTGTAGGGCGTTGGCATGCTGTCGCAATCATTCTTGAAGTCGCCGGTCTTGAACGCTTCGATCGGTGCGAAATAGCCCTGGGGCGGGCGCAACGGCGCGGCCGCATTCACGGAGCCGGCAAACACGGCCAGGCCCAGCAGGGTAGGGAGCAATAACTTTTGCATAAGTAACCTCACTTCCCGAGTTGGGCGGTCTGCTGACCACCGCTTGGGAATACGTTGCGTGTGCAAATTTTCGCTTCAACCTTCTGCGCCGCAGTGCCCGCTTCGGGGCCCTGCACTTCCACGGCCAGCAAGTTCTGCGAGGCCCAGTCTTCATCGGTGCGCAGTTCAAAGGCGAAACGCCCGTCTGTATCGGATGTTTCGGGTTTCTCGATCTTGATGTCCTCGTGGCGCCCGTTCATGTACCAGAGGGTGGCTTGCAAGGTTTTCACCGACGGATCGGCGAAGCGGATATCGACCTGATGGTTGGCGTTGCGCAGGTCTTTGTTCGCGCTGTTGACCATCAGTTCGTTTTTGCCCGGTTTGAGCGTGGTGCTGGCCGACATCTGCGCGGTCTTGCCTTCGCAGCCGTTGTCCAGCAGCGCCATCATCTGGCGGTAGATGGTTTCCTGGTCGAGGCGGTACAGCGGCGAGAATTCCCAGATCAGGATCTTCGGTGGGCTCTTCTGGAATTCATCGCTGCCCAGGTACTGCAGCATCGAGCCTTCCAGGCCGCCGCCGGGGAAGGCGACGTTGAGGATGTCAGCGCCGATTTCTTCTTCCAGGAAGCCGGCGAAGTTGTAGTTCTTGCCGCTGTGGCTGGTGCCCACCAGGGTGATCTGCGGGTTGCCCGAATCGCCGAACAGGTCGCCGTCACCGGCTTCGCCCTTGGGTTCGGTGGTGAACTGGTCCATGTACTGGATCGCATAGCTGGTGCCGCACAGTTGCCCGGCCATGTTGTGCAGGGTGCCGGTCTTGCCCATGCGGCCCGAGCGCTTGGTCTCGAACTCACGCTTGGGAATCTCGGCATATTCCGGCATCTGCTTGACCTTGGCCGCGACGATTTTCGCGGTGCGCTGGGCGCCGTACGGGGTCCAGTGCTGGTCGCCACGGAAGTAGAAATCGTGGGCCGGCAACTCATCCGGCAGTTGCTCGTTGGTCAGCGGCGACAAGTCTGGCACCACGTAGCCCATCTTGGCGAAACGACCGAGCATGGTCTTGTAGTTGGTCAGGGCCTTGTCGAAATCGTACTTGGCCTTTTCCTCAGGGTTGAGCTTGTTGCGGTTCACCAGGCCACGGGTCGGCTGGTAGACCACCACCAGTTCCACGCCCTTGCTCTTGAACGCATCGTGCAACTGCTGCATGCGCTTGTAGCCGGCCGGGGTGGTGTCGAACTCGGTGCGCAGGTCTTCCTGGGTACGGAACAGCCAGTCGCCCTGGGCTTGCACTAAGGTGGTGAAGTTCTGCTGGTAGCGCGTGGTGTAGTTCTTGGCGTCATGGGCGGCCGGGCACAGGCTGCAGCACGGTTCGGCGGTGAAGGTAGGGGCTTGCACTTCATCGGCGCGTACGCCCTGGCTGGCCGCCAGCAGGCCGAGGGTCAGACCCGAGAGGCTCAGCAGTTTGATCATGTGTGGGTGCATAAGGGTCATCCTCAGTCCTGCAATTCGGTCTGGCGTTCGACGGGGTCGATCAGCACGGCTTTCTGCTGGCGCACCAGCAGGTCGAGAATTTCTTCCTGGCGGTCACCCAGGATGCCGGAGAAGCTGATACCGCTGGATTTGGTCGGCGCCAGCATCGACACGCGATACAGCTCGATACTCAACGGCGAGTCGATAGACAGCGGCCCGCTGCCGTTACCCGCCAGTTCACCGCCAACCACGATCAGCGAGACCTTGGCATCGAACGGGTCGAGGGCGATGTCGCGGTCGGTGTCGGTCAAGTCCTTGATGTGGCCGTACACGCCGGTCAGGCCGTTGGCCATCGAGGTGTTTTCGTAGAGCTTGATGTTCACGCTGTTACGCACGCGGATCCCGTGGCGACGGTTGCTGATCACCTTGTTGCCCCACAGCAGGTTGTCGCCGCTCTCATAGAGGGTGATGCCGTCGGTGTGGTTGCGGTAGATCTCGTTGTCGGCGATCAGGTTGTTCACGCTGTTACGGTCGATCACCAGGCCCGAAAGCTTGTTGTCGTAGCTGCGGTTGTTGAAGATGAAGCTGTCGTTCACTTCCCGGGAAATGATGATGCCGTGTTTCTTTTTGGTGCCGTACACGGTGTTGTCCGCGATGATCAGGCCGTGGGAACGGTCATGGGGGTCGATGCCGTAGACGATGTTGTCTTTGTAGGTATTGCCCTTGATCACAAAGCCTGTGGTCTCGTAGCAGTAGAAGCCGTACCACATGTCCGAGAACTCGGAGTCGATGATCCAACCGGTCGGCTCGGGGCGCTTGAGCACCTTGGCCATGTTCGGCGTGTACTGGGAAATACTCACCCCGTAGGACTTACTGTTGGCGTAGCCGAAGCTGGCCATCTTGGTCTTGGAGATATAGGTCTCGGTGCCGCCCCAGGCCAGCAGGAACGGGCGGAACTCCTTGGCCGACTTGAACAGCGCCGGGCCGTTGGCTTTTTCATCCCAGCCGGTGACCTTGGTGTCACGCACGAACAGCTGGCCGTCGTTGATCAAAAACGAGCCGGCTTGCTGGGACAGGCGCAGTTCCTGGGTATTTTTGTCGATATCGAGGATGCCCTTGCGACCGACCACGATCGGCAGCTTGGCCAAAAAGACACCCGGCGACGTTTCGCTGAAGTACTGCTTAGGCACCTTGCCCAGCAGGTCCTTGAGGTTCATGTAGCCGTCGTCGACGAAGATCGCCTGGGGAATGCCATGCTGGCGCACCACCCATTCGGCCATCTTGTTATCGCCGCCGATAAAGTCCTTGAGCGCGTCTTCTTGCATCATGCGGCGGATGCTGATTTTGCCCGCCTTGGTCTTGACGATTTTCTTTTCCATCGCCTGCGCGGTGTAGCCCGACAGGTCGGGCAGCGCCGGCTTGGCCATTTCCAGCGGCGCGGTGGGCGGGCTGGAGATGGTGTAAGTTTTGGCCTGTTGCAGTTCCTTGGCGATGATCGGCGCCTTGGCCGCCGTATCGGCAAACGCTGTGGCGCTGGCCATCAGCATTGCCGCGACGAGTAGGCTTTGAGCATTCATGGCGCAGGCTCCCATCAGAATTTCCAGACCACGTCGACAAACGCGCGGTGCATGTAGGAGTCGACCTGGCTGCCATAGGCATCGCCGGGCTTGAACACGCCGGCACGCAAACGCACCAGGGCTGAAGGCTCGTCGATCGACTGGCTCAGCGCCGCTGGCAGCAAGCCTTTCTTGAAGTACTTGGTGACCACCAGGTCCATTTCTTGGCCGAGGTCTTTCTTGCCGTCTTCCAACGGCAGGGAGGTGCTGGAGAGGATCGCGCCGGTGACGTCATCGGTGTTGTTCTGCACCGCGTCGATGCCGTTGCTGCCCACCGGCTTGTTGCCGTCCACGCGCCAGAACTTGTGGTACACCAGGCTGGCGTCGTAGTCCTCGCGCAGTTGCCAGGAACCGAACAGGCTCATGGACTGCATGTTGTTCATTTCGCCGCGAAACGCTTCACCGAAGCGATGCACGCGGGACTGGGTGCCGGTCCAGTTCGAACGGTTGCTTTGCAGGCCGTTCTGTTCGTACTCGGCACTGGCGCGCGAGTACGCGGCACCCACTTGCCACTGCGGATCCAGGCGCAGGCGCACGCCGATATCGGTGGCCCAGCCGCTCAGGTCATCGCTGCGCTTGGCGCTGGTGGGGCGTGTGCCGTCAGCGTTCAAGGCGTTGACCTTGTCGCGGTCGCCGCGCATGCCGGTGATGCTTGCCCAGTAGTTGACGGTGTTGGTGTTGCGCCAGTTGTAGGCGTCGCTGTTGGCTTCGATGCCCAGCCAGGTCAGGTCGCCGTTTTCGCGCTTGTCCAACGGGTCGCTGGCGACACCCGGTTCGGCGTAGTCGAGCTTGCCGTCGTCATGGGTGTGGTGGCCGCGCACGCCGATCCACTGGCCCGGCGTCCACTGGTAGGCAGCGTCGGCGTAGAAGTGCTGGCGGTCTTTGTCGACCGGCGACAGTTCCTTGAGGTCGGTGCGGTATTCGCTGAAACGTTCGGCAGCGCCGACGTTGGCCTTGAGCAGGGTGGTGTCGAAGGTCCAGTTCAACGCTTCGATGTTGGTGTCGCGCCACTGGCCGTCGTCATTGCGCAGGCGCTGGCGGCCGAACTTGAGGATCTCGCCGGGGTAGGGCGTGAAGCCGCTGTAGCCGACCCAGAACTCACGCAGGGCCAGGTAGTTTTTCTTGGCCTTGCGGTCGTCGTTGCTCGACTGCTGCTCGGTGGTGTCATCGGCCGACTGTTGCAGGGTGTCGGTCTCGATGATATCGCTGGAAACCACTGCCTGGCCCATGGCGTAGGCGCTCCATGCGCCGCTTTCGCCGTAGATCCAGGGGCGCAGGTCGAGGCCGATACCGTTGACGTCACCGCCTTTCTGGGTGCCGAGGTCGCGGTCATCTTCAGACTGCGCGGTGGCTTTGACTTCCAGGCCGAAGTTCTTGGCTTCGGTGAGCGCGGCCAGGGTCGGGCACGACCACAGCAGGGCGAAGGTCAGGCCGATACCGGCCTTGACGAATGGGTTGAGCTTCATAGGGATTCCTCGCCGTCTTCTTCTTGCAGGGCGTGCAGTTGCAGCGTGCTTTGGGCCAGGGTGCCGCGGGCGGCCAGTTCCTGTTGCACCAGGCGTTGGCCTTCGGCGCGTTGCTCAGGCGTCAGCGGCGCTTCGAGCTGGGTGGCCAGGTCATTGGCCTCTGGCGTGTCCTGGGCCTTGGCCAGTTGGCTGAAGACATAGGCGTTCAACGGGTCGGGCTTGGTGCCCTTGCCTTGAGAAAACAGCTGGGCAATGGCGAAGTCGGCGCTGTTCTGGCCGTTGCGCGCTGCGGTCAGCAGGTGGTCGAGGGCTTTTTGCGGGTAGACCTTGCCCAGGTAGCCACGGCGGTAAATCTGGCCGAGGTAGTAATCGGCGGCCACTTCACGGCCCACGGCTTTCTCGAAATGCGCCTCGGCAGCCTTGGCATCGGCCGGCACCCACTTGCCTTCGTAGTAGAGCTTGCCCAGCAGCAATTCGGCGCGTGGCTGGTCGGCGGCACGGCCGTTGTCGAGGTACTTCATCATCTGGTCGACATCGCCCAGTTCGGGGAAGTCGTAGAGCAGTTGCGCCAGGCTGACCCAGGACGCCGGGTAGCCAGGGGCGATTTTTTCCAGCAATGCCTGGGCAGTTTTTTCGTCCGGGGTACCGAGGGTGGCATCGCCGAGTACGCGGGCCACGCTGTCGACGCGCTGCGCAGTCACGGTGCCACGGCTGACGCCTGCTTCCATTTGCTTGAGCAGTTCGGCCTGTTGTTCCGGCTGCTGTTTTTTCTGATAGACCGTGGCCAGTTCGACATAGCAGATATCGGTGGTGTTCAGCGCGGCTTTGCAGATGCGCTCCACATCATCCAGATGCTGGTCGTAGGTACCCTGGGTGCGATACAGCAGTACCTGAGCCAGGCCTGCCTCCGGGTAACCCGCCGCCTGCCATTGGCTGATCTGCTGCTGGGCATTCACGTTGGGAAAACTGTGGGGGTATTGCAGGTACAGCATTGCCAGCGGGATCAAGGTATTGCCTTCACCATTGGCAAAGGCTTTTTTCAGCAGGCTTTCGGCTTCATGGTGTTCGGCCTCAGTGGCGCCGGGCTTGGCCGCCAACAGGCGACCCAGGCGTGCCTGGGCACGCGGCGACGTATCTGCCGCCGCACGGTAGGTGGCTTCGGCCTGTTTGATTTGCGCCGGGTCACGGGTGCCGACCTGGATATCGGCCAGGCCCACCTGGGCCTCGCTGTAGCCCAGGTCTGCCAGTTGCTGGTAATTCTGCTGCGCGGTGACGGTGTCGCCGCGCTTGAGGGCTTCGTTGGCCAGGCGCTGGTCGGGCAGGCCGGCGCAACCGGCCAGGCTGATTGCTAGGGCGATCAACGCTACCGAACCAATGTGGGCACTGCCTTTGTGGCGAGGGAGCTTGCTCCCGCTGGGGGGCGCAGCGCCCCCAAAAGCCGGCTCCAGCTGCGCTGTCGAGCGGGAGCAAGCTCCCTCGCCACAGCAAGCCCGCTCCCACAGGGATTGTGGTGTTTTTGAGAGAGTCATCACAGGCATGTCCTCGCTTACAGACCGTGAGCCATGGCTTTGTCGATCAGCCAGTTCAGCGATGGGCCACGGTCGCTGGTGACTTCCACCGGGCGGCCGGCGTAGGTGCTGTCCAGCGGTGCATCAGGCTTGATCTGCACGCGGATGTCGGAGGACAGGTCGGCGCTGTTCAGGCTGGTGCTGCTGACGATGGTGCCGGTGCGCACTTGTTCTTCGTCGGCGACCTGAAAGCTCACCGGCGTACCTGGGCGTACATCGCCAAACTGGCGGTAGGTGAAGCGTGCTTCCACATTAGCCTGGCTGCCACGCGGCACCAGTTGGAAGATCACATCGCCCTTGCTGGCGTACTGGCCGTCGGCGACCAGTTGCTGGGCCACCACGCAATCGCACGGCGAAGTCAGGGTGCCGGTCATTTGCTTGCCGAACAGTTCTTCGACCTTGGCCGGTTGCAACTGGTCTTCGTCCAGGTGGCCCTTGAGTACATCGAGCATGCTGGTGCTGAAAGTCGCCAGCGGCGCGCCCTTGGCTGCTACCGAATCACCCTTGAGCAGGCTTTGCACGGTGCCGTCACGGGGCATGGTCACGTTCATGCCCGGTACGCTGACGAGGCCGGCCTGGGCGTGGCTGACGAAGTACATGCCGTAGAGCGACTTGACCACAAAACCGAAGGCCGCCAGGCCCACCAGGAAGATCGCCAGGCTGAAGGTCACGGCGCGCAGGCGACCGAACGCGGTCATGCCGCTGCCGCCGTCCTTGACCTTGCGTGCCTTGGTGAAGTTGTCGCGTTGCAGGGTCGCGAGTACGTCGCCCATGGTCACGATGTCACCGGACAGGTGCGAGGTGATCAGGTGGCGCAGGGTAGAAATATCCTGGGCATCGAGGTTCTGGAACTGGCAACCGGTGCGGCCGGTCTGGCGGTCGTAGGAGCGAATCTGCAGCTCCACGTCCATGGCCAGGCCGAGGTTATCGATCACGAACTGCAGGCGGCCCTTGTGCACTTGGCCGATGGTGAGCGGCTGGGTGGCGGTGAAAGCCAGGCCGCCGGCGGACAGGTCGATAACCTTTGCTTCGGTCGGCGTGCGGTCGCTGTTGAAGAAGCGCAGCTTGGCCGGGATTTTCACCCGGGCGTGTTGGCGCTGGGCTTCGGATTCGTGGACAACGTTGGCGTTTACTTGGCTATTCATCGGGTGTAATTCCTAGGTTAATTCAGGCTTGGCAGGGTCAGACCATCATCAGCAACACGGCAACGAAGATGCTGCCGGCGGAGAAGGTCATGGTCCGAGACGACCAGGTGTTGAACCAACGTTGAAAGCTGGCCAAATCGCGGGTCAGTTTGGTGTCCTGGCGGGTCCAGGACTGTTGATCAAGGCGGAAGAACACGTAGATCTTCACCAACGCGCCCATGATCTGGTTGTAATAGAGAATCAGCGGGTAGGCCGGGCCGATCTTGTGGCCGGAGCACGACAACAGCAGGGTGAGGATCAGGCGGGTAATGCCGATCCATAGCAGGTAGGCGAGGATGAACGCGCCGCCGTACTTGAAGGTGGCGATCATGGCCACGGTCAGGCCGAGCAGGGAGGTCCACATCGATACGCGCTGGTCGAACAGCACCACGCTGGTGAACAGGCCGAGGCGACGCACGCCCAGGCCCAAGGCACGGGAGTTCTGGCGCAGGTTGTTGCCGTACCAGCGGAACATCAGCTTGCGGCTGGCCTTGATAAAGCTCTTTTCCGGCGGGTGTTCCACGGTGTTGATGGCGGCGTCCGGCACGTAGAAAGTGTCGTAGCCCAGGCGCATCAGGCTGAACCAGCTGGACTTGTCATCCCCGGTGAGGAACTTGAAGCGGCCCAGGCGCCAGTGTTGCAGCGAGTCGCTTTCCACGTCGGCGATAAAGCCCGGGTCAGTCACTACGCTGGCGCGGAACACCGACATGCGCCCGGTCATGGTCAGCACGCGCTTGGACAGGGCCATGGAGCACATGTTGATGTGGCGTTGGGCGAAGCGCAGTTTGTGCCATTCGCTCATGATGTAGCCGCCGCGCACTTCGCAGAATTCGTTGGTGGTCAGGCCACCGACATTGCCGAACAGCTGGAACCACGGCACGGTCTTGCGCACTACGCCTTCGGCCAGCACGGTGTCGCCATCGATCACGGCGACCACGGCGCGGTCGTCCGGCAGGTGGCGCGAGATGGCGCGAAAACCGAAGGCCAGGCCGTCACGCTTGCCGGTACCAGCGATGCGCACGAAGTCGAGCTTGACGTGAGCCGGCGGGTTCATCTTTTCCCAGAGGCTTTTCACCAGCAGCTCATCGGACATTTCCACCAGCGAGCACACCACGGTGGTGGGGAAGCCGCAGTCGATGGCTTCGCGAATCACCGAGCTGTAGACCTGGGCGGTGGTCAGCGCGTCGATACGAAAACTGGTGACCATCAGGAACACATGGGACGGGTCGGCGGCCTTGCCCAGCTTGCGCACTTTGCGGCGCAGGTGCGGGTACACCACATACAGGAACAGCATGCCGCGAAAGAAATGCGTCGCGCCCATCGAGTAGCGCCAGATACCCACGGCACCAATCAGGAAAATAAAATTCTTCGATTGCGAATCGAAGGTGCTGGCTGGCAGAGCCAGAGCTAGAAGCGCTAAAAGCCCCAGAAATAGTAGCCAGCCAGTCGCTTGGTTTAACCGTTGCATATTCGCGTCCGTCACAGAGAAGTCGGGCGGCAAGCCACAAGCTACAAGCCGAAAACCAGCGCTTCTAACTTGCAGCTTGCCGCTTGAAACTAGCCGCTGCTCCTTACCAACAAATACCTTCGGTACGGCCGCTCACGCTGGTGGCCTTGGACATGAAGCCCACCAGGTCGACCACTTGCTTGCCGTGCGGGGCTTCGTGCGCCAGGGCGCGGAACTTCTCGTCACGGTTACCGAGGATGATCACGTCGGAGTTGTTGATCACTTCGTCGAAGTCCGAGTTGAGCAGGGACGACACGTGCGGGATCTTGCCTTCGATGTAGTCCTTGTTCGCGCCGTGCATACGGGCGTACTCGACGTTGCTGTCATAGATGCTCAGGTCGTAGCCCTTGCCGATCAGCATTTCCGCCAGTTCTACCAATGGGCTTTCACGCAGGTCATCGGTACCGGCCTTGAAGCTCAGGCCCAGCAGGGCGACTTTGCGCTTGTCGTGGCTGGAGACGATGTCGAAGGCGTTCTGCACCTGGGATTCGTTGCTGCGCATCAGCGAGTTGAGCAACGGTGCTTCCACGTCCAGGGAGCCGGCGCGGTAGGTCAGGGCACGCACGTCTTTTGGCAGGCACGAACCGCCGAAAGCGAAGCCTGGGCGCATGTAGTACTGGGACAGGTTGAGGGTCTTGTCCTGGCAGACCACTTCCATCACTTCACGACCGTCAACGCCGACGGCCTTGGCGATGTTGCCGATCTCGTTGGCGAAGGTGACTTTGGTGGCGTGCCATACGTTGCAGGTGTACTTGATCATCTCGGCAACGGCGATGTCCTTGCGGATGATCGGCGCGTCGAGTTCTTCGTACAGCGACTGCAGGACGTCGCCGGAGGCTTTGTCGAACTCGCCGATAACGGTCATCGGTGGCAGGTCGTAGTCGGCGATGGCGGTGGATTCACGCAGGAATTCCGGGTTGACCGCGACGCCGAAATCAACACCGGCTTTCTTGCCGGAGCAGTCTTCGAGGATCGGGATTACCACGTTGGCCACGGTGCCCGGCAGTACGGTGCTGCGCACCACGACGGTGTGGCGGGTGGTCTTGTCACGCAGTACAAAACCGATCTCGCGGCATACCGACTCGATGTAGTTCAGTTCCAGGTCGCCGTTCTTCTTGCTCGGCGTACCGACGCAGATCATCGACAGGTCGGTGTCGCGGATGGCTTCGGCGAAGTTGGTGGTACCGCGCAGTCGACCGGTTGCGATGCCTTGGCTCAACAGTTCGCCCAGACCCGGTTCAACGATGGGGGATTTACCCGCATTGATCAGGTCGATCTTGTCCTTGGAGATGTCTACGCCGACCACTTCATGGCCACGGGCAGACAGGCAACCGGCACACACGGCGCCAACGTAACCCAAACCAAATATGCTGATGCGCATCGCAATTACCTCTATGTTTAAATCATGCCATTAGATGGCCGGAGTTCATGTTTGCAAGCGTCACTGATGCCGCGAAAGTTAGGCGAATAGACGCCGACTTACCGCGTGCAGGCATGTTAAATAGCGAGTGACTAACTATTGCACTCAAGTTGTGCGCAACGTGGCCTTGTTATTGGGGCTTGCCCTGAAATGCAGCCGGTTTTCCATGGCGGAAGGGGCCGGCGCCAGTGCCGCAGGGCTTTGATACAGGCAAGAAGCCTTTTGATATCAACGCCTTGGGTGTTAACACTGGCTCATTTAGGTCAGCGCTGCCTTGGCCTTTAGGGGTTGGCAATGAGTCCTTATCGCCGCCCTCAACTCAATCAGTTGATGATATGACCCTCGAGCCAAAGTGCTTTATGACAACTTGGCTACTTCCATTGGTCGGTATGTAAGTCATCTCTTACGTAAACAGAGAATTTCGTTACCGGTGGTATGAGCGGTGCTTCAAGACGAAGTTCCGGGCCGCTCATCCCCTTTGCGGAAATTTTTTGAAATATTAGAAAAGATGGCACTAGTACTATATTGATAGCACTTGCTATTTAGGCCAGTAGTTATGGGGAGTTGGTGCGAGAGGATAGTTTTGTGCCACTACCGTTAAAAAAAAGTGGTGCCACTACGAAAAAAACCGACGAGTGTCGAGTGAAGAAATTGTTAGAGATGTGTCTTGATATTTTTTGACGTCAAATAAATGACGATTGGTGGGGTGAAATGCAGGCAAAAAATGTGGGAGCTGGCTTGCCTGCGATAGCGGTGTATCAGCGACATGTGAGTCGGCTGACCCTCCGCTATCGCAGGCAAGCCAGCTCCCACAGTTGATGTTGGTGGCTGTACAGGCCTTATTCCGGTGCGTGATCGCGCAAAAACACCAGGTTATCCGGCTTGGACTGCTCCGCATTGAAGCGATAGCCCTGTACATCGAACTGCTTGAGCTGGGCCGGATCGTTGATGCGTTCTTCAATCACAAACCGGCTCATCATGCCCCGAGCTTTTTTCGCGTAGAAGCTGATGATCTTGTACTGGCCGTTCTTCAGGTCCTTGAACTCGGTATTGATGATCCGCGCGTTCAAGGCCGTGCGCTTGACCGCCGAAAAATACTCATTGGACGCCAGGTTGAGCAGCACATCGTCGCCTTGCTCGGCCAGGGCTTCATTCAACCATTCGCTGATGCGTGTGCCCCAGAACGCGTAAAGGTCCTTGCCGCGGGAGTTGGCCAGCTTGGTGCCCATCTCCAGGCGATACGGCATCATCAGGTCCAGCGGACGCAGCAGGCCGTACAGGCCCGAGAGCATACGCAGATGGTCCTGGGCATAGCTGAAATCGGCCTCGCTGAAAGTCTCGGCATTCAGGCCGGTATACACATCGCCCTTGAACGCCAGCAGCGCCTGCTTGGCGTTGGCCGGAGTGAAGGCCGGCGTCCAACTGCCGAAACGCGCGGCGTTGAGGCCACCGATCTTGTCGGAGACGTGCATCAACTCACTGATTTGCGCCGGGCTCAGTTCGCGCAGTTGCTTGATCAGTTCCTGGGAGTGGTCCAGGTACTGCGGCTGGGTGAAGCGCGCAGTGACCGGCTTGGACTCGAAGTCGAGGGTTTTGGCGGGGGAAATCACCATCAGCATGAAGTTGGCTCCTGGAATCGTGGGGGGATTCTAGGGGGTTGGAGCGTTCGACTCCACCTATCAAGCCGATAGGCCCCGGTTTTTGTAGGAGCGAGCTTGCTCGCGAAAGTCGTCAACGAGAATGCTGGCAGACTGAATAGACGCGGTGCCCGGACGTTTTTCGCGAGCGAGCTCGCTCCTACACAAAAAGGGCGGACCAGTCCGCTATGATGGGCGGTAACTCTGTAGAGGGAGACCTCGTGTGCGATTAGCGCTTTTATTGTCCGCTTGCCTGCTGTGCCTGAATGCCCAGGCCGCGCCGGTGGATGTCGCCAGCCTGGACCGTAGTACCTGGCCGGAAAAACTCGCCAGCCCGGCGCTGTTCGATGTGGCTTCGCGTGCGGAGATCCTGATGTTCGCCCACGGCCTGCTCGCCAGCGAAGCCCTGGACGACGCGGCGCTCAAGCAACGCCTGGGGCTGAAGATCATCAACCTGGCCGCCATCGGCGACCTGCGTCGCCAGCTCTGGAAACGGCTGTTGGAGAACTACACATTCGCCCAGCAGAGCTGCGAAGAAGACGCCTCGTTCTGCTACTTGGTGGAAAACATGGACGACCTGCGTGAGCAGGCCGGCAAGTTCGAGGTCAGTGACAACTCTTTCTATATAGGCTGGGCCGCCCCCAGCCGGCACTTTCACGAACGCTATCTGGACGAGTTGTTGCGCAAGGCCGCGCTGTTTCCGCAGATCAGCAGTGAAGTGGCGCGCTTTGGCGATCATGAGCGCAACGGTGATGAACTCAATGACCGGATGTTTTTACTGACCTTCGACGGTGGCCCTGCACCTGTCAGCGGCAATACCGACTGGCTCACCGATTACCTGCGCAAGCAAAAGATGAACGCGACGTTCTTTGTCCTTGGCAGCAGCTTGCAAACCCGCGTGGAGCGCAGTTCCGCCGCCGATGTGCAGGCGCTGTACCAAGGGCAGTGCGTTGGGCTTCAGGGCTGGCAGTACCGCTCCCACAGCCATTGGGTCGACTGGCAAAGCTCCATCACCCGCAGTGCCGGGCTGGTACAGAACCTGATGCCGGAAAACTATGTGCCCTTGTTCCGCCCACCGTATGGGCAGCGCCGCGCGGACAGCCAGGGCTTCTTCCAGCAACAGGGTTTGCAGGTGGCGTTATGGGACATCGACTCCCAGGACGAGCCGGGCAAGCTCAAGGCTGATGAGTCGGCGCAACGGGTGCTGACATTGATGCTGCTATGGCGCAAAGGCGTGATCGTGTTTCACGACACCCAGGACAAGGCGCGGGTGGCATTGCCGATGGTGTTGCAGGCTACGGCGCAGAGTGGCTTGGGTTGGCAGGAGTGTCGCGAGGCATTTCGATGAAGTGCCCGGCTTTGCTGGGGATGGGGTGTTTTCGGGGCGATTTGCTGCAACATTTCGATGCAGGCGGACTTCCGACTTTAACGGGGTACATGGCACTCGGCTAGTGCTATTCGTCATCCTGAAAAATAAACTTCAAAAAAGCGTCAAAGTGCTTTTTCCTGTCATGGGTTTTGCGGTATTACGAAGTCAGACCGCCGAAACCTGCAACACAGGTGGCGTCTTCCAAGACTCCGCATGTGGGCACTGCACTTGACGTCCCTCAGGTGCACTCGGTGGTCGAATCGAGGCGCAGCACCGCCCAGGTATTGCGTCGAATGGCTCCCACAAAGGTGACCGAGTATGGATGATCATGGACGTAACCCTTCTTCCGACCAGCCAATCCTTTATGTGCTTGATACCAACGTATTGATCCACGATCCAAACGCACTGCTGAACTTCGAAGAACACCACGTCGCCATCCCGATGATCGTGCTTGAGGAGCTCGACAAACTCAAAAGCGGCCACCACAGCGTTGCCGCCGAATGCCGCCAGGCCATCCGCCTGATCGACAAGACCCTGGGTGAAGCTTCGCCCGAGGACGTCGAGGTCGGCGTGCCCATCCAGCGTGGCAAGAGCGGGCCCAAGGGCTTGCTGTCGATCCTGATGAGCAAGCGCAGCGAGCCCAACAGCCTGCTGCCGGAAAACCTGAACGACAACAAAATCATCAACCAATTGATCGACCTGCACGCCCGCGACAAGGACCTGCGCGTGGTGCTGGTGACCAAAGACATCAATATGCGCCTCAAGGCACGAGCGTGTGGGATCGCTGCCGAGGACTACAGCACCGACCAACTGGTCGACGACGTGTCGATGTTGTCCCGTGGTTATCACATGATGACCGGCTCGTTCTGGGACCGTGTCAGCAAGGTCGAAACCCGTCAGGACCACGGCCGCACCTGGCACCAGGTACAGCTGATCGACAACCTGCCGGCCGTGCATATCAATGAGTTCATCGTCGACGAACAGGGCTTCGTGGGCTGGATCAAAGAGATCCAGGTCGACAAGCTGCTGATCCTCGACCTGCATCAGGAACCCCTGTTGCACCAGGAAGCCTGGGGCCTGAAACCGCGTGATATCTACCAGAGCCTGGCGCTGTATGCGCTACTCGATCCGGACATTCACCTGGTCAACCTGACGGGCGCCGCAGGTTCGGGGAAAACCATCCTCGCCCTGGCCGCCGCCATCGAACAGACCATGGTGACCAAACGCTATCGCCGCATCATCGCCACCCGCAGCGTGCAGGGCCTGGACCAGGAAATCGGTTTCCTGCCCGGTACCGAGGCGGAAAAAATGGAGCCGTGGCTGGGGGCGATTACCGACAACCTCGAAGCCTTGCACATGGATGACGAAAACACCCATGGCAGCGTCGACTACATCCTCAGCAAAGTGCCGTTGCAGTTCAAATCCCTCAACTACATCCGAGGTCGCAGCTTCCAGCAAAGCCTGATTCTGATTGATGAATGCCAGAACCTTACGCCGCACCAGATGAAAACCATCATCACCCGTGCCGGCGCCGGTTCCAAAGTGGTGTGCCTGGGCAACCTGGCGCAGATCGACACCCCTTACCTGTCCGCGACCAGCTCCGGGCTGACTTACCTGACGGAACGCTTCAAGGACTTCCCGAACGGCGTGCACATTGCGCTGCAAGGGGTACCGCGTTCGATTCTGGCTGAATACGCCGAGTCCCATCTGTAACTACGCTGAATCTTCTGCGAAAAACCTCGGATTTTTCACGAAATCCGGGGTTTTTGTTCTGTGCGAGATTTGCCTGCGTTAACGCGTCCTGGGTGCTTGTGGTCTCTGTAATCATTTTGTTACATTTTTTCTGCGGTAAAAACAATAACAACACTGCTTGACCCCGTCGGAATACCACCTCCTTGAGTCGACGAACGTTTAGAAAACCTGTCCAGGGTTTTCACCGTGACCCTGCGTATTACAAAGCCCGAAACACCGCTCATTGATGACGCACATATCCAAAGGGAAAGGAAAATGGACTTAGCAGGTAATCGCTTCACTGTGGCGCAACGCAATCGCACCCCTCGTTTCAAGACCATACCCCTTACATCCATAGCACTCGGCCTGGCCTTATGGCTGGGCCACGGCTCCATGGCCAATGCAGACGACAATCCTTACACCTCGCAGGTATTGGAATCGGCGTTCAGGAAAGCCGTCGCCTCATTCGGCCCTGATACCGCCGTGTACAAAAACCTCAGGTTTGCCTACGCGGATATCGTCGATCTCGCGGCCAAGGATTTCGCTGCCCAGTCCGGCAAGTTCGATTCGGCCCTCAAGCAAAACTACGAGCTGCAACCCGAAAACCTGACCATCGGCGCCATGCTCGGCGACACCCGACGGCCACTGGACTACGCTTCGCGCCTGGATTACTACCGCAGCCAGCTGTTCAACAACAGCGGCCGTTACACCACCAATATCCTCGACTTCTCCAAGGCTATTATCGCCAACTTGCCGGCCGCCAAGCCTTACACCTACGTCGAGCCGGGCGTGAGCAGCAACCTGAGCGGGCAATTGAACGCAGGCCAGTCCTGGGCTGGCGCAACCCGTGACTGGAGTGCCAACGCGCAAACCTGGAAGACGCCGGAGGCCCAGGTCAACTCCGGCCTGGACCGCACCAACGCGTATTACGCCTATGCCTTGGGCATCACCGGCAAGGGGGTCAATGTTGGCGTGCTGGACTCAGGCATCCTCACCGAACACTCCGAGTTCCAGGGCAAAAATGCCCAGGGCCAGGACCGGGTGCAGGCGGTGGCCTCCACGGGCGAGTACTACGCCACCCATCCTCGCTACCGCCTTGAAGTGCCCAGCGGCGAGTTCAAGCAGGGTGAGCCTTTCAGTATTCCAGGGGAATACGACCCGGCGTTCAACGACGGGCATGGCACGGAAATGTCCGGGGTGCTGGCCGCCAGCCGCAACGGCACCGGTATGCACGGCATTGCCTTCGACGCCAATCTGTTTGTCGCCAACACCGGCGGCAGCGACAACGACCGCTACCTAGGCTCCAACGACCTCGACTACAACGCGTTCATGGCCAGCTACAACGCCCTGGCGGCGAAGAACGTGGCGATTGTCAATCAGAGCTGGGGGCAGAGCTCGCGCGATGATGTGGAGAACCACTTCGGTAACGTCGGCGACAGCGCCGCGCAAAACCTGCGTGACATGACCGCCGCCTATCGCCCGTTCTGGGACAAGGCTCATGCAGGACAAAAAACCTGGATGGACGCCATGGCCGACGCGGCCCGTCAGAACACCTTTATCCAGATCATCTCGGCGGGCAACGACAGCCACGGTGCCAACCCGTACACCAACGCGAACCTGCCGTTTTTCAAACCGGATATCGAAGGCAAGTTCCTTTCGATCACGGGCTATGACGAGACCAGCGCCCAGGTCTATAACCGCTGCGGTACGTCCAAGTGGTGGTGCGTGATGGGCGTGTCGGGCATTCCGTCTGCCGGCCCCGAGGGCGAAATCATCCCGAATGCCAACGGCACCTCGGCCGCCGCGCCGAGCGTCTCCGGGGCCTTGGCGCTAGTGATGCAACGCTTCCCCTATATGACGCCCAGCCAGGCGCGGGACGTGTTGCTGACCACCTCCAGCCTGCAAGCGCCGGATGGCCCGGACACGCCGGTTGGCGAACTGACCGGAGGCCGCACCTACGACAACCTGCAACCGGTGCACGATGCCGCGCCGGGTGTCCCACAAGTACCAGGTGTGGTCAGTGGCTGGGGCTTGCCCAACCTGCAAAAAGCCATGCAAGGGCCGGGGCAGTTCCTCGGTGCGGTGGCAGTGGCGTTGCCCAGCGGTACCCGCGATATCTGGGCCAACCCGATTTCCGATGAAGCCATTCGCGCCCGCCGCGTAGAAGACGCTGCCGAGCAGGCGACCTGGGCCGCCACCAAGCAGCAAAAAGGCTGGCTCAATGGCCTGCCCGCCAATGCCTCGGCCGACGATCAGTTTGAATACGACATCGGTCATGCCCGGGAGCAGGCAACACTCACCCGCGGCCAGGACGTGCTCACCGGCAGCACCTACGTCGGTAGCCTGGTCAAGTCCGGGGATGGCGAGTTGGTGCTGGAAGGCCAGAACAGCTATTCGGGCAGCACTTGGGTACGCGGTGGCAAATTGTCGGTGGACGGCGCGTTGACCTCTGCCGTGACGGTAGACGGCAGCGCCGTTGGCATGCGCAATGCCGATAACGGCGTGATGACCACACTGGGCGGCACCCTGGCCGGCAACGGCACGGTGGGTGCCTTGACCGTCAACAACGGCGGGCGAGTGGCCCCGGGGCATTCGATAGGCACGCTGCGCACCGGCGATGTTACGTTCAATCCGGGTTCGGTGTATGCCGTCGAAGTCGGCGCCAATGGTCAGAGCGACCAGCTCCAGAGCAATGGCGCGGCGACCCTCAATGGCGGTGTGGTGAGCGTGTCCCTGGAGAACAGCCCCAATCTGTTGACCGCCACCGAGGCGCGCAGCTTGCTGGGCCAGCAGTTCACTATCCTCAGCGCCAGCCAAGGCATCCAGGGGCAGTTTGCGGCGTTCGCCCCCAACTACCTGTTCATTGGCATTGCGCCCAACTATCAACCGAACCAGTTGACCCTGGCGATAGCCCGCAACCAGACCACCTTCGCCAGTGTCGCGCAAACCCGCAACGAGCGTGCGGTGGCGACGGTGGCCGAGACATTGGGCGCTGGCAGCCCGGTCTACGAAAGCCTGCTGTCATCGGATTCCGCCGCCCAGGCGCGGGAGGGCTTCAAGCAACTTTCAGGGCAATTGCATTCGGACGTGGCCGCAGCGCAAATGGCCGACAGCCGCTACCTGCGTGAAGCGGTCAACGCTCGTTTGCAACAGGCCCAGGCGTTGGATTCCAGCGCGCAGATCCAGGCCAGCGATAACGGCGGCTGGGTACAGCTACTTGGTGGGCGCAACAACGTCAGTGGTGACAACAACGCCAGCGGCTACTCCTCGTCCACCAGTGGCGTACTGCTGGGCCTGGACAGTGAGGTGAACGACGGCTGGCGAGTGGGCGCAGCCACCGGTTATACCCAAAGCCACCTCAACGGCCAGTCGGCGTCGGCGGACAGCGACAACTATCACCTGTCGGTCTATGGTGGCAAACGCTTTGAGGCGATTGCCCTGCGCCTGGGCGGTGCCAGCACCTGGCACCGCCTGGACACTTCGCGACGGGTGGCCTATGCCAATCAGTCGGACCATGCCAAGGCCGACTACAACGCGCGTACCGACCAAGTGTTTGCCGAGATCGGTTACACCCAATGGACCCTGCTTGAACCCTTCGCCAACCTCACGTACCTGAACTATCAAAGCGACTCGTTCAAGGAAAAAGGCGGTGCCGCAGCCCTGCATGCCAGCAAGCAAGGCCAGGACGCGACGCTCTCCACCCTGGGCGTGCGTGGCCACACTCAGTTGCCGCTCACGTCCACCTCGGCGGTGACCCTGCGCGGTGAGTTGGGTTGGGAGCATCAGTTTGGTGATACCGATCGTGAAGCTTCTCTGAAGTTTGCCGGCAGTGACACGGCCTTCGCCGTCAACAGCGTGCCTGTGGCCAGGGATGGCGCGGTGATCAAGGCCAGTGCGCAAATGGCGTTGACCAAGGACACCCTGGTGTCGTTGAACTACAGCGGCTTGCTCTCCAACCGGGGCAACAACAACGGGATCAATGCCGGGTTTAGCTTCCGGTTCTAACCTTGAATGTAGGAGCGAGCTTGCTCGCGAAAAACGTCAACGATAACGCGTGCACCCTGGGTAAACGCGGCGCCTGAGAGTTTTTCGCGAGCAAGCTCGCTCCTACAGGATGGGATAAACAGCCCTGCGCAAATTTTGACCCACAGGTTTACAATCGCTGCTCCTGATCAGGAGTATCCCTGTGCTGACTCATCTCGATTCCCAAGGTCGCGCCCATATGGTCGACGTCACCGAAAAAGCCGTGACGTTCCGTGAGGCGGTGGCCGAAGCGCGGGTGCGCATGTTGCCCGCCACTCTGCAAATGATTGTTGACGGCGCCCACCCCAAGGGCGACGTGTTTGCCGTGGCCCGCATTGCCGGGATTCAGGCGGCGAAAAAAACCAGCGACTTGATCCCCTTATGCCATCCGTTGATGCTGACCGGCGTCAAGGTGGAGCTGCGCGCCGACGGCGTAGACGCTGTGCATATCCTCGCGCGCTGCAAGCTCTCCGGCCAGACCGGCGTTGAGATGGAAGCCCTGACCGCCGCCAGCGTCGCGGCACTGACGATCTACGACATGTGCAAGGCGGTGGATCGCGGCATGACCATTGAGAGTATTCGCCTGCTGGAAAAACTGGGCGGTAAGAGCGGGCATTTCAAGGCGGATGAACAATGAGTATCAACGTACTGTTTTTTGCGCGCTACGCCGAAGCGGTGGGTTTCGACTCGCTGGAGATGGAAGGTGAGTTTGCCAGCGTTGATGCCGTGCGCCTCGCGCTGGCTTCTGACCCGGAATTCGCCGTGCTCAACGAAGCGAGCCTGATGTGTGCGCGCAACGAGGAGTTGTGCAGCCTGGACGAGCCGGTGCAAGCCGGCGATGAAGTCGCCTTCTTCCCACCCGTGACCGGAGGCTGAGCATGGCCATTCGTGTGCAGGTCGAAGCCTTTGATCCCGGTGCCGAAGTCAACGCCATGCACGCGGCCAACGTGGGCGTGGGCGCGGTGGTGAGCTTTGTCGGCTATGTACGCGACTTCAATGAGGGGCGCGAGGTGTCGGGGATGTTTTTGGAACACTACCCCGGCATGACCGAGAAGGCCCTGGCCAAGATCGCCGTGGAAGCCGAACAGCGTTGGCCGTTGCTCAAGCTGGAGGTGCTGCACCGTATCGGCGCGCTGGAGCCGGGCGAGCCGATTGTGTTTGTCGGCGCGGCCAGTGCGCATCGGCAGGCAGCGTTTGATGCCTGCGCATTTGTGATGGATTACTTGAAGACGCGGGCGCCGTTCTGGAAGAAGGAAAACACCAGTGAGGGGCCGCGTTGGGTAGAAGGGCGCAGCAGTGACCACGCCGCAGCGGATCGTTGGAAGTAGCCAGCCAGACGCTGAAACCCATGTGGGAGCTGGCTTGCCTGCGGTAGCATCACCTCGGCGTGACTGAAAAACCGAGGTGTCTGCATCGCAGGCAAGCCAGCTCCCACACAAGCCCGCTCCCACATTTTTAACCGCATTTCAGCTCAAGGGCGTTTGCGTTCTACAGCGCGCAACAAATGCGTCGGCGGCGTCTCACAGCTGATCTTGCGCCCCAGCAACGCCTCGATGGACGGCAACTGGTACGAGTCATCCTCGCCCGCAAAGCTGATCGACACACCCGCAGCCCCAGCACGCCCGGTACGGCCGATGCGGTGCACGTAGTCGTCCGGTACTTCCGGCAGGGTGAAGTTGATCACGTGGCTGATGCCGTCGATATGAATACCGCGACCGGCTACATCGGTAGCCACCAGCACGCGGATCTTGCCTTCACGGAAGCCTTCCAGGGTCTTGATGCGCTTGTGCTGCGGCACATCACCCGACAGTTGCGCGGCGTTGACGCCGTCGCGCACCAGGCGCTCTTCAATGCGGCGCACTTCGTCCTTGCGGTTGGCGAAGACCATCACGCGCTCCCAACCGTTGTCGTTGACCAGGTTGTAGAGCAGCTTGTACTTGTCGGCACCGGCGACGGCGTAGATATGCTGCTCGACGTTTTCGCTGGCAACGTTGAGTGCTTCGATCTCGACGATGGATGGGTCGGTGGTCCACTGCTTGGCGAGGTTCATCACGTCTTCGGTGAAAGTCGCGGAGAACAGCAGGGTCTGGCGCTCGGTTTTCGGCGGCGTCTGACGAATGATCTGGCGAACTTGCGGGATAAAGCCCATGTCGAGCATGCGGTCGGCTTCGTCCAGCACCATCACTTCGACCATGTCCAGGTGCACGTCGCCACGCTGATTGAAGTCGAGCAGGCGGCCCGGGGTGGCGACGAGGATGTCGCAATGACGGGCTTCGAGGTGCTTGAGTTGCTTGTCGAAGTCCATGCCGCCCACAAACGTCATGACGTTGAGACCGGTGTATTTGGTCAGGTCGGCGGCGTCCTTGGCGATCTGCACCACCAGCTCCCGGGTCGGGGCGATGATCAGCGCGCGCGGTTCACCCATGTAGCGTTCCTTGGGCGGCGGCGTTTGCAACAGCTGGGTGATGATCGAGATCAGGAACGCGGCGGTCTTGCCGGTGCCGGTCTGGGCACGGCCGATGGCGTCTTTGCCCGCGAGGGTGAAGCCCAGCACTTGTGCCTGGATGGGCGTGCAGTACGGGAAACCCAGGTCCTGGATGGCGTGCATCAGTTCCGGGGCCAGTTTGAAATCGTGGAAGCGGGTTTTGCCTTCCTGGGGTTCGACGACGAAGTCTTCGAGTTTCCAGGGGGTCACGGGCGGTTTGGGCGCACGTTCGCGACGGGGCTTGGCCACAGGCGCCGGGGCGGGTGCGGCAGGCTTTACCTGTTCAGGCGGCGTCACCGTGGTTTTGTTCGGTGAGGCGGCGGGCGCGTTCCGGCCGGGCTGTTGACCGTCATTGCGGTTGCCGGGCTTGGGGGCAGGAGCACTGGGAACAGGCGCGAGCGGCTCAGCCTCGCTTTTGCCGAACATCTTCTTGAGTGCTTTGAGCACGGTCATCTCATTAATTGATTAAGGAATGTACGCCGGCCAGTGTAATGCAAGAATCGGGCGCGGCGTAGTGCGTCTGTCATACGGCTACATAAACACGGGATTCAGCGCAGGCGTTCAGTCAGCCAGGTGCCTATATCGTGTATCTCTTGGGGTAACACTTCGTGGCCCATTGGGTATTCCTGCCATGTCACGGTGACACCACGGCCCTTCAAATGCTCGTAGGCGCTGCGGCCCATGGCGTTCTGCACCACATCGTCGTACTGGCCATGCAGGCAGAGCGTGGGAATGCGTTGCTGGCTGGCGGATAATTCCAGGTCATTATCGAAGGTTGGCGCATAGGTGGAGAGGGCGATCACACCGCCCAAGGGCCCCTCCCATTTCTTGAACGCGGTGTGGAAAACCACCGCGCCACCTTGAGAAAAACCGGCGAGGAAAATTCGCGAGGTGTCTATTCCGGTTCTCTGTTGCGCCTCAATCAGGTCTGTGACCATTTTTGCCGACGCTTCCAGTTCTTCCAGGCTGATCGAACGGGCCGGGCTCATGGCCTTGATGTCGTACCAGCTCGGCATCTCGTAGCCACCGTTAATCGTCACCGGACGCGTGGGCGCCTGGGGCAAAACGAAGCGGGTGGTCAGCAGGGTTTCCTGCAGGGCTTCGGCCACCGGCAGGAAGTCGTAGCGATCGGCGCCCAGGCCATGCAACCAGATAACGCAGGCGTCTGCGGGCTTGGCGGGCTGAAGAATCAAGGGTTCGGTCATGTCTGCTCCATAGATGTGCGGGCGCTCCGATGAGGTGCGTCGGAACGGTGCGCGACAGGTTGATCTGTTAAGAGAATGTCGCAAGGTTGAATCTTTTGCCATCGAAGCGCAGTTACAGCCACTCGGCCAAGACTCTGGTACGCGCCTTGCTATGTGTAGCTCGATGTCAGAACTCTCCCAGGGCGGTAACACTATCAGTGACTGCCGCTCGTGGGAAAGCAACTGGAATTACCGCAAAAACCTCATGCTGCTTGGCCCCAAAAAAAACCAACACGGGTCGATATCGCCTCATAAGGGTGCGCTGAGGTTGGAGCTCCGACACAACAAGAGCAATTGGAGGTTTGTAATGAAGGTATTGAAATCCACCCTGGCCATCGTCTCTGCGGCGGCTGTACTGGGTGTCAGTGGTTTTGCCCAGGCGGGCGCCACCCTGGACGCCGTGCAGAAGAAAGGCTTTGTGCAGTGCGGTGTGAGTGACGGCCTGCCGGGTTTCTCGGTGCCGGATGCCAGCGGCAAGATCCTCGGGATCGACGCTGACTATTGCCGCGCTGTGGCGGCTGCCGTATTTGGCGATGCCACCAAGGTCAAGTTCAGCCAGTTGAACGCCAAGGAGCGTTTCACCGCGCTTCAGTCAGGCGAAGTCGACATCTTGTCGCGCAACACCACCATGACCAGCTCCCGCGATGCGGGCATGGGCCTGAAATTCCCGGGCTTCATTACCTACTACGACGGCATCGGCTTTCTGGTGAACAACAAGCTGGGCGTCAAGAGCGCCAAGGAACTGGACGGTGCAACCATCTGCATCCAGGCCGGTACCACCACCGAGCTGAACGTTTCCGACTATTTCCGCGCGAACAACCTCAAATACACCCCGATCACCTTCGACACCTCCGATGAAAGCGCCAAGTCGCTGGAGTCCGGGCGTTGCGACGTGCTGACGTCCGACAAATCCCAGCTGTTCGCCCAGCGCAGCAAGCTGGCTTCGCCGAAAGACTACGTGGTGCTGCCGGAAACCATTTCCAAGGAGCCCCTGGGCCCGGTCGTGCGTAACGGTGATGACGAGTGGCTGGCCATCGTGCGCTGGGTGGGCTACGCCATGCTCAACGCTGAAGAGGCCGGTGTGACCTCCAAGAACGTCGAAGCTGAAGCCAAGGCCACCAAGAACCCGGACGTTGCGCGTCTGCTCGGTGCCGACGGCGAATACGGTAAAGACCTGAAAGTGAAGAAGGACTGGGTGGTACAGATCGTCAAGCAAGTGGGTAACTACGGCGAGATGTTCGAGCGCAACCTGGGCAAGAGCACGCCGCTGGAAATCGACCGTGGCCTGAACGCCCTGTGGAACAACGGCGGCATTCAATACGCACCCCCTGTGCGCTGATCGCTGATGGTTCTGTCACCCGGTAGGCCAACTGCCGGGTGATGTTCTGTTCCATTATTTTCGGGGCACTTCATGCAAAATCAAATCGGCGCACCCAAGCAGAAGCTCAGCTTCAGCGACCCCAAAGTGCGTGCGTGGCTGTTCCAGATCATCACGATCGTGGCGGTGGTCTCGCTGGGCTGGTACCTGTTCCATAACACCCAGACCAACCTGCAACACCGGGGCATCACCTCGGGTTTCGACTTTCTTGAGCGCAGTGCCGGTTTCGGCATCGCGCAGCACTTGATCGACTACACCGAATCGGACAGCTATGCCCGGGTGTTTGTCATCGGCCTGCTCAACACTTTGCTGGTGACCGTCATCGGTGTGGTGCTGGCAACCCTGCTCGGCTTCATCATCGGCGTGGCACGCTTGTCGCCCAACTGGATGATCAACAAGCTGGCGACCGTGTACGTGGAGGTATTCCGCAACATTCCGCCGCTGTTGCAAATCCTGTTCTGGTACTTCGCGGTGTTCCTGACCATGCCAGGGCCGCGCAACAGCCATAACTTCGGTGACACCTTCTTTGTCAGCAGCCGTGGCTTGAACATGCCGGCAGCGCTGGCGTCCGACGGGTTCTGGCCGTTTGTCACCAGCCTGGTGGTCGCTATCGTTGCCATCGTGCTGATGACCCGCTGGGCCAACAAGCGCTTTGAAGCGACGGGGGTTCCTTTCCATAAATTCTGGGCGGGCCTGGCGCTGCTGGTGGTGATCCCGGCGTTATGCGTGTTGATCTTCGGTACGCCATTGCATTGGGAAATGCCCAAGCTTGCGGGCTTCAACTTTGTCGGTGGCTGGGTACTGATCCCAGAGCTGTTGGCGTTGACCTTGGCGCTGACGGTGTACACGGCGGCATTTATTGCCGAGATCGTGCGCTCGGGCATCAAGTCCGTCAGCCATGGCCAGACCGAAGCGGCACGTTCACTGGGCCTGCGCCCGGGGCCGACGCTGCGCAAGGTCATCATCCCGCAAGCGTTGCGCGTGATCATTCCGCCGCTGACCAGCCAATACCTGAACCTGGCGAAAAACTCGTCGTTGGCCGCCGGTATCGGTTATCCGGAAATGGTTTCGCTGTTTGCCGGCACGGTGCTCAACCAGACCGGCCAAGCCATTGAAGTCATTGCCATCACCATGAGCGTGTACCTGGCGATCAGCATCAGCATTTCTCTGCTGATGAACTGGTACAACAAGCGCATTGCGCTGATCGAGCGGTGAGGACACACCCATGACTACGCATACGTTCAAACCTGATATGCCGCCGCCGAGCAAAGTCTTCGGGCCGGTGGCCTGGATGCGCGCCAACTTGTTCTCGAGCTGGCTCAATACACTGCTGACCCTGCTGGCGATCTACCTGGTGTACCTGGTGGTGCCACCGATCCTGCACTGGGCCATCCTCGATGCCAACTGGGTGGGCACCACCCGCGCCGACTGCACCAAGGAGGGCGCCTGTTGGGTGTTTATCCAACAGCGCTTCGGGCAGTTCATGTATGGCTATTACCCCGTCGACCTGCGCTGGCGCGTGGACATGACGGTATGGCTGGCCATCGTGGGCGTGGCGCCGTTGTTCATCTCGCGTTTCCCACGCAAGGCGATCTATGGCCTGGGCTTTTTGGTGCTGTATCCGATCATTGCCTACTGCTTGCTGCATGGCGGCGTGTTCGGGCTGAGCAACGTGGCGACCAGCCAATGGGGCGGCTTGATGCTGACCCTGGTGATCGCCACGGTGGGCATCGCCGGCGCCTTGCCGCTGGGCATTGTGCTGGCGCTGGGGCGGCGTTCGAACATGCCGGCCATTCGGGTGGTCTGCGTGACCTTCATCGAGTTCTGGCGCGGCGTGCCGTTGATCACCGTGCTGTTCATGTCTTCGGTGATGCTGCCGCTGTTCCTGCCTGAAGGCATGAACTTCGACAAGCTGCTGCGGGCGCTGATCGGTGTGATCCTGTTCCAGTCGGCCTATGTGGCCGAAGTGGTGCGCGGTGGTTTGCAGGCGATTCCCAAAGGCCAATATGAAGCCGCTGCGGCGATGGGTCTGGGCTACTGGCGCAGCATGGGCCTGGTGATCCTGCCGCAAGCTTTGAAGATGGTGATCCCTGGGATCGTCAACACCTTCATTGCCCTGTTCAAGGACACCAGCCTTGTGATCATCATCGGCCTGTTCGACCTGCTCAACAGCGTCAAGCAAGCCGCCGCCGACCCCAAATGGCTGGGCATGGCTACCGAAGGCTATGTGTTCGCCGCCCTGGTGTTCTGGATTTTCTGTTTTGGTATGTCGCGCTATTCCATGCATCTGGAACGCAAGCTCGACACTGGCCACAAGCGTTAGGAGTTTTTTGATGAGCGAAGCAATCAAACAGCCTGTGAGCCCTGAAGGCATTATCCAGATGCAGGGCGTCAACAAGTGGTACGGCCAGTTCCACGTGTTGAAAGACATCAACCTCAACGTCAAGCAGGGCGAGCGTATCGTGCTGTGCGGCCCGTCGGGCTCGGGCAAGTCCACCACCATCCGCTGCCTCAACCGCCTGGAAGAGCACCAGCAAGGCCGCATTGTGGTCGATGGTGTGGAACTGACCAATGACCTCAAGCAGATCGAAGCGATCCGCCGCGAAGTCGGTATGGTGTTCCAGCACTTCAATCTGTTCCCGCATTTGACCATCCTGCAAAACTGCACGCTGGCGCCGATGTGGGTGCGCAAGATGCCCAAGCGCAAGGCCGAGGAAATTGCCATGCACTACCTGGAGCGTGTGCGCATTCCGGAGCAGGCCCACAAGTTTCCCGGGCAGCTTTCAGGTGGTCAGCAACAGCGTGTGGCGATTGCCCGCGCGCTGTGCATGAAGCCCAAAATCATGTTGTTCGATGAGCCGACATCGGCGCTGGACCCGGAGATGGTCAAAGAGGTACTGGACACCATGATCGGCCTGGCCGAAGACGGCATGACCATGTTGTGCGTGACCCACGAAATGGGCTTTGCCCGCACAGTGGCCAATCGCGTGATCTTCATGGACAAGGGCGAGATCGTCGAGCAGGCGGCGCCGAATGACTTCTTTGATAACCCGCAGAATGAGCGGACCAAGTTGTTCTTGAGCCAGATATTGCATTGATCGACGTTTGAAAAAATAAACCCGGCCTGGTGCCTAATGCCAGTCAGTTAAGAGCTAGAGCAGACAACCAGTGACTTGTGGCGAGGGAGCTTGCTCCCGCTGGACTGCGTAGCAGTCCCATTTTTGGGGCCGCTTCGCGCCCCAGCGGGAGCAAGCTCCCTCGCCACAGTTACCGATTCTGTCTTAACTGACTGGCATTAGCCTGGTGCCGGGTTTATTTTTGCCTGTTGGTCTGTTCAGGATGCTTGTGCCGCACGTTGTTGCTCATCTTTTGCTATGAGCAGGCGATTGAGGTCTTCTCCGACATTGAGCGCCTCGATCTCGGCCAGCAGATGCGGATGCTTATCCAGTAGGCGCATGAGTGTAAACAATGGTTCAGGAGGGAAAACCTCAGCCCTTTCGTAGCGAGAAAATGAGTTTTGCCCGCGCACAGTCAACAGCTTCACTGCCTCCTTCTGAGTGAGGTGCAGTTTGCGACGGATTCGCTTCATTTCAGCCGCGATGACTTTTCTGCCATCAATCAATAATTGGTCACTGGCATCGGAATAACGCTCTGCGCTGTCATCGTCATGATCGAATTCGATTTCCTTACAAACCTGGCATTCCCAGCCCGCGATGTTTGGAATGTCGCGCATCATGCCGCGTGTGTTGATGGTGAAGGTGCGACCTGCGAAATACTGCATTCCATCATGGGTTCCGCAATTTACGCATTGTTGGGTTTTCATAAGGTTTTCTCCTTGAAGGAGATTACGGGAGCTTCGCCGCCTGGGCGGTGAGTCACCTTGATGTAGGCCAGATCGTAATGAGGTGTGTACTTTTCCATAAGACACCTGAGTCCAATAATTACCCTCTGAGGGTAATTTTACCAATCGAAAATACTGCTCCTTTCCCTGCCTAAAAACCCTAGTGCGTTGCCTTTGTAGGCGACTCCTAATAGGCTGTAGGAAAATTCATCCTATGATTGGACGAAAGCGTAAAGCCCATGACAGACATTGCCCCGCTGATCAAACGCTCCCTGGTTGACCAGGCGCTGGAACAACTACGTCTGCGCATTGCCCAGGGTGTGTGGGCCGTTGGCGAACGCCTGCCCACCGAGCCCGAACTGTGCGCCGAGCTGGGGATCAGCCGTAACACCGTGCGCGAAGCCATGCGCGTGTTGGCATTCTCCGGGTTAATCGAAATTCGTCAGGGCGACGGCAGTTATTTGCGCTCGATGACCGACCCGTTGGGCACGATGCGTGCGTTGTCTCATTGCACCCTGGGGCAGGCGCAGGAGACGCGGCAGATTCTGGAAGTGGAGGCCATCGGCCTTGCTGCTCAACGCCGTACTGCAAGTGACCTGCGAGCGTTGCGCACAGCGCTGGATACCAGCGCCGCGCTGTATCAGGGCGACCTCGAGGCCTATATCAGCGCCGACCTGGCGTTTCACCAACGTTTGGTGGACGCCGCACACAACCCGGCCTTGAGCGAGCTGTATCAGTATTTCTCCGCTATCGTCGGCGCGCAGTTGCGCCAGACCCTGAACCTTTCACCGCGTCGCCAGGCCGTGTTCGACTTGCACGTTGCCCTGCTTGACGCCGTGGAACAGCAAGACCCCGAACGTGCCAAATCCCTCTGCCGGCAGTTGATCAATGAACCCTGAAACCCAACACACACCCGAACTTGAAGAGTTGTTGATTGACGCCGAGGCCGATGACGACGTGGTGCAACACAACCACCCGCTGGTGAGCCGGCCCTGGTTGCTGTTGCTGGGCCTGATCCTGGTGGCGCTCAACTTGCGCCCGGCCTTGTCGAGCCTGTCGCCGCTGTTGGCCGACGTCTCCAGCAGCCTGGGCCTGTCGGCGGCCCAAGCCGGTTTACTGACCACCCTGCCGGTGTTGTGCCTGGGCCTGTTCGCGCCCATGGCACCGATCCTGGCCCGACGCTTTGGGGCTGAGCGGGTGGTGTTCGGCATCTTGCTGACCCTGGCTGGCGGGATCATCCTGCGCAGTTCATTCGGGGAAGTGGGCCTGTTTGCCGGCAGCCTGATCGCCGGCGCCAGCATTGGCATCATCGGCGTATTGCTGCCGGGTATCGTCAAGCGCGACTTCGCCGCACGCGCGGGCGCCATGACCGGCGTCTACACCATGGCCCTGTGCCTGGGCGCCGCACTGGCGGCAGGGGCAACGGTACCCCTGAGTCATTACTTCGGCGACAGTTGGCCCCTTGGCCTGGGGTTCTGGATTCTGCCAGCGCTATTGGCGGCGTTGTTCTGGTTGCCGCAAGTCGGGCAGAAGCACGGCGCCCATCGCGTCGCCTACCGCGTGAAGGGGCTACTGCGTGACCCGTTGGCCTGGCAAGTGACCTTGTACATGGGCCTGCAATCGTCCCTGGCCTACATCGTGTTCGGCTGGTTGCCGTCGATCCTGATCGGCCGTGGCCTGAGTGCCACAGAGGCGGGATTGGCGTTGTCCGGCTCGATCATTGTGCAGTTGTTCAGTTCCCTGGCCGCGCCATGGCTGGCTACCCGTGGCAAGGACCAGCGCCTGGCGATCGTGGTGGTGATGCTGCTGACCCTCGGCGGCCTGTTCGGCTGCCTGTATGCGCCGCTGGACGGTTTGTGGGGTTGGGCGATTCTGCTCGGTCTGGGGCAGGGCGGTACCTTCAGCCTGGCGCTGACCTTGATTGTGCTGCGCTCGCGTGACGCTCACGTAGCCGCCAACCTGTCGAGCATGGCCCAGGGGATCGGTTATACCCTGGCGTCCCTTGGCCCTTTCGCTGTGGGCGTGGTGCATGACTGGACCGGCGGCTGGACGGCCATCGGCTGGATCTTCGCAGTGATCGGCCTCGGCGCCATCGTGGCGGGCCTGGGCGCCGGACGTGCGCGCTACGTGCACGTCACCTGTGAGAAGGTCTAGAGATAAACCACTTCCAGCGTGGCCGAACCGTCAATCGGGGTTTGCGTGCTCAAGTCCAGATTCTTGCGAGCATTGATCACGGTCTGCACCGTGACGTGGCTGCCTATTATGCCAATGGCGGTGGGGCCGCTGACGCTGCCCTCGATCGACGTAAAGCCCAGGTAGCTGCGGGAACCGATGTCGATGGGGTTGAGGTTGGACGTGCGCCATGCCAGGCCCCCGGTGGTGGATTCGGTGCCGTAGAGTTGCCCGTTGTTGCTGGCCTGGGTCTGCCGAGGATCGAAGGTCATGGAGTAGACGCCCAGGGGCGTGCCGTTGCTGTCGAACCCCAGCCCGTAGTAAATCTCGCTTTCGACCAGGGTCGAGTCGCTGCGGTTGTCTTGCATGCGCAGGGCATAACGTACCGGGCCGGTACACGCCATGCCGAAGAACAGGGTCTTGGCGGGTAGACGGGTGCGAGTTTCCAGGTTCAAGTCTTGTTGAGATATTTTGCCGTAGTCAATCAGGCCGCCGTTTGACAGTTGCGGCAGGCACGCGGCGGGCGTGACCAGCCCCTGGACGCTGAGGTCCACCGTCGAGGCCGCCAGCGCCGCCTGAGTGCTGGTCAATAATAGAAGGCTGCAAAGGGCAGGAATTTTCATGGTACGCACTCCTACAAGTAAATGATTTCGAGGGTGCCGGACCCATTGATACGCACGACATCGCGCAGATCCAGCGATTGGATGGGGGCCAGGTACGTCTTGATGCGCATCGTGCCGGTCAGGACCTGTATGGCGAGCGGGCCCGTAGTCACGCCGGTCTTGTCGGTAAAGCCCATGAGGCTGTTGGCAGCCATGGGGATCTGCCGCGCAGTGGAACTGCTCCAGGCTGCGCCATTGCTGGTGGAGTCGGTGCGGTACAGCGTGGATAAGCTGTCGGCGCTGAATTCCGCTGGGTCGACCGTCAGGTAGAAACGTCCGATTTTGTTGTTGCTGGCGTCCAGGTCCAGGCCATAGGCCGTTTCATCGGTGCCGCCGGTGGCTGAGCCATCGCGATTGTCTTTCATACGCAGGCCGAAGCGGGCCGGAGCATCGCAGGTCACGCTCAGGCGCACGGTGCGCGTCGGTAGCGGTGTTTCGTGGGTGGCACTCAGATCCTTGGCGTACAGCGTGCCGTAGTCCACGACGCCCTGGTCCGACAGTGTCGGTTGGCAGGCGGTCGGCGCGAAGTGGGCGCGCAACGTGAGGTCGCGGTAACGCCCGCTTGCGCTGTGGTACATCATCCCACTGACTTCCCAGGTGGTGGCGTCGCGTACCTGGGTGGCGGCCGGGTCGGCCCAGGCGCGCAGAGTCAACTGCAACGCCAGGGTTTTCCCCTGCAATACCGTGCCCTGGTGCAGCGGAGCGATGCCATGGTCGGGTCGCCATTCCAGCACGCTGGCGCTGCTCACCGGCGCCTGGCCTGCGCCGGGCAACAAGCCCAGTTCCACCGCCCGGCCGTCGAGTACGGCGTTGCCGACTTCGATGGCGTAGCTGCCGTTGGGAGTGAATTGCAGGCGTTGCGCGGAGGCGGCGGTGCCGCGATAAAACAGGCTCAGGTCCTGGGCCTGGGGGCAGGTGAACGTCAGGCTCAAACGGCGCTCGCCGAGCAGGCGTTGCGGCGCACTGTCGCTTTGCGCCAGGCGACTCATCAAGCCCAAATCCACCAGCGGCTCGCTGAGGTTGAATTGGCATTCCTCAAAGGCTTGAGCGGTGCCGGCAAATGCGAGCAATAACCCCAGGCTCACGTAGCGCAAACAGATTGCAGGGTGCATGGCAGTAGTCCTCATGGTGTGTGGCAACGAGCAGGTGCGGTTTCGAAATACACCGTGGGGTCGGCTTTTGCCGGCAGTTGGTAGCGCAATTCACAGCGTTTGCCTTGCGAGGTGGTGATCCACAGCGCTCCTTGGTCCAGCACATTGGGCAGGAACACCTGGCTGGCGTCCTGCACCAAGGTGATGAACTCACCTGTGTTCGTCGTAACGGACGCTCCCACGGGCATGGGGTTTCCCTGATCGTCGCTGACGGTGAGCAGCATGCGGCGGGTCAGGCCCACGCCGAATTCGACCCGATCGACAGCGCCACGCCCGGCCGAGATCATGGCCAGGCCATTGTTGATATCGGCGTTGCGCGGTAGAGAGCGGGTCTGCACTTCCACTGGGCTGCGCCCGTAGGCGGCCACCTGCGACACCACGGCCTGGCCTTGCCAGTCGGTCCAGACCGGGCCACTGGGGGTGCTGAGTTTGATGCCGCTCATGTCGCCGACGGAAACCAGAGCGAAGGTGTCGCGCACCGGGTAGGGGGTAAATGTCATACCGTCGCCATGCACGACTACACCGCCGCGGGCGCCGCCCTGGTAGCTCGAACGCTCGGCATCGGAGCGGCTGTAGCTCAAGTCGAGTTGGGTATAGCGTGGCAATGCCGAAATGCCCACGCTGGTTTCCACCTCATGGTCACTGCTGTCGTGTTCGGCGCTGACGCGGTAGCTCAATTGGTCGTCAAGCTGTTCGGTCAGGCCCAGACCGGTACGGTTTTGGCCGCCGGAGTTGCGCACCCAACTGCGCACCCGGCGGCTTTCGCCCAACGGCACGCTGACAGTGAGGTAGACCGCGTTGTCCTGTTGCTGGCGTCCGCCCATCTGCCACTCGGCGCTGGCCGATAACGAGACTGCGCCAATGCTCGTGCCCCACGCTGCGAGCGCGCGGCTGCTGCTGTTGCCCTCGAAGGTACTCGAACGTGAAACGCCGGCGCTGAATGCGCCCAGCTGCGGATGTGACCACCCCAGGTTGATACTTTGTTGATCGCGATAGCGTGAGTTGCGCTGACTGCCGTCGCGCTCGTAGGTGCTTTCCTCCAGTTCGCGGTAGCCGCTGCTGCGCCAGGAGTTGGCGGCGCTGAACGACCATCGCTCGCTCAGGCGCTGTGACCAGGAAAGATCAGTTTGCACGCCCGAGACTTTTTCCCACGACTGGGTGTTGGACAATTGGGTAGACACTTGGATCTGACTGTCCAGCCACGGCAGCCAGCCCAGGCTGGCGCCCGCCGAGCGATACTCGCCGGTCGCCAGCACGCCACTGCCCAGGGTCAGTTGCGGATGCAAGTTCCCGGTCCAACCGGCGCTGACCACCCACGGCGCCTCTGCCTCGGCCCCGCCGACGTTACGTACGCGCCCCGCTGCGACCGAATAGCCGGGTGCAGGCAGGCCGAGACCGAGCATGGCGGCGGGTACGGTGAAACGTCGTTCCCCGCCGACACTTTCCTTGACCGTGACTTCGACGTCCGAGCGCGTATTCAGGCGACGTACATCGTTCAGCACAAACGGCCCGGCAGGCACCACGGTGGAGTGAATCAGCGCCCCGTTCTGGCGCACTTCTACCTGTGCCGGGCTGTTGGCGATCCCCTGGATTTGCGCGCTCTGGCCTTGCTCCTGAAGGGCGTGCTCGGTCAGCACCTGCACGCCGGTGATCTGTGCGCCAGACAACACCGGGTTATAGAGGTTGATCTGCCCGGCCTGCAGCACTGCCTGATGGCTGGCGAAGGTCCGTTGCGCATAGGCCTCCAAGTGGACGCTGCGCGATAAGCCATCCTGCCAGGTCTGCACTTGGCGGCTGCGCACGATCCAGTCGCCGGCGTTGAAGCCGATTTCGGTATTGGCTGAGCCAAACCGGCTGGCGTCTTCGCCAAAGCGGTTGTAGAACCCGCTCAGGTCGTAGTTGAGCATCCCGGCAAACCCGCCGGTCTGGTAGCCCGAGATGTCCTGTTGCACGGGGCGCAGTGCTTCGGTGGGCACGACCAGTGCCAACGTCAGTGTCGACGGGTCCGGTTCCACCAGGCTTTGCGGATACCGCACGAGAAAATCCTCACAACCCACGGGTTCAGCGGGTATCACCAGGTTGGCGGCGTCCAGCAACGCACGGTCCAGGCAGGGGTTGCCCTGTTGATCGAAACTGACCTCCAGGCGTCCCCGGCGCAGGCCATTGACCCGCAGGTTGACGCTATGACGGCCGGCGGCAAAGCGCGGTGTTGCCAGCAGCAGGCTGGCCAACTGTGGATCGATGCCGCGCTGATGCAAGGTCTGGGCGTCGAAGCCTGCGGGGCTGGTGTCGTCGGCCCACGCCTTGTCCGGCATAAGCGCATACAGCAGCAACACCAGCGGCAAGGCTGGGCGAATGGGCACGGCTTCGCCGTCACGGTAACTCAATACTGTTTTCACGCAAGGTACTCGCTTAGTGAACGCACAGCCCTCATTGGGTTCGGGGCTTTGGGCGTTCTGGTGACGGTCGATAAGCCGTCACTTCGTTATCCAGGCGGCGGTCTTGGCGACGCCTGTGGTTTTCTGTCAGAGGGTGATGGGGGCGTCGTAGGCCTTGACCGCAAACCCGTACACAGTGGCCGGTTGCAGCCTCACCGTCTTGGCTTGGCCACCGCTGGCAGGCACGCTCAAGGCTTCACCTGGCAGCACGTAGGTGCGCGGCAGCATCGCCTTGCCGTCGCCGGGCAACAGCCGCAGCTCCTGGGCCAGGCGCACCACATAGGGCGTGTCATTACGCACCTGCAATTGGCCGTCGCGCAGGGTCCATGTCAGGCCGGTCCAGGGGCTGCGATTGGGTGCCAGGCCCTTGGGATGCACAATCACCGGCAGGTTCTGGCGCACGGTCACGCCCACGCGGGCATGACCGGCGGCAGTGGCTGCACGGCCCTGGGGCATGCCTTCGAACACGGCGCGTTTGAGCCGCTGGGTGAGCAACGGTTTTTGGTTTTGCAGAATAAAGCGCACCAACTGGGATTTGGACGCTTCGACTCGAGACAGCGGCGGCGTCACCACCAGCAGGGGTTCGGTGTCTTCCGGAATGTCCTGCAAGGTCACATGCAACAACGAGAGCTGATTGTCGGAGTTGGTCACCGAAACGGAAGCTTCACCATCGGCCTCGTGGACGATCACCACGGATGTGTCCGGGACCATGCCGTCAGCCTTTGCTTGGTTGCCGAATATCAGCAGCAGGGCAATAAGGCCGAACGCGGTGTTTGAGCATGTCATCGTCATGATGGGTTTTCCATTAGGCGAAATGAGTGGGTCAGAGGTAACGCAAATCCAGAACAATGGAGCCGTCGAGGGGCACTTCCTGATTCAGGGTCAGGTACTGCGAAAAGTTGATGGCGGTGTCCACTTGAAGCTGGACCCTCAACTGGCTGATGAAGTCGGGCTGACGGTCGCCCGTCGGGGCAAAGGCCATATAGGATCGCGGGTAGCCATTGGGCTCGGGCGTCCAGCTTTCGCCGCTGTTGGTGGAGGCCAGGACCTGCATAGTCTGTGAGTCCCCCACTGGGTTGCGGTACGACAACGCCACGGAGCCGAGGCGTTCGTCCGGTGCATGGATGTTTCTGCCCAGCCCATAGAAAAAATCCGGTGCCAGGGAAGACTCCGCACGATTGTCGATACCCACCAGCGCAAACAGCATGGGCCTGGCGCATTGCACCTGCAGTTCGAGTTGTCGGCTGGGCAGCACGGTGAATTCGTCGACAAGGAGGGTGTGTGCGGGGATCTTTCCGTGGTCGACGAAACCTTCATCCGACAGCTCGATATAGCAGGCATCCGGTGTCACACGACCGGTTACCGTAAGGTCGACAGCGGTGCCCGCACTGGCCTTGGCCGCAGCGCACAGGGATAACCACAACACGGCAAGGCAACGGGTGAACTTAGTCATCGATTCATCACTGGCACAGGTGAACACAGCCCACGGCGAAGCCCATGCCCATCAAGGATGAGGGCATGGGGCGCCATGGGTCAGAGGTACTTCACTTCAAGGGTGGCGGAGCCGTCGATGGTCACTTCGTTGCTCAGGTCCAGGCCGTCGGCGCGGTGAATTGCAGTGCTTACACCCACATCAACGCTCAAGTCCTTGACCGCCAGGGGCAGGGTAAGGTCCTCCATTGAGGCAACTGACATGTACAGGCCTGGGTCCAGGAACTTCTCTTTGAACCAGGTCTGGCCCTGGTCAGTGGAACCGATCGTCTGCACTACAACGCCATCATCGGCGACCGGGTTGCTCAAGGTGAGGTAGTAGTAACCCAGTTTCTGGGTATCGTTGATAAAACCCAGGCCAAAGTACGAGCTGTCCATGCTGGAACTTGCACGGTTATCGATCGGGTGCAGGGCAAACTGAATCGGAGCGTCACAGTTGACCGTCATCGTCAGGGTGCGTTTATCCAGATATGTTGCGTCGTCCAGATTCAGATCCTTGGCGGAAATCTTGCCGTGGTCGACCACGCCACCACCGGACAAGCTGGGTGTGCAAGCGCTGGGCACGATCAGCCCCTTGACGGTCAGGTCAACGGACGATGCAGCGAAGGTTGTCGCCGAGCCGAGCAGCAATACGCCGGCGGCCAGGGTGGTCAATCGGGTTTTCATCGTAGGGACTCCTTAAAGGTAATTGACTTGTACGGTGGCGTGACCGTCGATAGGGACTTCGTCGGTCAACGTCAGGTTGTTGGCAGGTGCGATGTGGGTGATCAGGCGGATCTCGGCGTCCAGTTCCTGAACTGCAATCGGTATCACGTCGTCGCTGTGGGCGATCGCCGTCAGCAAGGTATGGCTGAGCATCACCGAAGGCATCCAGGTCACGCCGCCATCCCTTGAGGTGATGGTGCGCACGGAGACGCCGTCGGCCACGGGCATATAGAGACCCAGCCCGGCATCGCCGACTTTTTCATCACTGGGTGTGGTGCCCAGCCCATGCCAGCTGAAGTGGCTGGCGGCGGTGCCTGAACGGTTGTCGATGGTGTTGAGGGTGAAGTACGTCGGCCCGTCGCAGCGCACACTCAACAGCATGGTTTCTCTGGGCAGATCGGTGTAGGTGTCGGTGTTGAGGTCCTTGACCGACACCTTGCCGAAGTCCACAGTCCCGCCGCCGGAGATGACTGGTGAGCAAGCGCTGGGGGTGATGCTGCCGCGCACGAGCAAGTCTGTGTTGCTGGCGGCGAATGCTGTCGGGCTGAGGAGCAAGGCGCCTATCAGGCCGGATGCAAAAACATTCATGTCAGTGAATCTCCTTGGGCATGGGGCAGAGGCGTTATAGGTATTTGACTTCAAGCGTGGCGGACCCGTTGATTGGAACCTCTGTGGTCAGATCCATTCCTGCTGTCGGCGCGATGATGGTTGCCACCATGAGGTCTGCCAACACCTGCTGGACCGGGGTGGGTGCCCACCTGCCGGTGGTGTTGTCGCCAAACGAAGCGAGGTAGGAGGCTGGCCACATGTCACCCGGGAAACTTGCCCGCCAGGTGAGGCCGTTATCCGAGGACTCAATCATGGAGATCGCTGCGCCATCGGCGATCGGATTGCTTAAGGTCAGGGAGAAACTGCCTAATTTTTTTCCGCTGACCAAGCCCAGGCCATAGCTGTTCCTCGGATCGTGGGCGTCACCAACGTTATCAATGCCCTTCAGGGCTAGCAGGGTTGGCGCATCGCACGTGATGCCCAGTTGCAGGTTGTGACTTTTAAGCACGGTCCATCCATCCGGCCTCAAATCCTTGGCCGAAATTTTCCCGTGATCGACAATCCCGCCGCTTGAAAGGCTAGGCGCACAGGCGCTGGGCGTGATCAACCCTTTGACGGCCAGGTCCACGCTGCTGGCAGCGAATACCGATGAACTCATGGCGAGCAGCAGGGCACTGCTCAATAGGGCTACATGGCTCTTCATTTTTCTGTTTTTTCCATTGCAGGCTGGCAGATAGAGGTGCGTGCAACGCAACGCCCGCTTCGGTGTCGGCGGGTGGTTGTCGGTGCGACGGTCTCGATATTTTTTGCGGCTGCCGGGGAGTGGCAAGCCGTCCCTCTTTTGGGGTGGGGCACAATTTAGCGAGGAGCGTGCGCGGGGGAAATACAACTAATACGACATTGGCAGGGTGGATCGAATAGGGTGAGTTCGCGTTTTTTCGTAGTTGTTGTATCGGCTTTAAGCCATTCAAAAGGTTATTGGTTTTTTGTCGATAGCATTCAAAGGAATGTGGCGATCGTTGCTGCCTAAGTAGGCCTCTATGGCTATTGCGCCAGTGCCGAAGGTTGCTGCCGGATCAATAGCTACGAAGAGGTACTGATGGGTTCGCTGTCAGGTTCAACCGCAGGCGCGAGCCGCAAATCGAGATCGCCTGTTACTCCCCCGCCTCACTGGCGGCAGTTGCATGTCCTGGTGGCGGAGGATCATTCAGCCCACCGTCTATTGCTGGGTTGCTTGCTGCGAAAACTCGGGTTGGACCATGAGCTGGTCGCCGACGGGTATCTCGGGCGAGTGGCTTATGCTCGTCGGCCCTTTGACCTGGTGATCACTGATTGCCAGATGCCCGTCATGGACGGTTACAGCATGGCCCGCGCCATTCGCCAATATGAGCACCACGTCGGCTTGAGGCGAGTGCCGATCATCGCGTTGACCGCCGACCTGCAAAACGACAGCCCCCAGCGCTGCCGCGACGCGGGCATGGATGCCTGGCTGCTCAAGCCTCTGACCCTGGAACAATTAAGTGCCGTTTTGGCGCGATGGCTCCCGGGTGCCGATCACATGCCTATCGGTGCGGAGCCTGTTGCGAAGGTTATGGGGTGGCCCGCCCGCGCGAGCCTGGTCGCGACGTTTGGCAGTGAACAGGTGGTCAATCAACTGTTGGAAAATCTGCTGGTCGAGGCTTGGCAAGATCACGACCTGTTGGGCCGTGCCTGTGCCGCATTGAACGCATCATTGACCGCCGAACGCCTGCATCGATTGACGGGTAGCCTGGTATTTATAGGAGGAACAGGGCTTGAGTCCTGTGCCGTGAGGTTGATCGAGCAGGTTCAGCGCGATGGCGTGTCTGCGCACCAGGCGGAGTTGACATCGTTCCAGGCACGCTTGCGCACCTATCTGGATTATCTGTCCACTCTGTGAAAGGTGTTTACAGAGGGTTTAAGTTATTTGGAAGTCTAGTTTTTGCTGTAGGTGGTTTCCTATTATGTTGTAGTCCAAAAAATAGCCGCTACTAAACATTGGCTTCGGCTGCAAGTGGGTCTTTGTTAGTAGTTGTTGATGAGCGCTGACAGAGGTATTTTGCGCGGATTCAAGTTGCCACCATTCGTAGGTATCTATGCTTCGAGTAATTATTGCTGACGATCACCCTATTGTTCGAGTCGGGCAGAGAGTCGTGATTGAGGCGAATGGCAAGTGCAAGGTGGTCGGCGAAGCCGACGGTCCCGATCAATTGCTCGGGGTATTGAGTACTACGGCATGTGATGTGCTGGTCACCGATTTTGCCATGCCGGGCGGTCAGCAAGCTGATGGCTACAGCCTGTTGAGCCTGTTGCGTCGTCAGTACCCGAACGTGCCAGTGATCCTGGTGACGATGTTCGCCAACGTTGCCACCCTGCGTGCCTCCTTCGCCCATGGTGCCAAGGCAGTGGTCGCCAAAAGTGCCTCTGCCAAGGAGTTGCCCCTGGCGATCAAAGCCGTGTGCGCCGGCCAGACCTTCGCCAGTGAATGCCTGCGGGTGCAACTGGTGGAGGCGGGGACAGGCAATCAGTCCCATGAGCCGCAGTTGTCCGGCAAGGAGAGCGAGGTGGTGCGTATGTTGGCCAGCGGCATGACGGTCAGCCAGATCGCGGCCAAGGTCCACCGGAGTATTTCCACTATCAGCAAACAGAAAAGTACAGCGATGCAGCGGCTGAGTATCTCTACCGATGTTGAACTGTTCGCCTATGCGCGTGCATCGGGAATGGTGCCTTAGAAAGTTGCAGTTTTATGACAGTGGTTTAACTAAAGGCCAAGTGCAGGATTCGTATTAGTTGTATGGGTCTGGTGCGCTAAGTGCTCTAACTTGTTGTTAGAGCCTGCTGGCATTAGTTGAGGGTTGTTTAAAATCCCGGTCAAATTAGTTGAGGCGAAATACCCATTGTGCGATGTACTTGCTTGTGCCCGCGTAACCGCTGGTTGATCGACCGTAAGTGATGCAACCCTGACGGAGGTCAGTTGCAACGCGCCTGCATTGATAGCCGTCAAGGCCGCGCGGCTAGTGTTCAAGTCCGCACTGCCGACCGCTGAAGAGATCCAGATCGACGGCAGCGCTATTTTTGTCATGAATGCCCATGGTCTTCGCGGCCTGTGCGGATTATCGTGCAGGCCTGACAATAATTGCTGCGGAACCTGCCCATGAGTGCTGCCCACGATGCTCTGATCCACCGCTTCTATGAGGCCTTTCAGCGCCTTGACGCCGAGGCCATGGCCGCTTGCTACACCGACGATGTGGTCTTCAGCGACCCGGCGTTCGGCGAACTGCGCGGGCGGGATGCCGGTGATATGTGGCGCATGCTTACCACGCGGGCCAAGGATTTTTCCCTGACGTTCGACCATGTGCGCAGCGATGACAGCACCGGCAGTGCCCATTGGGTGGCGACGTATTTGTTCAGCGCCACCGGCAATACCGTGGTCAACGATATCGGTGCGCGGTTCGTGTTCCGTGACGGCAAGATCTGTGAACACCACGACCACTTCGACCTGTGGCGTTGGTCGCGCCAGGCGTTGGGCCTCAAGGGCCTGTTACTGGGTTGGTCGCCCGCGCTGAAAAACGCGGTACGTGCCCAGGCGCTCAAAGGCTTGAAGGCATTTCAGGCCGGGCGTTGATAAGCTTGGCGCTCTTCTGGTTTGCCGACATCGACTTGTGACTGATCCCTCTGAACCCAAACCCTGGTTCGTCTATCTGGTGCGGGCCGCCAATGGCTCGCTGTACTGCGGTATCAGCAATGACCCCGTGCGCCGGTTTGCCTCGCACCAAAGCGGCAAGGGCGCACGGTTTTTTCTGTCCAGCCCTGCCGTGGCCTTGGTCTATACCGAGCAATGTGCGAGCAAGGGCGAGGCGCTGCGTCAGGAGCGCTTGATCAAGAAATTGAAGAAGAGTGCCAAGGAGTGCCTGGCCGCGAGTGGCCTCGAGGGCGGCATACACAAAAATAGTTGCGAACCCATGTGAGGTAAACCTGCGCCCCATCCGTGTAGTGCTTGAAACTGCGATCTATTCGCATTAACAGCGTTTTCAACACGGGTTCTCAGAGCATGAAGTCGACGGCGGGCGGTTGGGTAAAACAGTGGCTGGGAGCTTCGGTCTTGGCAGTGTCGGGGCTGGCGTTGCTGCCCTTGAGCGTTGCGCGTGCGCAGGAGCAGCACAGCGCCCAGTTCAATTTTGCCCTGGCAGCCAAACCACTGCCCCAGGCCCTGAGCGAGTTCAGCCGGGTCACCGGCATCAGCGTGATCTATACCGATGAAGCGCCCTACGGCCTCAATGCCCCGGCAGTCAGCGGGCCGATGACGGCGAGCCAGGCGCTGCAACGCCTGCTGAGCCGATCCGGCTTCACGTTCCGCCAGATCGATGCCCGCACCCTGGCGCTGGAGCCGGTGCCAACCGACGGCGCGGTCAACCTCGGCGCTACCACCATCAGCGGCGCCGACCTCACCCAGGACAGCACCAGCTACCAACCGCCGCCGACCAGCTCGGTAATGCGCTCCCATGGGTTGCTGTTGGAAACCCCACAAACCGTCAACGTAGTGCCTGCTCAAGTGCTGCGCGACCAGCAACCGCGCAACCTGGATGACGCGCTGGGCAATATCAGCGGTATCACCCAGACAAACACCCTCGGCAGCACCCAGGACGCGGTGATGTTGCGCGGCTTTGGCGACAACCGTAACGGCTCGATCATGAAGGACGGTATGCCGATGGTGCAGGGCCGTGCCTTGAACGCGACAGCCGAGCGCGTCGAAGTGCTCAAGGGCCCGTCGTCGCTGTTGTATGGCATCCAGGACCCAGGCGGTGTAGTCAATATCGTCAGCAAAAAGCCTGAGCTGGTGCAGTCCACCTCCCTGACCGCACGCGGTTCGACCTTCGGCAGCGGCAAGAACGGCAGCGGCGGTAACCTCGACACCACCGGGCCCCTGGGTGACAGCGGCCTGGCTTATCGCCTGATCCTCGACCATGAAGACGAAGATTACTGGCGCAACTACGGCACCCACCGCGAAACCCTGGTGGCGCCGTCCCTGGCCTGGTATGGCGACACCACCCAAGTGCTGCTGGCCTATGAGCACCGCGAATTTCTCGCCCCGTTCGACCGTGGCACCGCCATCGATCCCAAGACCAACCATCCGTTGAACATCCCCGCCACTCGCCGTCTGGATGAACCGTTCAACAATATGGAAGGGCGCTCCGATCTGTACCGCCTGACTGTCGATCATGATCTCAACGACGACTGGAAAGCCCACTTCGGTTACAGCTGGAACCGCGAGACCTACGACGCCAGCCAGGTGCGCGTGGTCAAGGTCAACACCAACGGCACCCTGACCCGCAGCATGGACGGCACCCAGGGCGCGCTGACCACCGACCGCTTCGCCACCGCCAGCCTCGAAGGCAAGGTAGATGTCGCGGGTATGCAGCACGACCTGGTGTTCGGCCTGGACGATGAGTACCGCAAGATCTACCGCGCCGACCTGATCCGCCAGGCACCGCGGGGCAGCTTTGATTACACCAATCCGGTATACGGCAACGAAGTCGCCGGTTCCAAAGTCAGCGCGCCGGACAGCAACCAGACCGATCTTTTGCGCAGCGATTCGCTGTTCTTCCAGGATGCCATCCACCTCAACGATCAATGGATTCTGGTCGGCGGTGCGCGCTACCAGATGTACGACCAATACGCCGGCAAAGGCGTGCCGTTCACCGCCAACACCGACGGCAATGGCCAGAAGTGGGTGCCTCGGGCCGGGTTGGTGTATCGCTACAGTGACGAATTGTCGTTCTACGGCAGCTACACCGAGTCGTTCAAACCCAACTCCACCATCGCGCCACTGGCCAATAAAACCGTGTTGAATGGCAGTTTGCAGCCGGAGGAATCCAAAGCCTGGGAGCTGGGTACCAAGTTCGACCTGCCGGGGCGTATCACCGCCAGCGCAGCGTTGTTCACCATCGATAAACGCAACGTGTTGGTGCAGGTAGGCGAGGGCCTGACCTCGGAGTACAGCGTGGCCGGCAAAGTGCGCTCCCGTGGTCTGGAGTTGGATGCCAGCGGCCAGCTGACGGATAAGTGGAGCCTGATCGGCAGCTATGCCTACACCGATGCCGAGGTCACCGAAGACCCCAAGCTCAAAGGCAACCGCCTGCAGAACGTGGCAAAAAGCACCGGCTCGCTGTCAGCGGTGTATGACTTCGGCAGCATCCTGGGCGGTGATCAACTGCGCATCGGCGCCGGGGCGCGTTATGTCGGCGAGCGGGCAGGGGACGCGGCCAACAGTTTCGAGCTGCCCAGCTACACCGTGGCTGATGTGTTCGCCAGCTACGACACCAAGCTTGAGGGGCAAAAGGTCAAGTTCCAGCTCAACGTGAAAAACCTGTTCGACCGTACCTACTACACGTCCTCGGTGAATACGCAGTTTGTGTCCATGGGCGATGCGCGGCAGGTGTCGGTGTCCAGTACCTTGACCTTCTGATTCATTTATCTGTGGGAGCTGGCTTGCCTGCGATGGCATCGACTGGGTTTACCTGATACACCGAGTTGTCTGCATCGCAGGCAAGCCAGATCCTACAGGAAAGCGGTCGCCACATTGATAGCGAGCTGTTAGCGTTGCCGCCATTGCATGCTTATGGAAAACGCTACTGATGTACTTTGGAAAATGGCTACGCACCGGCACCCTGCTGGTCGGTTTGAGTTTTTTACTGGGCGGCTGCGCCAGCGTCTCCCAAACTTCCACTCCGGCAACCCTGGATAAACTGCTGAGCGATCCGGCGCTGCAAGGTGCTACGGTCTCGCTGATGGTACGTGACGCCCGCACGGGCTCCACGCTGTATCAGCACAACCCACGCACCCGGCTGGTGCCCGCGTCCAACCTCAAGCTGTTGACCACGGCGGCGGCCATGGATGTGCTAGGGCCGCAATACCGCTTCGCCACCCAACTGCTGAGCAACGGCATACGCCAGGGCGACCGCCTGACCGGCAACCTGTACCTGCGTGGCCTGGGCGACCCGAGCATTCAGTTTGCCGACTACCAGGCGCTGGCCGCGCAATTGGCCAGCCAGGGCGTGCGCCAGGTGCAGGGCGATCTGGTGTTCGACGACACCTGGTTCGATGCCGAGCGATTGGGGGTGGATTGGTCCCATGACGATGAAACCACCTACTACGGCGCGCAGATTTCGGCGCTGACCGTGGCGCCCAATGCGGATTTTGATGCGGGCAGCGTACTGGTTACGGCCAAGGCGCCATTGCGGAACGGCTCGCCGGTGAGTGTCGATATTTTCCCGCCTACTGATTACCTGCAACTGAGCAACCATGCCATGAGCGGACCGGGCAACAGCTATGGAATCAATCGCCGTCACGGCACCAACCTGTTGCAACTCAGCGGCGCAGTAGCGCCGGGAAAGCAGAGCCAGCAATTGGTCAGCGTCTGGGAGCCAACGCAACTGGTCGCGAATCTGTTTGAACAAGCCCTGGCGCAACAGGGCATCACCGTACTGGGGCGTCGGGTGATGGGCGGGGCAAGCCCGACGGCGGTAACGGTGCTGGCCGAGCACCAATCGGCGCCGTTACAGGCGTTGATCACACCGCTGCTCAAGCTTTCGAACAACAATATGTCTGAAGCCTTGCTCAAGGCCATGGGGCGCAAGACGGCCAATAGCGGCACGGCAGCGGCGGGTGCTCTGGCGGTGGCCGGGTTCCTCAAGCGCCAGGGGCTGGAAACCGCCACATTCAGTCAGGTCGACGGCTCAGGCCTGTCGCGGCGCAACCTGGTGTCGTCGCAAACCCTCACCGACCTGCTGCTGGCCGCCAGCAAACAGCCGTGGTTCGACGCCTGGTACAACGCGCTGCCGATTGCCGGCAACACCGACCGCATGACCGGCGGCAGCCTGCGCTATCGCTTGCGCGACACGCAGGCGCAAAACAACCTGCACGCCAAGACCGGCTCCATGGGCGGCGTGTCGTCATTGAGTGGATACATCACCACTGCCGGCGGGCGCAAGCTGGTGTTCTCGATGCTGACCAACAACTACGTGGTGGCCGGCGCGCAGGTCAAGGCGTTGGAGGATCGCGTGGCCGTGGCGCTGGCGCGCAGCGACGAGTGATTCAGGGCTGATAGCCCATCCGCCAACTCACGGCCCGGGTCGCCGCCAGCAAGTGCTGCGCCGCCGGGCCATCTTCATCGGCATGGAACAGCGAGGTTGGGCCGACCACGGTCATCACCGCCGCGACTTGCCCGACCGCATTGAACACCGGCGCCGACAACGCATCCACGCCGGGCATCAGCAGGCCATGTACAAAGTGCAGGCCGCGGCTGCGGATTTGCTCGCACACGCTGGCATAGGCCTGATCGTCCGCCAAGGTGTGAGCGGTGCCGGCTTGAACCTCGCGTTCGCGCAGCTCCACGGTTTCCCGCGACGGCAAGTAGGCGCTGAACACCAGCCCGGTGGACGAACTGAGCAGCGGCAACACCGAGCCCAACTGCGTCACCACGGTGACGGCGCGCACGGCCGGCTCAATCTGCACCACGGTCGCGCCCTGGTTGCCCCACACCGCCAGAAAGCAGGTTTCATTCAACTCATCGCGCAGTTCGGCCAAGGGCATGGCGCCGACTTTCAACACATCCATGCTGCCCAGCGCCGCCAGCCCCACGCGCAACGCTTCGCGGCCCAGGCCGTAATGGTTGGTGGCGCTGTTCTGTTCGGCAAAACCCGAGGCGATCAGCGCCTGCAAATAGCGGTGGACCTTGCTCGCTGGCATCTGCACATGCTCGGCCAGGCGTGACAGCGAGGTGGCCGGGGACAGTTCGGCCAGGGCCTTGAGAATATCGGTGCCGACTTCCGCCGAGCGGACTTTCTGTTTACCGGTGTCGCGGGGCTTTTCCATGGAAGGGCGAGAATCCGAGAGATGAATGGGCGTCTTTATAGCTTGACGGTCGACAGTGATCAAATTACGTTATGCGTAACTGGATTACGATAAAAACAACTTCTGTACAGAGGAAGATCCATGGACCTCGAATACCTTTCGGGTTTCGGCAACGAATTCGCCAGCGAAGCCTTGCCTGGCGCGCTGCCGGTCGGCCAGAACTCGCCGCAAAAAGCCCCCTGCGGGCTCTACACCGAACTGTTTTCCGGCACTGCCTTCACCATGGCGCGTAGCGAAGCCCGGCGCACTTGGCTGTACCGCATCCAGCCGTCCGCCAATCACCCGGCGTTCGTCAAACTTGCGCGGCAATTGGCCGGTGGCCCGCTGGGGGCGGTGACGCCCAACCGCCTGCGCTGGAACCCGCTGGATATTCCGGGTGAACCCACGGACTTTATCGATGGACTGGTCGGCATGGTTGCCAACTCGGGGTCGGAAAAACCTTCGGGCATCAGCATTTATAACTACCGCGCCAATCGTTCCATGGAGCGCGTGTTCTTCAACGCCGACGGCGAGTTGCTGATCGTGCCGGAGCAGGGCCGCTTGCGCATCGCCACCGAACTGGGCGTGCTGGATGTCGAGCCGCTGGAAATCGTCGTGCTGCCCCGTGGCCTCAAGTTCCGTATCGAACTGCTGGACGCGCAAGCCCGCGGCTACGTCGCTGAAAACCATGGCGCCCCGCTGCGCCTGCCTGACCTGGGGCCGATTGGCAGCAACGGCCTGGCTAACCCGCGCGATTTCCTCACGCCCGTCGCCCGTTACGAAGACCTCAAGCAACCGACCACGCTGGTACAGAAATTCCTCGGCGAACTGTGGGCCTGCGAGCTGGATCACTCACCACTCAACGTGGTCGCCTGGCACGGTAATAACGTGCCGTACAAATACGACCTGCGTCGCTTCAACACCATTGGCACGGTGAGTTTTGACCATCCGGATCCGTCGATCTTCACCGTGCTGACCTCGCCCACCAGCGTGCACGGCCTGGCCAACCTCGACTTCGTGATCTTCCCGCCGCGCTGGATGGTGGCCGAGAACACCTTCCGGCCGCCGTGGTTCCATCGCAACCTCATGAACGAATACATGGGCCTGATCCAGGGCGCCTACGACGCCAAGGCCGAAGGCTTCGTACCCGGCGGCGCGTCGCTGCACAGCTGCATGAGCGCCCACGGCCCGGATGGCGAGACCTGCACCAAGGCCATCAACGTGGACCTGGCGCCGCACAAGATCGATAACACCATGGCCTTCATGTTCGAGACCAGCCAAGTGCTGCGTCCGACCCAGTTCGCCCTGGAGTGCCCCCAACTGCAACCTGCTTACGACGCGTGCTGGGCCTCGCTGCCCGCCACCTTCAACCCGAACCGGAGATAACCCATGACTCAACCAACGCAGACCCGCAGCTGGGTGGCCTCGGCCAATGGTCACGCGGATTTCCCCCTGCAAAACCTGCCCCTGGGCGTGTTCAGTATCAACGGCTCGGCCCCGCGCAGTGGCGTGGCGATTGGCGACATGATCCTCGACCTGCACGCCGCGCTGGATGAGTTTGACGGTGACGCCCGGCGCGCCGTCGAAGCCACTGCGGGCGGGCAGTTGAACGCGTTTTTCGAACTGGGCCGTGGGCCTCGCGTTGCCCTGCGCCAGCGCCTGCTGGAACTGCTGGCCGAAGGCAGCAAGCTGCAAACCCGCGAGGCGCAAGTGCTGCACCGTGCCGCCGATTGCCAGATGCACCTGCCGGCCAAGATCAATGACTACACCGACTTCTACGTCGGCATCGAGCACGCGCAAAACGTCGGCAAATTGTTCCGCCCCGATAACCCGCTGTTGCCGAACTACAAGTACGTGCCGATTGGTTACCACGGCCGTGCCTCGACCATTCGTCCCTCGGGTACAGAGGTGCGACGCCCTAAGGGCCAGACCTTGCCAGCCGGGCAGTCCGCGCCGACCTTTGGCCCATGCGCGCGCCTGGACTATGAGTTGGAGCTGGGCATCTGGATCGGCCAGGGCAATGCCATGGGCGATGCGATTGCCATTGGTGATGCCGCCGAGCATATCGCCGGTTTCTGCCTGCTCAACGACTGGTCGGCGCGGGATATCCAGGCCTGGGAGTACCAGCCGCTGGGGCCGTTCTTGTCGAAAAGCTTTATCACCAGCATCTCGCCGTGGGTGGTGACTGCCGAAGCCTTGGAGCCTTTCCGCAAAGCCCAGCCGCCGCGCCCTGAAGGTGATCCGCAACCGCTGCCTTACCTGTTGGATAAGCGTGATCAGAACGCGGGCGCCTTTGATATCGAACTGCAAGTGCTGCTCACCACGGCCTCGATGCGTGAGCAAAACCTGCCCGCCCATCGCCTGACCCTGAGCAACACCGAGCATATGTACTGGACCGTGGCGCAAATGGTGGCGCACCACAGCGTCAATGGCTGCCAGTTGCAGGCGGGTGACCTGTTTGGTTCGGGCACGTTGTCTGGCCCGCAGCCGGGGCAGTTCGGCAGCCTGTTGGAAATTACCGAAGGCGGCAAGAAGCCGATTGAATTGGCCTCCGGCGAGGTACGTAAATTCCTTGAAGACGGCGACGAAATCATTCTGCGTGCCCGTTGCAGCCGAGAGGGCTTTGCCTCCATCGGCTTCGGCGAATGCCGCGGTACCGTGGTTGCGGCGCGCTGAGAGGGCAGGGCCATGGAACTCTATACTTACTACCGTTCTACCGCGTCGTATCGAGTACGTATTGCCTTGGCTCTCAAAGGCCTGGATTTCACCGCGCTGCCGGTCAACCTGCTGGTGCCGGCAGGCGGCGCCAACCGCCAGCCTGAATACCTGGCGATCAACCCCCAAGGGCGGGTGCCGGCATTGCGTACTGATGAAGGGGCGTTGCTGATCCAGTCACAGGCGATCATTGAGTACCTGGAGGAGCGTTATCCCCAGGTGCCGTTGCTCTCCAAAGACCTGGTAGCGCGCGCTCATGAGCGGGCGGTGGCGTCGATCATCGCCTGTGATATCCACCCGTTGCATAACTCCAGTACCCAGAACTTGCTGCGCAAGTGGGGGCACGATGAGGCGCAATTGCTGGAGTGGATCGGACACTGGATCAGCCAGGGCCTGGGCGCGGTGGAGCAGTTGATTGGCGACACCGGGTTTTGCTTTGGCGAGCAGCCGGGCTTGGCCGATGCGTTTCTGATCCCGCAGCTGTACGCGGCCGAGCGTTTCAAGGTGCCCTTGGCGGCGTACCCACGCATTGGGCGGGTGGCGGCGTTGGCGGCCCAACATCCGGCCTTCGTGCAGGCCCACCCCGCCAGTCAGCCTGACACCCCCTGAACCCCCTGTAATGATCGTTCCTACGCTCAGCGTGGGAACGCCTCATGTGGCGCTCTGCGTCACGGCTCTAAAAACGGACGCGGAGCGTCCAGGGCTGTATTCCCACGCAGAGCGTGGGAACAATCATAAAAAAACAGGTACCTTGCGATGCACAATCAGATTGCCAGCTTTCGTGCGGCACTCGACGCCCGCCCGGTGTCGCGCTACCAATGGTTGATTCTCCTGCTGCTGGCACTGTTACTGGTCACCGATGGCTATGACGCCCAGGTGCTGGGCTATGTAGTGCCGGCGCTGGCCCAGGATTGGGGCCTGGAAAAGTCCGCGTTTGGCCCCGTGTTCAGCGCCAACCTGCTGGGCCTCACCCTGGGCTCGCTGCTGGTGACACCGCTGGCGGATCGGTTCGGCGTGCGACGTATCCTGCTGGCATGCGTGCTGATCTACGCCAGCCTCACGGTACTGATGGTGTTCGCCAATTCCCTGACCACGTTGATGGCAGCGCGGTTTATCTGCGGCATTGGCATGGGCGGCGCGATGCCCAGTGCCATGGCATTGATGTCTGAATACTCGCCGCCGCGGATGCGCACCTTGATGGTGACCCTGGCGGCCTGCGGCTTCTCGTTCGGCGGCGCAGCAGGCGGCTTTGTGGCGGCCGGGTTTATCGATGGTTTTGGTTGGCAGGCGGTGTTCCTGGCGGGTGGTGTGACGCCGCTGCTGCTGTTCCCGTTCCTGGTGTGGCTGTTGCCCGAATCCTTGCCGCGCCTGTTGCGCGATGCGCCGCCGTATCTGCGTTTGCGCAAAGTCACGGTGCGGATGCTGCCCGATTGGCAACCGCCACCGGCGACCGAAGCTGAAAACTTGCAGGAGCAGGGCAGCAAACTGACGGTGGTGGAGCTGTTTCGCAACGGCTACGCGCGCCCGACGCTGCTGATCTGGGCGACTTTCTTTGTCAGCCTGATCCTGCTGTATTTCATGATCAGTTGGTTGCCGTCGCTATTGCTCGAAAGCGGCCTGGCGTTGAACGAAGCCAACCTGGTCACCTCCATGTTCCTGTTCGCTGGCACCTTGGGCGCCATCCTCATGGCCTGGTTTGCCGACCGTCTGAAAAGCAAAGTGCGGTTGCTGTCCGGCGTGCTGGCGGCGGCAGCGCTGTGCACCATCCTGCTGGGCTTGAACCACGACAACCCACGCTACCTGGTGGCCTGCGTGTTTGCAGCAGGGTTCTGCATCATCGGCGGGCAACTGACCCTCAATGCCTTCGCGAGCAACTTCTACCCGGCGCACGTGCGCGCCACCGGCACGGGTTGGGCGTTGGGTGTGGGGCGATTCGGATCGATTCTGGGACCGCTGTTTGGCAGCCTGCTGCTGGCGATGCATATACCGGTCGAGCAGATTTTCTTCTTCTGCGCGATTCCGGCGGTGATTGCAGCGTTGTTGATTATTCAGGTGCGGGCGCCTTCACTGTAGGAGCGAGCTTGCTCGCGAAGGCCGCAAGGACAGCGCGTTAAACCAGGATGCCTGCGTTATCGTTCACGTTCTTCGCGAGCAAGCTCGCTCCTACAGGGGTCAGTGCACCACTGAGTTGGGCGGCAGGTGCCCCAGCCGCTCGGTCAGGCGCAGGCGCTGAATCGGGTCGTCGCTGAGCAGCAGGGCGTGTTCCAGGTCGAAGCGTTCGGCGCTGGGGCAGTCCAGGCGTTGATACAGGCTGGCCCGCGCCAGGTAGTCGGAGGCGCTGGCGTTGCCCAGTTCCAGTACGCGCTCGGCGTCCACCAGGGCGGCCAGTGGCTCGTCGTTGGCAAGGTAGAGTTGGCGCAGGTTGCGCGACAGCCGTTGCAGGATGGCCCGTGGCTCGGCGGTCAGTAGGTGGTCGGCCTGCAATTTCAGTTTCGCCCCGTACTGGCGCGCCAGCAACTCGCGACAGTCGTTGGGGTACAGGCGCCGGCCGCCGCAAGGGTCCAACAGGTGGTCGGCTCCCGGTACCCGCAGCAGGAAGTGCCCAGGGAAGTTCACGCCGACTAGGGGGATATCCAGGCGCCGTGCCATCTCCAGTGCGATCAGGCCCATGGCCAAGGGTTGCCCGCGTTTGCGTTGCAGCACTTTGTCCAACAGCGCGGCGGCGGGGCGCAACGGCGTGTGGTCATCCTGGGCAAACCCCATGTCATTCATGCGCCGCAGCAGCGGCTGGCCGAGTTCATCCGCCGGTAACAGGGGCATGCCCAGGCTGACCTGTTGTTGTAGCGCGCCAAGGTCGTGCAGGATCAACGCCGGCTGCACGCTGGTGTCATGCTCGGCAGCAATCCACAGCGCGGCCTCAAACAGCGCGGGGGGTGAACGGTCCAGGCAGGCGAAAAAGGCGGTGCGGGGATTCATTGAGTTCTCCGGCATATGCCCCCGTTTTAGCCTTGCTGCGAATTTTCGTCCAGCATCTTGAGAGATATCCCACGCTCTTATGTCGTAGATCCCACGAAAACGCGCGGCTTATTCCAGCGCAATCCAGCAGTTTTCTGCCGCAAGCCTATACTTGGCCCACTACCAGAAGTGATTCGGGAGCCCATTGATGTTTGCGCTCATGCACAGCACCCGCCTTGAATCGCTGCACCTGAGCGTTGATCCGGTGACCGGCTTGAAGGCGATCATCGCCATCCACAACAGTCGCCTGGGCCCAGCGTTGGGTGGCTGTCGCTACCTGGCTTACCCTAATGATGAAACCGCCGTGGCCGATGCCGCGCGCCTGGCGCAAGGCATGAGCTACAAAGCCGCGCTGGCCGGACTGCCGGTGGGCGGCGGCACGGCGGTGATCATCCGCCCCGTGCACGTGGAAAGCCGTGCGGCGCTGTTCGAGGCGTTTGGCCGTTGTGTGGAAAAACTCGACGGCCGCTTCATCACCTCGATCGACAGCGGTACCTCGGTCGCCGACATGGACTGCATTGCCCAGAACACTCGCTTTGTCACCAGCACCACCGCCGCCGGAGACCCTGCACCTCATGCTGCCATGGGGGTGTTTGCCGGTATCCGCACTACCGCCATGGCGCGCCTGGGCAGCGACAACCTCGAGGGCCTGCGCGTCGCGGTGCAAGGCCTGGGGAATGTCGGTTATGCCCTGGCCGAACAATTGCACGCCGCCGGTGCCGAGCTGCTGGTCAGCGACATCGACCACGGCAAGGTGCAACTGGCCATGGAGCAACTGGGTGCCCACCCGATTGCCAACGACGCCTTGCTCAGCACGCCCTGCGACATCCTCGCACCGTGCGGCGTGGGCGCCGTATTCAACCGTAACAGCGTCGGCCAGTTGCGTTGCGCCGCCGTGGCGGGTTCGGCCAGCGCTCAACTGACCAACCTGGACATCGCCGACCAATTGGAAGGCCGCGGCATCCTCTACGCACCGGACTATGTGATCAACTCTGGCGGGCTGATCTACGTCGCCCTCAAACACGCCGGTACCGACCTGCCAAGCATCACCGCGCACCTGTCGAACATCGGCAGCCGCCTGACCGAAATCTTTGCCCACGCCCAAGCCGAAAAACGCTCCCCCGCGCGGGTGGCCGATGAACTGGCCGAACGCTTGCTGTACAAATAGGCCAGGCATTAAAAAGGCCCTGAATCCATGATTCAGGGCCTGTTCAATTCGGGCTTTACTCCGCCGCCGGGTTCAGCAACTCGGACAATGCGTCCGGTTGGCTCTTGAACGCCTTGGCAAATACATCACGGTTCTTCGCCATGTAGATCCCGGCTTCTTCCACCTGCTGCTCGCTCAACGACGGCACGGCTTTTTGCAACACCTCTGCCAGCAACTCAGCGAGTTCAAGCATCTTGTCATGACGGTCAGCTTCGGCTTTATCCATGAACAAACGCTCCAGATCTCGGCTGCTGCGGTATACCACTTCGACGGCCATTCACCACCTCACATGCCTTCACGATAGTTGTCTTTTGCGACTACTGTATTTATATACAGCGAAAAGGATAAGCCAAACGCCGGGGTTTGGGTAGTAGGTTTTTAATGTAGTTGGGAAATGGGGGGCTGAACCGGAAATTTCGCACGGCACGCTGAGGTCGATGGTCGATCGTTCCTACGCTCCGCGTGGGAATGCATCCCATGACGCTCCGCGTCACCCACGAGCAGGTCTGAGGGACGCGGAGCGTCCCAGGCGGGGTTCCCATCCGGAGCGTGGGAACGATCGGGGGGTAATTTAAGTGCCTCGTGTCACACGGCCACCATCTTATTCCCCAGCCCTGGCCTTTTTTCTGCATGCAGAACAACCGTCACGTCCACCCCGCATTATCCGGTCGAGCCGACCTAAGGAAGCATCATCGTGAAAATCAATTGGGCCGAAAGGCTGCGTCAGCAAGTACACGGGCTGGCCGAGTCGCTGGGTAATCTGTTTGTCGAGTCGTTCCATTACCTGGCGCTGTTCGCCATTGGTGCGGTGACCGCCTGGGCGGCGGTGATGGAATTTCTGGGGATGCTGGAGAACGGCCATATCAAGATCGATGACATCTTGCTGCTGTTCATCTACCTGGAATTGGGTGCCATGGTCGGGATTTACTTCAAGACCAACCACATGCCGGTGCGCTTCCTGATCTACGTGGCGATCACTGCGCTCACGCGTTTGCTGATCTCCAACGTGTCGCACCACAACCCGCCGGACGTGGGCATCATCTACCTGTGCGGCGGCATTTTGCTGTTGGCGTTTGCGATCCTGGTGGTGCGCTACGCATCGTCGGCCTTCCCTTCGGTGAAGGTCGAAAGCCCGCGTCGCAAGGGCGAGGCGAGCCTGGAGACCGAGAAGGGCGAGCTTTAAAGCCCGACGCTGAAGGGCAGGGTACGGGCGGGCGGTCGCTGCAGGAGTTTGTGGCTGTCGCCGTCCGTCATCAGCTCCAGAATTTCCACGGCGCTGTGGCCCTGTTCGATGGCGATGCCGAACTGGATGCTTTGCACCAGGCGCCTGAGGCGCTGCGGGTCGTTGCGTTGTTCGGCGCTGATCATGCGCTTGGCCACCACGCCAGTCTCGTCAGACAGGGTGAGCATGATGCTGCCGTCCAGCCTTTGGATGCTCAGGTTGACGCGGTATTGGGGGCTGAACGTGTCGGTGATGATCTGAAAAGGATTGTCCATGGTGCGTTACCGCCTGATAAGAACATGCAGTCATTGACGGCCGGTGTCGGGATTAGTTCGCATTGCCTGACCACTGGCCAAATTCCGTTTTCCTCAAAAGTTCTACAGCAAAGGGCGTGCCGTACAGCGATTTACCCGACATAGATATTCAAATGTGGGAGCGGGCTTGCCCGCGATTGCGGTGTATCAGCCAACAAGTACTTGGCTGAAGGACCGCAATCGCGAGCAAGCCCGCTCCCACATTTTTTGTGCTGTTTTTGGAGATCAGTGAGCTAATTCAGGGCATCACGGAAAAAACGATCGCAGACAGCGCAATCAGCCCGATCACCACCACAAATACATTCGATGCCTGGCCTGAATACTGGCGCAAAGATGGCACGCGGCGAATCGCGTACATCGGCATCAGGAACAGCAGGCACGCGATGATCGGCCCGCCCATGGTTTCGATCATGCCCAGGATGCTCGGGTTGAAGGTGGCCACGGCCCAGCAGGTCAGCACCATGAACAACGCGGTGCAGCGTTCCAGCCATTTCGCCGACATCGAACGGTTGCGCCCACGCAGGGATTTGACGATTAGCCCCTGGAAGCCTTCGCTGGCACCAATGTAGTGACCCAGGAAGGACTTGGTAATTGCCACCAGCGCGATCAACGGTGCGGCGTAGGCAATCACCGGCGTCTGGAAGTGGTTGGCCAGGTACGACAGGATCGAGATGTTCTGCGCCTTGGCCGCGGCCAGGTCAGCCGGTGACAGCGCCAGCACGCAGCTGAAGCAGAAGAACATCACGGTCAGCACCATCATGCCGTGGGCGGTGGCCAGGATGCCGCTGCTTTTGCGCTCGGCCTGGGCGCCGTAGACGCGCTTCTGGTCCACGGCAAAGGCGGAGATGATCGGCGAATGGTTGAACGAGAACACCATCACCGGGATCGCCAGCCACAGCGTTTTGAAGAACAGCGGCAGCGGCATGCCTTCGCTGGCCGAGGCGAAGAACGCGCCGTTCCAGTTGGGAATCAGGCTGAATGCCAGCAGCAGCAAGGCGGCAACGAAGGGGTACACCAGCACGCTCATGGCCTTGACGATCACGCCCTGGCCACAGCGCACAATGGCCATCAGGCCGAGGATCAGCACCAGCGACAGAATCGCCCGTGGCGGCGGCGCCATGTGCAATTGGTGCTCCATGAAACTGCCCAGGGTGTTGGTCAGCGCCACGCTGTACACCAGCAGGATCGGGAAGATCGCAAAGAAATACAGCAGGGTGATCAGCTTGCCGGCGCCGACACCAAAGTGTTCCTCGACCACTTCGGTGATGTCGCCGGATTTGCCCGACAGCACAAAGCGCGTCAGCCCACGGTGGGCGAAGAAGGTCATCGGAAAGGCCAGCAGCGCCAGCACGATCAGCGGCCAGAAACCACCGACGCCGGCATTGATCGGCAGGAACAGGGTGCCCGCGCCGATGGCGGTGCCGTAGAGGCCGAGCATCCAGGTGGTGTCGTGTTTGGTCCAACCGGTGGTTACTGTGTTTTCTCTGACATCGGGATTTTCGGCAGCAGGTGTACGTACATCAGTCATCGGTATTGCCTCGTTATTATTTTTGCGCGGGCTCACGTTGGGGCGGGTAGCAGTGCTCCGATCAGCACTCCACCCAGCTGACCGCCAGGCCGCCCCGTGAAGTTTCTTTGTATTTGTCATGCATATCGGCGCCGGTATCGCGCATGGTGCGGATGACCCGGTCGAGGGAGATGAAGTGTTTGCCGTCGCCGCGCAGGGCCATCTGCGTGGCGTTGATCGCCTTGACCGCCGCAATGGCATTGCGCTCGATGCACGGCACCTGCACCAGGCCACCGACCGGGTCGCAGGTCAGGCCGAGGTTGTGTTCCAGGCCGATTTCGGCAGCGTTTTCCAGTTGCTCCGGGGTGGCACCGAGGATATCGGCCAGGCCTGCGGCGGCCATGGCACAGGCCGAGCCCACTTCGCCCTGGCAGCCAACTTCGGCGCCGGAGATGGAGGCGTTTTTCTTGCAGAGGATGCCGACGGCAGCGGCGGCCAGGAAGAAATTGACCACGTCGTCGTCAGACGCGTCGGCGTTGAATTTCATGTAGTAATGCAGCACTGCCGGGATAATCCCGGCCGCGCCATTGGTCGGGGCGGTGACCATGCGCCCGCCAGCGGCGTTTTCTTCGTTGACGGCGAGGGCGAACAGGTTGACCCATTCCATCGCCGACAAGGTCGAGGTGATCACGTTGGGCTTACCGATTTCCAACAGGTTGCGATGCAACTTCGCGGCGCGACGGGGCACATCCAGGCCACCGGGCAGGATGCCTTCATCGCGCAGGCCCTGTTCCACGCACTCGCGCATCACCGACCAGATATGCAGCAGGCCGCTGCGGATATCTTCATCGCTGCGCCACGCCCGTTCGTTGGCCATCATCAGCTCGGATACCCGCAGGCCGTGCTTGTTGCACAAGGCCAGCAGTTCTACGGCGCTGGAAAAGTCGTAGGGCAATTGCACGTCGCTGGTCGGCGCAATGCCTGATGCAGCTTCGGCGGCTTCGATGATGAAACCACCGCCCACCGAGTAATAGGTTTGTTCGCTCAGCAGGCCGCTGTCGCCATAGGCGTGCAAGGACATGGCGTTGGGGTGGTACGGCAGGCTTTCGTCCAGCAGCAGCAAGTCGGTGTGCCAGTTGAAAGCAATTGCCTGAGAGCCCGCCAGCAGCAATTGGCCGGACTCGCGCAGTTGCTGGATACGCGCATTGATCGAGGTGGGGTCGACGCGATCTGGCCATTCACCCATCAAGCCCATGACACAGGCGCGGTCGGTGGCATGGCCGACACCGGTAGCGGACAGCGAGCCATACAGGCGCACTTCGACGCGACGGGTTTGGCTGAGCAAATGCAGGTCGGTCAGGGCTTGGGCGAATGTCGCGGCAGCGCGCATCGGGCCAACGGTGTGGGAGCTGGAAGGGCCGATGCCCACCTTGAATAGATCGAAAACACTGATAGCCATGCTAAAGCCTTACAAGCAATGGAGTAGAAATCGCTGCCATGTTTTGTAGAGCAGGCGGAATTGGCGCGATACTGAGCCTCTGGATCGGTACTGACCAACGAATTATCCTAAGACACCCTTTAGCAGGACTAAACGCTATGACTCGCCCCCTCCATGGCCAGACCTATGTCTGGCTGCATGTGTTTTCCTGCGCTGCGCGGCATCTATCGTTCACCCGCTGCGCCGAGGAACTGCACATCACGCCGGGAGCGGTGAGCCAACAAATTCGCCAGTTAGAAGAGCGCCTGGGCTTTCGACTGTTTCATCGGCGTGCGCGAGGCGTTGAACTCAGCGCCGAGGGGCAGCGCCTGGCGGCCGTGGTGGGTGAGGCTTATGGCAGCATTGATGCCGAACTGCAGCGCCTGGACGCCGGGATGATCAGCGGCACCTTGCGCCTGCGTTCTATCCCCTCGTTTCTGGGCAAGTGGCTGACCCCGCGTCTGCCGCGTTTTCAGCAGCGTTTTCCGGACATTCAACTGCGCATGGTCGCCGAAGACAGCAGCATCGCCCTGCATGAAGGCGACTTCGACCTGGCCATCGACCTCAACGACGGCAGCTACCCTGGCTTGTTATCCACAGCCCTGTTGGACGAACAGATATTCCCGGTGTGCGCCCCCAGCCTGTTGCGTGGCCGCCCACCCTTGCATGGCCCGGCGGACCTGGCCCATTTCCCGCTGCTGCACGACATCACGGCCTGGCGTGGGAGTTATGAATATGCCGAATGGGAGTTTTACCTCAATGCCATCGGCTACCACGGTGCCGACGTACGGCGCGGGCACACCTTCAACCGCAATCACCTGACTATCGAAGCCGCCATCGCCGGCATGGGCGTGGCGATTGCGCGGCGCACCTTGCTGAACGATGAGCTGGAGCGCGGCACCTTGATCGTGCCGTTCGGCCTGGCCGTGCCCAACCATAAACGCTACGTGCTGCTGTATGCGCCGGGCGCGTTGAACCATCCGGGCGTGCGTGCGGTGCATGACTGGCTGGTGGAGGAAGCGGGGGTTTTTCGCAGCTTGCACCCGTTGGGAGAGGGGCAATTGTGAGGAAAACAGAACGTAAGAAGTTGTAACTAACTCCCCACCCTACCAGCGTTTTTGCTCGTCGTCAGGGTTAATTTGTAATGTAGGATTTATCTTTGCAAAGGGGTTGAAATGTTTCAGCAGGTGCTCAATTGTGTAATCAAGAGGTCATGGTTTCACCACCCCGGTGTTGCAGTTTGTGACCTCTGGCGAGCTAGCTGAAATAAGGGAAGAACTATGCAAATCCAAGTCAATAGCGATAACCATATTGAAAGCAGCATCCGACTGGAGGAGTGGGTACGTACTACCATTGAGAGCACGCTCGAACGCTACGAAGAAGACCTGACCCGTGTAGAGGTCTACCTGCGAGACGAGAACGGCGACAAGCCCGGCCCTCACGATTTGAGTTGCCGCCTGGAAGCACGGCCAAAGGGCCATCAACCAGTTTCCGTGTGCCATAAAGCCGATACGCTGGAGCAAGCGATCGATGGCGCCGCAGTCAAGCTCGACCACGCGCTGGAACATCTGTTTGGCAAACTGCAAGGCAAGCCGCGCGCTGCCGGTAAAAACCAGCCAATCAACAAAGTGAACGAAGACGCTTTGGAAGAGGAATTCCTGGAAAACGAAAACGCTGCCATTAACGGCTGATTGTTTTTTCATTCCCCCAATGAAAACGGGCCTGCACATGCAGGCCCGTTTTTCGTTCAGCGCTCGCGCCGGAAGAAATGCCGGCTCAGCAGCGCCAGCCCGCAGGCGCCCAACCCCGCAAACAGCATGGCCCAGCCGGCGCCGCTGCGCAGTGCTATTTGCGCATCCAGAATGGTCAGCCCCGGCGCATCCAACTTGCCGGCGGCAATATGCTGGCTGAGGCTTGCCCACTCCATTGCCGTGCTGTCAGGCAGCACATGGGCCAGGTTGTGGCTGATCCCTAACAACAACACAAGGCCCATCAGCGCGATATTGAGCGCCAGGGTGATCAGCCGTGCGCTGAAGTCGATGCCCGAGGCCATGCCTGCGCGGTCATTCGAGACGGAGCCGGTGGTGGTGTTGGTGGTCGGCGAATTGGTCAACGCCAGTCCGATACCGGCGATCACGCAACTGAGCAGCACCAGCGCCGTGCTGGGTTGTTCGGCGTAATTAACGGCGGCCATTCCCATGAACCCTGCGCCCATTACCCCCAGGCCCAGGGGAATGATGCGTTCGGCGCCAAAGCGTAGGGCCAGGCGTTCGGCCAGCGGCGGTACCAGCAAAGTCGGCAAGGTGTAGGCGAGCAAGGCGGCGCCTGTGGTCAGCGTGTCGTAACCCAGGCCCGCCTGGAAGTACAACGGCAGGTAAATCATGAACGGCCAGAAGCTGAAGTTCATGCCGATCGAGCCCATCAACGCGCCATTGAAACGTTGGATGCGGAACACCGAGAAGTCGAACATCGGATGGGCGCTGCGCCGCTCAATCAAGATAAACAGCAGCAGCCCGAAGACCGACAGGCCAGCCCAGCCGAGCATCGCCGGGGCGCAAAAGCCGATTTCGCTGCCCTGGGTGATGAAATAAACCAGTGCAAACACCGTGAGTGTCATGGTCAGCATGCCGGCGATGTCGAGGCGATGGTTGGCCGGATCGCGGGACTCCTGCACGCTGATATGCAACAACGCCAAGGTGAACAGGGTCAGCGGTACATGCACCAGGAACACCCAGCGCCAGTCCGCCACGGCCAGGATCATGGCTCCCACCATCGGTCCGAAACCCAGGCCCACGCCAGCGATCACGCCCCATATCGCAAAGGCCCGCGCACGCGCCGCCGGTTCGCGGAACTGATGGGACAAGATCGCAAATTGGCAAATCATCATGGCCCCGGCGCCAATGCCCTGGACGAAACGCGCCGCGATCACTGTCGGCGCATCGTTGGCCAAGCCACAGGCCAGCGAGGCCACGGCGAATACCCACAGACACATCACCAGCACACGCCGACGACCGAAGCGATCCGCCAAGGTCCCCGCCGCCATCAGCACGCTGGTGCAGGCCAGGGTGTAGGCATTCATGATCCATTGGGCGTCTTGAAAGCCCGTGCCCAGTTCCTGTTCCAGCGTCGGCAGGATGACCGGCACGCTGGAGATTTCCAGGCCGAACATCAGGGCCACCAGGCAGACGGCGGTGAGGGCCAGGCCGTTCCTGGCGGTGCGCGGGGGAGTGAGGGCCGAGAGTGCGGCGGCGCGGGGCATACGACATTCCTTTCGAAAGCGGGAGGGGCTATTCTCTCGGGAATCAGGTTCTTTATTGGCGATAATTTTTCCTTGAACAAGGGAATAGAGGGCGACAATTAAGCATGGCTACCCCACGTTTTGATGGTGTGGAACTCTTTCTGCAGATTGTTGAAAGCGGCAACCTCACCGAAGCCGCCGAACGCCTGAGCCTCACGCGTTCTGCGGTGGGCAAGGGCCTGGCGCGTCTGGAGGCGCGCCTGGGCACGTGCCTGTTACAGCGTTCCACCCGGCGCCAGCGGTTGACCGAGGACGGGCAGGCGTACTACGAGCATTGCCTGCGCGCATTGGCAGAGCTGGAGGCCGCCGAGTCCGTGTTGGCAAGCGGCCGCCAGCAACCTCGCGGGCGTTTGCGAGTGAGTGTGCCCCTGGCGTTTGGGCATCACTATGCCGCGCCAGCGTTGTGGGCCTTGCTGGATCGTTATCCGGAACTGGAAATCGACCTTTGTTTTTCCGACCGCATGATCGACTTGGTGCAGGAAGGCTTCGATATGGCCGTGCGCATCGGCCCGTTGCCCGACACCGACCGCCTGAGTGCGCGCCTCTTGGGTCAGCAGGTCATGGGGCTGGCAGCGTCGCCGGCGTATTTGCAGCGCAAGGGTGCTATTGGCAGTATCGAAGACCTGGCCGCTCATCGTGGCATTGCCTACCGCAGCAACACCGCGCAGCGCTCGCGCCTGGCTTCGCCCTTGATCGTGGACGACCTCCAGGCGGTAGCCGATGCCGCCATCGCGGGCGTAGGCCTGGCCTGGTTGCCGAGTTGGTTGATTGCCCACTATGCGCTGCGCGGGCAGTTGCAAGCCGTGCTGCCCAGCTACCGTGAGCAACCTGCGCCGATCCATGTGATCTGGCCGACGGCGGCGCATATGCCGGCCAAGACGCGGTGTGCCATTGACGCGTTGGTGGCGGCCACCCCGAGTTGCCTGGCGGGCAGTTAGATCCTGAACATACTGAAAACCATCTGTAGGAGCGAGCTTGCTCGCGAAAAACGTCAACGATAACGCGTGTTTGCTGAATGAACGCGGCGCCTGTGAGTTTTTCGCGAGCAAGCTCGCTCCTACAAAATACAGTTAGAACGCGATAGAGGTTTGCACATACACCGTACGCGGCTCACCCACATACTTGCCCTTGTTGTTGTCGTCGAACGAGCGGGTGTAGTACTGCTTGTTGAAGATGTTCTTCACCCCCACCGCCACATTCAAGTCCGACAACTGCGGGCCGAAATCGTAGGCTGCGCGGCTGCTGAACAGCATGTAGCCGGGGATGCGCCCATTGGCACCGTCGGCGCTTTCGGCCTGGGTGTTGGCATTATCGGCAAACTGGCTGCTCTGGTAGCTGCTGTCCACATTCAGCTTCCATGGGCCTTCGGTGTAACCCACGCCGAGGGTGCCTTTGTGCTTGGAGGAGAAGGGCACACGGTTGCCTTTGTTGGGGCCGTCTTCGCGGATGGTCGCGTCCACATAGGCGTAGGTGGCGTACACATCAAAGCCGGCCAGTGCGGGGCTCAGGCCGTCGAGGGCGTAGTTGATGCTCGACTCGATGCCCTGGTGACGCGTTTCACCGCGTGCGATCACGGTGTCGTTGGTCTGGTTGCTGTCGTACTGGTTGTCGAAGTTGATCAGGAATGCGCCGATTTCTGCGCGCAAGCTGCCGTTGTCGTAGCGCGTGCCGAGTTCCCAGGTGCGGGCTTTTTCCGGTTTCACTTCGCCGCTGTTCACACGGTTGGGCATCTGGCTGTACTGCACGCTGCCGAACGAGCCTTCGGTGTTGGCGTAGAGGTTCCAATCATCGGTGAGGTGATAGAGCACGTTCAGCGCTGGCAGTGCGGTGTTGTAGTCGCCCTTGTATTTGACGTTGCTCAGGTTGTTAGTCTGCTGGGACTCGATCATCTCGTAGCGAATGCCTGGGGTGATGGTCCACTTGCCGATGTCGATGCGGTCGTCGATGAAGAACGCATTGGCTTCGGTGCCGCCGCGCGTGTCGCGGTCGTTGCGGCTGTTGGTGGTGGGGATTTGCTGGTTGACGGCAATCGGCGTGCGGTAGCGCAGCTCGTGGCCGGCTTCATTGATGTAGCGGTAGCCAACACCCACTTCGTGGCTGGTGGGGCCGAGGTCGAAGCCCTGGGCGAAGCGCGTTTCCAGGCCACGTACCCAATATTCCCGTGGCGACAGCGACAGGAAGCTGCCTTGGTCCAGGTAGCCGCTGCGCAGGGTCTTGGTGAAGAAACTGTTGACCGTGAATTCGCGGCGGTCCTGCTCGTAGCGATAGCCCACATTGAACATCGTGCGGCGGCCCCAGAACTTGTCATACGGGCGGGTGGACTGGTACGGATCAGCCTTGTAGTCCTTGACGTTCAAACCGCCCGGCATGTCGGCCTGGCCTTCGTAGTACTGCGCCATGGCGTTGAAGCTATTGGCGTCGTCCAACTGGTATTTGCCCTTGAGGATCAGGTCGTCGATGCGCGTGTTGCTGTTTTCGCGCCAGTCGCCGCCGCGGGTGCCGGAGTACAGCAGCGCGCCACCCAACCCATTGTCGGCGGTGCCGCCAGCCAGCAAGTTGCCGGTGGTCTTGAAGCCGTCGTGGCTGGAGGAGGGGCTGGTCTCGGTCTGCAAACCACCCTTGACCGTCGGCGCATCCGGGATGGCACGGGTGACGAAGTTGACGATGCCACCGACGTTTTGCGGGCCATAGCGCACCGCACCGCCGCCACGTACTACATCCACCGCGTCCATATTGCCCATGCTGATCGGCGCGAAGGAGAGTTGCGGCTGGCCGTAAGGCGCGAAGGGCACCGGGATGCCATCCATCAGCACGGTGGAGCGCGACGCCAGGCGCGGGTTGAGCCCGCGAATGCCGAAGTTCAGTGCCATGTCGTGGCTACCGGTGCCGTTGTTGTCCGGGGCGTTGACGCCAGGGATGCGGTTGAGCACATCGCGGGCCTGGGTGGCGCCCTGGCGTTCGAATTCTTCACGGCGGATCACATCTCGGGCGCCGGGGTGTTCGAACACGTTGGTTTGCGCCGCGTCACCGAGCCAGTCGCCGACCACGTTGGAGGTCTGCAACTCCAGTGTGGAGGGGGCGCCGGCCGGTTGCAGGCTGTAGGCGTTATCCCCCTCGGCGCGGGCTTGCAGGCCGGTGCCCTCCAGTAGTTTTTGCAGGCCCTCGGCAGTGCTGTAGCTGCCCGATAACCCAGGGCTTTGCATCCCTGCCGTCACGGCGGAGCCGAAGGACACCAGTACGCCGGCTTCGCGACCGAATTGATTCAGGGCCGCTTCCAGGGTGGTCGGGGCGATATGGTACGCCTTGGCGTCGGCTGCCATCACCGCCGGCAGTGTGGTCAGGCTGAGGCTGGCACCGAGCAGGAGTTGGCGCAGTGTACGGGCGAGAAGCGTCGGGTGCTGGGGCATGAAGGGCGGTCCTGAGAAGGAAGGATCAAGGTGGCTTTCCTTCTCTGTCACGCCAGGTGCGGAAAACGGCTCACAGCTGCAAAAAATATTTCGAGCTCACCGCCCACTGTAGGAGCGAGCTTGCTCGCGAAGGTCGTCAACGATCACGCGGGTTGTCTGGTTTAACGCGGTGGGTTGAGGTTTTTCGCGAGCAAGCTCGCTCCTACAAAAAGCGCTATGCATCACGCACGTGCCTGCACGGTCACCCAATAACGGGTAAAGCGCCGCACTTTCACCGGCAGGCTGATCTCCAGCAGGTCGAGGATGCGTTCGCTGTCATCCAGTGGGTAACTGCCGGACAGCAGCAGGTTGGCGACTTGTGGATCGCAATGGAGCTGGCCGCGACGGTAGCGTCCCAATTCATTGAGGAAGTCTTCCAGGCGCATGTGTGCGGCCACCAGCATGCCGTCGGCCCAGGCGCCGCTGTTGGCGTCGGTGGGGCGCGGGGTGTCCCAGCCTTTGCGGGTGAAATTGACTTGGTGCGCGGCGTCGACACTAAGCGGCAGGCCGTTGTAGCGGTTGGGCATCACCTCGACCTGACCGGCCAGTACCGCCAGTTGGGTGTGGTCGTTGAACTGGCGCACAGTCAAGCGCGCCGCCGGGCTGCTGAGCAGGCCCTGGCCGGTCAGCACGTGCAACGGCGCCTGGCCTGCACGGGCGGTGAGCAGGATTTCACCTTCAAGCAGGCGCACCAGGCGCTGTTGGCCGTCGAAATGCACATCCACCGCGCTGCCGGTGTTGAGCTGCAACTGGCTGCCGTCGGCCAGTTGTACTGTGCGGCGCTGGCCCACCGGGCTGCGATAGTCAGCCGTCAACGGCGGCAAGATATGTTGCTGGCGCAGGCTCCAGGCGGCCGAACCGGCACCCAGAATCAACAGCAATTTAAGCGCCTGACGCCGGCTGGTGGAGGTGGGCGCGTTCAACGCCGCGTGGGCCAGGGGCGAGGGCACGCCGCGCAGGCGTTGGTTGACGCGCTGGATCTGCTCCCACGCGCGTTGGTGTTCGCTGTGGGCATTCAACCATTGCTGCCAGGCCGCCTGCTGGCGTGGGTTGAGCGCGCCTTGCTGCATTTCCAGCAACCAGTGCACGGCTTGTTCGGCGACTTGGCTGGAGACATTCATAGGGCGAAGTAGCAGCGCATGGCCGCTTTGGTCAGGTGGCGTTTGACCGTGGCGATGGAGATGCCCAGTTGCGCGCCGATTTGCGCGTAGGTCAGGCCGTCGAGTTGGGCCAGCAGGAAGGCGCGTTTGACCTGCTTGGGCAAGCCGTCGAGCAGTTGGTCCAGTTCCAGCAGGGTCTGCAGGATGATTGCGCGGTCTTCTTCCGACGGCGCCACGTGTTCGGGCATCTGCGCCAAGGCCTCGAGGTAGGCGCGCTCCAGGTCCTGGCGGCGGTAGAAGTTGAACAGCACACGCTTGGCCACGGTGGTGAGGAAGGCGCGTGGCTCGATCAGCGTTGGCGCTTCCCGGGCACTGAGCACGCGGATAAAGGTGTCCTGAGCCAGGTCGGCGGCGTTTTCCGGGCAGCCGAGCTTGCGTCGCAACCAGCCGGTGAGCCAGTGGTGATGGTCGTTGTACAACACTTCGACGGGGTTGGACGGCTGCAACGCGATCACTCCACAAGCATTCGACATGCTTTAGAGAACAAGAATTGTTCGCATTGTAGGGTGCATGACAGGGTTCGGCAATCGGCCAGGGCAGGTGATTCATCCGTTCTCTTTTGCTTATGAGAATATTTATCATTAATATTGCGCGCTGATGAACCAGGCGCCTGCCGCATGAAAAGCAAAACCTCATTGCCCGTGTCCTACCGCCTCGCCGTCACCTCGCGCGTGCTGGCGGCGGTGATTGGCGGTTACCTGATGGCTTCCCTGGCCGCCATTTGCCTGGCGCTCTGGCTGCCCACCTCCCGTGCCGATGCGGTGGTCACCGGCATGATGAGTTCCTTTGTGTTCTACCTGCTGGCGGTGCTCTGGTGTTTTGCCTGCCGCACGGCATGGCGCGCCTGGGCAGGGGTGATGGTGCCGAGCGCACTCTTGGCCACCCTGGCCGGCATCGGTTTTTGGATGGCTCGCACATGAAAGAGGGCTTTCGCCAGGCCATGGCCTGGCTGCACACCTGGGCAGGCTTGATCTTCGGCTGGCTGCTGTTCGCGATTTTCCTGACCGGCACCCTGGCCTATTTCAAAGATGAAATAACCCACTGGATGCAGCCCGAAGTGCAGGCCCATCCCCTGGACGATGAGCGCAGCCTCGCCGTCGCGCAAAACTATCTGCAACAGCAGGCGCCTACCGCCGCACGCTGGTTCATTACCTTGCCGAACCGCCGCGACCCCGGCTTGTCGGTGATGTGGCAAGACAAGGTCGAGCCCGGCAAGCGCGGCACTTTCATCCAGAAAGTCCTCGACCCCGTCACCGGCCAACCGGTGCAGGCCCGGGAAAGCAAGGGCGGTGAGTTCTTCTATCGCTTCCACTTCCAACTGCAAATGCCTTACCCGTGGGGCCGCTGGCTGTCGACCATCGCTGCCATGGTGATGTTCGTCGCGCTGATCACGGGCATCATCACCCACAAGAAAATCTTCAAGGACTTCTTCACCTTCCGCCCGCGCAAAGGCCAGCGCTCCTGGCTGGACGGGCATAACGCGGTGGGTGTGCTGGTGCTGCCGTTTCACCTGATGATCACCTACAGCAGCCTGGTGATTTTCATGAGCATGGTCATGCCCGCGCCCATCGTGGCGTCCTACGGTGACGACAGCCGGGCGTTTTTCAGTGAGCTGTTCCCCGCTACTGACAATGCGCCGGCCCTCGGCCAGCCGGGCAAACTGCTGCCGTTGATGCCGATGTACCAGCAGGCGCGGGAGCAGTGGGCAGGTGGTCATGTAGGGCGTGTGGCGGTCAACAACCCTGGCGATGTCAACGCCTCGGTCAATGTGTTCCGCGCCGGCTCCGACAGCGTAGTGCATGCGTCGGGCAGTACGTTGTCGTTTAGCGGCACCACTGGCGAGCTGTTGCGGGCCAGTGCCGAGCCATCGTTGCCAGCGGTCGTTGGTGGCAGTTTCTACGGTTTGCACATGGGCCATTTCGCCGGCCCGGTGCTGCGCTGGCTGTACTTTATCTGCGGCCTGGCGGGCACGGCGATGATCGGCACAGGCTTGGTGATCTGGCTGGGCAAACGTCAGCTCAAACACGCCAAGGCCTCGGTGATGCCCTTTGAACTGCGTTTGGTGGAGGTGCTGAATATCGCCAGCATGTCCGGATTGATGATCGCCATTGCAGCGTTTTTCTGGGCCAACCGCCTGCTGCCGGTGAGCTTCACTGAGCGTTCGGACTGGGAAGTGCAGGCGTTCTTTATCGCCTGGGGCCTGAGCCTGTTGCACGCCTTGCTGCGGCCCGGTCGCCAGGGCTGGGTCGAGCAACTGAGCCTCGGCGCGCTATTGTTTGCCGCCATTCCATTGCTTAACGCCATCACCACCTCGCACCACTTGGGCGTCTCCGTGCCAAGTGGCGACTGGGCCATGGCCGGCTTCGACCTCACCTGCCTGGCGAGTGGCGTGTTCCTCGCCTGGGCAGCCTGGACGATGCACCACCGCAGCGCGCCGCTACCCAAGGCCGAGCGTGCCCGCGGGTTAACACTCAAGCAGCAGGCCAACTGATGCTTCTGGCGCTTTTGATGTGCTACGCCGGGTTCATGGCACTGTGCTTGTCCACCGACCGTCACCACGGCGAACTGCTGCACAGCAAACCCACGCCCATTCGGCGCTTGGGGTTGCGGGTGGGCGGTTGGTTGCTGCTGGGCGTGTCGATCTGGCCGTCGGTGCTGGGCGCCGGTTGGAGTCAGGGCCTGGTGGAGTGGTGCGCGGTGTTGATGCTCAGCGCCTTGCTACTGGTGTTGCTGTTGCCGTATCGGCCGAGGCTGGCCTTGATCCTCGCGGGGCTCGCTCTTCTGGCCAGCCCTGTTGCGGCGTTCGCCCTCTCTTGAGCCGGCCATGAGGACCCAACCACCGCAATCTTCTCAGGACACTCCGCACCCGGATGCAGCGGGTGGACGCGCGCATTTCCTGCAGGTGTTTTTGTCCCAGCGCTCGCAAATGGAGGCGTTGGTCAGCCGCCGTGTGGGTTGCCGCGCCACGGCAGCCGACCTGGTGCAGGATCTGTTCCTGCGCTTCTGGCGTCGCCCGCTGGTGCAGGTCGAAGAGCTGAGCACCTACCTGCTGCGCTGCGCCGGCAACATCGCCATCGACCACCTGCGCAGCGAAAGCGCACGGGCGCGCAGCAGCGAAGGCTGGCTACCGGAACAATCCGACCACCAAGGCTGCGAACCCCAGGCAGCGCTGGAGGCGGGCAATGATCTGCGTCATGTGGAAGCCGCCTTGCGCAGCTTGCCCGAGCGCACCCGCCAGATTTTCCTGCTTAACCGCATCCACGGGCGCAAGTACACCGAAATTGCCAAGGCCATGGGCCTGTCCCAAAGCGCCGTGGAAAAACATATGATGCGCGCCCTCGAAGCCTGCAAGGCCAGCCTTCGCGAACCATCGCCTCCACGCACGCCAGGGAACGCCCCGTGAACGTCACGCCCACGCCCGCCCAGGAACAGGCCGCGCTCGATTGGTTGTGCCTGCTGCATGACCAGCCCAGCAGCGGCGACCAGGCCACGTTCAGCCGCTGGTTACGCGCAGATCCCGCACACGTCGAGGCATACTCCCAAGCCCAGGTGCTCTGGGAATTAAGCGAAGTACCGGCGCGCCAGCTGGCCGACGAGGACGCGCTCGCGTTGCAGGGCTACCTCAACACGATCAACGCCTCCAAACGCTCCCGGGTAGCGCGTTGGTCTGGTGCCTTGGCCGTCGCCGCCTGCTTGCTGCTGATGGTGTCGATGGGCGTCGGTTGGCAGCCGTCACGCTGGGTCGATGAGTGGGGCGCCGATTATGTGACGGCGCCGGGGGAGGTGAAGACCTTCACCCTGGCCGATCAATCCAAGGTCACCCTCGACGCCGACAGCGCCATCGCCGTGGATTTCAGCCAGGGCGAACGGCACATCCAATTGCGCCGTGGTGCAGGTTTTTTCAGCGTGACCCACACCGGCCAACCCTTCGTGGTGGAGGCGAGCGGCGGTGAAACGCGGGTAATGGGCACGCAGTTTGAAGTGCGCCTGCAACCTGACGGCGCCGAGGTCACTGTGCTGTCCGGCCGTGTGGGCGTGACGCCCTCCAAACAGGGCCAGCAACAGGTGCTGACAGCGGGCCAGCAAGTGGCCTACGCCGACGGTATTGCCGACCCTTTGCATGGGGTCGACAGCGCCTCACGCCTGGCCTGGCGCGAGGGTTGGCTCAACTACTACAAGGCCCCCCTGGCCGATGTGGTCGAGGACCTGAGGCGTTATTACCCCGGTCGAATTCTTCTGCTTAACGAGGACATGGCCGCCAAACGCGTCAGCGGCAGCTTTCCGAGCCAGGACCCTGTAGCGGTCTTGAACGCCTTGCAAGCGGTGCTGGGTTTTGAACAGCACAGCCTGTTGGGCCGCATGATTGTGCTGCGCTAGGGCTGCGTTGGGGTTTTCGCTGCTGAATCTGTCAGGCAAGAAATACCTCAGCTCGACACGCTCGGCGATGGTGTCGCTGGAGGCCAATTTTAAATCACACCCCAGAGCTCGATGCGCAGAGCAGACTTGTGTGGGAGCTGGCTTGCCTGCGATAGCGGTGTGTCAGTCACAGGTATTGAACCTGTTACACCGCCATCGCAGGCAAGCCAGCTCCTACATTTGATTGGGTGTTACTTCAGGGCGGCCATGATTGCTTCGGGGTTGTAGTCGCGAATCAAGGTGCCGTTCACGTCCACAAACGGAATCCCGCCACCGCCCAGCGCCTCATACGCCTTGCGCGCCTTGGCATCCTTTTCGATATCGACGGCTTGGTACGGGATACCCTTCTGGTCCAGAAAACGCCGGATCTGCTTGCAGTACCCACACCACTCGGTGGCATAGAGCACCACCCGCGCAGAGGCACGTACGCGCTCGGGCGCCACCTGGGACGGGTTGAACAGCCGCTCCACCTTGCCCCAGTTCTGGATCGCAACCACCACCAGCAATACCAGCAGGACTTTCTTGAGCACCCCGCCCAGCATCAGTTACGGCGCTTGAGCTGGTCGGTCAGTTGGGTCGGCAGGCCCTTGATGATCAAGGTGCCGGCGGCTTCGTCGTACTCGATCTTGTCGCCCAGCAGGTGCGCTTCAAAGCTGATGGACAGGCCCTCGGCGCGCCCGGTGAAGCGGCGGAACTGGTTGAGGGTGCGTTTGTCGGCCGGAATCTCCGGCGACAGGCCGTAATCCTTGTTGCGGATATGGTCGTAGAAGGCTTTTGGCCGGTCTTCATCGATCAGGCCCGAGAGCTCTTCCAGGCCCATGGGTTCGCCGAGCTTGGCTTGGCTGCTGGCGTAGTCCACCAGGGTCTTGGTTTTCTCGCGGGCGGACTCGTCGGGCAGGTCTTCGCTCTCGACGAAGTCACTGAACGCCTTGAGCAGGGTGCGGGTTTCGCCCGGGCCGTCGACGCCTTCCTGGCAGCCGATAAAGTCGCGGAAGTACTCCGAGACCTTCTTGCCGTTCTTACCCTTGATAAAGGAGATGTACTGCTTGGACTGCTTGTTGTTCTGCCACTCGGAGACGTTGATACGCGCCGCCAGGTGCAACTGGCCCAGGTCCAGGTGGCGCGAGGACGTCACGTCCAGCTCGTCGGTCACCGCCACGCCTTCGCTGTGGTGCAGCAGGGCGATGGCCAGGTAGTCGGTCATGCCTTGCTGGTAATGGGCAAACAGCACATGGCCGCCGGTGGAGAGGTTGGATTCCTCCATCAGCTTTTGCAGGTGCTCTACCGCTGTGCGGCTGAAGGTGGTGAAGTCCTGGCCACCGTCAAAGTATTCCTTCAACCAACCGCTGAACGGGTGCGCGCCGGACTCGGCATGGAAGAAACCCCAGGCCTTGCCTTGTTTGGCGTTGTAGCTCTCGTTGAGGTCGGCAAGCATGTTCTCGATGGCGGCGGACTCGGACAGCTCCGAGTCGCGGGCGTGAAGAACTGCGGGTGTGCCGTCGGGTTTTTTGTCGATCAGGTGGACGATGCAATGACGGATCGGCATAGGCTTCTCGGCTGGTTGAAGGGGAGCGGTTGGCCTCCCCGAAAAGTCGCCCAGTGTACCGCACCCATTGGTCAAGACGTGCCCCGAACGGCATTTTGCACGCCCTCCCACTGGCCATATGCCTTTTTTTCACGGTTTAGAGCGATAAAGCTGACCAAATGGGTATGTTGAGGCGGATATTTCCCCGTCTCTGTGCTAGTTTTGCCCCGTCTTACGCCAAGTCTCGGCGTTAAGCGTGCATTCAGCATTTGTCAGGTCGAACCAATCCCCGTTTCAAGCATCTATAACCCCGATCTCCGTGGTTATGGCCGGGGATGCCAGGCCATGACGGTCGGGCTCGACGGCTGACACTGCACTCTGCAATCCATATGAATTTGATAGGGAAGGAACACCACAATGGCTATTACTAAAGACCAACTGATCGCTGACCTGGCTGAAGCAGTAGACGCACCGAAAACTACCGTGCGCGCTCTGCTGGACCAACTGAGCCAAGTTGTTGCTGATCAGCTGGAAAATGGCGGCGAAATCACTCTGCCAGGCGTTGGCAAACTGAAAGTGACCGAGCGTCCTGCCCGTACTGGCCGTAACCCTTCGACTGGCGCTGCCATCGAAATCGCTGCCAAGAAAGTTATCAAGCTGGTTGTGGCTAAAGGCCTGACCGACGCTGTTAACAAGTAAGACGCAGCAAAAAAACCGTGCTTCGGAGTGATCCGGGCACGGTTTTTTATTGCCTGCGATTTTATTGTAGAGCGCGGTTATTGTGGCGAGGGAGCTTGCTCCCGCTGGGCAGCGCAGCGGCCCCAAAATCCTGGGAGCGCTGCGCACTCCAGCGGGAGCAAGCTCCCTCGCCACAATGATTCTTATCGAACCCAGCGCTGGCGCCAGATCTGCTGCTCGTTCTTGGTCTGGAATGTCCAGGCCACAAAGCGGCTCTGCTTCTGCCCTTGGGACATCTCCACCACCTGGCTTTCCAGCACGCCGGCTTTTTTCAGCGCGGTTTCGATCGCCGGCAGGTTGGACGCTTTGGACACCAGGGTGCTGAACCACAGCACTTTATGCGCAAAATGCGCGCTCTCGGCGATCAGTTGCGTCACAAATCGCGCTTCGCCACCTTCACACCACAGTTCGGCCGATTGACCACCGAAGTTGAGCACCGGCAACTTGCGTTTCGGGTCGGCCTTGCCCAAGGCGCGCCATTTACGCTCGCTGCCTTTGGTGGCTTCGTCCATGGATGCATGGAACGGCGGGTTGCACATCGTAAGGTCAAAGCGCTCACCCGGCTCCAGCAGGCCCAACAGGATCTGCTTGGGGTTGGGTTGCTGGCGCAGCTGGATGACCTTGCTCAGGTCGTTGGACTGCACGATGGCCTTGGCGGCGGACACGGCGATCGGGTCGACCTCCGAGCCCAGGAAGTTCCAGCGGTACTCCATATAGCCAATCAGCGGGTACACGCAGTTGGCGCCCATACCGATGTCCAGCACCTTGACGATCGAGCCCCGCGGGATCTTGCCGTCGTTGACGCTGGCCAGCAGGTCGGCGAGGAAGTGCACGTAGTCGGCACGCCCCGGCACCGGCGGGCACAGGTAGTCGGCAGGGATGTCCCAATGCTGGATGCCATAGAACGACTTGAGCAGTGCCCGGTTGAACACCCGCACCGCATCCGGGCTGGCGAAGTCGATGCTCTCTTTGCCGTAGGGGTTGATGATCACGAACTGCGCCAGTTCCGGCGTGGTTTTGATCAGCGCCGGGAAGTCGTAACGGCCCGTGTGGCGGTTGCGCGGGTGCAGGGTGGCCTCTTTGCGCGGCGCGACGGGTTTGGCCGTGGCGGCGGTTTTAGGCTTCTTGCGCGGTGGTTTGGGCGTAGTGGGGGCGGTCATGATGATTCTGGTGTTGGCTCAATGTGGTGGGCATTGTCACACATTCCTGAACACAACTCGGTCAAATGTGGGAGCTGGCTTGCCTGCGATAGCATCACCTCGGTCTGCCTGATACACCGAGTCGTCAGTATCGCAGGCAAGCCAGCTCCCACAGGGATAGGGTTTTGATTGGGAAATGGTGTCGTTTTCCTGGACAAAAAAAAGAGGCCCGAAGGCCTCTTTCTCTACACGGTTTCCCCTTACAGGCTGGAAATCCGCGCATGTTGCTCCGCCAGCTTGCCCAAGGCCTGTTCAGCCTCGGCCAACTTGGCGCGTTCTTTCTCGATCACTTCAGCCGGCGCCTTGTCAACGAACGCCGCGTTGGACAGCTTGCCGCCCACTCGCTGCACTTCGCCTTGCAGACGCGCAATTTCCTTGTCGAGGCGGGCCAGTTCCGCGCCCTTGTCGATCAGGCCGGCCATCGGCACCAGCACTTCCATATCACCCACCAACGCGGTGGCAGACAACGGTGCTTCGGCATCGGCAGCCAATACGGTGATCGACTCCAGCTTGGCCAGCTTCTTGAGCAGCGCATCGTTCTCGCTGAGGCGACGCTGGTCTTCGGCACTGGCGTTCTTGACGAACACGGCCAGCGGCTTGCCCGGACCGATGTTCATCTCGGCGCGGATGTTACGTGTGCCGAGCATCAGAGTCTTGAGCCATTCGATATCGCTTTCGGCGGCCTCATCGATGCGCGCTTCGTTGGCCACCGGCCAAGGTTGCAGCATGATGGTCTTGCCTTCGATACCGGCCAGCGGCGCCAGGCGCTGCCAGATTTCTTCGGTGATGAACGGCATGAACGGGTGCGCCAGGCGCAACGCCACTTCCAGCACGCGCACCAGGGTGCGACGGGTGCCGCGCTGGCGTTCGACCGGCGCGTTTTCGTCCCACAGTACCGGCTTGGACAGTTCCAGGTACCAGTCGCAATACTGGTTCCAGATGAACTCGTACAGGGCCTGTGCGGCCAGGTCGAAACGGAACTGGTCGAGCTGGCGGGTCACTTCGGCTTCGGTGCGCTGCAACTGCGAGATGATCCAGCGATCCGCCAGGCTCAGCTCATAGGCTTCGCCGTTCTGGCCGCAGTCTTCGCCTTTGTCCAGCACGTAGCGCGCCGCGTTCCAGATCTTGTTGCAGAAGTTGCGATAGCCTTCGACGCGGCCCATGTCGAACTTGATGTCGCGACCGGTGGAGGCCAGCGAGCAGAAGGTGAAGCGCAGGGCGTCGGTGCCGTAGCTGGCGATGCCGTCGGCGAATTCGTCGCGGGTCTGCTTCTCGATCTTTTTCGCCAGTTTCGGCTGCATCAGGCCCGAGGTGCGTTTCTGCACCAGGGTTTCCAGGTCGATGCCGTCGATGATGTCCAGCGGGTCCAGGACGTTGCCCTTGGACTTGGACATCTTCTGGCCCTGGCCGTCGCGTACCAGGCCGTGTACGTACACGGTCTTGAACGGTACCTGCGGGGTGCCGTCTTCGTTCTTCACCAGGTGCATGGTGAGCATGATCATCCGGGCAACCCAGAAGAAAATGATGTCGAAGCCGGTGACCAGCACGTCGGTGGAGTGGAATTTCTTCAGGAACTCGGTCTGCTGCGGCCAGCCCAGGGTGGAGAAGGTCCACAGGCCCGAACTGAACCAGGTGTCCAGTACGTCGTTGTCCTGTTGCAGCGCGATGTCCGCGCCGAGGTTGTGCTTGGCACGTACTTCGGCTTCGTCGCGGCCTACATAGACCTTGCCCGATTCGTCGTACCAGGCCGGAATACGGTGGCCCCACCACAGCTGACGGCTGATGCACCAGTCCTGGATGTCGCGCATCCACGAGAAGTACATGTTTTCGTACTGTTTAGGCACGAACTGGATACGGCCATCTTCCACGGCGGCAATCGCAGGTTCTGCCAGCGGCTTGGTGGACACGTACCACTGGTCGGTCAGCCACGGTTCGATCACGGTGCCGGAGCGGTCGCCCTTCGGCACTTTCAGGCCGTGGTCGTCAACGCTGACCAGCAAACCGGCGGCGTCGAAGGCAGCTACGATCTGCTTGCGCGCTTCAAAACGGTCGAGGCCTGCGTATTCGGCCGGGATCTTGCCGTCAATGCTGTCGTTGAGCGTGCCGTCCAGGTTGAACACCTGGCAGGTCGGCAATACGGCGGCATTCTTGTCGAAGATGTTCAGCAACGGCAGGTTGTGGCGCTTGCCGACTTCGTAGTCGTTGAAATCGTGGGCCGGGGTGATTTTCACGCAGCCGGTGCCGAATTCAGGGTCGCAATAGTCATCCGCGATGATCGGGATACGGCGGCCAACCAGTGGCAGTTCTACAAACTTGCCGATCAGCGCCTGGTAGCGCTCGTCGTTCGGGTTAACGGCGACGGCGGCATCGCCGAGCATGGTTTCCGGACGGGTGGTGGCGACGATCAGGTAATCATTACCTTCAGCGGTCTTGGCGCCGTCGGCCAGCGGGTACTTGAGGTTCCACAGGAAGCCTTTCTCGTCGTGGTTTTCCACTTCAAGGTCGGAAATGGCCGTGTGCAACTTGGTGTCCCAGTTGACCAGGCGCTTGCCGCGGTAGATCAGGCCGTCTTCATGCAAGCGCACGAAGGCTTCCTTAACGGCTTCGGACAGGCCGTCGTCCATGGTGAAGCGCTCGCGGCTCCAGTCTACGGACGAACCCAGGCGACGGATCTGACGGCTGATATTGCCGCCGGACTGGTCTTTCCATTCCCAGACTTTCTCCAGGAATTTCTCGCGACCCAGGTCGTGACGGTTCTGGCCGGTGGCTTCCAGTTGGCGTTCCACCAGCATCTGGGTGGCGATACCGGCGTGGTCGGTGCCCGGTTGCCACAGGGTGTCGCGACCCTGCATGCGGCGGAAGCGGATCAACGCATCCATGATCGCATTGTTGAAGCCATGGCCCATGTGCAGGCTGCCAGTGACGTTCGGTGGCGGAATCATGATGGTGTACGAGTCGCCCGCACCTTGTGGGGCGAAATAGTTCTCGGACTCCCAGGTGTTGTACCAGGAAGTTTCGATAGCGTGGGGCTGGTAGGTCTTATCCATGCGCGGCGGGACCCTAGTTGGCATTTATTCAGGAAAGCCGGCAAGTATAACGGGGGATAGGGGCGAGGGCGAGGCGAAGACGGTTAAGACCGATGCAGAATTAATGTGGGAGCTGGCTTGCCTGCGATGGCGGTGTTTCAGTCAGCATCTTCGGCGACTGATGCGCCGCCATCGCAGGCAAGCCAGCTCCCATAGGGGTCTATGCAAGGTTTAAGACTGGTATTGGCTGAGCAACCGCTCCATCCGCGCATCCATCCGACGCTTGATCTCGGCCTCGATATGCGGCGCAAAGTCATCGATCACATCCTGCATGATCAATTGCGCAGCGGCGCGCAGTTCGTTGTCCAGGTGCAGCAGCAGGGCGTCGGGGGCTTTTTCGGCGGCTGGAGCGGGTTCTGCAATCGCAGGTGCCGGCGCGGCAGGCTTGCCGCCGACCATGTCGAACAACAGCGGAATCTGTACCTCACCCTCGACCGTCTCGGTCAGCAGCGGCGGTTGCAGGTTGTCATCACCCAGCAACTGACGGATCGACTCCAGGTCGTCCAGCAGGTGTTCGTCTTTTTTCAGCGGGTTGGGAGTGTCCATCATGTACTCAAAGTCGTTGTAGCCGGTGATCTTGCAGAGGATAGCCCTGTTCACGGTAGAAACGGAAACTCTCCCGCGCAGCCTGACGAATAGCCGGGTCTTCCACTACCACTTCCGCCACACGGGCGAACGCTTGGGCAAAGGCCGGTACTTTCAGGTCGAGGTTGACCAGCAAGTCATGGTGATCGCCGCAATTGTCCCCCAAGCCCAGGACTACCAGGCTTTCAGGTTCGGATTCGGCGGGGCCGTGGGGCACGAAGCTTTCGCCCTTGAATCGCCACAGACGGGCATCAAGTTCTTCACGTTGGGCGGCATCGCTGCAGTGCAGGTAGATGCGATGGCCCATGCGCCAGGCTTTTTCAGTGAGTTTGCAGGCAAAGTCCAGGCGCGCGAGAGGATCGGCGCTGGGCAATATATAGAAGTCGACTTGGGGCATTGGAAATCCTGGGGCTGGCCTGGTTGCCCCTCTGTAGGAGCGAGCTTGCTGTGGCGAGCAAGCTTGCTTGCGCTGTGGTGCGCAGTGCCCCTAAAAAGCCGGGGACTGCTACGCAGTCAACGGGAGCAAGCTCCCTCGCCACAGCAAGCTCGCTCCTACAGAAGGGCCGGGGCCGCTTAAGCTTTGGCGCGATCCAGCAGGTATTGGGTCAGCAGGGGTACCGGACGGCCAGTGGCGCCCTTGTCCTTGCCGCCGCTGGTCCAGGCCGTGCCGGCGATGTCCAGGTGAGCCCAGTTGAAGTTCTTGGCAAAGCGCGACAGGAAGCAGGCCGCGGTGATGGTGCCGGCTTTCGGGCCACCGATGTTGGCGATGTCGGCGAACGGGCTATCGAGCTGTTCCTGGTACTCATCGAACAGCGGCAGTTGCCAGGCGCGGTCGTCGGCGGCCTTGCCGGCGCTGAGCAGTTGCTCGATCAGTTCGTCGTTATTGCCCAGCAGGCCCGAGGTGTGGGAACCCAAGGCAACGATGCACGCGCCGGTCAGGGTAGCGATGTCGATCACGGCCTGGGGCTTGAAGCGCTCGGCGTAGGTCAGGGCATCGCACAGCACCAGGCGGCCTTCGGCGTCGGTGTTGAGGATCTCCACAGTCTGGCCGCTCATGGTGGTGACGATATCGCCTGGGCGAGCCGCGCCGCCGCTCGGCATGTTCTCGGCACAGGCCAAAATGCACACCAGGTTGATCGGCAGCTTGAGTTCCAGCACGGCACGCAGGGTGCCGAACACGCTGGCGGCGCCGCCCATGTCGTACTTCATCTCGTCCATGCCGGCACCGGGCTTGAGGCTGATGCCGCCGGTATCGAAGGTGATGCCTTTACCTACCAGGGCGTAAGGCTTCTCGGACTTCTTGCCGCCGTTGTATTGCATCACGATCAGGCGTGGCGGCTGGTCGCTGCCCTGGCCCACGGCATAGAACGAGCCCATGCCCAGGTCCTTGATCTTCTTCTCGTCCAGCACTTCAACCTTCAGGCCCTTGAACTCTTTGCCCAATGCCTTGGCCTGTTCGCCCAGGAATGTCGGGTGGCAGATGTTCGGCGGCAGGTTGCCCAGGTCGCGAGTGAACGACATGCCGTTGGCGATGGCCTGGGCGTGGGTGACGGCGCGCTGGACTTCAGCCTGGGCGGCCTTGATGGTCAGCAGGGTGATTTTCTTCAGGGCGCGGGGTTCGGCTTTCTGGCTCTTGAACTGGTCGAAAATATAGCCGCCGTCCACCAGCGACTCGGCCAGCAGGCGGGTCTTACCGTAGCTGTCGCGGCCCTTGACCACGATTTCATCGAGCGCCAGCACCGCATCGCTGCCGCCCAGGCCCTTGAGGGTGGTGAGGATGCCACTGACGATCTTGCGAAACGGACGGTCGCCCAGTTCAGCATCCTTGCCCACGCCCACCAGCAAAACGCGCTCGGCTTTAAGGTTGGGCAGGCTCTGCAGCAACAGGCTCTGACCGACCTTGCCGGCCAGGTCGCCGCGCTTGAGCACTGCGCTGATAGCGCCGCCGCTCAGTTCATCCAGTTGCTTGGCGGCGACGCCGAGTGTGCGGCCTTCGCCGACAGCGACCACGAGGGTGGCGGTTTTCAACGTTTCGGGGCTAACGCTTTTTACAACCAATTCCATTTTCGGGTCCCTTATCAAGGTCTGTGAGCCGGGAGCTTGTACTCCGGCTTTAAAGCTCGGCAGCGTTGTAAACCGCCAGCGACAAAGGCCGCAGTTTGAACCTCGCCAACGGAGCCTGACAACCCTTGGCGCATGCTTTGTGCGTGCGCATGAGTAAGCTCCGTGACAGGCGCGGTCAATCACAGGATAATGCGCCATCTTTTTAGCCGGCCCGTGGTAAACGGGTCGACTCGGTATGCTTGCTTGTTTGGCCGCCTTAGCCTGACAACCCTGGAGTGTCTGGTTTGATTGTCTTCCGTTATCTGTCCCGCGAAGTCCTGTTGACCCTGAGTGCCGTGAGTGCGGTGTTGCTGGTCATCATCATGAGTGGTCGTTTCGTCAAGTTCCTGGCCCAAGCCGCCGCTGGCGCCCTGGATCCGGGCTCACTGTTCCTGATCATGGGCTACCGGATGCCCGGCATGCTCCAGTTGATCCTGCCGCTTGGCCTGTTTCTCGGCATATTGCTGGCCTATGGCCGGCTGTACCTGGAAAGCGAGATGACCGTGCTGTCGGCCACCGGCATGAGCCAGCAGCGCCTGCTGGCCATGACCATGGTGCCTGCCGCCGGTGTTGCCCTGGTGGTGGCCTGGTTGAGCATGAGCCTGGCGCCCCAGGGGGCCATGCAGTTCCAGCTGCTGCTGAACAAGCAGGATGCGATGACTGAGTTCGACACCCTCGAGCCCGGTCGCTTCCAGTCGCTCAGCGACGGTTCGCGGGTGACCTACACCGAAACCATGACCGACGACCGCTCCAACCTTGGCGGCGTGTTCATCTCCCAGAAGAACCTCGGTCAGAACCAGAAGGATCGGGGTATTTCGATCCTGGTGGCCGACAGCGGTCGCCAGGAAATCCGCCCCGATGGCAATCGCTACCTGATCCTGGAAAACGGCTACCGCTACGACGGCAGCCCTGGCCTGGCGGATTATCGGGCGATCAAGTACGACACCTATGGCGTCATGCTGCCCAAGGCCGAGATCAGTGACGAGGTCACCGACCGCGACGCACTGCCCACCTCATCGCTGTTCGGCAGCCCGGAGTTGCGCTCCATCGCCGAGTTGCAATGGCGCCTGTCCCTGCCGCTGCTGGTGTTTATCGTGACCCTGATGGCCGTGCCGCTGTCGCGCGTCAACCCGCGCCAAGGGCGTTTCCTCAAGTTGCTGCCGGCGATCCTGTTGTACATGGCCTACCTCACCATCCTGATTTCTGCCCGTGGTTCCCTGGAGAAGGGCAAGTTGCCGCCGGCCCTGGGCCTGTGGTGGGTGCACGGGGTTTTCCTGATGATCGGCCTGGGGCTGCTCTACTGGGAACCTATCCGTTTGAAAATGAAGAGCCGTCGTGGCCTGAAGGAGTTGGCCCGTGGCTAAGCTTGATCGCTACATCGGCATTAGCGTACTGATCGCCATCCTGGCGGTACTGGGCATCATCCTTGGCCTGGCCTTGCTGTTCGCCTTCATTGATGAAGTGGGCAACGTTACTGACACTTACACAGTCACGGACGTGCTGAGCTACGTCGCACTGACCGCGCCGCGCCGCCTCTACGACATGATGCCAATGGCCGCGCTGATTGGCTGTCTTATCGGCCTGGGCACCCTGGCCAGCAACAGCGAGCTGACCATCATGCGCGCCGCCGGGGTTTCCATCGGCCGTATCGTCTGGGCGGTGATGAAGCCGATGCTGCTGCTGATGGCCTGCAGTGTGCTGATCGGTGAATACGTCGCGCCACCGGCCGAAGCCACCGCCCAGGCCAATCGCGCCCTGGCCCAGGGTTCGGGCGATGCGCAAAGCGCCAAGCACGGCCTGTGGCACCGCCAGGGTGACGAGTTCATCCACATCAACGCCGTGCAACCGGGTGGCCTGTTGATCGGGGTGACCCGCTACACCTTCGACAAAGAACGGCACATGTTGTCGTCCAGCTTCGCCAAGCGCGCGCAGTACAGTGGCGAGCAATGGCAACTGAGCGACGTCACCACCACGCACTTCCGTAACGTGGGCCAGGGCACCCAGTCCAGCACCGAAGTGGTCAACGTGCCGACCGAACAGTGGGATATCGCCCTCAAGCCGGAGTTGCTCAACACCGTGGTCATGGTGCCGGAAGCCCTGCCGATCTCCGGTTTGTGGAGCTATATCCACTACCTCAAGGAGCAGGGTTTGAACAATGGCCGCTACTGGCTGGCGTTCTGGGTGAAAGTCTTGCAGCCGGTGGTTACCGCGGCCTTGGTGTTGATGGCGATCTCCTTCATTTTCGGGCCATTGCGTTCCGTGACCCTGGGCCAACGGGTATTTACCGGCGTGCTGGTGGGCTTCACCTTCCGCATCGCCCAGGACTTGCTTGGGCCGTCGAGCCTGGTATTCGGCTTCTCGCCGCTGTTTGCGGTGCTGGTGCCAACAGCTATTTGTGCCGTGGCCGGGTTCTGGCTGCTGCGCCGGGCGGGTTGAAGCCGCGCTCGCTAAATGCCACTCACTGTAGGAGCGAGCTTGCTCGCGAAAGTCTGCGAAACGCAGCGTTTATCCAGAATAAGCGCGTTATCGTTGGCGATTTTCGCGAGCGAGCTCGCTCCTACAGTTTTAAGCCCCATTAAAGTGGGGCTTTTTTGTATTGGTCAGCAAAGATGACGTCTGGCCTGAGCATCAGGTACAATTCCCGGCTATTTTTCAGCGGGCAATCTGCCTGCAGCCTTTTTGAGTGTTGATCCGTGAGTGATTTGAGTCATATCCGCAATTTCTCCATCATCGCCCACATTGACCATGGCAAGTCGACGCTGGCCGATCGATTTATCCAAATGTGCGGCGGCCTTGCCGAGCGTGAAATGGAAGCCCAGGTACTGGATTCCATGGACCTCGAACGCGAGCGCGGGATCACCATCAAGGCCCACAGCGTCACGCTGTACTACAAGGCCAAAGACGGCATTACTTACCAACTGAACTTCATTGACACCCCAGGCCACGTTGACTTCACCTACGAAGTCAGCCGTTCGCTGGCGGCCTGTGAAGGTGCGTTGCTGGTGGTCGATGCCGGCCAGGGCGTCGAGGCGCAGTCGGTTGCCAACTGCTACACCGCGATCGAGCAGGGCCTGGAAGTCATGCCCGTGCTCAATAAGATCGACCTGCCCCAGGCCGAGCCTGAGCGCGTCAAGGAAGAGATCGAGAAGATCATCGGCATCGACGCCACCGACGCCGTCACCTGCAGCGCCAAGACCGGCCTGGGTGTCGACGAAGTGCTCGAACGCCTGGTGCACACCATTCCCGCGCCGACCGGCAACTACGAAGATCCGCTGCAAGCGTTGATCATCGACTCCTGGTTCGACAACTACCTGGGCGTTGTTTCCCTGGTACGCGTGCGCCATGGCCGTGTGAAGAAGGGCGACAAGATCCTGGTCAAGTCCACTGGCAAGATCCACCTGGTGGACAGCGTCGGTGTATTCAACCCGAAACACACCGCGACCACTGATCTGAAAGCCGGTGAAGTAGGCTTCATCATCGCTGGCATCAAGGATATTCACGGTGCACCAGTGGGTGACACCCTGACCCTGAGCTCCACGCCAGACGTCGACGTGCTGCCTGGCTTCAAGCGCATCCAGCCACAGGTCTACGCCGGCCTGTTCCCGGTCAGCTCCGATGACTTCGAAGATTTCCGCGAAGCCCTGCAAAAACTGACCCTCAACGACTCGTCGTTGCAGTACACCCCGGAAAGCTCCGACGCCCTGGGCTTCGGCTTCCGTTGCGGGTTCCTGGGCATGCTGCACATGGAGATCATCCAGGAGCGCCTCGAGCGCGAATACGACCTGGACCTGATCACCACCGCGCCAACCGTTATTTTCGAGTTGCTGCTCAAAACCGGTGAAACGATTTACGTCGACAACCCCTCCAAGCTTCCGGACCTGTCGGCCATCGAAGACATGCGCGAGCCGATCGTGCGGGCCAATATCCTGGTACCGCAGGAACACTTGGGCAACGTCATTACCCTGTGCATCGAAAAACGTGGCGTGCAGCGCGACATGCTGTTCCTCGGTACCCAGGTACAAGTGACCTACGATATGCCGATGAACGAAGTGGTCCTGGACTTCTTCGACCGTCTCAAGTCCACCAGTCGCGGCTATGCTTCGCTGGACTACCATTTCGATCGTTACCAATCGGCTAATCTGGTGAAACTGGATGTGCTGATCAACGGCGACAAGGTAGATGCCTTGGCACTGATCGTGCACAAGGACAACGCGCACTACAAAGGTCGCCAACTGACCGAGAAGATGAAAGAACTGATTCCGCGCCAGATGTTCGACGTCGCGATCCAGGCCGCCATCGGCGGGCAGATCATTGCACGGACTTCCGTCAAGGCTCTCAGAAAGAACGTACTGGCCAAATGCTACGGCGGTGACGTAAGCCGTAAGCGCAAGCTGCTTGAGAAGCAAAAGGCCGGTAAAAAACGCATGAAGCAAGTAGGCAACGTGGAAGTTCCACAAGAAGCCTTCCTTGCGGTGCTCAGGTTGGATAGTTAGGTCCTATGTCACTAAATTTCCCGCTGTTGCTGGTCATTGCCGTTGCCGTCTGTGGTCTCCTGGCGTTGCTCGATCTGGTGTTCTTCGCCCCGCGTCGTCGGGCGGCCATCGCTTCCTATCAGGGCAGCGTCAGCCAGCCCGATGCGGTGGTGGTCGAGAAGCTGAACAAAGAGCCCTTGCTGGTTGAGTACGGCAAGTCGTTCTTCCCGGTGTTGTTCATCGTGCTGGTGCTGCGCTCGTTTCTGGTAGAGCCGTTCCAGATCCCTTCGGGGTCGATGAAACCCACCCTGGACGTGGGCGACTTCATCCTGGTGAACAAGTTTTCCTACGGCATTCGCCTGCCGGTGATCGACAAGAAAGTCATCCCGGTGGGTGACCCGCAGCGCGGCGATGTGATGGTGTTCCGCTACCCAAGCGACCCGAACGTCAACTACATCAAGCGAGTCGTCGGCCTGCCGGGCGACGTGGTGCGCTACACCAGCGACAAGCGCCTGTTCATCAATGGTGAGTCGGTGGCCGAGAAGCTGTTGGGCGCCGAGCCGAATACCTTGGGCAGCGCCGAGCTGTACCAGGAAAAACTCGGTGCGGTGGAGCACCAAATCCGCAAGGAAATGAGCCGCTACCGTGCGATGCCGGATGGCCAGTGGAAAGTGCCTGCCGGGCACTACTTCATGATGGGCGACAACCGGGACAACTCCAACGACAGCCGCTACTGGGATGACCCCAACATTCCCAAGGATCTGCTGGGCATGGTGCCGGACGAGAACATTGTCGGCAAAGCCTTCGCGGTCTGGATGAGTTGGCCGGAACCCAAGCTCAGCCACCTGCCGAACTTCTCGCGGGTCGGGCTGATCAAGTAATACAAGCGGCGCTGTGAACACAGCGCCGAATGCTTTTCTGGGGCTTGGACATTTTCCGATGCCCGGTACCCATCAGGATTTGAATTTGAACACTGCGTCAATCGTCGATGGCCGCCGGTGCCATCAACTAGATATGGATAAACCGTGACCGTTTCTCTAAGTCGTCTCGAGCGTCAGCTCGGCTACACCTTCAAGGACCAGGAATTGATGGTCCTTGCCCTCACACATCGCAGCTTTGCAGGGCGCAATAACGAGCGCCTGGAATTCCTCGGTGACGCTATCCTCAATTTCGCCGCCGGCGAGGCGCTGTTCGAGCGCTTCCCCCAAGCGCGAGAAGGCCAGCTTTCGCGTTTGCGCGCACGCCTTGTGAAAGGCGAGACCCTGGCCGTGCTGGCTCGAGGCTTTGGCCTGGGCGAGTACCTGCGGCTGGGTTCCGGTGAGTTGAAAAGCGGCGGTTTCCGTCGCGAGTCAATCCTGGCTGATGCGCTGGAAGCCTTGATCGGTGCGATCTACCTCGATGCAGGCATGGAGACGGCCAAGGAGCGCGTTGTCGCCTGGCTGGCCTCGGAAATCGAAAGCCTGACGCTGGTAGACACCAACAAGGATCCCAAGACCCGCCTGCAAGAGTACCTGCAGTCCCGCGGTTGCGAACTGCCACGCTACGAAGTGGTGGATATCCAGGGCGAGCCCCATTGCCGGGTGTTCTTCGTGGAATGTGAAATCACCTTATTGAACGAAAAAAGCCGAGGTCAGGGTGTGAGCCGTCGTATTGCCGAACAGGTAGCGGCCGCTGCAGCACTGATTGCCCTGGGCGTGGAGAATGGCCATGACTGATTCAACCGCAACACGCTGTGGCTATGTTGCCATCGTCGGCCGCCCGAACGTGGGCAAGTCCACGTTGCTCAACCACATCCTCGGCCAGAAGCTCGCGATCACCTCGCGCAAGCCCCAGACCACCCGCCACAACATGCTGGGCATCAAGACCGAAGGCAACGTGCAAGCGGTGTATGTCGATACTCCTGGCATGCACAAAGGCGGCGAGAAAGCCCTGAACCGCTACATGAACAAGACCGCCTCGGCCGCGTTGAAAGACGTCGACGTGGTGATCTTCGTGGTCGACCGCACCAAGTGGACCGACGAAGACCAGATGGTCCTCGAGCGTGTGCAATACGTGACCGGCCCGTTGATCGTCGCGCTGAACAAGACCGACCGTATCGAAGACAAAGCCGAGCTGATGCCGCACCTGACCTGGTTGCAGGAACAACTGCCGAACGCCCAGATCATGCCGATCTCGGCCCAGCACGGCCACAACCTCGAAGCCCTGGAGCGCGTGATCGCCGGTTACCTGCCGGAAAACGAGCACTTCTTCCCGGAAGACCAGATCACCGACCGCAGCAGCCGCTTCCTTGCCGCCGAACTGGTCCGCGAGAAAATCATGCGCCAGATGGGCGCCGAGCTGCCGTACCAGATCACCGTCGAAATCGAAGAGTTCAAGCAGCAGGGCAAGACCTTGCACATTCATGCGCTGATCCTCGTCGAACGCGACGGCCAGAAGAAAATCATCATTGGCGACAAGGGCGAGCGTATCAAGCGCATCGGCACCGAAGCGCGCAAGGACATGGAGCTGCTGTTCGACTCCAAGATCATGCTCAACCTGTGGGTGAAGGTTAAGGGTGGCTGGTCCGATGATGAGCGTGCGTTGCGCTCTCTGGGCTATGGCGACCTGTAACGGGTTGCACAGTGACTGGCGGGCTTGCTGTGGCGAGGGAGCTTGCTCCCGCTGGGCCGCGGAGCGGCCCCAACAAGGTCGACGAGGTTTTTCAGGTATAACTCGGTGGCTGCTAGAGGGGCTGCTTCGCAGCCCAGCGGGAGCAAGCTCCCCTCGCCACACAAGCGCTCTCCTTCTTTAGAGATTCCCCGTCTCATGTCGCAATCCCCACCCCCCAGCCAACCCGCCTACGTCCTGCACAGCCGCGCCTACCGCGAAACCAGTGCGTTGGTGGACTTCCTCACGCCCCAAGGCCGACTGCGCGCAGTCTTGCGCAGCGCACGGGGCAAGGCGGGTACCTTGGCGCGGCCGTTCGTGGCGCTGGACGTGGAGTTTCGCGGCAAGGGCGAGCTGAAAAACGTCGGCCGCCTGGAAAGCGTTGGCACCTCGGCCTGGCTGAATGGCGATGCGCTGTTCAGCGGCCTTTACCTCAATGAACTGCTGATTCGCCTGTTGCCCGCCGAAGACCCGCACCCGGCGGTCTTCGATCACTACGCTGCCACCTTGCTGGCCCTCGCTGAAGGCCGTCCGCTGGAACCGCTGCTGCGCGCTTTCGAATGGCGCTTGCTCGACGACCTTGGCTACGGCTTCGAACTGGCCAACGACCTGCACGGGGAGCCCATCGCCGCCGATGGCATGTATCGCCTGCAAGTCGATGCGGGGCTTGAGCGTGTGTACCTGCTGCAGCCCGGCCTGTTTCAGGGCACCGAACTGCTGGCCATGAGCGAAGCCGACTGGCACGCTCCCGGTGCGCTGTCCGCCGCCAAGCGCCTGATGCGCCAGGCCCTGGCCGTGCACCTGGGCGGACGGCCGCTGGTCAGTCGCGAGTTGTTTCGAAAGCCCTGACGTCCCCGTGTATGCTGTGCACCGATTCTTTCCCTTTTCAGGAGCGCTTCCGTGACCACCAGCAATCGCATTCTTCTTGGCGTCAACATCGACCACGTCGCCACCCTGCGCCAGGCCCGGGGCACCCGTTACCCTGACCCGGTCAAGGCCGCGCTGGACGCCGAAGAAGCGGGCGCCGACGGCATCACCGTGCACCTGCGCGAAGACCGCCGCCACATCCAGGAGCGCGATGTACTGCTGCTCAAGGACGTGCTGCAAACCCGCATGAACTTCGAAATGGGCGTGACCGAAGAAATGATGGCGTTCGCCGAGCGCATCCGCCCGGCGCATATCTGCCTGGTACCGGAAACCCGCCAGGAGTTGACCACCGAAGGCGGTCTCGACGTCGCGGGCCAGGAAGCGCGGATCAAGGCCGCGGTGGAGCGCCTGTCGCGGATCGGCAGCGAAGTCTCGCTATTTATCGATGCCGACGAGCGCCAGATCGAAGCCTCACGCCGTGTCGGCGCCCCGGCGATCGAGTTGCACACTGGTCGTTATGCCGATGCCACCACCCCGACCGAAGTGGCCGATGAGTTGCAACGCATCATTGACGGCGTGAACTGCGGGCTCAACGAAGGCTTGATCGTCAATGCCGGCCATGGCTTGCATTACCACAACGTCGAAGCCGTGGCTGCGATCAAGGGCATCAACGAACTGAATATCGGCCACGCCCTGGTGGCGCACGCGTTGTTTGTCGGTTTCAAAGGCGCAGTGGCCGAGATGAAAGCCCTGATTTTGGCTGCTGCCAAGCACTGATAAACAATGAAGATCAATGTGGGAGCTGGCTTGCCTGCGATAGCGGAGCGTCAGTTTACGTATTCGTAGCTGGCCCACTGCAATCGCAGGCAAGCCAGCTCCCACACGATGAGTCTTCGGTGTTTTCAATGTGCGGCAATGCGAAGCCTTACTGTTTAGCCGACGCAGGTGTATCGTATCAGCCCTTTGCGGGCCCTTGGCCTGCGGCAGATACGCGAGGTTGTTGTGTCCCGATCCTTTTCCCGTCGACAAATCCTGGGTGGTCTTGCTGGCCTGGCCGTAGTAGGCGTCGGTGCCGGCGGTGGCTACCGCTACTGGCTGGGGAAAGTCGCTGAGTCCGAGGCGGGGCACGATTACGAGCTGATCGCCGCGCCCCTGGACGTAGAGTTGGTACCGGGGCACAAGACCCAGGCCTGGGCGTTCGGCCCATCGGCGCCGGGCACCGAGTTGCGGGTGCGCCAAGGCGAATGGCTGCGGGTGCGCTTTATCAACCATCTGCCGGTCGCCACCACCATCCACTGGCACGGCATCCGCCTGCCGCTGGAAATGGACGGCGTGCCCTACGTCTCGCAATTGCCGGTGCTGCCTGGCGAATACTTCGACTACAAATTCCGCGTGCCCGATGCCGGCAGCTACTGGTATCACCCTCACGTGAGCAGCAGCGAAGAACTCGGCCGTGGCCTCGTCGGCCCGTTGATCGTGGAAGAGCGCGAACCCACCGGTTTCCAGTACGAGCGCACCTTGAGCCTGAAGAACTGGCACATCGACGAAGAGGGCGCATTTGTCGAGTTCAGCATCCCCCGTGAAGCGGCGCGTGGCGGCACGGCCGGGCGCCTCTCGACTATCAACGGCGTGCCCCAGGCGGTGATCGACCTGCCGGCTGGGCAAATCACCCGCGTGCGCCTACTCAACCTCGACAACACCCTGACTTATCGCCTCAATATTCCTGGCGTCGAAGCGCAGATCTATGCCCTGGACGGTAACCCCATCGAGCCGCGCCCGTTGGGCAAGGAATATTGGCTGGGCCCGGGCATGCGCATTTGCCTGGCGATCAAGGCGCCACCGGCGGGCGAAGAACTGTCGCTGCGCAACGGCCCGGTGCGCCTTGGCACCTTCCGCTCTGTCGCCAATACCGACGCGCCTACCGCATGGCCACCGGCATTGCCGGCCAACCCGGTTGCCGAGCCAGACCTGGCCAATGCCGAGAAACTCAACTTCAATTTCGAATGGGTCGGTTCAGTGTCGGTCAATGTCGAAAACGGCAAGCCGCCGAGCCTGTGGCAGATCAACGGCCAGGCCTGGGACATCACCGACAAGACCTGCGCCGACCGCCCCATTGCCAAGCTGGAGAAGGGCAAGAGCTACATTTTCGAATTGAAGAACATGACCCAGTACCAGCACCCGATCCACCTGCACGGCATGAGCTTCAAGGTGCTTGCGTCAAACCGCCACAAGGTGATCCCGTATTTCACCGACACCTACCTGCTGGGCAAGAACGAACGCGCCCGCGTGGCCTTGGTGGCGGATAACCCAGGGGTGTGGATGTTCCATTGCCATGTGATCGACCACATGGAAACCGGCCTGATGGCCGCCATCGAGGTGGCGTGATGCGCCAGATTCGTCCCGCCGCGATTATCGACCGCAGCCGCGACCAGGACTTTATGCGCGAAGCCCTGGCGCTCGCCGCCCAAGGCGCTGCATTGGGCGAAGTGCCGGTGGGTGCGGTGCTGGTGCAGGGCGGTGAAATCATCGGCCGCGGCTTCAACTGCCCCATCAGTGGCAACGACCCCAGCGCCCATGCCGAAATGGTCGCGATCCGCGCCGCTGCTCAGGCGATCAGCAACTATCGGCTGGTGGGCAGCACGCTGTACGTGACGCTGGAACCGTGCAGCATGTGTGCCGGGCTGATCGTGCATTCGCGGGTGGCGCGGGTGGTGTATGGCGCGTTGGAGCCGAAGGCGGGCATCGTGCAAAGCCAGGGGCAGTTTTTTACCCAGGGTTTTCTTAACCATCGGGTGTTGTTTGAAGGCGGGGTATTGGCCGAGGAGTGTGGGGCTGTCCTGAGCGAGTTCTTCAAAGCCCGACGAGCTAAACCGTGATGATCGTTCCCACGCTCTGCGTGGGAACGCAGCACAGGACGCTCTGCGTCCCAAAGCGTGACGTAGAGCGTCTCAAGAGGCATTCCCACGCAGAGCGTGGGAACGATCATAGTGGTGTCATTTACGAGCGATGATCACCGCCCGCATCGGCGCCGGCAGCCCTTCAATGGTCTTGCTGTGATCCTCAGGGTCCAGGAAATCACTCAGCGACTGATACTTCATCCAGTGCGTCCCACGCTGCTCCTCAACCGTGGTCACGCTCACATCCACGCACCGCACATCACTGAACCCGGCCCGGCGCAGCCACAGCATCAACGCCGGTACCGACGGCAGGAACCACACGTTGCGCATCTGGGCGTAACGGTCTTCTGGCACCAGCACTTGTTGTTGGTCGCCTTCCACCACCAATGTTTCCAACACCAACTCGCCGCCCTTGACCAGGGTGTCCTTCAACGCCAGCAAATGCTCGATGGGCGAGCGGCGGTGGTAGAACACGCCCATGGAAAATACCGTGTCAAAGCCTTCCAGGTTCGCCGGCAAGTCTTCGAACGGTAACGGCAAGTGCCAGGCCTTGGGCTCGGACAAGTAGCGCTGCACCGCCTGGAACTGGCAGAAGAACAGCCAGTTGGGGTCCACGCCAATCACGCTGTCGGCCCCGGCGCCGAGCATGCGCCACATGTAGTAGCCGTTGCCGCAGCCCACATCGAGGATGCGCTTGCCTTTGAGGTCCAGGTGCGGCGCGACCCGCGACCACTTCCAGTCCGAACGCCACTCGGTGTCCACATGCACGCCGAACAGATGGAACGGGCCTTTGCGCCAGGGGCTCAGGCCCATCAGCGCCGTGTGCATCTGTTCGCGGGTGGCGTCGTCGCAATCGGTGTCCAGCACCAGGCCGTTGAGCAAATCTACGCTGTTGGGCTGGATCTTCGGCAGTGCATCCAAGGCGCTCTGCCAGCGCTCCAGGTCGCCATGGCCTTTTTCCATCTTGCTATCGAGCTGCGCTTGCAGGCCCTGGGCCCACACGGCCAGGGGAGTGCCGACCAGATGGCGGGCGAGGGGGGACAAATCAATCATGGCAAGGCAATCAACGAGGCAAAGTTAAGACACTGGAACCACGGCACGACTTTCGAGAACCCGGCCGCCAGCAGGCGTTCGCGGTGTTCTTCGAGGCTGTCGGGCTTCATGACGTTTTCGATGGCGCTGCGCTTCTGGGCGATTTCCAGCTCGCTGTAGCCGTTGGCGCGCTTGAAGGCGATATGCAGGTCGGTCAGCAGCGCGTGCTCTTCAACATCGTTAAAGCGCAGCTTTTCCGAGAGGATCAAGGCCCCGCCCGGCAGCAGCGCCTGGCGAATGCGCCCAAGCAACGCCAGGCGCTCCTGGGGGGCGATAAATTGCAGGGTGAAGTTCAGGGCCACCACCGAGGCGGGCTTGAATTGCAGGGCGAGAATATCGCCCTCGATCACCTCCACGGGCAGCAACTCCTGGAACATCGAGTCCTGGCCATTGAGGTATTCGCGACAGCGCTCGACCATCGCGGCGGAGTTATCCACGGCGATCACCCGGCAACCCTCGGTGCGTACATGGCGGCGCAGGGCTTGGGTCACGGCACCCAGGGAAGAGCCCAGGTCATACAGCACGCTACCCGGTTGGGCAAATTGCGCGGCCAGCACGCCGAGGTTCTCGACGATGGTGGGGTAACCCGGCACCGAGCGCTTGATCATGTCCGGGAACACCCGCACCACATCCTCGTTAAAGGCGAAGTCCGGCACCTGGGGCAGGGGCTGGGCGAATAGGCGATCGGGTTCTTTGCTCACGGTTGTTCCGGCGACGGTGGGGGAAAGGCCGGCATTTTAGCCAAGTTGGCCCTCGGATGCGCGGGTTGTCTGATGGAAAGCCGAGGCGGTGATGCCCCATTGCCCGAGCCAGTAGGTGGCGATCAGCAAATACGGCGCTGCCTCGAACGCCAGCACAAACCGATTGATGCCGATCAGCGCGTCGGAAACCACAAACGACACCGCACCCGCCGCCGCCAGCCACGCTGAACGCTTGGGCACCTCGCTGCCCAGTCGCGCCAACGCACGCCAGAGCATGGCGCTGATCACCAGCGCGTAAACCACCACCGGTATCAAAAGCTCACCGAGGCCGTGGGAGATCAGGATGCTCAGCAAGATTGCGCCTACGCCGAGGGCCAGCACCAGCGGCAGCAGCGCCAAGCGCCGACAGTCACTGAAATAGGCTTTGAGATAGGCCAGGTGCGCGAACAGAAACGCGCCCAGGCCAAAGATAAACAGGTCGCCTGGCCAGGCGAGCAACACGTCGCCCACCAGGGAAAAAATTAACCCCAGGCTGATCCAGCGTCGATACTCGGTGGGCGGCGCGTCATGCAGCCAACCCAGCAGCGCCAGCACCGGCAGTGGCTTGACCAGCAGGCACAGCAGCGTCGCATGGGTCGCCAAGCCATAGACAAAGGTGCCGGCGCCCATCAAGGCAAGGATCAGCCATGGCATATCAGTTCACCGTAATGGCGCAGTCAAAGGTTTCGGCAGGTTCGGCCTCCGGCTCCCAAGGTTGCTGGGATGTCAGGCGCAAACGCCCTTGCCCTGCGGCAAACGCCTGGAAGCGCCAGGTGGACTGGCCGCCACCGCCGATCACGCCGGACTCGGTGCTGCTGTAGACCTCGGGGCTCAAGGCGCGCAACACGCCGCCGGCGGAGTCCTGGATGGCCCAGCGGTAACCGGTGGTGGGGTTGCTGGGCAGGGTGAGGATCAGGTTTTGCCCGTTTTTAAGCTGGAGCGGGCAGGCGCTCTGGTTGTCCACGCTGACGTTTTGCTTGGGGGCACTGGCGCATGCGGCCAGCAAGACAAGGCTCAAGGGGAGAAGCAGGCGGGCAGCGGTCATGAAGGCTCCGTTAATACACGACGAAGGGGGAGCATAACCGAAGATGAGACAAGGTGTGACAAGGTGGGGTTTTGCGTTGGCCGATCGTTCCCACGCTCTGCGTGGGAACGTTGCCTTGGACGCTCCGCGTCCGCTTTGTGACGCGGAGCGTCACGGGATGTATTCCCACGCAGAGCGTGGGAATGATCAGGTCTGGATATTTCTCAGAAGAGCACCTTCGCCACATCCGCAAACCGCTTGGCAAAGTGCACCGTCATCCCTTCCTTCAAATAGTCCGGCAACTCTTCAAAGCTGCCACGGTTGGGCTCCGGCAAGATCAACTCGTGAATCTTCTGGCGCCGCGCCGCAATCACCTTCTCGCGCACCCCGCCAATCGGCAGTACATGCCCGGTCAAGGTCAGTTCGCCGGTCATCGCCACGCCTTTTTTCGGCGGTTGGTTGCGGGCCAGGGACAGCAACGCACTGGCCATGGTCACGCCGGCACTCGGGCCGTCTTTCGGCGTGGCGCCTTCCGGCACGTGCAAGTGCACGAAGGCTTCGTCGAAGAACTTCGCATCGCCGCCAAACGACTTCAGGTTGGAACTGATGTAGCTGTAGGCGATTTCGGCGGACTCTTTCATCACTTCACCCAACTGCCCGGTGAGCTTGAAGCCGCGGTTGAGCGTGTGGATGCGCGTCGCTTCGATCGGCAAGGTGGCGCCGCCCATGCTGGTCCACGCCAGGCCGGTAATCACGCCGGTGCCGGACAGCACTTGCTCATTACGGAATACCGGCATGCCCAGGGAGCTTTCCAGGTCCTTGTTGCCGATCTTGATCACCGAGTCCGGCTCATCCAGCAGTTTTACCACCGCCTTGCGCACCAGCTTGCCCAGTTGTTTCTCCAACTGACGCACGCCGGCCTCTCGCGCATAACCGTCGATCAAGGCGCGCAAGGCACCGTCGCTGATGGTCAGGCTGTTTTTGGCCACGCCGGCTTTTTCCAACTGCTTGGGCCACAAGTGGCGCTTGGCGATGGCGACTTTTTCTTCGGTGATATAGCCCGACAGGCGAATCACTTCCATGCGGTCCAGCAACGGACCGGGGATTGAGTCCAGGGTGTTGGCGGTGCACACGAACAGCACTTTGGACAGGTCCAGGCGCAGGTCCAGGTAGTGGTCGAGGAATTCGACGTTCTGCTCCGGGTCCAGGGTTTCCAGCAGCGCCGACGCCGGGTCGCCCTGGAAGCTCTGGCCCATCTTGTCGATCTCGTCGAGCATGATCACCGGGTTCATCACTTCCACGTCTTTCAGCGCCTGCACCAGCTTGCCGGGCAGGGCGCCGATGTAGGTGCGGCGGTGGCCCTTGATCTCGGCCTCGTCGCGCATGCCGCCAACACTGAAGCGATAGAACGGCCGCCCCAGGGATTCGGCGATGGACTTGCCCACACTCGTCTTGCCCACGCCCGGCGGGCCTACCAGCAATACGATGGAACCGGCGACTTCGCCCTTGTAGGCGCCCACCGCTAGGAATTCGAGGATGCGGCTCTTGATGTCATCCAGGCCCGCATGGTGCTTGTCGAGCACTTTGCGCGCGTGCTTGAGGTCGAGTTTGTCTTCTCCGTACACGCCCCACGGCACCGAGGTGGCCCAGTCCAGGTAGTTGCGCGTGACGGCGTATTCCGGCGAACCGGTTTCCAGGATCGACAGTTTGTTCAGTTCTTCATCAATGCGTTTTTTCGCTTGCGCCGGCAGCACTTTGCCTTGCAGGCGCTGTTCGAACTGTTCGACATCGGCGCTGCGATCGTCCTTGGTCAGGCCCAGCTCCTGCTGGATGACCTTGAGTTGTTCCTTGAGGAAGAACTCACGCTGGTGCTCGCCAATCTTGCGGTTTACCTCGGCGGAGAGTTCTTTTTGCAGGCGCGCGACTTCCACCTCTTTGCGCAGCATCGGCAGCACTTTTTCCATGCGCTTGAGCATGGGCACGCAGTCCAGCACTTCCTGCAGTTCATTACCTGTCGCCGAGGTGAGTGCCGCGGCAAAGTCGGTGAGCGGCGACGGATCGTTGGGGCTGAAGCGGTTGAGGTAGTTCTTCAACTCTTCGCTGTACAGCGGGTTGAGGGGCAGCAGTTCCTTGATCGCATTGATCAGCGCCATGCCGTAGGCCTTGACCTCATCGGTCGGCTCGCTGGGCTGATGCGGGTATTCGACTTCCACCAGGTAAGGTGGGCGGTGGTGCTTGAGCCAGGTCTTGATGCGCACGCGGGTCAGGCCCTGGGCGACGAACTGCAGCTTGCCGTTCTCGCGGCTGGCGTGGTGCACCTTCACCAGGGTGCCGTACAGCGGCAGGGCGGAGGTGTCGAAGTGCCGTGGGTCTTCGGGCGGCGTGTCCATGAAAAACAGCGCAAGGGAATGGTGGTCGGATTTGCTCACCAGCTCCAGGGTTTCGGCCCAGGGTTCTTCATTGACGATCACCGGCAACACTTGTGCCGGAAAAAACGGCCGGTTGTGGATCGGGATGATGTAGACCTTGTCCGGCAGATTTTGCCCAGGCAGGGCCAGGCCAGTATTGGACGAGGGGGCTTCAGCGTTTTCGGGGTCGGCGTAATCGTTGAGGTCGTAATCTGGAAATTCTTGCTGGTCGCTCATGGGGCACCTGCATCAGTAAGTATGCAGGTTAGATGGGGCGGGGTTGCGGTGGTTTCAATGGGGGGGCGTCGTTAGCAACAATTTGCATGAAATAACGGGAGGGTTGCGGTCAACGTAATTTACCCCTCCGCTTTTCGAACTGATCGTCAATAATGTGACGGCTAGACCCAGCCTTTATTGGGTTTACTTATCCCCAGTCCCAGCTAACCTGCTTTAATAAAATTCCCCATAAAAAAGGATGTTTTTTTGACGCCGGTTAGCAGTCGGCAGGGACGCGTATGACACAAGGAAAGCACGGCCAAGAGCGACGAGCGCGGCCCGAGGGCGCGGCCATGCACTGGCGCCACACGTTTCAGACCCGCATAGCCGGGGTGCTGGCGCTGTTGTTGCTGGTGGTCGTGGCCGCCACCTATTTTGCCGTGCACGCTGCCACCACCCGTGCGGTGGAGAACCAGGCCGACGTACAGTTGAACACCGGGCGGCAGGTGTTCGAGCGCCTGCTGGACCTGCGCGGGCGGCGCTTGCAGTACGGGTTGGACTGGCTGACCGCCGATGGGCCGTTCAAGCAGGCGGTGGCCGGCGGCCGGACGGTGCCGATCCTGGAGGCCCTGGGCACCCATGGCACCGGGGTCAGTTCCAGCGAAGTGGTGGTGCTGGGCCTGGATGACAGGGTCATGGTCAGTACCCTGCTGGTGCAGACGCGGGGCCAGTTGTTCCCGTATGCCGATGCCTTGCGCAAGGCGCGGCGCAGCGGCCAGCAAATGTTGATCGTCGCCATGGCCGGGCGCCCCTATTTGCTGGTGCAAAAAGATGTGCTCGGGCCTGTGCCGATCGCACGCGTGGTCATGGGCTTTCCCATGGACACGCAATTCGCCCATGAACTGCGCTCCATGAGCAATCTGGAGGTGTCGTTCCTCAGTGTGCAGGACGGCCATCTCGGTCAGCTGTTCACCACCCACCCTGGCAATTGGCGCCCAAGCATTATCAACCTCTTGCATGGCACGCAGGTCGATCCTGAGGCGAAGATCCAGCTGTTCCATGGCCAGCGTGTGCTCAGCCAGGTGTTGCCCTTGGCCAATAGCGGCGAAGGCGATGAAGTGCGTGTGTTGCTGCAAAGCCCGCTGGACCATGCGCTGGAATCCTTCGCGCCGCTGGACCGGCAGTTCATGGGGATTGCCCTGGCGGTGCTGCTGGTCTCGCTGGCGGTGGCATTATTCCTGGCGCGGCGAGTGTCACGCCCGCTCAATGCGCTGGTGCAAGCCGCTGAACGGATCGGGGCCGGTGACTACCGCACCCCGGTGCGGGTGCGCAGCCACGACGAGTTCGGCCTGCTGGCGCGGGCGTTCAATGCCATGCAAAGCGGCATCGCCCTGCGCGAACGGCAACTGGCCCACAATGCCTTGCATGACCCGCTCACCGGATTGCCCAACCGTGCCTTGGCCATGGAGCGCCTGGGCAGTGCGATCAGCGCACGGCGGTCGGTGGTGTTGCTGTACGTGGGGATTGAAAACTACCGAGTCATCAACGAAGGGTTTGGCCCCGAAGGTGTCGAGCACATGTTGTGCGAGGCCAGCCGCTGCTTGTCCAGCAGCCTGTTGGCCAGCGACACCGCAGCACGCATCGCCGGCAGTGAGTTTCTGTTGTTGCTGGAAAACACCGAGATCGACTCTGCCGTGGCCCGCGCCGACCAGTTGCATGGGGCGTTGACCGAACCCCTGCGCATCGGCAATGACGAAGTGCGCCATGAGGTGAGTATCGGCATCGCCGCGTACCCTGCTGATGGGCAGCAGGTGGAAGAGTTGATCAACCGCGCGGCCATCGCCCGGCACGACGCGGCCAACCTGCCGGGGCATTTGCAGATCTACCAACCGGACCGCGACCTCGCCCACCAACGCCAGATCACCCTGATTCGCGACTTGCGCCGCGCCGTGATCGAAGGCGAGTTGTTCCTGTGCTACCAACCCAAGCTCGACCTGCGGCACGGGCACGTGGGCCAGGCCGAAGCCTTGCTGCGCTGGCAACACGCGACGCTGGGGCAAGTGTCTCCGGGGGAGTTCATTCCGTTGGCCGAACGCACTGGCAGCATGGGTGCCCTGACCCTGTGGGTGATCGAGGAAGCCATCCGCCAGATTGCCGAATGGGCGCAGCGTGGGCTGGTTATCCAGCTGTCGGTGAATATCTCCGTGAACGACTTGGCGGATGATGACTTGGCCATTCGCGTCACCGCGCTATTGGCCCAATACCATGTGGGCGCCGAGCATTTGATTTTCGAGATTACCGAGAGCGCCATTATGCACAACCCGCAGCAGGCCCTCAGCGTGCTGGAGCAGTTGCGCAATTGCGGGATCAGCCTGTCGGTGGATGATTTCGGCACCGGTTACTCGTCCCTCGCCCAATTGCAGCGCCTACCGGTGCAAGAGCTGAAGATCGACCAGTCCTTTGTGCGCAACCTCGACAGCACCAGCGGCGACGGCGTGATCGTGCGCTCCACCATCGAGATGAGCCATAGCCTGGGGCTCAAGGTGGTCGCCGAGGGCGTGGAGTTCGAACACAGCCTCACCTTGCTCAAACGCTGGAACTGCGACACGGCCCAGGGCTACCTGATCAGCCGGCCGCTCAATGCCATGGCGTTCGAGCGGTGGATGCGGCGTGAGCAGGTGCCAACCTAGACAGTTTGACTGTGGCGAGGGAGCTTGCTCCCGCTGGAGTGCGAAGCGCTCCCAGGATTTTGGGGCCGCTGCGCAGCCCAGCGGGAGCAAGCTCCCTCGCCACAGGGGGGCTACTTTGGCAGCGTTCAAGCGACCAGGGCTTGCAATCGCACCCACAACCTTTGGACATGCTGATGCTCGGTGCCCAGCGCGCCGATGGACACCCTCACCATCCAGCGCTCATCGAGGATGGCGGGGGTGACGTAGGCATCGCCTGACTGGTTGAGTTTTTCTGCCCAGGCTCGCGTGTGATGGTCCAGTGCCTGGCCTTCCAAACCCGGCGGTTCATGGCGAATGCACAGGGTTTGCAAGGCGGGCGGGGCCACCAGTGTCCAGTGCTCAGTGGCTTCGATCTGCTCTGCCAGCCAGCGCGCATTGGCCAGGTCTCGCCGCAACCGCGCTTGCAGGCCGCTGACGCCTTGCTCGCGTATCAGGAACCACAACTTCAAGGCGCGGAAACGGCTGCCCAGGGAGATCCGCCAGTCACGGTAGTTTCGCACTTGGCCGTCTGCGCTGGACTGCAGGTAACTCGGGTTGGTGGTCATGATGCGAATCAAATGCTCGGGGTCGCGCACGAAGTACACCGAGCAGTCGAAGGCCGCGCCCAGCCATTTGTGCGGGTTGAGCACTAGGGAGTCAGCCTTTTCGATGCCATCCCACAAGGCCCGGCATTCTGGCAGGATCATTGCGGCGCCGGCCATGGCCGAGTCCACATGCAGCCACAGGCCGTGACGTTGGGTCAGTTCGCCAATTGCATCCAGGGGGTCGATCGCCATGGCGGCCGTGGTGCCGGTGGTGGCAATCACCACGCAGGGCGTGTTACCGGCGGCCAGGTCCTGTTCGATGGCGTGCGCCAGTGCCTGGGGCGACATTGCATGGTGTGCGTCGGTGGCGATGGTGCGGATATGGTTCTGGCCGAACCCGGCCAGGATCGCCGCCTTGTTGACCGAGCTGTGGGCATGGGCTGAGGTGTAGACGATCAGGGGCGCGCTGCTGTTTTGCAGGCCGTTGTGCATCAGCGCGTAATCGGAGCTGCGTTCCCGGGCGCTGATAAGCGCCACCAGCGTGGAGGTGGACGCAGAGTCCTGGATCACACCGCTCCACGTGTTGCCCAGGCCGAGCATGTCGCGCAGCCAGTCAGTGGTGACTTCCTCGATTTCGGTGAGAGCCGGACTGGATTGCCAGGACAACCCAATCACACCCAGGCCGGTGCTCAGGCAATCGCCCAGCACTGAGGACAGTTCCACATTGGAAGGGAAGAACCCGAAGAAACTGGGATGCTGCCAATGCAGCAAGCCGGGCATGATCAGTTTTTCGACGTCGCCCATGATCTGTTCGAACGGTTCGGCGGTGTCAGGCGGGCTGGCCGGCAGGGCAGCTTTGATCTCGCCAGGTCGGGTGGTGGGCTGCACGCCGCGTTGTTCGATGTTCTGTCGGTAGTCTGCAATCAGGTCGATCATGGCATAGCCATGTTGGCGGAATTCTTCGGGGGTCATAGATAAACGTCCATGTGCACGAGCAATAAAAGTATTAGCACCAGAAGTAAAACGGTTCGCCGGGGGTATAGCCGACAAACGACTGCATGCTGACGCGTTTTCCCGAATCGAACCCGCAGATGGCGTGGGGGCGGCGGGTATTGATGAGCACCAGTTCGTTCTTGCGTGGGCGGATGCGCAGCGGTTTTTGTAAACACTGTTCGGGCAGTTGGGCACCTTCGAAGCGCTTGACCTCATCATAGCTAAAGGCTTGGGTATCCCAGATGATCAACTCGCCCCCCGAAGGCGGTGTTTGCAGGTAGATATTGGCGCTGAATTGATGCTGCAGTTCAGCGATTGTGCGGGGCAGGCAATCCACATGGGGCACCGTTTCCGAGAGGTGCGCCGTCTCCGGGAACATGACGCGGATGATCCCGCAAAACATCGGTCGGCCCTGGAACGAAGCGGCTGTTGCACCTTGCGGCCAGAGCGCCTGGAACTGTTCCATCAGCTGTTGAATGGGCGGTTTTTGCGGCGCACAGAGGCTGTCGATAAGGCCGCGCATACGGGCCGCGTCTGCATAATATTTTTCTTGTGCGTCACCGCCGGCGGCCTTGCCGTACGTGGAGTTGAACGGGTTGCCCCAGCGATGCACACCATAGAAGTGCTGAACGACGCGCCCCTCTTCATAGGTTTCATGACCATAGTGTTCCAGGGTGGCGGTATCGTCGATGGCCTGAATCAACCGTGCGCTGGTGGTTGCGTTGGCAAATTCAGGTACCCGAATGGCAAGCACTTCGCCACTGATGAGTTTTTTCAAACTGGCAGTATTGAGGTGTTCAAGCTCCAGGATTTTTGTGGGGGTGGAAAGAATTGGTTTTGTAGCGACATGGTCCGTCATGCAGTGAAGCTCCCTTTAAAGTTTTATCCGTACGCCTTTTGTATTACGCAGGGTGTGCGCACTAAATTAGTTTTAAAGGGTTGAGGGGAAACCACGGGGGCATTTTCAGCAGGCAAAAAAAAGCGGCTGCCCAACCGGGCCGCCGCTTTTTTGTCCCGCCAGCGTTGCTTAATCTGGCAGTTTGAACGCCATCACATAGTCACCCTGCTTGGTCCCCAGGGAACCGTGACCGCCCGCCATGACCAGCACGTATTGCTTGCCGTCCTTGCCGGTGTAGGTCATCGGGGTGGTTTGCGCGCCTGCAGGCAGGCGGCCTTCCCACAGTTGCTTGCCGTTTTTCACGTCATAGGCACGCAGGTACTGGTCCAGGGTGCCGCTGAGGAACGCGACGCCACCGGCGGTGGTGAACGTACCGCCCAGGCTAGGCACGCCCATGGTCAGTGGGATTGGAACCGGCGAGCTGTCACGCACGGTGCCGTTCTTGTGCATCCAGATGGTCTGGTGGGTGGTCAGGTCGACCGCCGCCACGTAGCCCCAGGCCGGTGCCTGGCACGGCAGGCCCATCGGCGACAGCAGTGCTTCAAGGATCACACCATACGGGGCGCCTTTGTTCGGCTGCACGCCTTCGGTTTCGCTGACGCGTGGGCCTTGCTTGGCAATGTCGGCAGCCGGGATCAGCTTCGATTTGAACGCCATGTAGCTTGGGTTCACGAAGGCGATCTGGCGAACCGGGTCAACCGAGATGCCGCCCCAGTCGAACACGCCGAAGTTGCCTGGGTACACGATCGAACCTTGCAGGGACGGCGGGGTGAACGGGCCGTCGTAGCGCATGGATTTGAAATCGATCCGGCACAGCATCTGGTCGAACGGTGTCACGCCCCACATGTCGCGTTCTTTCAACGGCGGCGGCATGAAGTTCAGGTCGGACTTGGGTTGGGTAGGGGAGGTGCGGTCGCCCGCCACTGCGCCCTGTGGCACCGGGATTTCATTGACGGGCACCACTGGCTGGCCAGTGGCGCGGTCCAGCACGTAGATGCTGCCTTGCTTGGTCGACGCCATCACTGCCTGCTTCACGCCCGCAGCGGTCTTGATGTCGATCAGCGAAGGCTGGCCGCCCACGTCCATGTCCCACAGGTCGTGGTGGGTGAACTGGAAGGTCCACTTCACGTGGCCGGTGTCGATGTCCAGGGCGGTCAGGCCCGCGGCGTACTTCTCGGACTCATCGGTACGGTCGCCGCCGTACTGGTCGGGCATCTGGTTGCCCATCGGCAGGTAGAGCATGCCGAGTTTTTCATCCACGGCGAACATGGACCACATGTTCGGCGAGTTGCGGGTGTAGGTCTTGCCCTCGGCCAACGGTGTGGTGTCGTCCGGGTTGCCGCTGTCCCAGTTCCACACCAGCTTGCCGGTGTGCACGTCGAACGCGCGGATCACGCCGCTTGGCTCGTCGATGGAAACGTTGTCGGTCACGTGACCGCCGATCACGACCAGGTTCTTGGTCACGGCCGGTGGCGACGTGGAGTAGTAACCGCCTGGGGCGAAGCTACCGATGTTGGCACGCAGGTCGACCTGGCCTTTGTCACCGAAGTCTTCGCACATCTTGCCGGTGTCGGCGTTCAGGGCGATCAGACGGGTGTCGGCGGTCGGCACGAAGATGCGTTTCGGGCAGGCATTCGGAGCGGCGGCCGGGCTCGCAGTGCCAGTCGGGCTCTGCTCGGAAGCGTAGGCAGCGTCATCGTGGTACGACACGCCACGGCAGGTCATGTGCGCCCAACCTTTGAAGCTCTCAGCACCCTGGGTGGTGATTTTCGGGTCGAAACGCCAGATTTCCTTGCCGGTATCCGGGTCCAGGGCAATCACTTGGCTGTGTGGTGTGCACACGTACAGCATGCCATTGACTTTCAGCGGGGTATTTTCCGCGGTGGTTTCACCGGGATCGCCTGGGCCAGGGATGTCGCCAGTGCGATAAGTCCACGCCGGCACCAGCTTATGGGCGTTCTCCGGGGTGATCTGTGCCAGTGGCGAGTAACGATCACCAAAGGCCGAACGGCCATAGGAGTTCCAGTCGCCATCGGCCTGGGTTGGCGCAGCGCTGGCCATACCCGGCACCGCGTCGCGGTCCAGTTGGCCGGTCTTGACCATTTCACCTGGGTTGGTGAATTGGCTGGCCAGGGCGGTCGCGCCCGCCAGCACCACGGCAACGCTCAGCGCGCCAGTGCCCAGCGGTGCGGCTTGGCCACGCAGCAATGGCCGACGAAACCACGGCAGCAGCATGACGATGCCGAGGGCGAACAGCAGGGCCAGACGCGGCACCAGTTGCCACCAGTCCAGGCCCACTTCCCACAGGGCCCACACGGTGCTGGCAAACAACACCAGTGCATACAGGCCCAGCGCGGCGCGGCGAGTGGCCAGCAGCAATACGCCGGTCACGGCAATGCCGATACCGGCCAGCAGGTAGTACAGCGACCCGCCGAGCATACTCAGCTTGACGCCACCGGCCAGCAAGGCCAGCCCCATGATCAGCAGCAAGACCCCCAGCAGCCTGGGCAACAGGCGGCTTGGGCTTGAGGCACCATCAGTGCTCATAGTGTGTTTCTCCGTTACGTTGGAATTATGTAACCCCGTGCTTCACTCACTGTAGATGACGATTCGGCTCGGGCTTGGTTCATCGTTATTTTTGGTTTTTTCTGTGGATAACCGGGTTATCCACAGGCGGGCAATCAATCCCCTGGCGCAGGTCGATTCAAGACAGCGCTGTCTTTGTGCAGGAAGAAATTCGGCAAAGGGAGTCGACCGGGAGGTGAAGCGTTTCAGATTGTTGCGAAGGATAATGCGGCGGGGCGTTTTGAGAAAGGGTGAATCGCAAGATGCATCATTTCAGTTTTGGTAACAGTGACAGATAGTCGCTGCAAAAATAGCCTGATGGCAGGCTCTATCTCTGTAGGAGCGAGCTTGCTCGCGAAAAACTCACAGGCGCCGCGTTTATTCAGGAAGCGCGCGTTATCGTTGGCGTTTTTCGCGAGCAAGCTCGCTCCTACAGGGGGGGGGTGAGGTGACGGTTAGAAAGTGGTGCGGATGCCGAACTGCACACTGCGCCCCGGCGCCGGTGCGATGTCGCGCAGGATCGAGCTGGCATAGCGCACGGTCTGGTTGGTCAGGTTCTCGCCATTGACGAACGCCAGCCACTGGCTGCCGCCCACATTGAAGCGATACCCCGCGCTGGCACCCAGGGTGGTGTAGCCATCGGTGCCGCTTTCGTTATCCGGCACACGCCCTTGGCCTGCGGCATGTTCCACGTCGATACGCGCTTGCCAGCGATCCAGTTCCCACAGCAAGCCGCTGTTCAAACGCAATGGCGCAATGCGCGGCAAGGCTTCGCCGGTGTCCAGGTTGGTGGCGCGGGTGTAGTCGCCCGACAGTTCCAGCGCAAACTTACCGTAGGCGCCTTCGCCGAGCTTCCAGTGATCCTGGGCTTCGAAGCCGGCGAAACGTGCGCGCACACCAGAATATTCATACTCGGGAATACCTCCCGCGTCCTCTTCGCCTTCATCGTTCAGGGTACGACCCGTGCCCAACAAGCCGATGTAATTGGAAAAGTGGCTATAGAACACGCCGAAGCTGCCCTTGTGGGTGCCGTTGTCAAAGCGCAGGGCCAGGTCGCTGGACACGGCCTTTTCTTTCTTCAGGTTGGCATCGCCCAACTCGTAGGTACCGGTGGCAACGTGGGCGCCGTTGGCGTACAGCTCGTAAAAGGTCGGCGCGCGTTCGGTGTAGCCGAGGGTGGCAGCCAGGGACCAGATCGGCGTGAGGGTGTACACCGCACCTGACGACAGGCTACCGGCGGTGAAGTCACTGCTCTTGTCGGCATTGGCAAAACGCTCGTTGCCTTTGGCGTTCGGGTCGACGCTGGTGTGTTCCAGGCGTGCGCCGAGGCTGAGTTTCAGGCGTTCGGTGGCTTGCATTTCTTCGAGGATAAACAGCGCGCCGGCGTTGGTGTCGGTCTGCGGCACGAAGGCTTCTTCGCCCAGGGCCGAGAACTCGTTGCGGGTCACTTGGGCGCCGACCACGCCATCGAATGGGCCAATCGGCTGGTGACGAGCTTCCACCCGCGCTTCATAGCCTTTGTTCTTGAAGGTGGTGCCGGTTTCACCGCCTTCGATTTCGCGGTGTTCGTAGTCGGTGTACCCGGCGTCGATTTTCACCGAGGTAAACGGCCCTTGCAGGTTGCGGATCTCGGAGGCAAAGGCGTAGTGGTCCTGTTTCATGCGGATGCGCACATCCTGCTCGGCGGGTGAGCCGTAGTTACTGTCGTAATTACTGTAGGACAGCCCGGCATAACCATCGTCCCAGGTGTAGGAACCGCCCACCGCGCCGCCGTCCTGGCGCCCATTGCTGTTACCCAGGCGCCCGTTTTTGCCGGGTCCGTTTTCGCTTTCCGGCGCGTGGCGGCTGCGGGCATAGCCTGGGATTTTAAGGTCGTTGAACTCGCGCGCATTGGCATCCAGGTGCAAGGCGAAGGTGCCGTTGCCGGCTTCCAGCTTGCCGGCGCTGCTGCGGGTGGTGTCGGCGCCGCCGTAGCGCAACTCGCCAGCGCCATGGATGCCTTCGATGGCTTCGGTGGGGATGCGATTGTCGAAGGTGTTGACCACCCCACCGATGGCGCTGCCGCCGTACAGCAGGGCTGCCGGGCCCTGCACGATTTCGATGCGGTCAACGTTGATCGGGTCCAGTGGCACCGCGTGGTCGTAGGACAGCGACGAGGCATCCAGCGCCCCCACGCCGTTACGCAGGATGCGAATGCGGTCGCCATCCTGGCCGCGAATGATTGGGCGGCTGGCCCCCGGGCCAAAGTACGAAGACGACACGCCCGGCTGCTTGTTCAGGGTTTCACCGAGGCTGCCTTTTTGTTGCAGGGTCAGGTCATCGCCTTCCAGCACGGTGGTGGGCGAGGCGAGTTGTGTGCTGCCCAGCGGGTTGCCGGTGACTACTTGGGGTGGCAGTTCCAGGGCATGGGCCTGGGAGCCAATCAACAGGGCGGCGGCGAGGGGCGACAAGCGCCAGAGAGAAGGCAGCGACATCTGATATTCCTGGGCAAAGTGACTGATAATTTAAGTTACAATATAACATCTCTTTTCTGTGAAAAAGGGGGAACTTTTCCTGGCGGGCTATATTCAATGCGATGCTTCCACCTGCTCGCCCCGTCGGCTAAGGTGCGCGGCTGTGTTCCTCTTTTTGCAAAAGGCCCGGCATGACCGCGACAAGCAATGACCCGCTCCACGGTGTGACCCTGCAGCACGTGCTCACCACCCTGGTGGAACATTACGAGTGGAGCGGCTTGGCCGAGCGCATTGATATCCGCTGCTTCAAGAGTGACCCGAGCATCAAGTCGAGCCTGACTTTCCTGCGCAAAACCCCGTGGGCGCGGGAAAAGGTCGAAGCTTTGTACGTCAAGCTGATGCGTACCAAGCGCCCCCTGGATTGAAAGCATGAAGCGCTTTGTCGCGACGGCAGCCTTGGCCGGTTGGGTGGGGTTGGCTATCCAGCAATACCTGATTCTCTATTCGCGCTGGGCCAGTGGCGCGAGCTTGCTGGGCGGCCTGATCAGTTTCTTCAGCTTCTTCACCGTTCTGACCAATACCCTGGTGGTCGTGGTGCTCAGCTACTCACTGGTCAAGCGCGACTCAGCCGCCAAGCGGTTCTTCCTCGCGCCTCGCATCAGTAGCGCGATTGCCGCGAGCATCGTGGTGGTGAGCCTGGCCTACAACCTGCTGCTGCGGCATCTGTGGAGCCCGCAAGGCTTTCAATTTATCGCCGATGAATTGCTGCACGACGTCATGCCGTTGTTGTTTGTGGTGTATTGGTGGCGGTGCGTGCCCAAGGGTACGTTGCGGCTCAAACACATTGCCGGCTGGGTGATCTACCCATTGGTGTACTTCGGTTATGTGCTGCTGCGGGGGCATATGCTCGGGCAGTATCAGTACCCGTTCATGGATGTGGACAGCCTCGGTTATCCACAAGTGTTTGTGAATGCCGGAGGGATTTTGGCAGGGTTTATCGTCATTGGGCTGGTGATCGTTGGCCTGGACAAGCGCCTCAAATCACCCTCGATTTAAAGTGAGCACCATTAAGGTGGGAGCAGGCAAGCCAGCTCCCACCTTATTCATTCTTCTTCGCTGCCCTCAGCACGCCAGTAACCCACGGCCTTGAGGTATTCCTCATTGACCTTGTGCGTATCCAGCAGCACCCGCCGTACCTGGCGTGACAACTTGGTTTCGGTGGCGACAAAGCTGTACAGCGTGCCGCTGGGCAGCGTCAGGTTGCGCACCACGTCGAGCAGGTCATCCTGGCCGCGCATCACCCAAATAATCTCGACGTCCGCCGCGCTTTGCAGCGCTTGTTGCTCCGCCGCATCGGCGATTTCAATCACCGCCAGCACCTTGCGCCCGGCCGGCAGTTCTTCCAGGCGTCGACCGATGGCGGGCAGGGCGGTTTCGTCGCCGATCAGCAGGTAGCTGTCGAAAATGTCCGGCACGATCATCGAGCCTCGTGGCCCGCCGATATACAGGTGCTGACCGACCTGCGCCTGCTCGGCCCAGGTAGACGCAGGGCCATCGCCATGCAGCACGAAGTCGATATCCAGCTCGCCGATTTTCAGGTCGTAGCGTCGTGGCGTGTAGTCGCGCATGGCCGGTTGCGGGCCGTCGCCCTTGATGGCGAACGTCGGGCTTTCCAGCGCCGCTTGCTCGGCGGCGTTCTGCGGGAACAGCAGCTTGATGTGATCGTCGCTGCCCAGGCTGACAAAGCCCGCCAGCTCAGGCCCGCCCAGTGTGATGCGGCGCATGCGCGGGGTGATGTCCACCACCCGCAGCACTTCCAGGCGGCGGCGTTTTATTTCATGGGTTACGCGGTGAATGGCTTGTGTGTTCATTGGTCTGTCCCGTCGGCAATGGCTTGGGCGGTGCGGTTGAGCAGCGCCGCAACACGAACGATTTCCTGTGGGCTCCAGTGCCCGTTGTGCGAATGCAAGGCATGGCGCAGGTTATGCACCGCTTCGTGGATTTCAGGTGGGCGATCGTGGCCGCGCAGCGAGCGTTTGCTCACATCGATGCGCATGCGCACGCCGTCCAGGGCAACGGCCTGCTCACTTAGAAAGAGACGACCGGCGTCGGTGATTGTGTAGTGTTTTTTCCCGCCTTCGGCATTGCCGCTGATCAGCTCGCTCTCTTCGAGGAAGGTCAAGGTCGGGTAGATCACGCCGGGGCTGGGGCTGTAGGCGCCGTCGAACAGGCTTTCGATGCGGCGGATCAGGTCGTAGCCGTGGCATGGCTGTTCGGCGATCAGCGCCAGCAGCAGTAATTTCAGATCACCCGGTGCGAAGATGCGAGGACCGCGACCGCCACGTTTTTCGAATTCACCGCGAGGTTCGTTTCTCATGCAGGCTCTCCAGACAGGTTTAGATATAACTTAAGATATATCTTAACGTGGCGGTAGGGCTTGGCGACCAACGGTCGTCGGCGCCTTTTCCGGCAGAGGACCTTGGAATACGTGGAATACGATTAATTTTAGAGTCATAACTTTAATTAGAGTTTAAACTCAGTTAAGTTTATGTCCGGCAGCTTGTTTGTGGTATTTTTCTGAGCGAAAGTTCTTTTGGTTGGCCCTGTTTTTTGTGTTGTAGTCTTGTTCTTACAGCTAATTTAAAAGTTTTGGCAAAGTGCCATGTTTTTCTCTCAATCCCTGATTAATAGGGCTACGCAGGCGTGAGAGGTTGCCTGCATACCTACTGTTGTTTTGAGTTGATCATTGTTTGGCGTTGCAACTAACGGCGGCGCGTTCGTTGTTAAGGCGGTTACTTGGCGACGAATCACTCAATGTTGATAACTACAGGTATTGACCATGTTCAAGAAGTTCGCGATTGCTGTTCCCCTGGCTGTTATGGCGCTGTCCTCCTCGGTAACAGCTTTTGCTGCCGGTGAAGCCAGCCACACCGTCAACATGAAGGCCACCATCCCGACTACCGTGTTCCACGCTCAGCCGCGTGACCCGAACTGGGGTCGCGATGAAACCATGACCTACAACCTGGTCAGCGGTGAGCTGGCGCCGTTGAGCGCCATCTACGACATCAAGAACACCAATGGTTCGGTTCACGCCTACATCGAAGGCGGCCCGGCCGTGCTGTTCAACGGTGACCCAAGCCAGAACATCCCGCTCACCACCACCCTCAATGGTGTGACCCTGACCGGCACCCCACAGGAAGTGGTCAACGAAGCCGACTCCACCCCAGGCGTAGGTGCGGAGATGCGCATCGTCGCAGCCAAGCCTTCGGCGACTCAGCGCGGTTCGTACACCTCCGTGATGCCAGTGGTCTTCGACGCGGTACTGCCAGTAGCGCCTTGATGCCACTTAATGCCCGCTTGGCGCGGGCATGACTTTTCAGGTCGGCGAATGCCTCCTCCGTTCGCCGGCCTGGTTTTTGATTCTGGTCTCCTGGCATTCAGAGTATCCGTTCATGTTCCCGATGACGCCTATCGCGGCTGCGCTTGCGCTGCTGATATGTACGAGTGCGCTGGCGGCACCTGCTGCTTCCGGTGCAGCCACGCCCGGCAGCCTGATCACTCAGGCCCAAGGCTTGCCCGCAGGCTTTGCCGATCACTTTTTCGATGTACCCCTCGCGGTGCGCGTAGACCTGGACCACCAACTGCTTGGCGAAGCGCTGATCGTGCTGTCCCGGGACGACCGCGTCACCCTGCTCGAATTCACCGACACCGGCGACAGCAAGGTGCCGGCTGCCACCCGCGACACCTGGCAAGGCCTGCTGGAAAAAGGCGTGGCGTTGGGCGCCTGCACCCAGTCTTGCCCGCAAAAGATGATCTCTGCTTACTACAATCTGGAAAGCTCGCAGTTGTCGATCCTCACGCAGGACGTTGAACTGAGTAGCGAAGCCCCGCGCTTTTACGACCAGCCCGACGGCGGCAGCCTGGGGTTGATCATCAACAACCAGCTCAACCTCAATGGCGGTCAGCAAGACAGCCTCGGCGGCCGTTATGGTTTGCAAGCCAGTTCCAGCGTGGGCAACTGGAGCCAGGTGTTCAACCTGCAACTGGCGCGCCAGAGCGGTAATGACCAACCCATGCGCCACGCGATTCATGAGCTGTACACCCAGCGTGAACTGGAGGGGCAGTTTTTTCGCCTTGGCCACTTCACCCCCAATTCCGATGGCCTGACCCGTCAACTGCGCAGCTTCGGCGCCAGCCCCGACACCGCCTTGGGCATCATGTACGGCAGTTCCGACAGCCTGGCGATCAACAACCCCAAGCCCAGCGTGTACCCGATCTATGTCACCGCCAACCGTCAGGCAGCGGTAGAGATCTATCGCAACGGCTTGCTGATCAACACCCAGGCCGTGGCCGCCGGCCTGCAAACCCTGGACACCCGGCCACTGCCCGGCGGTATCTATGAAGTGGAAGTACGCCTGGTGGAAGACGGCCTCACCACCAGCACTACGCAGGAGCTGGTGTACAAGCCCGGTAACTGGCGCAACGCCGAAGACCGCTGGCGCTACAACCTGTTCGCCGGGCGCGAAACCAAGCTGTTCAGCAACTGGGACGAGCAAGCCTCGGGTGCGGTGACGGCCGGCGCGTCGCTCAATTACCTGCTCCACCCACGGGTGATTCTTGGCCTGTCGGCCCGCCAGGTGCGCGAGCAACTGCAATATGGCAGCTCGGTGGACTGGACCGTTGCCGACAACACCAGCCTCTATGCCAATGTTTATCAAACCCGTGAACATGGCACGGGCCTTGACCTGCAAGGGCTCTACAGCTTCGGCGCGACCAACCTGGTGTTCAGTCACAACCGCAGCTGGCTCGACACCCGCGACACCTACGAAACCCTGCCCGACGGCACGCGCCTGCGGCGCAACACCTTTGTCGGCCAGGCCAGCAATTCGGCGTTGTCGGTCAACCATCGCCTTGATGCGAAAAACACTTTGAACATGCGAGTGTCCCACAGCCAAGGCAACGTCGAAGGTGCGGGGCTGGACCTGGGCTGGAGCCGTCACGACAGCTTTTTCGGCAGTGATGCTAACTGGCGTTTCTCGGTGTTCGACCGCCCCGGCAGCGCCGGCACCAATGACCAGCGCAACCGTGGCGTGGATGTGAGCCTGAGCGTGAACCTGGGCAGCGATGGCCGGCAGATTTCCGGCAGCATCGGCACCCGCACCGCCCGTGATGGCGGCCGCGATAACAACGCGTCGATCACGTATCGCCAGAACCTCACCGACCATGTGCTGCAAAGTGTCTCGGCCACGGCGATCACTGATACCTACGGCGTCGGCCTGTCAGGCATGGCCAACTTCAGCACCGACGTGGTCAGCGGCGACGGCTTTGTGCAGCGCAGCTCCTTCAATGGCGATTTCAGTGGTGGCTTGAACCTCAACAGCACCTTCGTCGCGGGCGCCGGGAAAATGCTGCTCAGCAGCCAGTACCAGGGCAACGGCGCGGGGATGATCATCGATGTGGAAACCGACCTTGACGAGATCGCCCTGCGCGCCGACGACCTGGGCGGCGGCAGCGCGGTACTGCGTCCGGGGCGCAACTACGTTCCGGTCTCGGCCTACAAGAGCAGCAGCGTGAGCTTCGACTTCGAAGGCAACCACCCGCCGGCGGCGAACATCCAGCCCGCACGCTCCAGTTACCACCTGAACAAGGGCGGCGTGGACTACCGCAAGATCACCGTGATGAAAACCGTCACCGTACTCGGCCGCCTGCTGGATGAACGCGGCGCGCCGCTTAAAGGCCATCACGTAATCAATCACGCCAGTCGTGGGGTCAGCGAAGTGGACGGGTTCTTCTCCATGGAGATGAGCGCCAGCGCGCCGACCCTGCAGGTGCGCTACCAGAACCAGTTGCTCTGCCAGTTCCGCCTGGACCCGAGCACTGCGCCGGATGAAAACGACGTGCTGATGATCGGTGATCTGCGCTGCACGCCGGACACGCTGGCCGAAGCTAACCACAAGGGCGAAACCGCCGGTTGACGGCGGTTGAAACGGGAGTTCATGACCTTGATTACCGCAATGAAAAAACGCTTGGGGCTCTGTGCATTCGCGCTGGTTTTGGGCGCTACCTACAGCTTGCCGGCACTGGCTATCGTCGAGCAGATCACGGCGGTGTTTCGCCCCGATCCGGCCAACCCAACGAGCAATAAATTCGTCAATACCACGCCGCAAAGTGGCTTGTGTCCCTGGCACGTTCCAGCCAGGTGCGAGGCGGTCAATACCTTCAGTATTCGTAACAGTTCGTTCCGGGCCTATTCCAATGGGCCGATACCGGCGTTTCCGGAGGATCCGCGCCAGAGCGCCTATTTCAAGGTGCCCTCGGCATTTCGCGATCTGCAAGTGACTCACACAGTCACCGGTCGTGCGGAGACGGTACAGATGCGCATTGCCGGTATTGGGGGACGGTGGAATGTCTCTTATCCACCGGGTGTGTCCGGCTGGGCCACGCCAGGTGTGGGCTGGAACGCTTATTGGCGAGGGGCGCCGGCACCGTGCTTGCCGATCAATTACATGGCGGCGGGACAAGCGTATGCGCTCTTTTTCTGGATCGTTCCGGAGAACGCCGGAGCCTGCAGCGTTACAAATGGTATGGAAATCGGGCGGATGAGCTACAGCACGCTTGAGTACGGCTACGAACTCAAGACACCAAACCCTCTGGGTATGGACGCTGGTACTTATGAGGGGTCCATCACTTACACCATGGGCCCGGGCGGCGATATGGATTTCGGCACCACCATGATCCCCGACGAAAACACCCTGACCTTCAACTTCATCTTGTCGGTGGAGCACGTGCTCAAGATTGACCTGCCGGCGGGCGGCAATCGCATCGAGCTGTTACCCGAAGGCGGCTGGCAAGCCTGGCTCAACCAGGGGCGGCGCCCGTCGCGGCTATGGCGTGACCAGACCTTCGCAATCTCCGCCAGCTCACGTTTCAAGATGACCCTGGAGTGCGGGCTGGTGATCGGCAACACCTGTGGCCTGCGCAACAACGACGGTGACGAAGTGCCGCTTCAAGTCGCCGTGAGCCTGCCCTATGGCTTGCGTGATCAGCATGACCAGGGTGTGAACAAACTGCCCCTGCGCCTTGACGGTGTCGGCACCGAACTGTTCCAGCCGTTGCAGTACGTGAACAACCGCGAGGGCAAGTTGCATTTCGAGGTGGGCAAGGATGACGTCGCCGACATGCTCAAGAAACCCGGCAGCACCTATTCCGGCGTGGCCACGGTGATCTGGGATTCGGAAGTCTAGGCGAGCCCGGCTCGCATATCGGCTCCCTGTGGTGGGCCGCGTTCAATCAATAAGGCGTAATCAAACATGAAACATGCAGTGTTAGGGGCTGGGCTGTTGCTGATGTCGTTGGCGGCGCAGGCCGGGCCGGCGATCAATGTCGGCGTGGTGTATGACTACCTGGAGGGCGACCGCAGTTCTTACCTCAAGCGGGTGTTCAACGGCGGCACCAGCACCGCCTTTATCAAGGTCAATGTGCTGGAAATTGTCTATAACGCCGACGGCACGTCCAGGGAAATTCCGGTGGCCTCCCTGACGGATGAGAAGGGCGCCGCCACCAGCCGCGACGGCCTGATGGCCAGCCCGGCGCGGTTGATCGTTCCGGCGGGCGGGCGCCAGGGGACGCGCTTGCTGTACATGGGCGAGCGCGACAAGGAGCGTTACTTCCGGGTGCGCTTCATCCCGGTGGTGCCGGAGAAGGAAGACGACTTCGCCGTGACCGACGCCGAGCGCGACGAGTACAAAAAAGATCTCGCCGCCGGCGTCAACGTCATGGCCGGTTACGGCACGGTGTTTTTCGTGCGGCCCAAGGACACCCGCTTCGATACGAAGGTCGTCGAGACCGCCGACCAGTACACCCTGCGCAACGCCGGCAACAGCGTGGTGGTGCTCGATGAGTTCCGGGACTGTTCAGCGGCGAAAAAAACCGACTGCGAAGCCACCACCAAGCACCACATTCTGCCGGGACGCCAATGGCAGCTCGTGAAAAAGCCCGGACGTGAATACCGCTTCCAGATGATCGAAGGCCGCGACAAAACACCGATGACGGTCAACAGCAACGGGTGATGACAATGTTCAAGCAACTGACGGTATGGGCGGGGCTGGTCGCAACGTTGTTCATCGGCGGGCCGGTACAGGCGTTTCAGGAGCGCCAGAGTTTTGATGTGTCGGTCACTATTCCGATCCACGAAGCCTATGTGCTGCCCTCCGAACCCGACTGGATGGCGCAGGACCAACTGCTGGCATGGGACCTGGCGACCTCCAGGCTCGGGCGCCTGCGCAAGAACTTCGACGTGAAAAACCTCAATGGCGGCGTAGCCGCGCGGCTGGGGGACGTGCCCTATCTGTTGAGCGGCCGCGACCGTATTGATTTGCGCGTGCTGTTCAACCGGGTGCCCCTGACCCTGGACTCGACCCAGATACTCAGCGCTGACGAGGCGGGCATGGGCCGGCGCGTCGAGCTGGAGATTGCTCCGATCGAGCCGCAGGGTGGATACCAGGGCGGGTCCTACTACGGCACGGTGCACCTGATGTTTGATTTTCTGGCGCCTTGACCGTTTGGGCTCATTTCATCGAGCTGCTGGTACTTCAGGTCGAAGGTGTTGCCGTTGTTTCATTTGGCGGTGGGGTTCTGCTGCTCAAGGTAACGCTTCCAACCTTCTCAACCGGGCTACCAGCGTACTGCGAGAGGCCAGATGAATACCGGCCTCGTCGTCCGATGTGAGCCGGTGCTGGTCCAGCTGCGTGCGGGTAGCGGGGCTCGAATAACAGGGTTGGGTAGTCTGTAAGTCAGATGACTTACCCTAATCACGTCCATGAAAGCATGGGTATCTACACTACTTTTTGGTGCGACGCCGGGCCTGTGGGAGGGGGCTTGCTCGCGAAGGCGACCTGACAGCTGAAGCTGTTATCCGTCTACATATCCATTTCTGCGGTAACGGCCACTTAGGGTTCCGCTTTTACAGCGGCTCACTTTTGAAAAGCGCAAAAGTAAGCAAAACGCTCTTGCCCCACCACTCGGCACCTCGCTTAGGCTCGGTGTGCCCGTAATCCGCCAGTGATTTGGGGGGCCGCCGCCACGCGCCATCCATGGCGCGGGGCGGCTAAACCGGCATCCCTGCCGGTTTACCCCCCAAATCCCTGTCGAATTCCGGCCAGCGTGGTTTGACGGGGCGCCTAAGATCAAGATCAAAAGCAGAGCAAGAGCAAGAGCAAGAGCAAGAGCAAGAGCAAGAGCAAGAGCAAGAGCAAGAGCAA